>Ga0181518_10002066_pt1 | contig 19653 bp, 16 predicted proteins | sample PEATcosm2014_Bin_28_FD_119751 | JGI IMG/M metagenome (GOLD analysis project Ga0181518, IMG submission 119751) | Peatland microbial communities from MTU Mesocosm Facility, Houghton, MI, USA - PEATcosm2014_Bin01_60_metaG | ecosystem: Environmental > Terrestrial > Soil > Wetlands > Peat | place... | reverse complement strand
TCCCAGCTACGAAAGCGCCAAGCTGCTGGTGCGCGAGGATGGTTCCATGGTGGGCACCATCGGCGGCGGCTGCGTGGAAGCCGAAGTCTGGAACGCGGCGCGCGAAGTGATGGAAACCGAAAAACCGAAGCATCTCAAGTTCAGCCTGGGCCAGGACGCGGCTTACGATAATGGCCTGATCTGCGGCGGCCAGCTCGACGTCTTCGTAGAAGCGGTTTTGCCCATTCCGCACGCGTTTATCTTCGGTGCGGGACACATTTCCAAGAGCCTGTCGAAAGTGGCCACGCTGGCCGGTTTCTCGACGGTGGTGATCGACGACCGCGAAAGCTTCGCCAGCCGCGAGCGCTTTCCGGAAGCCGCGGCGGTACACGCGGGCGAATACGAAGCCGTGTTTCCCACGCTGCCCATCAACGAGACCAGCTTCGTGATTATCGTCACCCGCGGCCATCGCGACGACATGCGCGTGCTCAAGCTGGCCGTCGGGACGCCGGCCCGTTATATCGCCATGATCGGCAGCAAGCGCAAAGTCCTCAACGTGGCGAAGGAACTGGAAAAGGAAGGCATGGCGCGCACCGCCTTCGAGCGCGTTCACGCGCCGATGGGCCTGGACATCGGCGCGATTTCGCCGGAGGAGATCGCCATCGCGGTGGCGGCGGAAATGATCGCCGTCCGCCGCAATGCGCCGTCCAACTGGCGAGATCTCTCGCTTTCGGTGCTAGCCGGAGGCGCGCCGCGCGCCGCCGTCCCGCAGTGACCGCCGGGCTCATTCTGGCCGCTGGCGAATCGCGCCGCATGGGCACGCCCAAGGCGCTGCTGCGGTACCGCGGCGAATCGTTCCTCGATACGCTGATTGGCTTGTTCAACGCGCGTTGCGCGCCGGTGATCGTGGTGCTGGGAGCGGCGGCGCAACAGGTCCGCGCCGCCACCACGCGCGCGGCGGCGTTCGTCGAAAATGAGCATTGGGAGAGCGGCCAGACCAGCTCCATGCAGTGCGGGTTGCGAGCCGTGCCGGCGGAGGCCGAAGGCGTGCTCTTCACGCTGGTGGACCATCCGGCGGTGCGGATGGAGACAATCGACGCGCTGCTGGGAGGGGGTGCGATGGCCGATCACGATGAGCCGGGCCGTGGCGCTCGGGCGCTGCTGCGCGTGCCGCGCTACCAGGGGCGCAACGGGCATCCCATCTGGTTTTCGCGCGGTTTGACTCGAGAATTCCTGGCGCTCGCCGAGTCCGGCTCCGCGCGCGACGTGGTGCGCGCGCACTCTGGCGTTACCGAATTCGTGGACGTGGAAGACCCAGGCGTACTGGCGGATATCGACGATCCCGCGGCGCTCCGCGCCCTGCTCGAGGCCGAGCCATGAAGGTGCGTGCCGCCACGGTGTTCAAACTCGCTGGGGCCGCTGCGGCGCTGCTGGTCACGGCAGGCATCGTCGTGCCTTATATCAACACCGGCTCCTACGGCGAGCGTTTGCGGGGTTCGCTCGAGCGCGCCCTGGGACGGCGGGTGGAATTCCGCGGGCGTGTGCGCTTCAGCCTCTTCAGCGGTCCGGGGTTTTCGGTGGACGACGTGGTGATCCACGAAGACCCCTCCATCGGGCTGGAGCCGGTTGCCTACATGGACACGATGACAGTGCGGCCCAGCCTGTGGTCTCTGGCCGGCGGCCGTTTCGTGATTGCCTCCCTCAAACTGGATGGCGCGAGCATTAACCTGGCTAAGTCCGGCCCCGCTTCGGAGTGGGGCCGCTGGAATTTCGCATCGCTCGTCAATCGCTCGGTGATGAGCCGCACGCCCTCCCTGCACGTGCGCAACGGCCGCATCCATTTCAAGTTTGGCGACGAAAAATCGGTATTCTATCTGACCGAAACCGACCTCGACATTTCTCCGCCGGGAGCGGCCGGCCGCGGATGGACTCTCGATTGCTCGGCCCAACCGGCGCGCACCGATCGAACCGCGCAGGGGTTGGGCGAATTCCGTTTGCGCGGCCGCTGGTACGTGGCGCCGGAGCGTGTGGATTTCAACCTGGAGATCGACCGCACGCTGCTGGCCGAAATGACGGCGCTGCTGCGCGGCCAGGCCGGCGGCGTGCACGGAAGGATCTCGGCGCGGCTGCACCTGGCAGGGCCGATCGACCAGATCGGCATCGCCGGCCGCCTCAACATTGAGGATATGCACCGCTGGGACTTGATGCCGCCGTACGGGCAGGGGTGGCCACTCGACGTGCGCGGCCGGCTGAACCTGCCCGGCCAGGATCTGGAGATCGAATCGGGCTCGGTGAACGGCGCGGCGCTGCCGCTCGAGGTGCGCTTGCACGCGAGCAATTACCTGTCGCAGCCGCGCTGGGCGGCGTCGCTCCACTGGAATCGTTTTCCGCTGGGTCCCCTGCTCGAACTGGCGCGGCACATGGGGCTGGAAGTTCCACCCAAGCTGGAACTGAATGGCGCGGTGGACGGCGCCATCGGCTACTCCGGCGCGGGCTTGCAGGGCCAATTGGCGCTGCACGACGCGGCGGTTGCCATCCCGGATGCGCCGCCGCTAACGCTCGATCAGGCCAGCATCGTATTCGATGGCGGCCACGCGCGGTTGGCGCCGGCGCTGGTGCGGACTGCGGGCCAGGACCAGGCGCAGATCGAAGCCGATTACGCCTTCGGCGAGGGCGCGTTCGACATCGCGATCTCCGCCGGGCGCATGAAAGTGCCGACTCTGCGCGCACAGGTTACGCTGGCGGCCATTCCCTGGCTGGAACAGGTTCGGAGCGGCGATTGGAGCGGCCAATTGCGCTATCATCGCGACGCCGGCAAGGCGGGATGGACCGGCAGCCTGCAGGTGAACCAGGCCGAGATTCCGGTGGATGGCCTCGCCGATCCGCTGCTCCTTGATTCCGCGCGCGTCGAGATCAATGGCGCGAGGATGACCATCGACCGGCTGCGCGGCGCCGCCGGCAAACTGAGCTTCACCGGCGATTACACGTATGTGCCGGGAGCGCCGCACCCGCACCGCGTGCACCTGCGCGCGGCGGAATGGGACGCAACCGAAGCGGAAACGGAATGCCTACCTGCGCTGCGGCGCGGATCGAGCCTGCTGGCCCGCGCCCTGGGCCGCACCGCGCTGCCCGATTGGTTGAAGGCGCGTCAGGTGGAGGGTACTATTCAGATCGATCGCCTGACGTTGGCCGGCGTCCGCCTGGACGGCGTGCGTTCGCATCTCGAATGGAACGCGGGTCGCGTGGAGTTCGCCAACTTCGAAGCCAGGTTGGCCCGCGCCGCCATCAAAGGGCGCCTGGCGGTGAATTTGAGCGGCTCGGTGCCGGCGTACCACTTCACAGGACAAGTGAAGAACATGCCGTGGCAATCGGGCGGGCTGGATGCGGAGGGTTCGCTCACGACTTCCGGTATCGGTGCACAATTGGTGGCCAACCTGGCTTCGACGGGGACTTTCTCGGGAACGGGTCTCGACTTCGGCGCTGCCGCGCCCTGCCGCGCCAGCGGCAACTATAGCCTGGCGTGGGCACGCGGCTTTCCGCAGCTCAAACTCACCGGTCTCAACCTGCGCACCGCCGACGACGCTTACACCGGACGCGGCGCCACTCAGAACGATGGCAAGCTGCTGATTGTGCTGGCCAGCGGCGCCAAGGAACTGCGCGTGGCCGGCATCCCCGGCGAGTTGAAAGTGGAAGAGTCCGCGCGGCAGTAACCTCACTCGCGGCGCCAGCACTGACATGAGTGAGCTATAATAGAAAGAGGTTGTTGGGGGAACTGTCTTTTCTTTTATGCCGCTTTACGAATATCTCTGTCACTGCTGCGGGAAAAACTTCGAGGTCATCCAGAAGTTCGCCGACGAACCTCTGACTCTGCACCCGGAGTGCGGCGGCGCAGTGGAACGGCTGGTGTCGGCTCCTGCGCTGCAATTCAAGGGGTCCGGCTGGTACATCAACGACTACGGAAGCGGCAAGGCTTCCGCGCCCGATTCCACGAACGGACACGGGAACAAGAACGGCGGCAAGCCGGAGTCGAAGCCCGAAACCAAATCCGAGGGCAAGTCCGAAAGTAAACCCGCTCCCGCAGCCAGCGTCGAGAAGTAGCCACCTCCCAGCGCCGCTCTACGCGTAGCCGGCGATCATCTCTCTGTTACATTCAAGTGTTAGTCTAAGTGGTCATGAGCAAGATCCTGGCCTTAATTCTGATGGCGGGCAGCCTGTTGTGCGCCGCTCCCAAGAAACCGAAACTGGTGGTGGCGATCGTCGTCGATCAGTTCCGCTACGACTATCTCACGCGCTACCGCTCGGACTATCACGGCGGTTTCGACCTGCTGCTGACCAAGGGCGCCGTATTCACCAACGCCCGCTACCAACACTTTCCCACCGTGACGGCGGTGGGCCACAGCATCTTACTCAGCGGCGCCATGCCCGCGTTCAGCGGCATAATCGGCAATGCGTGGTACGACCGCGAGGCGGGCACGCAAGTCACCAGCGTCTCCGACCCGCGGACCTCGCTGGTGGGCGGGGCGGAGGGCGTGGGCTCCTCGCCGCGGCGCATGCTGGTGGACACGGTGGGCGATGAGCTGAAGATGGCGGACAACAGCCAGTCGCGCGTGATCGGTATCTCGCTCAAGGACCGGGCCGCCATTTTGCCGGCCGGTCACATGGCTAATGCGGCGTATTGGTTCGATAGTAAGAGCGGCAACTTCGTCTCCAGCACTTACTATTTCGCGGAAATGCCGGCGTGGGTCAGGGAAGCCAACGCGGCGCACGCCGCCGACAAGTACGCCGGCCAAACCTGGTTGGGCCACCAAATGCCGCAACCCAGCCAATTGTATAATTCGATCGAAGCCACGCCATACGGCAACGATCTGGTGGAGGCCTTCGCCGAACGCGCACTGGCCGCCGAGCAATTGGGCCAGCGCGGTGTCACCGACCTGCTGGCAGTCAGTTTTTCTTCGAACGATTACGTTGGGCACGCCTACGGCCCGGATTCACCGGAAGCCCACGCCATCTCCGTGGCCACCGACAAGTTGCTCGGCAAGTTCTTCGGGGCGTTGGACCGCGCGGTGGGCCTCAATAACGTGCTGGTGGTGCTGACCGCGGATCACGGCGTGGCCCCCGTTCCCGAGGTGAATGCGGCTCGCCATATGCCGGGTGGCCGCATGCCGGACAGCATCGTCAAAAAGACTGTGCAGGAAGCCCTCGACGCGAAGTACGGCAAATTCGACTGGATCACCGCCGATGAGGAAACAGTTGTTTATCTCAATCGCGAGCTGATTGCCGCCAGGAAGCTCGACCTGGCCGAGGTGGAGCTCACCGCGGCCGAAGCGTTGCGTAAAGTGCCGCATGTCTTCCGCGTCTATATGGGCGTCCAACTCACCGGCGGCCAGGCGTTGGAAGACTCGGTGGGACGCATGGCGATGAACGGCTATTTTCCGCGCCGCGGCGCCGACCTGGAAGTGCTGACCGATCCTTACTGGATCATCGGCAGCGCGGGCACAACGCACGGCCTGCCGTTCGGCTACGACACCCACGTGCCCGTGATCTTCCTGGGGCCCGGCATTCGCGCCGGAGAGTACGACAATACCATCACGCCCAACGATATCGCTCCGACGCTGGCCACCATCCTCCGCGTGGAGACGCCCAGCGGCTCCGTCGGCCGCGTGCTGGCGGAGATGTTCGCGCAGTAAGAATTCCGCGGGCTACGTGACGTTTCCTTCTGCCCCGCGGCCCGCGGGTGCAAGCCGAAGCCGGCGATACGTACCGCTCAGCTACAATTAGGAGCTTGATAGCCTGTTTGCCCTTGGTAGGGCATTAGTATTGGGCTGCCTGTGACTCGCCAATTGTAGTAGCCCGTGCGGCGAGAATAAGTGTGGTTGCGCATTGCGCGCCCCGTGAGTTTTGAAATAGCTTTCGACGGGAATCATCATAGGGCAGTGGCGTTTACCGGCAACGACATTTTCACGCGTGACGCAAGCGCTGGGCGCGTGTTCAGCCAGTCGCAGGACAACTTCGTGATGCCGTGCCCGATTCCCACCTGCACGTTATTGATGGCCCCCCGATGGTTCCAGGGCGCGTAGTTTTATTCGGGAGCGCCTGCCAAAATCGCCGATGCTCGCGTGAGGCATAATGGTCTCAAGCCGATGAATCTTCCAAACGCGCTGACCATTCTGCGAATCTTCTTCGTGCCGCTGCTGGTGGCGGTGCTGCTGGAGGAAAATGTCAGCATCCGTATTGGATCCTGGCAGGTCACCAATGAGTGGCTGGCGCTGGCCATTTTCCTGTCGGCCGCCGCCACCGATCTGCTGGACGGCTATCTGGCCCGCCGCTGGAAACAGGTGACCACGATTGGCACCTTGCTCGACCCCATCGCCGACAAACTGCTGGTATCGGCGGCGCTGATCTCGCTGGTGCAGGTGCGGGTTCTGCCAGGCTGGATGGCGATTCTGGTGATCGGCCGCGAGTTCGCCGTCTCCGGCTTGCGCGCCATCGCGGCGGCGGAGAGCTACACCATCCAGGCGAGCGATCTGGGTAAGACCAAAATGCTGTCGCAGGTAATAGCAATCTCCTGCCTGCTGGTCAGCACCCGCCATCCCGCGCTGCACCGGCCGGGCATCTGGATGATGTGGGGCGTGATCTTCTTCGCGCTGCTTTCCGCGGTCAGCTACTTCCGCAAGTTTTGGCGCAAGGTGGATGAGCATGTCAAGCTGCGCCGGCGCCGCGAACTGCTGCTGCTGGAAAGAAAACGCCAGCGGGAATCGCTGCGTCAGAGAGGTTCCAGGAGAGCCGGCGCCCGCGGGAGCGGGGCCGGAGCGGCGGGCGCAGGCGGCACGATCTGGAAGCCGCCCGAAGTCAACTGAACGGTCCGCACCTGCCCTTTCGGCCCTGGTGGAGGGATCGGTTTGCCGTTCAGAAAAATCGTTACGCCTCCTGCGTTGCCTAGTTTCAGCGTGACTTCCGTGTTGGCTGCCACGGTGCGAACTTCGTTTGGTTTGAGCTCGCCTTGGAAGATGGAACGGCCGTCCCGTTGCACGCTCACCCAGACCGGCTCGGTAGCCACGAGCTCGACCCGCACGGCCCCGGTCCCAGAGGGCTCAGCGTCCGGCACCAGCGGCTGCGGAACGCCCGGCTGGAATGCGGCAGGCTGCGAAGCGGCGGTCGCGGACGCCGGCGCCACGTTACCGGCGGCGGTGGTTGCCACTGCCGGCTGCGGCTGGATGGGGGTGCGCCGCTGCTGGGTTGGGGCGGCCGGCGGCGGCGCTGCACGACGGGCTTGCATCGCCCGCGGAATCTGCTGCCGCGTCGCAGCGAGCTGGCGACTTCGCTGCCACCACCCGTACACTCCTGAGCAGATCAGCATCACCACCACCACCGCAATCAGCGATGGCAAGACACTCCGCGACCGGCCCCTGCTGAAGCGCCGCTCATCCATCCTGGGCAGGTCAGTCGCGGGGCGGGGCCGCCGGAGCTCCGCCAGATCCGCTAGCTCGGGCAATCGCACGGTCTGTTCGAACTGAGTGGCCACTTCCTCCTCGTCCAGACCCAGCACGCCCGCATATTGGCGCACGAAACTCTTGGCAAAAACGCCGCCCGGCAGCTTGTCGTATTGGTCGGCCTCAATCGCCTCCAGCATGCGAGCTGAGATCTTCAGTTTCTCGGAAACCTCCTGCAACTGCACCTTCCGCCGCAGCCGCTGCTGGCGCAAGGTCTCGCCGACCGACATCATAAATAAGACACCTGGTACTTATTCTTCATGATACAACGCGGTGACTTACCGGGGTGAACTCCGGTATAACCGGTTGATTTTGAGCCGCTGCCACGGAGATGGCGATCGCCCGCGTCTGCGAGCCCAGCGCCGATTGCTTCGCGGTTGGTACGATAGAGATTACTCCCGACGATGGATGATCCGCAGAGCGTAGACCTCAAGCAAACCGTCAATTTGCCGAAGACGGCCTTCTCGATGAAGGCCAACCTGCCACAGACCGAGCCGAAGACGCTGGCGCGGTGGGAGAAAGAGCGGCTCTATCACCAGATTCGCAGCGTGGCAGCCGGCCGGCCGCGCTACATTCTGCATGACGGGCCGCCGTATGCCAACGGGCGCATTCACCTGGGCACGGCGTTCAACAAAATCCTCAAAGACTTCATTGTGAAATCGAAGACCATGGCGGGCTTCGACGCGCCGTACGTGCCGGGCTGGGATTGCCACGGGCTGCCCATCGAAATCAAGGTGGATAGCGAGCTGGGCGCCAAGAAAGCGCAGATGTCGCCGGTGGAGATCCGCCGCGTGTGCCGCAAATACGCGGAGAAGTACGTCGACTTGCAGCGCACGGATTTCAAGCGGCTGGGCGTGCTGGGGCAGTGGGAAGACCCGTACCTGACGATGAGCGCGCACTATCAAGCGGTAATCGCCGGCGCGTTCACGGATTTTCTGGAGAAAGGCTACGTATACAAGGGGCTCAAGCCGGTTCACTGGTGCATCAAGGATCGCACCGCGCTGGCCGAAGCCGAAGTGGAATACGAAAACGACACCAGCCCGTCGATCTGGGTGCGCTTCCGCTTAATGTCGGACCCGGCGGCGATCGACCCGGCGCTCGCCGGGCGCGCGGCGATCGAAATCTCCGAGGACGTCACCGTTAAGCAGCTCGCTGAGAAACTCGGCGTCAAACCGGCCGGCGTCGTTATGAAGCTGCTGAATCACGGCATTTTCGCCGCCCCCGACCAGTGGCTGGATGCGAAGCTGGCGAGCGAGGTCGCGCGCGATTTTAGCGCTTCCGCGCCGGCGGTCTACGGACTGATCTGGACCACCACGCCGTGGACCATGCCGGCCAATGTGGCGATTGCGTTCAACCCGAAGTTCGAATACGTCGCGGCGGAAGTGGGCGGCGCGGTGTACATCGTGGCGGGCGATTTATTGCAGGTCACGGCGGAGAAGTGCGGTTGGACGGAGCCACGCGTGTTGGCCAGGTTCCCCGGCGCCAAGCTCGACCGCGCGGTGTTCCGTCACCCGTTTCTGGAGCGCGATTCGCTGGGACTGCTGGCGGATCACGTGACGCTCGAGCAAGGCACGGGCGCAGTCCACACGGCGCCGGGGCACGGCCAGGAAGACTATGTGAGCGCGCGGCAGTACGGCCTCGAAATCTACTGCCCTGTGGACGCGGCGGGACGGTTTTTTCATGCAACGGGAGCGGCTGGACGCCTGCCGGAAGCACTGATCGGCAAGACGGTCTGGGAAGCCAACCCGCTGGTGATCGAGATCCTGAAAGCCCGCGGCGCGCTGCTCAAGATCGAGAAGCTGGCGCACTCGTACCCGCATTGCTGGCGGTGCCATAAGCCGGTGATCTTCCGCGCCACCGAGCAGTGGTTCATCGGCATGGATCGCAACGATTTCCGCGAGCGTGCACTGGAGGCGGTGCGGCGTTCGCGCTGGATTCCGGAGTGGGGCCAGGAACGCATCTCGAACATGATTGCCTCGCGGCCGGACTGGTGCATCTCGCGGCAGCGGGCGTGGGGCGTGCCGATCATCGTATTTTATTGCGAAGGCTGCCGCGAGCCGCTCACCGACCGCAAGATTCTGGACGGCATCGTGCAACTGTTTCGCGAGCACACCGCCGATATCTGGTATGAGCGCACGGCCGCCGAGTTGCTGCCGGCGGGCACCAAATGCGCCAAGTGCGGCGGGACCGAGTTTAGCAAGGAAAACGACATTCTGGACGTGTGGTTCGATTCCGGCTCGAGCCATCTGGCGGTGCTGAACGGGCGCTTCGGCCTGGAGTGGCCCGCCGACATGTACATCGAGGGCGGCGACCAATACCGCGGATGGTTCCAGAGCTCGCTGCTGGTGGGGACCGGGCTGAAGGGCGGGGCGCCGTATCGAGCGTCGGCGCTGAGCGGATGGGTGCTCGATGGCGAAGGCCGCGCGATGCACAAATCGCTGGGCAACACGATCGAGCCGGAAGAAGTGATTAAGCACCATGGGGCGGAAATTCTGCGGCTGTGGTCGGCCTCGGTTGAATTCAGCGAAGACGTGCGCCTGTCGGAGACGATTCTCACAAGGCTGGTGGACGCGTACCGCAAACTGCGCAACACGTTCCGCTACCTGCTGGGCAATCTGCACGATTTCGATCCGCAGAAGGACCAGACGGCTGCGGATCAGTTCCAGGAGATCGACCAGTGGATTCTGGTGCGGGCCGCAGATACGGTGGAGCTTTGCCGCGACTGGTATGAAAAGTACGAGTTCCACCATGTCTTCCACCACGTTTACGCTTTCGCTACGGTGGATCTGAGCTCGGTGTATCTGGATGTGCTGAAGGATCGGCTATACTGTTCGGCGCCCGGCTGGCCTGCGCGGCGCAGCGCGCAAACCGCCCTCTATCAGCTGCTGGATGCGCTGGTGCGCCTGCTGGCGCCCATCATGAGTTTCACCACGGAAGAAGTGTGGACGCACATGGGCCGGCCGGGGAGCGTTCACACGGCGCTGTTCCCGGAGCGAGACGAGTTGACGGCGGGTCTCGGCGAAACGGCACAAGGATGCCACGACGACTGGGAAAAATTGATGGGGCCGCGCGCCGAAGTGATGAGGCAACTGGAGGCGGCGCGCAACGAAAAGCGGATCGGAGCGCCACTCGAAGCGCGTGTGGTTCTGACCGCGAGTCATGGCCAAGCGGACCTGCTGGAGCGCTATGCGGCGGAATTGCCGGCGCTGTTCATCGTGTCTCAAGTGGAAGTGAAGCGCGCGGCGGAAGGCGAGCTGAGCGTAACCGTGGAGCGCGCGGCGGGAGAGAAATGCGAGCGCTGCTGGCGGTACACGACGGACACCGGCGCCGACAGCCGCTACCCGACCGTGTGCGGCCGGTGCGCGCAAGCGGTCGGCGAGATGCTCCATGGCTGAGGGCCGATTCAAAGCGTACGCGGCGGCCGCGGCGGTGTTCGGGCTCGACCGGCTGACCAAGGTGATCATCGAGCAGCGGGTTTCCGAAATCGCCAGCTACCGTGTGATCCCGGGCTTTTTCGATATCGTGCGCACGGAAAACCACGGCGTGGCATTCGGCATCTTCAACGATTCCACCTTCGAGTGGCGGAGCCTGGCGCTGATCGTGGTGGCGGTGGCCGCGATGATTTTTATCGGCGTATACCTGTGGCGTGCGCGGCACATCGAAACGTCGACGCTGTGGGGGCTGGCGCTGATTATGGGCGGCGCGGCGGGCAACGCCTTCGATCGCATTGTCTCGGGGCGCGTCACCGACTTCCTGGATTTCCACATTGGCGGTTACTATTGGCCCACCTTCAACGTGGCGGATTCGTGCGTAGTGATTGGCAGCGGGCTGCTGCTGTTGGATATGCTTCTCTCGAAGCGACAGGCGGCGAATGTACCCTGAATTGTTTCACATCTCGTTTCTGCACACCTATGGCGTGCTGGTGGCGTTCGGCTTCCTTGCCGGATTGTGGATGGCCGGACGGCTGGGCGCGCGCGCCGGGCTGAACGCGGAGCACATCACCAACCTGGGCCTTTATTGCGCGCTGGCGGCGCTGGCAGGCGCGAAGGTGATGATGCTGGCGGTGGACGCGGGCTACTATTGGGAACACCCAGACCGGATCTTCTCGCTCGAAACATTGCAGGCCGGCGGCGTTTTTTATGGCGGACTGCTGGGCGCGCTGGCGGTAGCGGCATGGTACCTGCACAAGACGCGGTTGCCGGGGCTGATGGTGGCGGATGCGTTTGCGCCAGCCATCGCGCTAGGCCATGCTATCGGCCGGATCGGCTGCTTCACCGCGGGCTGCTGCTGGGGGACAGTGTGCCACCTGCCGTGGGCCGTCACCTTCACCAACCCGGTAGCCAACCAGCTTGTGGGGGTACCGCTGAATGTGCCGCTGCATCCGGCGCAGCTCTACGAATCGGCGGCTGAGTTCGCCATCTTCGGTATCCTTTACTGGCGCTTCGGCCGGCCGCACGGGCGTGGCGACATCATCAGCATGTACCTGATGCTTTACTGCGCAGCCCGTTTCCTGGTGGAGTTCTTCCGCGAGCACCAACAAGGCAACCTGTGGGGCACGCCGCTCGACGCATCGCAGTGGATTTCGATAGTCCTGTTCGCCGCTGGCGCCGCGCACTTCGCGGTGGGAAAGCGCTGGGCGAAACGAGCCGCCGGCGCGCGCGGATGAACGAGCCCAGAGCAATTGCCGGCGGCATCGATCGCCGAGCAGCTACAAGGCCTCTTCATCACCAAGCAGGCTAAGGCCGCTGGATTCGCCGGCAACGCCCATCCGTACCACGTCCGGTTGGGAATTGGATCCGCGAGTATCGTGGCATCTACCGCCTCGCTCTGCTTCCGACGGCCGCCGGTCTGATCTCGGGTGTATCTCGCCGGCGCATTGGGAATAGACCTTCATATCTCTTTGCCTGGATGGTGAACCACCACTTAGGGGGCCGTTCTCGCTCTTGGGGGGTGAGTCGGCGAATCGTCAAGATTCCCCTGCGCCCGTCCCACTAAATATGCAACGGAGATGCCACCGCCCCAGGAAGGCAAAATCTGTTTAGCGCCGCGCGCCGCGCTGCTCCTGTGGATTGCCGCGCAGGTAATGAGTGCGAGCACCTTGCTGGGCCAATCCAAGGCCCCCTCCCCCGTTTGGAAGCCAGCGATCGAGGATCGGTCCATCGGCGACCAGCCGGCCCGAGCTTTCGCTCCAGCCGCAGCCGTGGAGACACTCAGTTCCACGCTCCTCATCGGTGCGGCCAAACCGGACTCTCCCATCGAGTTGTGGTCCGATGCGAGGCAGTGCGCAGTTCATTTGCGTACGTGCCGGCAACGCGACCCGTTGCGGGGCGTCGAGCCGCCGACCTGGGTGATTGTGGGCGCTGCAACCTTGCTTCTGGCGACAACCAACACCCGCCATCACCGCCGCCGCGCGCACACAGGATGCCGCCACGCGGTCGAACCGGCTGCCACCAAAAGAAAGCCACACCCGACCCCTTGGGCAGGGGAGAGCGCGGCTCTAGGTCCACTTGTGATTCCCAAAACCGCCCACTGATTGCGAGCGGCTGGCAAACCGCTTAGGGCCTGTCAGGAAACAACCAGTCCAATCGCCGGCAACCGCTCCCTTTACTGTCGCAGCTCCGAACGCTATCGGCGGTGCGACTATGAGGGAGCGGTTGGTACAGTTATTGCGTAACGGGGCCTTAGTAGTCCATCTCGGGCCCGTGACCGCCCGGACCGGCCGGCGTCGGCTTCTTCTCCGGAATTTCGGCCACCATGGCTTCGGTGGTAAGCATCAGCGAGGCGATGGAAGCGGCGTTCTGCAGCGCCGTCCGTGTCACCTTGGTCGGATCGATCACGCCCGCCAGCACCAGGTCTTCATAAGTGTCGGTCGCAGCGTTGAAACCAAAGTTGGGATTCGAGTTCTCCCGCACTTTCTCCACCACAATCGCGCCTTCGGTACCGGAGTTGGCCACGATCTGGCGCAGCGGCTCTTCGCAGGCCCGTTTGACGATGTCGATGCCGATCTGCTCGTCACCGATGCCTTTGAGCGCAGCCAGCACCTTGTAAGCGCGCAGCAGAGCCACGCCGCCGCCGGGGACAATGCCTTCCTCCACTGCGGCGCGCGTCGCGTGCAGCGCGTCTTCCACCCTGGCCTTCTTCTCCTTCATTTCGGTTTCGGTCGCGGCGCCAACCTTGATCACCGCCACGCCGCCGACTAGTTTCGCGAGCCGTTCCTGCAGCTTCTCGCGATCGTAATCGGAAGTCGTCTCGTCAATCTGCGCTTTGAGCTGCTTGATGCGGCCCTGGATGTCCTTATCCTTGCCTTGGCCGTCGACGATGGTGGTGTTGTCCTTGTCCACGGTCACGCGCTTGGCGCGTCCCAGGTCGTTCAGTTGCACGCCTTCCAGCTTGATGCCGGTCTCTTCCATAATGGACTTGCCGCCGGTGAGGATGGCAATGTCTTCCAGCATGGCCTTGCGGCGGTCGCCGAAGCCCGGCGCCTTCACCGCGCATGCGTTCAGGGTCCCGCGCAGCTTGTTGACCACGAGAGTGGCCAGCGCCTCGCCTTCCACTTCCTCGGCGATGATCAGCAGTGGCTTGCCGGAGCGCGCAATCTGCTCGAGCAGCGGCAGCAGGTCCTTCATGTTGCTGATTTTCTTCTCGTGGATCAGGATGTAGGGATCCTCAAGCACCGCTTCCATGCGGTCCGCGTCGGTGACGAAGTACGGGGAGAGATAGCCGCGGTCGAACTGCATGCCCTCGACCGTCTCCAGCTCGGTGCTCATGGTCTTGGACTCTTCGACCGTGATCACTCCGTCCTTGCCGACCTTCTTCATCGCGTCGGCGATGATGTTGCCGATGGTCGAATCGCTATTCGCCGATATCGTGCCCACCTGCGCGATCATATCGCCGGAAACCGGCTTGGAGAGCTTCTTGATCTCCTCGGTGGCCGCGTCGACGGCTTTTTCTATGCCGCGCTTGAGAGCCATCGGGTTGGCGCCGGCAGCCACTGCCTTCACGCCATCGCGGAAGATCGCCTGCGCCAGAATGGTCGCCGTCGTCGTGCCGTCGCCGGCCACGTCGCTGGTCTTCGAGGCGACTTCGCGCACCAACTGCGCGCCCATGTTCTCCAACGGATCCTTCAGCTCGATTTCCTTGGCTACCGTGACGCCGTCCTTGGTGATGTTCGGACCGCCGAACTTCTTCTCCAGAACCACGTTGCGGCCCTTGGGGCCAAGCGTAACCTTCACTGCGTCGGCGAGCTGGTTGACGCCGCGCAAAATTGCCTGCCGCGAGTTTTCCGAATACACAATCTGTTTCGCCATCTTGTTTTTGACTCCTTAGGAAGCTTTCTGCGCCACTTTGGGCGCGTCTTCGAGAATGCCCAAGACCTCATCCTCACGCAGGATAAGATAATCGTCGCCGACCGTCTTGGGAGCCTCGGTGCCGGAATATTTGCCGAACAGAACGTGGTCGCCAACCTGCACTTCCAGCGGACGCAGTTTGCCTTCTTCCCACTTGCCTTTTCCTACCGCTATGACTTCGCCCTCCTGGGGCTTCTCTTTGGCGCTGTCGGGGATGTACAGGCCGCCGATTTTCTGTTCCTTGTCCTGTTCAATCCTCTTAACCACGATCCGATCGTAGAGCGGACGAATTTTCATCAAATTAAACCTCCTGTGAATGTTGATTCCTAGGTGAACCGGTGGAACCCGCTCGCAGTATTCCTGCTAAGGTCCCTCGTTTATTTTTAGCACACTCCACGTGAGAGTGACAAGATTATCTTGTAAACTGCTCTAACTTAGTTATTTATAGTACTTGACAAGAAGTCGCTAAGATTTCCTTAGCGACTCGAAGACGCCCAGTTCGCGGTTCTTTCGCACCTCGTCCCACTGGAAGCACTGCCCATTCATCGCCACGTAGACGCCGGGCGCCAGCGTTTGCGCGAAAGCCAGCGCCGTTCCCAGATTGAACAGACCATCCGAGCTGCCGAAGGTGTATGGCACCATCGCGCCGGTAAGCACGATCGTCTTGTGCCCGAATCTGGGCCCTAACACGGTCGCAGTCTGCTCCATGGTATCGGTGCCGTGCGTAATCACGATGCGATCTTCTTCGGCTTCCTGGCAGCGCTCGGCGATCAGTTCCCGGTCGCGATCGCTCATCTCGAGACTGTCGACCATCATGAGGCTCTCGATCGCCACATCCAAATTGCAGCGCCCCAGACGCAGCATGTCGGCCAAATGCGTGCTCTGAAAGAAGAGCTGGCCGGTGAGCTCGTTGTACTCTTTATCGAAGGTGCCGCCGGTGGCGAACACGCGGATGCGGCGGTTATCGGACATGCGCGAACTCCTGCAAAACGTGGCAGTTCGAAGGATGGAGCGGGGTACGGGAATCGAACCCGTGTAAATCAGCTTGGAAGGCTGACGCCCGACCGCTAGGCCAACCCCGCAACCGCGACGCGTCAACGAGCGGCAACATCCAATCTAACACAGTCAAACATCGCCTCCGGTACCCAGCCGGGCAACTATCTCCCTTGCGGCACCGGCGAAAGCGCCCTGCCGGAAACGTAATCCAGAATGAAACGGCCCGAAGGAATACAAGCTGAGCGCCATCAGGTGCGCTCAAGGGGATGAAGGACCGGGAAATCTATACCACCGATATTCCGCCGGTGCTCGACTGGAGCAAGGCAGTGGTCGGCAAGTTCTATCGGCCATTCAAGAAACACCTCACGATCCGGTTGGACGCGGACGTTCTCGCCTAGCTCAAAGGACAAGGCAGAGGCTATCAGACGCGGATCAACGCGCTGTTGCGAAGCTCTATGGAGAGAGATCGGGCGCGGTAGGCCTGCGGTCCGGATTACAAGCAATTCTGGGGAATTCGGGGGCAGTGTCCCCGAAATGCCAAAACCCCAGCCTCTAAAAAGGGTTGACGGGCCGCTCCATATCAATTCTAGAGAGTTTAACCCCGTAAACGCCACTGGGTTTATCATGAAGCCTGCTGTACCCATACTCTTTCTAGCGATGGCCTTGCCCGCACAGGACAAACCCTATGCCAACGCGATAGGGCCATCTGCAACGCGCATAGGCAAGCACCATCTTGGGGAGACCTTCCAAGAATGGCTTGCCGCAGACGATGTTGATTCCCCTGAAGCCGCATGCGAATCCCAACAACAGCAGACACAGCGAAATTTTCGAAAAGATGCGGACAGCACACTCGCAGAGGCAGAGGCGAATGTGTCCGAAGGGATGCGGAGTGAGATAAAGGAGATTTCACGCAGAGTGACCGAGGACGAGGTGCAGCGGACGGGCAAAGAATGCGCCCAGCAAATGCGTGCCGTAGCGAGCGGAACGGGAGAAATCATTGTGGAGGGAAGCTATCAGGATAAGAATGGCAGAAACTACAACTGGAGGTTCGCCGGACGCAAGTTGGAGCGAGTCTCGATTAGGATTCCATCGTATATACTGTCTGTACTTGAGCCTGACACGCAGCAGGAGATTGATTTCTTAACACAAGCCTTTGGTGCACCTACGCAAACAAAAACGGTTTCGTACCAGAATAGCTATGGGGCCAAATGGAACTGCCCGGAGGTCACGTGGGCCATGCCGGATGGTGCGCTTATCGTTCTTGGCGAGCACATCAGAACTACAGATTCAGGCCCTCGCCGGGGCATCGAAATCGATTTCATCTCCCAAGAGGCCCTTAAGGTGCTGAAAGGAGAAGAAAAGCCGAATCCATACAAGTAGAGACTGCGAAACCTCGAAGAAGGGACGGTTTCCTGGAGCTCAGTGGACACGGGCCCGCTACCAGAACCCGTCCTGAAACACGGGCTTCTTGCACCGCGCGCAGAACTCGCTGGTCTTGACATCCAGCCGTTCTACCGCGTGGCTGGAGGTCATTACGCAGCGCCAATCTCGGCAGTGGCGCAGGCCGAAGGTGTGGCCTAACTCGTGGACGGATTCTTTCAGCAGGCGCTCGCGCAGTAAGTCGTCGCGGCGCGGCATGCCGTAGTAAGGCTCGGCCAGGCGTGCGGTCGAAACTACCGCACAGTTACCGTCTAACTGCGCTTCACCGAAGACGAAGGTGAGCACGGGCACGTATAAGTCGCAGGAAGTGACACCTAAGACGCGCGAGTCGGAATCGGCGGCGCGCTCGAGTTGCTGCAAAATGGCGCTCGAATAATACTGGTTGCGGCGCCCGTCGAGCGCGAAATCCAGCTCCAGGCTGCGCTGGTTGACGCGGCAGGGCACGCGAAACGTGCGGGCGAGCGACGCCGCAAGCTGCTCCAGCAGATCGAGTGCCGGCTCCTGTGAGAACCCGTTCCCGCCCGAACCGGAAAGCGGAACGAGTTGAATGGGCTTCACCGCAGACCGTAACGCCGCAGCTTGTTGTACAAAGTGGTGCGGTCGATATCGAGAATCCGCGCCGCGCGCGACAGGTTGTGCTGCGTTTCGCGCAGGACGCGCTCGATGTGCGCCCGCCCTATGTCCTCCAGCGTCTGGCCACCCTTGGAGATCTCAGCCTCGAACTGAAAGGAAAAATCGCTGGCGCCGATCTCCGGCCCGCGGCTCACCACCAGGGCGCGCTCGACGGCGTTCTCCAGCTCGCGCACGTTACCCGGCCAGTCATGGCGCATCAGCAGGTGCAGCGCCTCGCCGCCGATCTGCGGCGCCGGCCGGCTGGTGGCCATCGAGTACTTGTTGAGAAAGTGGTTCACCAGCAGCGGAATGTCTTCCTTGCGTTCGCGCAGGCTCGGCAGATCGATGCAAAAAACGTGCAGCCGGTAATAGAGATCGGGGCGGAAGGCGCCGTCCTTGACCAGCCCCTCCAGGTTCTTGTTGGTGGCGGCGATGGCGCGAAAATCCACCTTGATGGTTTGATTACCGCCCACCCGCGTGATTTCCTTTTCCTGGAGCACGCGCAGCAGGTCGGTCTGGGTGCGCAGGCTGATGTCGCTGATTTCATCCAGAAACACGGTGCCGCCGTCGGCCACTTCGAACTTGCCCTTCTTGCGGTATTGCGCCCCGGTGAACGAGCCTTTTTCGTGCCCGAACAGCTCGCTTTCGAGCAGCGTCTCGGTGAGCGCGCCGCAATGGATGGTGACCATGGGCATGTAGCGCCGCGGGCTGGCGGAGTGAATGGCACGCGCCACCACTTCCTTGCCGGTGCCGCTTTCGCCGGTGATCAGCACGGTGGCCTCGGTGGGCGCCACCATTTCGATCAGCTCGACCACCTTCTTCATGGCGGGGCTCTTGCCGATCAGCTCGGTGCCGGGCGAGACCTCTTGCAGGTTTTCGCGCAGCCGCACGACCTCGCGGCGGGTGCGCCTGTGCTCAAGCGCCTTCTCGACCAGGTGCGAAAGCTCATCGGGATCCACCGGCTTGGTGATGTAATCGTAGGCGCCGTGCTTCAAAGCCTGCACGGCGGTATCCACCGAGGCGTAGCCGGTCATGACGATCACCGTGAGGTCCGGATCGGCTTCGTGCAGCCGCGCCTGCAACTCCATGCCGTCCATGCCGGGCATTTTGATGTCGAGCAGCGCGACATCGAACTCCGCCTGCTGGATGGTTTCGAGCGCCTCCCGTCCGCTGCCCACCGGCCGCGCCGTGTAGCCTTCACTGGTGAACCACTTCCCCAGCGAGTCGCGCACCACCAGCTCGTCGTCCACAATCAGGATGCGGCCTTTGGTTTTCACCGACGCCGTGCTGTCCACTGCCGTTGCCATTCCTTCCTCCCGTCTCAACTTGGGTCCCATCACACCGGGACCCCCGCTTACTTGCTTGCCACCGCGACCGCTGCCGCGCTCAGCGGCAGGGCCACGCGAAATTCCGTTCCCTTCCCCGGCGTCGAGTTGACCTGGATCTCGCCGCCGTGCTGTTCCACGATGCTGTGCGCCACGGCTAGGCCCAGGCCGGTACGGTTCTGATCCTCCTTGGTGGTGAAGAAGGGGTCGAAGATGCGCGGCAACGCGTCCTCCGGAATGCCGCAACCCGTGTCCTTCACGCGCAGGGCCGCTTCGCCGGTCGAGCCATCGAGCTCGGTGATCACTTCCAGGCGGCCACCCGAAGGCATCGCCTCCGACGCATTCATCATCAGCACCAGCGCCACCTGCTGGATCTGGTTGGCGTCGCAATCCACCGGCGGCAGGCCATCGGCCAGCCGTTCCACCAGCACGATATTCTGCATTTCCAGCTTGTGCTTCACCAGC
>Ga0181518_10002062_pt1 | contig 19692 bp, 29 predicted proteins | sample PEATcosm2014_Bin_28_FD_119751 | JGI IMG/M metagenome (GOLD analysis project Ga0181518, IMG submission 119751) | Peatland microbial communities from MTU Mesocosm Facility, Houghton, MI, USA - PEATcosm2014_Bin01_60_metaG | ecosystem: Environmental > Terrestrial > Soil > Wetlands > Peat | place... | reverse complement strand
CGAGGTGCACGCGGTCGGCATGTACGGCCCGCGCGGCGGCGGCATCACCGAGCGCGACGGCGTCATGAACCGCATCGACGTGATCGAGGGCACGCTGGCCAAAGCGTTCGGCTGCCTCGGCGGTTATATCGCCGGCTCGACCGCGCTGATCGACGCAGTGCGCTCCTACGCGCCGGGCTTCATTTTCACCACCGCGCTGCCGCCGTCCGTCGCCGCCGCGGCGACCGCCGCGATCCGGCATCTGAAAACCTCGCACTGGGAGCGCGAACGCCACCAGGATCGCGCCGCCCGCACCAAGGCCGTGCTCGCCGCAGCGCGGCTGCCGGTGATGACCAGCCCGACCCATATCGTGCCGGTCTATGTCGGCGATCCGGAGCAGTGCAAAGCGGCGAGCGATCTCTTGCTCGCCGACCACGGCCTCTATCTCCAGCCGATCAATTATCCGACCGTGCCGAAAGGCACCGAGCGGCTGCGCATCACGCCGAGCCCGTATCACGACGACGTACTGATCGACACCTTGGCCGAAGCGCTGGTCGATGTCTGGCAAAAGCTCGGCCTGCCGTTCAAGGAACGCGCGCTCGCCGCCGAGTGATCAAACACTTGCGATTGAAATACCGGCGTTAGCCTGAACAAAGTCGCTCATGTTCGGCGTCATGCGCCGAATGTGTGTTGACGAGCGCGGCAACGCGTTAGGTCACCAATAGCCGCGACTGCGACCCCAGTATCCGCCGCCGCCACCGAACAGCAGCACCAAGACGACAACAATCAGGATCAATTCCATAACAAGTCTCCTTTGCCGGCGACGGCCCTATTTGCCGCGCACTGCGTCTTTCAAACCGCCGATCGCGTTTTGCACTTGGCCGGCAGCCTTGTCGGTCTTGCCTTCGGTTTCCAGCTTCTTGTCGCCGAGGATCTTTCCGGCGGCTTCTTTCACGGCTCCCTTGGCCTGCTCGGCCGAGCCTTTGATGCGATCTTTATCCATGGTCGTTTCCTCGATGTCGGTTGCGTCTTGGGTAACGGCTGGCGTCGATACTTTGTTCCCGATAACATTGGGAGTAAGCGCGCCGACCTCGTCCGTCTTGCGCTTTAGACTGAGCAATTCTGGACAGTCTCTATCGTGCTGACAGTTCGGCTTTCCCGACAGTCGAAAGGCGTCTAATTTCCCGCCCATTCATCGGACACCCCCGCACGGAGTATTTGGCATGGCGAAGAAATCCCGGATCAAGACCAAGAAGCGAGCCAAGGTTGCTTATCCCGGCATGATGGGTGACGGCACCGAAGAGCAGAATCTCGGGCAGCGCGGCAACCCGAAGGCGCGCATAAAGAAGAAGGAAGTTACGGCAGCATTCGGTCGCCGCTCGAAAAAATAGTTCTCGGGTCGAGAAGGCTGTGACCCGCGCTCTCCTTGATCACGTCCTCTCGGCCGCGAGGCGCGTTCTAGGCGATTCCAAGACCGCGAAAAGCCGGAACCTTCACTAAATCGGCCACGACAGCGAAGGCAACCGCCGCCACAAGCGTGCCGGCCACGAGCAAGGCCGGCAGGGGTGTCATCGCGATTCCGACGATGGCCAATGTCGAAGCGATTGCGATATCGGCAACGGACGACACGGCAAGCCAGAGGCTTGGACGAGTGCCCCACAGGTGCCGGCGTTGACGAATGGCGTAGAGCGTCGCTTGACTACCGAACACCAGCGCGACAAAGGCCAGGGTTCTCAGCGCCTCGGTTCCGAGATTCATGCCAAATCTGCCGACGGCCAAGACGCCGCTACAGAAGGCCAGCAGGCAGCTACCCATGATGACGCCCGCCATCGTCAATCCGCCGATGCGCCACGAATTCGGCGTTGGCGATGGTCGCACCTTGTCCGTCGTTAATGACATGGAGAGGAAATCGCCGGTGATCATCACAATGACCATCAGCAGCGGGTTGAGAATCGCGTGCCCTGTCATGATCAGGCCGACGATCAGGAACAGCACCGTCACGATCTTCTTGATGATGGAGTTCAGCGTATAGGTCTGGATGCGCTGGAACGTTATTCGTCCTTCCTTGACCGCGGCGACGATACCGGTGAGGCCAGGCTCGGTCAGCACCATGCCGGCCGCCGATTTGGCGACGTCGGTTGCCGTCGAGACCGCTATTCCCATCTGCGCTTGGCGAAGCGCCGGCGCGTCGTTAGCCCCGTCACCGCACATGCCGACGGTGTGGCCGCTCTTCTGGAACGCCTTGACGAGCTTGTACTTGTCCTCGGGCAGGACACCGGCGAAGACTGCGAATTGCGCGGGCTGGACGCTGTCGGGGATCGGCCCGGGCGGATAGACCGCGCCATCGAGCCCTACCGCATGAGCGACAATGACGGCCGTCGCCGGCGCGTCACCCGTCACCATCACGGTACGAACTCCCAAGCCATGCAATTCCGTGACGAGCTTGGCCGAGTCCGCGCGCGGCGGGTCGCTGAGCGCGATCAGTCCTGCGAGCTTCAGCGCCGTTGCCGGCCCGGCCGCGACCGCGAGAACCCGGAAGCCCTTCTCTTCAAGCTCCTTCGCTGCTGCCGCCGCCGCCGGCGACGATTGTGCGAGGCCGATGACCGCGGCAAACGCGCCCTTCACGATACGCTGCGTGGCCCCGGTCGAATCAGTTGCGGTCGCCTCGGACATCTTCTTCGCCGGATCGAAGGGCGCGAACTTGACTAATTTCGGCGCGTCGGAAATCGCGCTGTGCGCCGCGGCGGCGCGAATGGCGCCGTCGACCGGGTCCTGCCCGCCATCCGAACTGGCCAGCGCCGCCAGCGCCAAAATATGCGCTTCGTCAAAGCCGGGCATCGCATGAATGCTCGTCACCGTCAGCGCGTTCTGGGTGAGCGTGCCAGTTTTGTCGGCGCACAAGACATCCGTGGTTCCCGCTTCATCCACCGCGGTAAGACGAGTCAGAAGGACGCCGACCTTTGCCAAGGCCCGCGCGCCGAGCGCCGCGGCAAGGGTGAAGGTGGCCGGCAGCGCGACCGGTATCGATGCGAGGATCGCCGTCAGCACGAGGGGGATGACTTCCGCGAACGGCATCTTGAGAAAGTAGGCGTAGGCGAGCAGCATCGCGATGACGCCGCCGTTGAACATCGCGAGATTGCGCACTACACGCAGCACCGCTTTCTGTTGGGAGCTCACGGCATGAGCGGTGCGGACGAGCTCGGCGGTGCGTCCGAACTTGGTGTGCGTTCCGGTCGCAGTGACCTCCCCGATCGCCTCGCCGCGCCTTACCAACGCCCCCGCATAGGTCTGCACACCGATGCCGGCTTCGATGGGTACGGATTCGCCAGTGAGCATGGATTGGTCGAGCAGGACTTCGCCCCCGGTGAGGTGCACATCCGCGGCGACCACCGCACCGAGGGAAAGCTTCACCACATCGCCCGGCACCAGCTCGGCGGCGGGCACGGTTTTCCACGCGCCATCGCGCCGGACGGCTGCGTTCAGCGCGAGCCGCGACTTCAGTGCGGCAAGGGTCGCCTCGGCGCGGCTCTCCTGGAACAGCCCGAGTGCGGCGTTGAATGCCAGGAGACCGGCAATGATCGCGGCCTCGACATGGTTGCCGAGCGCCAGCTCGAGCACGATCGCGGCCTCGAGCATCCACGGAACGGGCGCCCAGAATTTTTCTAGCGCCATGCGCAACGGATGCAGCGCCGTATCGGGCATCGCGTTCGGGCCGAACTTCTTCAGCCGCCGGCGCGCTTCGTCGCTCGTCATGCCGCTCGGCAGATCATCCTTTGCAGTTGCTGTCGATTCGGTGAACCGATGTACGGCGAGGCTCGTCATGCACCGGGCGCTTCAGGAGCCATGACGCTCTGTTTCGGCGTGCCGGGTAATTGTGGCCGCGGTCCGTTCGTTTTTTGCGGTGCGGGTTGCTGCCCCGCCAAAGCCAGCGCCACGACGGGATTGAGGCTGTCGACCATCGAGGTCGGGATCAGGATGGTGGCGCCGCGCTCCTTGGTCGTTTCATAGATGATGTTCATGGCGCGCAGCTGCAGCGCCGCCGGATGGTCGGCATAGGTCATGGCGGCCTCGACGAACTTGCCCGCGATCGCCGCCTCGGCCGAGCCGAGGATCACCCGCGCCTGCTTTTCGCGTTCCGCCTGGGCTTGCCGGGACATGGCGTCCTGCAAGGCCACCGGGATAGCGACGTCGCGGATCTCGACCGACTTCACCGAAATGCCCCAGTCGGCGGTTTTGCGGCCGATTTCGCCGCGCAACAACTCGTCGGCGGCGGTGCGTTCCGATAACAGCGCCGACAGCATCGACGACCCGATCATTTCGCGCAGCGACGTCTGCGAGACCCGATCGATGGCTTCGCGGTAGTTGGTAATGTTCAAGGCGGCCTTTTGCGCGTCGTGAACGAACCAGAAGATGATCGCGTCCACATTCACCGGGACGGTATCCTTGGTCAGCGCCTCCTCGGCACTAAAGGCCGTGGTCTGAATGCGCTCATCGATGACGGCCACGATGTGGTCGATGACCGGAATGATGAGAAAGAGGCCCGGCCCCTTGACACCGCGCAATTTGCCGGCGCGAAGGATGACGAACTTTTGCCAGGTGTTGGCCATCTTCAGCGCCGAGGCGATGACGATCGCAACGATGACAACGGCGATGCCCGAATAGAGGTGCCCGGTTGCGCCCAGTCCCGCGCCCACGGCGAGGCAGGCGACGGTCAGAAATACGGTAATGGGATTCATTGTCTTGGCTCCCTACGCGGTCGGGACGCCCCTCAAACCATATTGCTCTTCGAGCCAAGGCATTTCTGAGCAATATTGCTCACCCGGCCGCGCCTGCCGGTCGGTTTTTCCGATCAACCGTTTCGCCGGCCGCGGAAATAACCCTCGTTCGCGGTGTTCTGCTTGATATTGGCGGTTTGCCCCTCTTCCGCAGCGTTGGGATGATGTTCATGCTTCACGAACTTCTTGTCTTGCGCCCCTTGCGGGTCACGCTTCGGGTCAAGCTTCGGGCCTTTCTTATTGCGGCTGGCCGGCGGCACCGGCGGCATACGACTCGGCATGATTCAAACTCCTGACGTTGCGTGACACTAGAAAGATATAGGACGTTTGCTGATTTTCCCAACGATTGACTGCTCTACAATGGCGAACCGCCCAAACATCCGCGATTTTATGATCGCGGCTGCTAAAACCAAGGCGCATTGATGTAGATCAACTATGTCCGACATCGGACATTTATGTTCTAGTTCGATCCGGGCGACCACAGGGAGAATTAACATGCCTTCCACCGTCAACCTCTACCAGATCGGCGTCTGGTTCTGCGTGGGCTTCTTCACGGGCGCAGGATGGGCGATCGCGGCGTTGCTTGTCGGGCGAATCTTCTCTGCTGTCTGAACGCAGGCGTCAGAGGATTTGCAGGGCTTCCGAGCGCCCTCAACCGTTGGCGATCGGGTTATTTCCAGTTTTTTGATCCAAATCAACTATGTGAGCTATCAGACAGAGTGTGATTAGGAGGCTTATTATCTTCAATACCCAAAGGGAGAATACGTTATGGATAAGGATCGAATCAAAGGTTCTGCAGAGCAAGTCAAGGGCGCCGTGAAAGAAGCCGCCGGAAAGGTCCTCGGCGATAAGAAGCTGGAAACGGAAGGCCAGACCGAAAAAGCCGTCGGCAAGGTGCAAAATGCGATTGGCGGCTTGAAGGATACACTGCGCGGCAAATAAGGCCGATAGGCTTAGCCTTCGACGTTCACTTTCTGGCAATCAGTCGAGGAAAAACCCATGAAAAATGCAATGATGCTCGCCAGCGCGGCACTGGCTGTCGGAGTCCTTCTCTCCGGGTCCGCCGTTGCGTCCGATCGGCCAATGGTGGTCGCGGAAGAGGGCGTATCGATTCACCTCGGAGGCGGAGACCACGACCGAGATGCCCGTCATCACCATCATCCTTCAATTGTGGTGGGGGGTCACCGTGATCACCGTGGCGGTGATCACGATCACGACCGGTAAGTCTGGGTTGATTTGAGATACTACCCCGCTTCGGCGGGGTCTTTCTTCGGCAAAGCTCCGAAGGTGCCCAATATTTCGCATACGCGATGGCAAGCAGCCATACGCCGTTCTGTTGACCGCAGCGGGAGACCGATCATGTCGACCAGACTCATGCTCGCAATCCCGTTGTTGCTTGTCTCCACTTGGTTTGGCGGCGTCGCCATCGCTGCAGCGACCCAGGGCAAATGCCCCAGCGGTTCGATGAATGCCACCCAATATGACGCCGGGTCGGGCACGGCTAGCGGCCAAGCGTTCCGGCCCGACGGTCTCACTGCGGCGCACAAAAAGCTGCCGTTCGGTACGCGGGTGAAGCTGACAAACCCCCGCACCGGCGCTTCAACGGTTGTTACAATTAACGATCGCGGACCGTTCACGCGCGGCCGCGACATAGACTTGTCGCCGGGAGCTGCGCGTGCGATCGGCCTCACCAGCGTTGGAACGGTTTGCGCAGAAATTCTGTGAGGCGAGCCTAGAAAGGCTAAAGGCTGATGAGCCGCCTTCGGCAGTTTCCGGAGAGCCATTTCGTCGACCGCATCGGTTGGTTGAGAGCGGCAGTGCTCGGGGCCAACGACGGCATTCTCTCGACCGCGAGCTTGATCGTCGGCGTTGCCGCAGCCGCAGCGACGCAAAATTCCGTCTTGATCGCGGGTGCCGCGGGTTTGGTGGCCGGCGCCATGTCGATGGCCGCCGGCGAATATGTGTCCGTCAGCTCGCAATCCGATTCCGAACGCGCGGATCTGGCACGCGAGCGCAAGGAGTTGAGCGAGAATCCCGATTTCGAGCTCGATGAGCTTGCCGAAATCTACGTCAAGCGTGGTGTCGATCGCGACCTTGCGCGGCAGGTTGCCCGACAGCTGATGGCGAAAGATGCCTTGGGCGCTCACGCCCACGATGAGCTTGGGATTTCCGAGATCACCACCGCGCGCCCGGTGCAAGCCGCGCTGACATCGGCCGCATCGTTTTCCGTTGGCGCGGCCATGCCGTTACTCATGGTGATCGTGTCGCCCGCGAGTTTGCTCGTCCCCATCGTGTCCGCGGCGTCGTTGGCCTTTCTCGCTCTTCTCGGCGCTATCGGGGCAAGAGTGGGCGGCGCAAACGTTCTGCGCGGCACAGCCCGTGTGATATTCTGGGGCGCGCTGGCGATGGCTTTCACCGCTGGAATAGGAAAATTGTTGGGTACGATGGTCTGATGATTGCAGCTGGAAAAGATGCGAGTTAAGTCTCGTCACCGGCAAATGTTCGCAGGCACACCTCACATGCGGTCCGAGAATGTCGGGTAAATATCTCGGGATGCCTGCCGTATTCGTCGCGGTAACAGCTCTGGTGCTGCTTGCTCTGCCCTCGCACGCCGAGGAAGCGCGTGTGCCTATTCCCAGTGGTTGCAAGGAACTCGCCGAACGGGCAGGGCTTCCGCTGACGCTGAGCCATGGTGAAGCTGCGCGCGCCGTCGCATACCTGCGCATCATGAGCGGCCACGACCCGGCGGTCGCGCGCTGCCGCCTCGCGCTTCGCGGCTAGTTGGAGTAGAGCCCCAGATCGCCCCGAAGCCCTTTACAGGTGCGCCTTGAGCTTTTTGGCGGCTATCCGCAGTCGGAATCTCCAGAGCTGGAGCGTCGCGCGAGGTTGCGGATCGATGCGAGGCGATGGACATTTCCTCAAGTCTTCATCGCAGTCAGTCCGTATGCTTACTGGGTATTTGCAATGGCCTTCCGGTTGTCTGGACCTTTCGTAGATGATATTGACTGCGGAGAGGAATTCACTTGCAGCGGGCGCGGCAGAATCGAATGTTAGGTTGGAGGATCATCCTCGCCGCTCTGATTGGTGCCATAATAGGCAGTGTCATAACGGCCGGCGTGTTCCTTTACATTGGAACAAAAGCTCTCCAGGAAAGCACTGCGAGGGAGCTGCTTTCTGAAGTGGTCGCCATAGTCTCATTGCAGGAGGGCTGGCTGCTTCAGGGCGAAAATAGCCAAACAGCGAAATTGTCGGACAACCCGGGCCTTCCAGAAACGCAAAGTGGCTCCGGTCTCTGGCTCCTGCCCGTGGAGATCAGGGCGGTTCTGGACGAAGCCCAATGGAGTCCGCCGTCAGATCCGAGCTATGGCTTCATACAAGGCCGCAGGATCTGGATTATCAGAAATCAAATATTGCCTGACGCTCCGCTTTCATACTCGGGAGTCCAACAAGAGCATTTCCCCGCGCTGATCAGCGCCGCGGGAAGGCAAGAATTATGCGCCTGGATTGAGCGCGTGCAGATTGCCTACAATGGAGGGACGCTGACCGATCGTGGACTTGCGCCGCTGCGGCCCTATTTGGTGCCTTTAGCTCAGGAAGACCGAGTGAGCGCCTTTCAGATGCTGTTGTCTCATGATGCTCGAAATTTCCTGGCCGGGATTCGGGCGCGGTGGGGCAACGCATTGTTTGCAAATTAGCGCGTAGGAAATGATTTGCCTGATTTGGGTAGCGCCGCGCATTCGCTGGACGTGAGCCCAAAAGTCGGCGTTCAGGAAATTGAGAGGTGTGCTTGAACTCGACTCAGCGCCAGACCCGGAAAATCGATTGATCTGAATCAACGTCTTGAGCATCGGCCGGGAGGCGCGCGGCTAATTATCGATGCTACCGATGTCCTGTTGACCTAGATCAACTTCGTCAGTTGGTGGTTATGATTAAAGACATTAGTTATCCTCCAGCGTTGCCGGTGGACTATCGGGAAAGCGCGGATGGGCACACAGCAAGGGAGACGATTCAATGACAAAACGACTGCCTACCGCGGCGATTGCGGTATTACTTGCAATGAGCATCGTGCCGGTCGCAAACGTCGCATCGGCGATGCCGATGGCTAGCGCTGGCGTTATCAAGAATGTCGCTTCACCGGCCATCGAGACCGTGCAATGGCGCGGAGGAGGCTGGGGTTTTGGTGCCGCCGTGCTGGGTGGCGCGATCATCGGCGGCATACTGGCCGCTCCCTACGCTTACGGCCCCGGCCCGTATTACGGCCCTCCTGCATATTATGGCCCTCCCGCCTATTACGCGCCCGGCTATGCCGCCCCGGCGCCGGGGAATGCGGTTGCGTACTGCATGCAGCGGTACAGGTCTTACGATCCCGGGAGCGGCACATTTGTCGGCTACGATGGCCTCCGTCATCCATGTCCATGAACGGATAACCGTGCGTGATTGAGGGCCGTTTCATACGGCCCTTTTTCTTATTTGCCTTTGGCGCGGCGCGTGCGATGTCGACGGAAATTGTGCAAGGCGTTTATTGTGCAAGTGTCCGATACCGGACATTATTGATCTGCATCAATGTCACTCGGCATTTCGCTCGTATTTTGTAATTTGGTCAATACAAACTAGGGGGGCATCATGCGAAGATTGGCTGTTACCATTGCGGCCGCAACCGTTTTCGTCGTCGGCGCACCGATCATGGGCGCCGGCGCAATGGTCGCACCGGGAGCGATTCGCGGTGCGGCCGATAGCCTGAATGTCGTCGAGCGCGCGCAGTTCGTTTGGCTTGGTCACAATTATTGCTGGTACGACGACGGTTGGAACGGCCCCGGCTGGTACTGGTGTAACCAATACACTTCCCCCGGCATCGGCTGGGGCGGCGGCTACGGCTGGCATCATTGGCGAGGTGGTCATCCCGGGGGTCGCCCCGGCGGTCATCCTGGTGGTGCTCCCGTTGGCGGTCATCCCGGTGGCCACCCTGGCGGTCATCGCGTTGGCGGTCATCCCGGTGGTCACCCTGGCGGTGCTCCCGGCGGCGGTCATCCGAGCGGCGGTCATCCGAGCGGCGGTCATCCGGGCGGTGGTCATCCCGGTGGAGGTCATGGACATCATTGACATCTGCCTCCAGCAGAACATCGTTCCGGTGTTATGAATTGTTTCCCACGACAGTGCCGGATCACCACAGTCGTGGCCACTCTAACGAAGGGGCAAACGGTGTAAGAAGCGCCGTACGATGCCTACAACCCAACTAAGGAGATAATGCCATGTCGATTGGCACCATCCTCATCATCATTTTGGTCATCGCGTTGCTTGGAGGCTTTAGCGGGATTGGGGGCGGTCCGTTCTACGGGACCGGCTACTACGGTGGCGGCGGCCTCGGCCTGATCATCGTGATCTTGCTGATCCTGGTCTTGCTCGGCAAGCTTTGAACCGCCAAGGCCAGAATTCAAGGCCGGGACGCACCGTTATTTTCGCGACAACGGGCTCGCGGGAGCGGCCTAACTAACCTCGTCGGTGATCACCTTGAAGCCCGCGAGCGTGCATGGGCCGAACGAGGTCACGATCGCGACGTCGGTGGCGTCGCGCCCGCGTGCCATCAGGATGCGGCCGATACGCGGCTTGTTGTGGCGGGCATCGAACGTGTACCAGCGATCGCCGAGATAAGCCTCGAACCAAGCACTGAAGTCCATCGGTGAATCGTCCGGCGGCACACCGATGTCGCCAAGATAGCCGGTGCAATAACGCGCGGGTACGTTCATGCAACGGCACAGCGTGACCGCAAGGTGAGCGAAGTCGCGGCACACGCCCCGTTTTTCCGTATAGGCGTCGAACGCCGTCTTGGTCGGGCTGGCATGGGCATAGCTGAAGGTGATGCGATCGTGGACATAATCGCAGATCGCCTGCACCAGCGGCCATCCCTTGCGAACCTGCCCGAAAAGCGACCACGCCGTATTCGACAAGCGGTCGGTCTCGCAGTAGCGGCTGCCGAGCAGATAGATCAGGACCTCCACCGGCAGATCTTCCAGTGCAGACTGCTCCGCCTGCGGGGCGGCCGCGTCTGCTTCGCCATTGTCCTTTATCAAAAAGTCCGTGGACACGGTCAGCCGACCGGCAGGGGCGCGGATCACATGGCAAAAATTGCCGAAGCTGTCGTGATAGGTATTGGCGGGGATCGGCGGATCGAGCCGCATGCGATCGAGGGTCAGCAGATCGGCAAAGCGCGACGGATGGACGCTCAGCGTCAGGATCATCGGCGTCGGCTGCGGGCAATCATAGGAAATCTCGTAACCCGCGCGAATCTTCATCGAAAACCCCTTCGCTCCGGACAAAAGGAGGACGGCGCTTACGACAATGCAACGTTCGTGCCGCGGACCGGTTCGGGCCGGCGAACGGTGTTGACCTCAATCGGCACGGGCCCTGCGCATTGGCCGGCCGCCGAGCAGACGATCGAACTCCTTCTTGGACACGCCGTAGCATTCGCACGAGCGGCGGATCAGGCCGGGGCGATCGATGATGGTGACGTTGCCGCGTGTGTAGCGGATGAGGCCGGCCCGTTGCAGGAGGCCGGCTGCGGCCGTGACGCCAGTGCGCTGCACGCCGAGCATCATGGCCAGGAATTCCTGCGTGAGGAGAAACTCATCGGATTGCATGCGGTCGTGCGTCATCAGCATCCAGCGGCAGCAGCGCTGCTCGATGGAATGAAATTGATTGCAGGCGGCGGACTGCGCGACCTGATTGAAGAAGGCGTGGGCATAATGCAGCATCACGGTTCGCATCGAAGCGCTTCGCGTCAGTTCTTTCTTGAATAGCGCTGCCTTCATTCTCAGGCCGGCACCGGGAACCTGGATGTAAACGCTAGTCGGCGCCCTGTCGTCGCCGAACACGATCGGCAGGCCCACCAGCCCTTCGTTGCCGATCGTTCCGACCTCGGATGCCTGGCCGTTCGCCATGGTGTTCACCAGCGAGCCGACGCCGGTCTCGATGAAATAGACAAATCCGATGGGCTTGTGAGCGCGGTAGAGCGACTGCCGATATTGCAGCGGCATACGCTGAAGGTGCGGGCGCAGCCGCGCGTAATCCCTGGGCGGCAGCAAACCAAGCAACCGGTTGGCAGGTGATTCCGCAGCCTTGCGGCTAGCTGCCACTGCGCTGCCTCTCTCCGTCATTTTCGACCGGATTCTCGGTCGCCGCATTGACGGGCGATCGTCCTTCCGCAGCGTCGCCTTGGCGGCTCTCCTCCGAACTGGACTTGCTCTCTTCCTCGGCCAACAATTTCATGATCCGCGATCGCTCGCCAGCATCCGTCGATTCGCTGGCAAGCCTGCGAAATCGCTTGATATTCTCTCGGCTGACAAAATTGTCCAGCGCAGCCTCCCAAAGGCTATCGGACACAATCGCACGCTGCGCTCTTTTCGCCGGGCAGGCAAGCGCAATGTCCGGTAGCGGACATTTTACTCGACTTCGCACGGAAAGAAGAGCACCTTGATAAGAGGCGTAGCGCCAAAATAGTGGATGCTGCGAATAAGCATGTGTCCGCGCCCGTTTTCTTCACTCGCTAGCTAAGCCGGATACAGGCTTCCGCCGTCCTCGGCATATGAGGGCGAAGCAAAAGAATCGTTTGTGCAAGCGTGAGACTTCGCCGCTGGTTTGTTCGGCGATCTGCCGCGCGCCGGTTTGATGACGGAATTAAGAAACTGGCAGCATAGGGAACGACCGGGGCGACGAGTGTATGTCCGATAGCGGACATGATTGATTTGGATCAATGTAACTTGGCTAAGTCGGCGGCAAAATTTCTTGAGTATGGGTAACCGGGCGACGGAGCCGGGCTATGGGAAAGGGCACAAAATGACCATCGAATATTCGCCGCACGGCGCGGGGTCACCTGTCGTCCCGATATTTGACACCCGCGAGCGTCGCTCGGTCGCGAGCTACAAGCGCGAGCTGGTAAGACACCGGCGCGCGGAAAGCGGGCTTCGCGAGGCTCTCGCCCGGGAAGAAGCGCTGCTTAGTCAAAAGGATGAGTTGATCCGACAACAGGAAGTTTTGCGGCAGGAGACCGATCATCGGCTGTTGAACGGCCTGCAAATGGTCGTAAGCCTGCTGTCGCTGCAAGGCCGGGCGTCGGAAAATGCCGAAGTCGTGTCGCAATTGGCCGCAGCCGCCGATCGCATTGCCACGATCGGGCGCATCCACCGGCGTCTGCACTCATTCGATGGCGTACAAACCTTTGCGCTCAAGCACTATCTCGAGGACCTTTGTGGTGATTTCTCCATGATGCTGTCCGCGGAGCGCCCGGAGCGGGTCATCGCCGTCGAGGGGATTGAAATCGAGCTGCCGGCCGTCACCGCCATTCCACTCGGCTTCATCGCCAGCGAGCTGATCACCAACGCAACCAAATACGGTACCGGCCGGATCACCGTCCGGTTGGAAGCCAATCCGGCACAGGGCTACGCGCTGTCGGTAGCTAACGATGGGCCGGCTTTGCCGGAAGGATTTGATCCGGCCGTCGGCAAAGGACTGGGAATGAGGATTATTCGATCTCTCGTCGAGCGGATCGGCGGTGAATTGCGGATTGGTCGAGGCGATAACGGCCAAGGTGCGCGATTTACGGTGCTGTTCTCCTGATGGCTTACAAAATGGGAAAAATCATCGTAGCGGCCGCCAGTCCCGTGCTGATACGGCCGTCATCCGGGAAGGCGCCGGTCAGAAGCAAAAGCAGAGCCGCTTCGAGCAGGAAAGGCAAAACTTCATTCGATCCAAAAACATTTCTCGCCCGGGTCGGCGAGGGGCGAAGCCTCGCCAAATACCGCAAAGGCCAGATCGTCTTTTCACAAGGGGAAACCGGCGACGCGGTCTTCTATATCCAGAAGGGCAAGGTGAAGGTGACCGTCGTTTCGGAGCAAGGCAAAGAAGCGGTCGTCGCAATCCTGGGCACGGACGAATTCTTCGGCGAGGGATGTCTTGCCGGGCAGGCGCAGCGTATGTCGACGGTCACGGCCATGACGGACGTCAGCATTGTCCGGCTGGAAAAGGCGGCCATTGTCCGGGTGATCCATCAGGAACCGGCATTCTCCGAGATGTTCATCGCTCATCTGCTGGGCCGCACCATCCGCGTTGAAGCCGACCTTGTCGATCAACTGTTCAATTCGAGCGAGAAACGGCTTGCCCGCATGCTCCTGCTGTTGGCGAATTTCGGCAAGGAAACCAAGCCCGAGCCGATTATCGCCAAAATCAGCCAGGAGACGCTTGCGGAGATGATCGGCACGACGCGGTCGCGCGTGAGCTTCTTCATGAACAAGTTTCGCAAGCTCGGCTTGATTGAATACAACGGCAGCACCGAAAGCGGCATCGAAGTCCACAGCTCGCTGTTAAATGTCGTTCTGCACGAACAGCCGCAAATCAGGGATTGAAATGGGCTCAGTTTGCCGACCAGCGTTCGCAGAGTTGCAGTCGCGGCCTGCGCGATATGAGCAATATTGCACAGACTTCCGCGCGGTAATGGCCTTTGATTAACAAAAGACATTGGAGACAAGACTATGTCGCTCGGACTTATCCTCGTCATCATCCTCATCATTTTCCTGTTGGGCGGCTTCAGTGGTCGCTTTGGCGGCTATGGCTACGGCTACGGACACGGCGGTGTCGGTATCATCGGCGTCATCTTGATCATCGTCGTTGTTCTTATGCTGCTCGGGAGGATTTGACGTGAATTCCTCCGCGTCGATGCCATCTGAATCGGATCGTGCAGTGCTTGGTCGCTCGCATCAGCGTTTCGCGCCATACGTGGCCAAGGGAGCAATCGTCTTGGCAAACGCAAATGCGGTGCGATCAACAGCGGTGGACAAAGTGACCGAACGGATGCCGGTTCAGCCGTCGGTGCGCGATGTCATGCTCGCCGCCATCCCGAGTTTGCGCGCATTCGCGATATCGTTGAGCGGCAGCGTCGACCGTGCGGACGACCTGGTGCAGGAAACGGTGATGCGCGCCATGGCCAGCATCGATTCGTTCACGCCGGGGACGAATATGGCAGCCTGGCTATTCACCATCCTGCGCAATCGCTTCCGCTCGGAATATCGCAAGCTTCGCCGCGAAGTCGAGGATCCGGATGGCAGCTACCTGGCCAGTCTGAAAGCGGCCCCCGAGCAGTTCGGCCGCTTGGAATTCAAGGAGCTGGTCGAGGCACTTGCGAAGTTGCCTCACGTTCAGCGCGAGGCGCTGCTTCTGGTCGCCGCGTCGGGCTTCTCCTATGACGAGGCGGCGGCGATCTGTGAGGTGGCGGTTGGGACGATAAAGAGTAGGGTTTCTCGCGCACGCCAACTGCTCGCGGAACTGCTTGTCATCGACAGCCCGGCAACATTCGCTCTGGACCGCGCGACTGCCTTGGTCGGAAGCGGCTGGTAGAAAAAAGATCGCGCGAGCATTTCGAAAATCCGCGGGGCGGTCAGCCTTATTATGATGCGCGCATAAGCAGAAGCGGCCGCGCTTCCAACCGGGAAGGCGGCCGCCATGTTTCAAGTCCGCCGGATGTCCTCAGTAGCCGCCGTAGCCGCCGAAGACGCCATTGATCACGGCACCGACAAGGGGAACGCCATAGCCGGGGCATCCGCTGTAGCCGTAGCCAGAGTCGTAGCCAGTGCAGCTGTCGTAGATCGGGCCGCCACCACCATAGTAGCCGCCGCCGCCGTAGTAGCCGCCACCGCCGGATCGAACGACACGACCACCACCAGCGTAGCCAGCCGATCCACGTCCAGCGCGGGCGTAACCAGCCGATCCATTTCCGCCACGGGCAGGGCTAACCATCGCGTGTCCGCCGCCATGTCCGGCAAAGGATTGTCCGCCGCCACCATGACCGCCGCCCGGATGGCCGGCAGCCAGCGCATTCGTCGCCATTGGCACGCAACCCAGCGCGACCGCGGCCGCGAGAGCGATGAGAGTTTTTTTGTGAATCACGTGATTCTCCTATTGTGGTTATGGTTCAAACAAAAGTCTGTTTGTGACTACAAAGACAACGCCGGATCGCCGCTAAAGGTTGCGAGGCATAAGGACACGTTCGCGTGTCAGATCGCGACGCGCTTCGCCTTAATTGCCCGTGTCTGGTTTGGCTGCCCATGTCTGGCTAAGTTGCCATATCTGGTGAGCAATTCTGCTCAGACTCAACGCGGCCATCGGACTATTTTCATGATCAGAATCTAAAAGATGAATCCCGCGACAGCTTGAAGATCGCCAGCTGAAGGGACGTCCGTCGCAGAAAGGCTTGCCGATGTTCGATGCCCAGCAATATCGCGCCCAAGCGAGCGAATATGCCAAATTGGTGGGACTAGCGAACGGTCCCAACGAGGTGCAGGAATTTCAAAGGCTCCAACGAAGCTTCACCGAGCTCGCGGACAACGCGCAATGGGTGACCGAGAATCGTGACAAGACGATGCACGCCACAGAGTATGTGGCCGCATCGTTTACGGCAGACGCCCCCGCACAGGGTATCTCGCAGCAGTGAGGCGCCGGCGAATGGATCATTTCGCCCGCGCGCTCGCGCGTCAGGCAACGGCACCTGCAAGAGCCATTGCTGCCGGTTGACGCACCACGCGCTCTTTCGCTTTGTGGACGCCGATAGCGTCGCATCGCGGCATCCACCAAAGATTCATCCAGAGCGGCGTGCTCATCACCACGATCAATGCAATGACCCATTCCATTTCAGGTTTTCTTTGTGGACGAAAAAGGTGCTCCGGCTGCCTGAGGCTGGGGGGCATCACGGGCAACCGGAGCGGGTCTGGATTTCGGCGCGAGGCCTGATCAAGACGCGCCGATTTTGCGGATTTGGCTGCTGTGGAGTCTGTTCAATTTTGACCACCGCCGCGATCGGATCGGCGGGGACGAGGTTCCGCCCAATCAGGCGGTATGGCCGTCGAACTCACCAGTCCTGGGGATATTCTTTGCCTGTTGCGGCGTCATTTTCGCGGTATCCTGACCGCCAGGCACACCGCGCGGCCCGAGTATTCTGCGGGCGATCTCGTCCTCGGTTGGCCGTTGCTCTTCTTCGCGAATCTGGCGCGGCATTGCAGATCTCCAAGCGGATGGTCTTGAACTTTCTCGCGTGAGACGCGGCCGCTGATGGTACCGCGACTTATGCGGTGCTGGCCGCGCCCGGGCTGTCACGATCGACTGAGGAAGCTCGCTCCGATAATGCCGCTTGCGTCCAGGTCCGCGCAAGCTCAAGCAAACCTTGCCTGTCCTCATCGCTTTTGGCGTAGGAGGCCGAGACTATGGCTTCCTTGGCGTATTGCCAGAACTGATCTGTTTTCGACATGAGGCACCCTCAATGCCCCGACATCCCGATACCCGCATGCGCTCCCTGGCAGCAGCCGTCTGAGCAAAATTGCTCATCTCCATATGCCGTATTCGCACTGCAAAGTGCCGCAAGCAACGCTGGCCCACCATGCCTGGTCGATTTCCTCAAACGGTGACCCGCTCATTGCAGCAGCCAAGACACCAACTGATTCAACCGCGTTTCAGGCTGGATGAAAATATCGTCCTTCTTCTTATTCTTCTTCCCAAATTGGATTCTTGGAAATTGGTGAGGTGATTCCGGCTCCGGCTTGGCATCGTGAAGCTCAGCCGACTGGTATTCTCTTCGCCACCCGCAATTCGGGCACTTTACGGAAAATTCTCGCGGCATACGCAGCGCGCTTTGCACCGGAATTTCGCAAGAGCACGTCGGACAGCTCACGCAGCTCACGCGAGTGTCGGGTTTGAGGATTTTCCGGAATACTGCCAAGGCGGCCTACTCTCATGCCTGCGGGGATTGAGCGGATCCCCGCTGCATTATTTCTATGAGGCGCTCCAATTTGTCGTCGATCTGGCCAAGCCGATACGCCGCATATTCCAACGCATAGGCGCTACGTTCGTCCGCTCCCGGCATTTGCTCATACCGAATGTTCGGCGTGAAGGTCTTGGCGAACAATGTTTGATAGCGGTCGCGAATCGTATTGGCTGTGGTGTCGGTCAGCCGCGGCTGGGCCATGGCGTGTCTTCCTGTTTGATGGAATTCGAGATTTGACGGAATTCGAGATTGTGATCGCCGTTCCGCGTGAGCGGGAAAGCCGGCCGGCGCCTCAGGCGCCTGTTGCTCTGCAGCTCTCGATGCCAGGCCAGCATCGATTTGAAATTGGCGAATGAGGGCTTCGGCCAAGATACGAAGCCCCCGTCATGATCAAGTCGCTTACTTGAGGGCGGTCGAAACGCTGCTGAAGGTGTTCTTCAGGTTGGTGCCGAGGCCCTGGATGACGGCGATGATCGCAACCGAGATGCCGGCGGCGATAAGACCATATTCGATGGCGGTCGCAGCCGTTTCGTCCTTGAAAAAAGAAAGTGTGAGATTCTTCATGGCAAACTCCTGTTGGTCCCGCACAGGGACCTGCGACTCCCTACATAGTTATCGATCGATCCATTACTAGTGCTAAACTGTGAATAACGGAATTAATACCATGTTGTGATAATAACATACAGTTATCATAAGTAATACACAAATATTTAATACAATCCTCAAGTGAGCAATTTTGCACAGTCTGCACTTTGGCAACGGGCTTCACTGGCGGCGAAGATTCGTCTTCCCGACATCGGCGCAGCGGTCGGCGCGCTTAATCTTTTGCCGGTCGCCAGAATCATTCGTAGCGGAGGAGAATTCCGGAAAGCGGGCGATAGTCGTGGCCGACCGCTCGTTGAGGGCAACGCGTTGGTCGCTTTTCGTGAGGGTAGACATGGAAACGGTGAGCTATGCGGTGAACTACAAAGAGCGCTCCCGACCGGCGGACGCGTTGACCTTGCCCAATAGCCCGCTCCTCATAGACCTCGACGACGCGCGCCCGCTTGCCCAGGCCATCGTGGATACGATCCGCGAGCCCCTCCTGGTTCTCGATCAGAACCTGCATGTCGTCACGGCAAACCGCGCTTTCTGTCAGGCGTTCAGGATGAATCTTCAGGACATTCATGGCCGCCCGGTTTACGGGCTGGGCGATGGCCAGTGGGATATTCCCGAGCTTCGGTTGCTGTTGGAAGGAGTGGCGCCGCAGCACGCCGTGATGGAGGCTTACGAAGTCGAGCGAGACTTTCCCATTATCGGACGACGCTCGATGCTCCTGAATGCGCGCGAGCTGTTTTTTCAAAAAAATTCCCGCAAGCTCATTCTCCTGGCAATCGAAGATGTCACCGACCGTCGCAACGCCGAACGGGAGATGACCAATCTGCTGCAACAGAAGGAAACGCTGCTGCAGGAGATGCAGCACCGCGTCGCCAATAGCCTGCAAATCATCGCCAGCATCCTTTCCATCAAGGCGCGGACGGTGAAGTCCGAGGAAACGCGGCTGCACCTTAACGACGCGCACCAGCGCGTCATGTCGGTGGCGGCCGTACAACAACAGTTGCTGGCTTCAGGCCACGGCGCGCCGATCGAAATCGGCCCTTATCTCACACGATTGTGCGAAACGCTCGCAGCCTCGATGACCGAGGACAGTCATCCGGTCTCATTGCAGGTCCAGGCGGACGGCGGCACGACTTCATCCGCCGAGGCCGGCAGTATCGGTCTCATCGTCACGGAGCTCGTGATCAATGCATTCAAGCACGCCTTTGTCGGCGAGCGCGCCGCTGGCCGGCTTGTCGTTACCTATGAGGCGGCCGATACGGGTTGGCGACTTGTGGTTTCCGACAATGGCATTGGAACACCGCAGGCCCATCTGGGCCCGGCCAGGACAACGTCCGGGTTGGGCACGATCATCGTCGAGGCACTCGCCAGACAGCTCGGTGCTCGTGTGGACACCGTGACGAACTCCGAGGGCACGAAAGTCTCGATTACCCATGAAACGTCAAATCGGGCGTATCCGGGATAAGAATTTCGGCCCAAGTCTTCCAACGTAATCCAGTCTTCCATTGTGATAATGAATAGCAATACCCATATTTAAAATTG
>Ga0181518_10002059_pt1 | contig 19710 bp, 14 predicted proteins | sample PEATcosm2014_Bin_28_FD_119751 | JGI IMG/M metagenome (GOLD analysis project Ga0181518, IMG submission 119751) | Peatland microbial communities from MTU Mesocosm Facility, Houghton, MI, USA - PEATcosm2014_Bin01_60_metaG | ecosystem: Environmental > Terrestrial > Soil > Wetlands > Peat | place... | reverse complement strand
CGGTGGTCAAGCAACCCTATGGCTTTCGACTGGCTCATCTTCGCCTGCGGGCCCGCCCGCGTCCTGCACTTCATGCTTACAGCCGCCGAGTACCATAGTGTCCTGGAGAACGCCGGCATGCACGTCGAAGAGCGCCCGTTCCGAAACCGACTGCCCCTGGCCCATATCCTTTTCGTGGCGAGAAAGCCGTTGCCTGAAGCGGAGGCCGCGCCATGATGGTCCGCTTCATGCGCTTGGTGGCCCGCTTGGTTGTCGATCATCCGGGATTGGTGACAGCCCTGAGCCTGGTCCTGACCTTGTTCTTCTATGCCAACATCCACAACCTGCGCACCGGCACCGATCTCACAGACCTGTTTGGCAATCGCGATCCCCAATGGCGCGCCGCGAGCCAGATTGGCAAAGAACTGGGTTATGGCAACCAACTCTTCGTGCTGATCGAGGCCCCGCAGGGAGAAACCGATACCACCCCCGAGATGGAGGAAATGGCCGACCGTCTCACCGCCGACATGTTATCCAGCGGGCTCTTCAAGCAGGCCCGCTCCGGCTTGCAGGAAGAAGAACTGCTCAACATGGTGCGGTTCTTCAGCTGGAACTTCCCGTCATTCGTTCAGCCCGAGCAAACGCAGATCGAAGATCTGAAGCGGCGGCTCGATCCGCAACAGATCCATCAAACCGTGCGCCGTTCCGCCACTGAACTGGTCACGCCTTTCTCATCTCTCGGAACGAATTACTTCGTCGCCGATCCTCTCGGCCTCATGGAAGTGGCGTCCCACAACAGTCAGGGATTTTCGCAGTTCGCCAATTTCGACCTGGCCTGGGGAGACGGCAACCGGTTCTTCAGCAAGGACCACCAGGCGCTGCTGATCATTGCCGAGCCTCGCCAATCGGCTGTGGACTACAAGTTCGCCGAGCAAGTTGTGCAATGGACACAGCAGCACATCCAGTCGAATTTTCATTCCATGGCCGCCGATTCCGCCTTCCACATGGCCGGCATCAGGGCCACGGCCGCCGGCGCGTACGTTTACGCCGAGCAGGACCACAAGTTCATCGAAAAGAACATCCGCCGAATTTCCCTGATTTCAATCGTCGGTAATCTGCTGCTGTGCCTGCTGATTTATCCCAGAATTCCGCTGCTGTTGTTGTCGCTGCTGCCCACCGGCCTGGGTATTCTGTGGACCACGGGTGTCGCGAGTTTCTATCCCGGAGAGGTCAATCTCATCAGCCTGTCTTTTATTGCCATCTTGGCGGGACTGGGCGACGACCAGGTCGTACATTTTTTCAATCGCGTGCCGCAGGAATGGGCCAAGGGCGGCACGCTGGACGACGCCGTGTTTCGCACTTTTGAAACCACTGGCCTCAGCGTCGTCTTCTGCATCCTGACGGCGGCAACATCCACCGCCGCGCTGGCCACCTCCGGTTTCAAGGCGCTGGCGGAATTCGGATTCATCCTCACCGTCGGAATGTTCATGATGATGTTCCACACGCTCCTGACTGTTCCCGCGCTGATGCAACTCTGGTGGAGGTTCTCGAAGCCGCGTGCGCCCGAGACCATTACGTTTCGCTTCCTGCCCTTTGTGGCAAGGAAGTCGGTCGATTTTGTGGGCCGCCACGCCCGCCTTGTCGCCGGCTTTTCGCTGGCGATATTCGTGCTGTCTTTATTAGCTCTGCCTGCTGTAAAGATGGGAGGCCGCTTCGAGATCAACGGTGGTGCCGACAACCCAGCCATTGCGGCCCAGAACCGTCTGTCCGCGAAGTTTGGCATTGAAGGCAGCCCCAACGTGCTGCTGATCGCCGGCGGTGAGGAGGAAGTGTTACAGCGGGCCGAGAAACTGACGGCCGGTCTGGAAACCTATCGGGAGCGCGGAGTCCTAAAATCCATCTTCTCCCCTACGAACCTGCTTCCCTCGGCCCTCACCCAGAGCGAACGACGGACGCGTGCTCTGGCGGGCATCAATCTCGCGGCCTCAGCTCGCGCCTTTGAGGATGCGCTCCGCGAGAATGGTTTTCGCACTGGGCCGCACCAGCCCTTTATCGACCGCCTGCGAAAGATGGGTCAAAGCACCGAACCGGTTACTCTGGAACAAGCCTCCGAGTTTTTGCCGGCCGGGCTGCTCGACAACAGCATCCGCAAAACCAGCGACGGCAGCTACGTCGCCGCCATCGCCTTTTATCCCACCGACCCCAACGCTACCCAGGTGGTTCCCGAGAATGTCATCGAGTCCTGGCGAAGTCAATTTGGCCCCTTTGTGGAGTTCTCCTTCAACAAGATCAACCGCGACATGCAAAGCCAAGTCCTGCGCGACAGCCGCCGGGCATTAGCGTGGACGGCGGCTGCCATCATGCTGATCGTCTATCTCTGTTTCCGCAGCCTCCGCGTATCGCTTCTGGTGCTGATGCCCATCGCATTTGCCATCATCGTGACTTTTGGGCTGTTGCTGCTTGTCGGGCACCGCTTCAGTTTCATGTCCATTACCGCGATCCCGCTCATCATCGGCATCGGTATCGACAACGGCATTCATTTAGTCCGCCGTTATCTGGAAAACGAGAGCAACGGGATTCTTGCGACCGCAAAGGCTTCGGGCGCGGCGCTGATTCAGTCGAACCTGACTACGATCGTCGGCTTCGGAGCGCTCATGGCTTCCAGCTTTGCGCCGCTCGCCGAGCTGGGTCTCGTAACCTCCCTGGGCGTCGCTCTGGCATTGGCGGGCGGCCTCTGGCTGGTTCCCGCCGTCATTCTTTTGGGAGAAGACAAAACCGCGGCGAACCATGGGGATTAAGGGTTGGCCGCCGTGTCGAATCTAGTATGCGCCGCCCGTAAATGTTCGTTATACTTGTGGCGATCAAAACCAGCGCGATGAGAACGTCGAGATGAACCAGGACGCCCGGGATTCCACCATCGATACCATCTTGTCGCGCTGCCCCGAGTGCGGCAAACCGATTACCGCCGTGATCGAAGATCGCGGAGGCCAGGTCTATCAGCGTCCGCAGTGTTCGTGCCACGAATCCACCGCCTCCCTGATTTTCTCCGATGCCGATTTATACCGGAGGCTGGAAGAGTGGAACAAGCTGGTCTTTCCCGATGCTCAGCAGGCACCGCCTGCCCAAGGGGGAGCTTGCGACTGTGCCACCGCCAGCCGCAACGAGCCTTGCCTCGCCGTAATCGACATCACGAACCGCTGCAATTTCAAGTGTCCCATGTGTTTTGCCGAGGCCACAAGCAACGGGAACCACTACTTCCTTGATACCGAACTGGTGCGAAAAATGCTCCAGTCGCTGCTGGATCGGCCGGTGCCGTGCCGCCACATCCAGTTCTCCGGCGGAGAGCCCACCCTCCACCCCGAGTTTCCCGCCATTCTTCGTACCGCCCGAGATCTGGGTTTCACCCATATCCAGGTGGCCACGAACGGGAGCCGGTTCGTCAACCCCGATTACGCAAAACTCTGTGAGGATTCCGGCCTGCACACCCTGTACTTGCAGTTCGATGGCGTCAACGACGAGGTCTACATCCAACTCCGCGGCCAGCGCCTGCTGGATAAAAAAATTGCCGCCGTTCGCAACGTCGAGAAGACGAACATGCGGCTCGTGCTGGTGCCGACCATAGCCAGCTCCGTCAACGTCGATCAACTGGGTCCCATCTTCCAGTTCGCTCTCGAACACAGCAGCCACGTCACCGGCATCAGCATCCAGCCGGCGGCGCATGTGGGCAGGGTCGAAGTCGCGGACGGGAACTCCAGGCCTTTCAACCTGGCAACCATGGCCCGCGAGTTTGGCGAGCAGACGGGATTGACCCGTTTCCCCGACGACTGGTTTCCACTGAACTCGTTATCCCTGATCAGCCGCGCACTCGACCGCGTTCGCCGCGACGCTACCATCCCCCCGGCCAGCGATGCTCATTGTTCGTTGGGTACTTTCTTCTACGTTGACGATGACAACAAGCCATTCTGCCTGAGCAGTTTCTTCGATCTCGATCGCTTCTTTCGCAGCATGGCTGAGGTAACTCCAGACGCTGGCCAGGGCATGATCGAGCGTCAGATTTCGCGCATCCGCCAGTTTGTGCAGCTATCGCAATGCTTCGACAAGCGCAAGGCCCCCGTCGGGCTCACCTTTCAGCGCATGCTGCGCAGCATCGAAGGGTGGGAGGACAAGTCCAAGGGAAGGTCCGCGGGCTGGTTTCGCAAAGGCTTCAACGGCATATTCGTCGCGGGCATGCACTTTATGGACGCTCGCAGTTACAACCTGCGCCGCCTGCAGCGGTGTATCATCCAGTATGTCGCTACCGACGGGCAACTGATTCCTTTCTGCAGTTACAACGCGGGCGCCAGACTCCGCACTGCCGAGGAATTGGCTCGACTCGAAAACAACTCCCCGCCCCTGCCGGAGCGTGGCGGCCATATCGATAGCGCGGCGGCTGGAAGCGAGCAGTCATTGGCAGCCGAATAGCAGCTATCTCACAAATCGATGAGGGAAAGGCAGGGTTTCACCCCTGCCGCCCAGGACCAACCAAGACGCAGGCTAGTGAGCCTGAGGGCCCGGCGGTTTACTCCTTCGGTTCATTATGGAATGGCCTCCAGTTTTACCTATTTCAAGGCATCGGATTTGAATATGCTTTCACTGAATACACCAGTTTCTCTTTGCACATGCGGCCGGGTTGCCATTGTGCTGCTGCTTTCTGGTTTCTTGTTTTTACCGCTGCCGGCCGAAGCCGGTCTGCCCAAAGCCGCCGTCTCCATTCCCACGGGCCAGGACCTTGCCGCTGGCTTAAAGGCCGCCGAACAGTGTGAACTCCAAGGCAAGTTGATCGTGCTGCCGCCGCTGCCGTTCCAGTTCGCCGCCGAGGGAAGCCCCACCAATCTGTTCGAGGAGCAAGCGCGAGCCGTCCAGAACATGCCGGAGGGATCGGAAATCTGGCTGCATGTGATCGTGGATGCCGCGTCTCTCACTGGGCAGGAATCCGAGAAACAGATCACCGATCAAGTGGAGGCTTTCCTGAAATCGGCGCTGCTCTCGGCGCCCGCGGTCCGCGGGCTGATCGCGGAAGTCAAGGAACCGCTGACCGCTCCTGACCTCTTGGCATTCGGCTTGCTGCGTCTGGCCCTGACCGCCAAGGCCAGCAACCCTAACTTGCGGCTCGCATTTGTTTTCCCATCCGGCTTTATCGGCCAGCATGGCGATTTCGTAAAGCGGCTGGCCACCTATTCCGATCTATTGGGAACGACTTACTCTCAAAGCTGGCGCCAGGATGCAGCCTGGATTGTCGAGCAGGCGCTGAATAAACCCCTCATCCTCAAATTGGATGCGGCAACGTCCGCGGCCACCGCGCCCTATCTGGCCGCGACGCTTGCCGCCACCGCCACCAGCGTCGAAATCGTCTGGGCGGATCCTTCAGACGCCAACGCTGCCGATCGGGTGTGCGCCGTGAACCGTTTCATGGCGCATTACATCACCGGCAACATGTTCCCGGCGGATTCCGCAACGTCGCCGTTCCAGATCGCAGTGGATGGCGTCCCCAACGATGAGCACCGCTGGTTCGGAGGCGGCCAGTCGCCGGACCTTGTGATTGTGGCCCATGTGAATGGAAGCCCCGATCACCCGAAGACGGTCACCCTCCAAAGTGTTGCTGCGGAACCAGGACAATTCGACATCCAGTGGTACGACCCTGAAACTGGCGCGCGGCTCCCGGCAGGTGAACCGGCCAAGACCGATAAGGGCTTAGTGCAGACCAGCGCATGCGCCAGTGAGTATGCGTTGATTTACATCCACAAACAAAGCGACGCCGATAAGACGGTCTATAGCTCCGTGGAAGTTAAGGGCGGGGTCGAACTCAAGGTCGAGGAAATCATTGCCCGCTGGCAACAGTACCGCGAAGCCCAGAAACAGAAGCTCGATCACTATGTGGCCTCCGCTTTCATGAACCTGCACTTTGAGAGCACTAATCTGGGCCCAGGCTTCGACATTTCGATGAAGCTCGAGCAATTCCTCAACCGCGCCGGCCAGATGGAGTTCGCCCAAAAAGAGCTTTACGTCAACGGCGTCAAGTTCGGCAAGAACCACGAATTTCCGCTGCCGCAAATCGAGCCGGACAAGGTGTTGACCCTGCCCCTCGAGTTGAAGCTCAACGAACGCTATAAGTACAAGCTTGAGGGTACGGAACAAATCAACGGCGCGCTGTGTTACGTGGTGGGAGTCGAGCCTTTGGCCGAGGACGAGAACCTTTACAGCGGAAAAGTGTGGATCGACGGCAATACGTTTCGCGAAGTAAGGCAGTACCTGACCCAACGTGGTTCGAAGAGCAACATCGTGGTCAACGTCGAAACCCAGAATTTCGAGTTAGTCCCCGACGCCAAGGGTAACCAATTCAACTTAGTGCGGTCGATCTCCGCACAGCAGTCGTTGAATGCTGCGGGGCGCGATTTTGTGCTGCAGAGGACCGTGAAGTTTTCCGACTACGCCATCAACACCCCGCAATTCAGCAGCGAACTCGCGTTCGAACGCAGTTCCAAAGACCCAATGTACCAAGACACCGACCAGGGGCTGCGGAGACTGGCAGTACAAGGCAATGAGCGCGTCCTGGTGGAAAAGAGCGACAAGCGCATCATGTCTCTCGCTGGCGGGGCCATGTACGGAGGCACGTTCAACTTCCCCATCCCCTTTGCCGGCATCAGCATCGCCGATTTCGATTTCCGGCACACCGGCGCGCAGCTCTCCACTTTTTTTGCCGGCCCCATTCTGGTGACCGACCTTTCGAAACAGTACCGGCCCAAGTTCCGCCTGGCAGTGGATTTGGCGCTCTCCGGTCTGCCCGGCGAGTATCGGATGTACAGCGACAACCAGGAATTGACGCAGGGAGACGTTTGGAACTGGGAGGAAACTACCGGACTACGGGCCTCCTGGCAGGCCACCACTCATCTCAGCCTGACGGCGTCATCCTACCTGGCCTTTGACTTTTTTCGCCGGACCAGCGACGCCGACCCGCTATACACGTTGCCGCGCAACGGCGTGTCCGTGCTTCCGGGAGTCGAATTAAAATACACCCGCAAAGGCTATGTGTTCACCGCGCACGGAACCAGGGGCGAGCGCATCGGGTGGAAACCGTTCGGATGCGCTTCCATCGCCCTGCAGCCGGCCGGATGTGGTTCTACGGCGCCGAACCCGCCGCCGCAAAACACCTTGTTGGTCCAGCCACCGCAAGACCAGTACACCCTCTACGACGCCGACTTCAACAAGGATTACTACATCGGTAAGTTTACCAAGGGCGGATTTGATTTCTCCTACTATGGCGGCGACCAACTGGATCGCTTCTCCCGTTACTTTCCTGCCTTCTTTTCGACGGTGCGTCTCCACGGCATCCCCAGCGGTACGGATACTTTTGACGCCATCGCCATGGGAAACGTGCACTACGGTTTCAACGTGATGGACTTCATAAAGTTCGACGGGATGTACAGCTATGCGCGTGCCCGCAACCTGGAGGAGTCCAGCCACTTCAACAAGTTTGACGGCCTCGAAGCCAATTTCAATACCCCTGGGCCCATGGGTACTTTGATACAAGGTACGGTTTCCTATGCGCTGGATGGTAACATCGCGCGCTATAACTCGCGTTGGGGCGCTTATCTTATGATCTTCAAGCCGCTCCACTAACTCATCCTATGGCTGCAATCAGGACTGAAGATAGAAAGACAGCATTAGTGACGGGCGCTTCGGGGACCATCGGCGCCGCCATCGCACAAGCGCTGGCAAGCGCGGGGTTTCGCGTGGCCGCGCATTATCATCACTCAAAAGAGACTGCGGACGCAGTGGTCGCGCGCATCGTCGCCGCCGGTGGAGAGGCGCTGGCCGTCGAAGCCGATGTCTCCCGTCCGGAGAGCGTCGCTCCGATGTTCGAGCTCATCGAACGACAATACGGGCCGGTCGATTATCTGGTGAACAACGCGGGCGTCAACCGCGATGTCCTGTTAGCGTTTATGTCCGACGAGCAGTGGGACGAAGTGATCGACACCAATCTTCGCGGCACGTATGTGTGTTCGCGGTTGGCCCTGACGGGAATGATGCGCCAGGGAAGCGGGGCCATCTGCAATATCGTGTCGCCCAGCGGAATCCGCGGCCAAGCCGGACAGTGCAATTACTCGGCTTCCAAGGGAGGCATAATCGCCTTCACCAAAGCGCTTTCCCGCGAAGTGGGGCGATTCAACATTCGAGTCAACGCCGTCTGCCCCGGCGTGATTCCCAGCCCCATGTCCGCGAAGTACATCGAGAAAGACGAGAAGCGGCTGCTTTCCGAAATTCCTCTGGCGCGTTTTGGCAAGCCCGAAGAGGTGGCCGCGCTGGTGGGTTTCCTGGCGTCTCCCGAGGCAAGTTACATTACCGGTCAAGTGATCGCGGTCGACGGCGGATTGGTTTAGTTAGTTCCCGTTCAACTTAAAAAAAGCCAGAGGGACAGCGGATGAGTCGTGCGGATTACTGGGTAATCGAGGACTACGCTTATCGTTCGTGCCCCCAGCCGGCTCGCGAATTCGCCTTTGCCGTTTCACCTCACAACCACTCCTGCTACTCCGTTGAAAAACTGTCCTCACTGAACCAGGTGGTGAAGCTCTGGTTTATGCGGCCGTTCCGCCGTATCCTGCAACGTGCGTTTGGGCTTGCTTCGGGCTCCAACTTGGATTATTCCGAGGTCTCCTACCGGCCGCCTCTGACCGTTGAGGACGTGTTGCGCACGGAATCCTCCAGCGTCGTCCCTCTCGGCTTCGACGGCGTTCATCTGGGGATTACCGACCATGACGAAGTTGCCGGCAGCGCGGAACTGCTCCGCACCCATCCCGAGAATGTGCACCGCAATACCCTTGGCGAGGAGCTGTCTTTTCGTTTTCAGGACTATCTGTTTCACCTGGGAATTACGGACCTGCCGGAGTCCGGCCTGGCGGAAACCCATGCCAGTCTGCAAGCGGCATCGCGCGCGCAACGCTTGGACGATCTCTTCGAGATTCTCGGCGCCAGTGGATGTCTGGTGGTGCTGAACCATCCGCTCGTTCCCTGGGGCAAGAATAGTGACCCGCGCCGCAAGATCCCTGTGGAAGAGTTGCTGCGGCGATACGGTTGGGCGATTCATGCCCTTGAGTTCAACGGAATGCGGGGCCAGGAGGAAAACGACGGCGTCCTTCAGTTGGCCAAGCATGTAGGCAAGCCTGTCGTCGGCGGCGGCGACAGCCATCTTCTGCTACCGAGTTCCGTGCTTTCGCTATCGCACGCTGCCAGCTATCGGGATTTCGCGGCGGAAGTGAAACAGGGCCGCGCCGTGCCCCTCATAACACCTACTTTTTTTGCCCCTCTGCGCTGGAAAATATTTTTGCGCGTGCTCTATTTCATCGCCCATTACCGGGAAATAGGCCACTTCCGCGGCCAGCCGGTCCGCGATCTGCTCGCCCGCAGAACTGTGCTCTTGGATCCAGTCGGCGTTGCGTCCCGTGGCTTTCTGCGTTTGACCTCCGCCCTGGGCCTGATACGCTGACCGGAAATGTTATACTGTAACACCGCAAACAAACATCATGGCCAGCGTCAAAGAACAACTTAAGCCGATTATTCTAAAAAGCTTGCGGATCACCGACTTGACCCCGGAGGACCTCGGCGACGATCAGCCGCTGCTTGGTGGAGACCTGGAAATCGATTCTATCGATATCCTCCAACTCATTCTTGAGATTGAGCGGCACTTCGGCATCAAGCTGGTGGATGCCAAATTCGACGAGAAAGCGTGGAAGAGTGTCAACGCTCTGGCAGAGACCATCGAATCCAAAATGGCGGCAGGTAAAACCTAACGCATACATTCCATGAGTAAGTCACCCCATGCCGGACCATCGTAAGACAAAGCCAGCCGCCCGCGTCCTGCTGGTGGAAAGTAACAACATGAGTAAGTGGGTTGGGACCGCTATGCCCTATGAGGTGCATATCCCGCCCTTGGGACTGATGTATCTCGCGTCCTATGCCCGCACCGTCCTTCCAGGCGTGGAGTTCCGCATTGTCGAGTCTTCGCTGTCCGCGCCAGATCTTGACTCTTCAGATGACGACCGCTTCATCCGCATCTTGAATGAGTTTCAACCGGATGTCGTCGGCATCCGTTCCATCTCCTTTTTTCTCGAGGAACTCCAGCGCATCGCCACATTGGTGCGCGCCCATAGCGACGCCACGATAGTCGCCGGCGGCCCGATCGTGCAGGCCTACAAGCAACGGCTTTTCCAGGAGGTGCCGGAACTGGACATTGCCGTAAAAGGGGAAGGCGAGAAGGTTTTCGCCGATTTCCTTTCGGGAGCGCCCGTTCCCTCGATCCCCGGACTGTTATTTCGGACGAACGATGGCGTCGTGGAAAACGCAGATCAATCCGAAGTGGCGGACATCGACAGCCTGCCCTTCCCCGCCTACGACTTGATCGACCTCGATCAGTACCAGCGTCAACTGAGTTACGCATATAACCACCGGCGGCAGGGAGTCTTGTTGACCAGCCGCGGCTGTGCTTACCATTGCACATTTTGCTTTACCCACTGGAAAGGCATCCGGCTGCGGAGCGCCGCCAATATCTTCGAAGAAATCAAGGAACTCAACGGCAAGCACGGCGTAGACGACTTCTATATCGTCGACGATATCTTCAACGTCGACTCGAGGCGCTCCATCGAACTGTTCGACCTGATCATTGCGGCCGGCCTCAAGCTGCGGCTTTATTTCGTCAACGGCCTGCGCGCCGATATCACCAGCGAAGAATTTGTTGACCGCGCGCTGCAAGCTGGCGCCGTCTGGTTCACCTACGCCGTTGAATCGGGAACCGACGAAATCCAGCGCCTGGTAAAAAAGCGCCTCGATCTGGAAAAGACCAAGCGCATCGTCGCCTATACGCAGCGTCAGAACGTGGCCGTCAATATCTCCACCATGTACGGATTTCCCACCGAGACCCGCGAACTCGCCCAACGCACCCTCGACTGGTTGAGCGAGTTGCCCAAGCCGTCGTTGTTGCCGTACCACTTTTGCTTGCGCTTTTTTCCCGGCTGCGCCATCAACGACCAGGCCTTGGATGCCGGTTGGGACCCCGAGCGCCTCCGACTTACCAGCCGATTTTCTTACAACGATATGCCCTTAGGCACTCCCACATTGACGAAGCACGACATGTTCGACATTCAGCTTGAGTACCACCGCCGCTTTGGAATGAGCAATCCCGCCGCCGTAGACGCCGCCGTGCGCACTCTTCGTTCCATCGGATATACCGACACAGAGATCGTCCACATGTACTCGGTGTTGAAGCGGAAAGTGATTCAAAATGTAGGCGACCTCATCTCGGCGGGTGGAAATTGACGCGTTGGTACCAGCATCGTTTTCACAACGTCCTGACCCACCGCATTGTGTTTTCCACCATTCCGTGGGTGCCACGCTTTTTCCATCCTCCAATCGCGGCAGTAACGGCGCTGATTTTCTTTTTCCTGCTAAAGAAGGAGCGGCGTGCGGTTGCCGGCAATCTGCGCCGCATCTCGGGCAAGCGCCGGCTCGCGCTACATTGGAAGGTCTATCTCGTCTTCTATTCGTTCTGCGATTTCATGGTTGCCTATTGCTATGTCCCCCAAGCCACCCATGCGCAACTGCGGTCTATGCTCGCGGACGAGAATAAAGAACGCGGCGCCGCCAAGATCGACCAATGCCTGGCCGCGGGCAATGGCCTCATCGTGTGGACGGCCCACCTCGGAAACTCCGAATTCGCCTCCCGCCTCCTCGAAATGCACGGCCGCCCCGTCAACGTCGCCCGACTGGTAGAGGACAAACCAGCGGAAATTATGTTGCGGGATTTGATGGCCAACGAGCGCCTCAATATTGTGGACCTCGGTGGCGGCGCGCGGGCCACCCTCGAACTCTTGCAGGCCTTGCGCCGAAATGAAATTGTGGCAATCCAGGGAGACCGCGTTTATCGCGGCCACAGCGCCAGTGTTCCGTTCTTTTCCGAACCCGCAGCCTTTCCGCTTGGCCCCTTTCTGCTTTCGCAAGTCTCGGGCGCTCCGGTGCTGCCGGGTTTCGTGATTCGCCAAGGCTGGCTGCGCTACCGCGTTCTGATGGGCGATCCGATCCAGTCGGCCCCATTCGCGCCTACCATCGACGACCGCGACGCCGGTCTGCGGAGCGCCTTGTGCCAGGCCGTCCGCTTCCTGGAAAAAACCCTCGCGGCCCATTACGATCAATGGTTGAATTTTTTTGACTTTTGGCCGGTTGCCTCCCGTGACTGATATCCGCAAAACCATCGTCGTGACCAGTGTCGGCGTTGTCAGCCCCTATGGCATCGGCTCGGATTGCCTGCAGGCAGGCATGTTGGAGGGCAAGTGCTGTCTCGCAGTCACGAACGATCTGTATCCCGGTTTCAAAGGAACGACTGCCCAGATCCACGAATTGCCGCTTTTGGCGGGAGGCCTCGGCCCCCGCTATTCCCGTACTGATCGACTCGCAGTGATCGCGGCTCAAGACGCAGTCGCCGATTTCGCCAGCGAGAGATCCGCTTTCCGGGAAAGCGGCGTCGTCATGGCCAGCACAGTTGGGGGTCTGACCGAGATCGATCCCGCTATCGCCGATGATCCGGCCGCTTGGTACCGGCACGGCGGTCTCGCCCGGGCCGCCTCTTATCCGGCGGCCCGCGTGGCCGACGCCGTGGGTGAGCACCTAGGCCTGCGCGGGCCGCGCTGCGCCGTCTCCGTGGCTTGCGCCAGCGGAGCGATGGCGATCGCGCTTGCCGCCAACCTGCTGCTCGACGAAGCTGCGTCCATGATTTTTGCCGGGGGCAGCGACGCGCTCTGTCCGTTCACCCTTAGCGGATTCAATTCCCTGCAAGCTCTGGATCCAAGCTCCTGCCGACCCTTTGACCGGAATCGCAAGGGGCTTAACCTAGGCGAAGGCTCCGCCGTCTTCGTGCTCGAAACCCTCGCCGGCGCGGTGGCTCGTAACGCCAAAGTTCTGGCGGTGCTGCGTGGATGGGCCATGACCAACGATGCCTTTCATTCCACCGCGCCCCAGGAACAGGGCATCGGCTTGGCGGAATGCATGCGCCTTGCCATGGAAATGGCGGAGGCCGGTCCCGACGAGATCGGCTATGTCAATGCCCACGGCACTGGCACTCCCCTGAACGATATTGCCGAAGCCCGAGCCTACGAGACCGCCTTCCGCACACGCAGCCATCCCATTCCCGTATCTTCGACAAAGTCGTATTTCGGACACTGTCTCGGGGCAGCCGGCGCTTTGGAGGCTGCCGTCACGATCGCGGCCGTTCGTTCCGGTGCACTCTTCCCGACCCTCCGGCTGACAGACCCCATCGAAAGCCCGGGCGTTGACTTGCTGCGCGGAGAAGTTCGCCGCCAACCGCTGCCCCTCGCCATGTCGGTTTCCGCGGGCTTTGGCGGCAGTAACACAGCGCTCATCTTCGGGAGCGTCCGCTCATGACTCCGATTCTGCCCGCCGTTAAGATTACCGGGATCGGTTCTGTAACCCCCTATGGGCCGCTCGCCGGACTTATCCCTCCGTCTAAGTTGGAACCCAGTGTTATCACCGCCTGGAAGACCACTGGCCTGCGGCGAGCGTTTCTAGTAAAGCCTTTTCGCCCCGCCGACGTAGTGCCCGGCCTGAAAACCAGGCGTCTGGATCGCCTGTCGGCGTGGGCCTTGGTGGCTTCTTCCCTGGCCATTAAGGATGCTGGGATCGATCTTAGACAGGTGGACCGCTCCCGAGTTGCCGTGATCTTCGCCACCAGCTTCGGCTGTGTTGAACTTACAGCAGCCTTCTATCAAAGCGCCGCCGCCAATGGCTGGAGCGGAACCGATCCCAGTACTTTCCCGGAAACGCTCGCTAACTCTCCAGCTAGTCATGTGGCTTTGTTCCACGGTCTGCGGGGGCCCAATATTACGGTTAGCACCAAGGACTTTGCGGGAGAAAGCGCACTGCTCCAGACGGCATCGTTGCTCCGCCACGGGCAGGCTGACTTAGCAATTGTCCTCGCCGGCGACACGCTTACACGCGCCGTCTATGAATGGTACGAAGTGGCAGACCTATTGTCGCCCGCCTGCTATAACTCGGATCCTCTGCCGGAAGACTGCGGTTTCGTACCCAGCGAAGGTGTTACCGCGCTGCTACTGGAGCCGGTGGGCCGCCGCCAAGTGGGAACTGAAGCCCGCTCCTATGCTTGCCTCCGCCGGGGCCACTGGGCGGCAGGCAGGCAGCCGGTGGAAACCATCCGCGGAATGCTCGGCGGGGCTGTCCCAAGTCTTACGATTTGCGCCGGTAATGGCGGGCCTTGCGCCGCCAGTCCCATAACCACCGTGGCTCACGAGATAGCTGGCCACCATGCCGCTATCGTTCCCCCGCAGCCCGTAGCCGCGGGTCTGACCGATACTGGAGCTCTTCTCCACTTGGTTCTTGCCTTGAGTAATCGGCCCACGAACGGACTGGCTTTGTTGTTAGGAACGTCGTTAGGATCATCTATAGGAACATCCGGCAACGGTGGTTTCGCTGCCGTTCTGCTGGAGTTACCTTAGCCATGAATGTGCGAATAGCATCCGCTGCGTATGCCGTTCCATCCGGCGTTGAGACCGTGGAAGCGGTCTTGAAGCAGGAACGATCTCGTGTGGAAAAAACCCTCGCTCCGCTAAGTCCGCAAGCGAGATTTAAAGCCATGGAAGGTCTCGGACTAAGTCGTGTCCGTGTCTGCGGCGATAAGCAACCGTATGACTTAGTCCTGGAAGCTGCTTCCTTGGCGATCGCGGAAGCTCGGATTACGGCGCGCGACATCGATCTTATTCTGGACTACAGCACGTTCCCCGGAGAGAACGCGGAATATCTCTCTATGGCCCACAAACTCAGCGCTGAGTTAGGAGCTGAAACTTCTCTGAATTTGAGTTTCAAAGCTGGCGGCTGTGCAGCGCTCCACCTCGCAATCAAGACCGCGCTCGGTTGGATGTCTACCGATGAAGGCATTCAGACCGCCCTGCTGGTGACGGGCGACGCCGCGCCTCAAGGTAATCGCTCGCTGCTTCCCATTACCGTGCAAGGCGACGCCGCGAGTGCTGTTATCCTTCGCCGCGAAGGCGCGGAAGGTCCTTTGCTGCTGGGCGTCGAAGCCATCACGCTCGGCCATCTGCACCAAGCCATTGCCCTCGCCAATATCAACGGCCATCTCGAGATCAAAGTCGATGCTGTGTGCATTGAAAACGAGGTCATGCCAATCTACTATCTCAACCTGTTTCGCCTGCTGCAAAAACTCCTGGCGGCATCTTCTCTGAGCTTGACCGACATTGACCATTTTATCTATTCCAACATAAGCCACCGCGACCGCGAGGGTTTCCGCAGAATGGTGGGACTGCCCGAGGGCGCATTGCCGCCAACTCCCATGGCGGAATATGGCCACACCTTTGCCAGCGATCTTGTCATCAATTATGTCCATATGCTCCGCCAGGGCCGAATCCATCCCGGCCAATTATTGCTCTTCGCATCCGCCGGCATCGGGTTCACGTGGGGGGTGACGCTTGCCCGAGCCTGAGAGCGACTTACTCTCCGATTGGCTTCGGCGCGCGGCAGCGGCCACCCCCGATGCTCCCGCCATAGTGGAAGAAGGTGTCGAAGGAGACCGGGTCACGTCCTTCCGCGAGTTATTCGAACAATCCGCCGCGCTGGCCCTGCGGTTCGTCGAACACGGTATCCAAAAGCAGGATCGAATAGCTCTGGTCATGCCAAAAACCACCGAAGCCATCGTCTCGGTTTTTGCCTCGCTTCTTGCTGGAGCTATCTATGTTCCCATCCATCCCCGGTGGCCTAGGGAACGCATCGAGACAACCTTGTCGGATTGCGCCGCGCGGCTGGTGATCGAGGGCGAGACCGAGGGCAGAAGTCACCCGCCGCGAATCACAGATCGCCAGACCGGCGCGAGTATTCCATGGCAACAGGCACCAACTGGTCTTACTAATACTAATGAAGACGCGCTGCCCCGGGCTGGCGCAGCCGACCCGGCCATCATCTTATTTACTTCCGGATCCACCGGCCGTCCCAAGGGAGTTGTCCTTTCCCATCGCGCCGTCAGCGCTTTTGTAAAATGGTCGGCCCGCGAGTTTCAGATCTCTTCCAGCGACCGCATCGCCTGCCCCTCGCCCCTGGGTTTCGATCTTTCCACCTTTGACATTTTTAATATGGCGTTATGCGGCGCCACCTGCGTTCTCGTTCCCAGCCACATCGTGTGGATGCCGCGCTTCCTGGTGCAGTTCGCGCGCCAGGCCCGCGTATCCTGCTGGTATTCCGTGCCGTCAATCCTCGCCGGCATGTTACAGGAGGGCCGTCTGGCCGAGCACGACTATCCCGCCCTGCGCGTAATCCTCTTTGCTGGAGAGGTCTTCGCCGCTCGCAACGTGGCGCGATTGCAGGCTGCAGTCCCGCACGCTGTGTGCGCCAACCTCTACGGCCCCACCGAAACCAATGTGGTCACCTGGTATCGCGTGCCGAGTGGCTTCGACGAATCGCTCCCGCTGCCCATCGGCCAGTCCTGCCCCTACGCCACCGTGACCGTGGATGCGGCCAACGGCGAACTGCTCGCTGGCGGCGACTCTCTGATGACCGGATACTGGGGTCGTGACGACGACACCGGACGCGCCTTCGTTACAGTCGAGGGCAAACGCTATTACCGCACCGGCGACCGTGTGTCGCTCGCGCCTGATGGTAAATACCTTTTCCTGGGGCGCCTCGACCGCCAGGTAAAACGCCGCGGTTTCCGCATCGAACTGGGCGAGATCGAGGCCGCGCTCGCCCGCCACGAAGGTCTACTGGAAGCGGCGGCGGTCGCTACCGAGGTCAACACAAATGTCAATGTCAATGCGAGCACCACCGTCCATATCAAAGACGGGCGGATGGGAACCGTTATAACAGCCTTCGTCCGCGCCCGCTCCGGCGGCGCCGTCACCTTGCTCGAGGCGAAAGCCCACTGTGCGCGGACACTACCTCCATATATGTTGCCCGATAACATAGTATTTCTCGATGCCCTACCCAAGGGCAGCCGCGGTAAGATCGATTACATCGCTCTTGGCAAAATCGCGGAAGCACTGGAGTATTCAGAACTGGATCAGGAAGGACTGTACCATGGGAGTTAAAACCGGGGAATTCGAGGCCGACGAGATCAAGCCCGAAGTTCGGAAGTACGTCGTCGACAATTTTCTGCTCGGCGCCCAGCGCGCCACAATCGTCGAAGACGCCACGCCCCTAATCACCGGCGGCCTTATTGACTCCATCGGCATGATTGGCCTCGTCGCTTTTCTTGAAAGCCGCTTTGAAGTCGAATTCATGCCGCGAGAAATCGACGTGCATAGCTTGGATACCGTGGAGCGAATCGAAATACTGATTCGCAAAAAATGGGCCGGCCGGGAAGCCGGCTCGGACTCCGGTAACGCGCAACAAAGTCGCTGAGGTGTCGCGGTGAGCAACCATACGAAACTGCGAAAACTGATCCGGTTAATTCTAACGATGCTGATGCTGACGGCAACATTGCTCCTCGCCGCCTGCCGTCGCAGCATGCATAAGGAGCCGTTTGAGAAGGCGCCGCTGGCCCCGGGCCAGATCGAGGTCGTGCGCCTCTCCGAGCGCGCCAATCTCGTCGTCGAGCGCATCCGTTTCTGGTCCTACGAAATGAATGAGCCCCGCTTCTTCCTCGCCCTGGTGCCCAAGACAAAGGCTCCGCCTTCCGAGGTATTCATCTTGAATCACGGTTGGTGGGACCGGCCGGAGTACCTGCTGCAATATCTCAAAGTGGACCAGGTGTACGACGAAATGTTGGGCCGCGGCGAAGTGCGGCCCGCCATCGTGGTCCTGCCCGACGTTCGCTTCGACAGTTTTTACCGCCAGTTCTCGAACCGCTTTCCCTATCCCAATTATCTGACCCTGGTGGCGGAGGAGGTGGCGGGAACCGTCTCGCGCCACTACGCCATCCCTTTCGAACGCCAGCGCTGGGCGATCGGCGGTTTCTCGTTCGGCGGATATTTGTCGCTCGATGTGGGACGGCGCTATCCCGGCCGATTCGCCAGCGTCAGCATTGTGAGCGGGCTCACCGACGACGAATGGAGCTTCTGGCCATCGCAACAGCCGCCGCCCGGGCCGCTCGATTCCCACGGCCGGGGCAAGCATACCATTGTCGTTCCCGGCCCGGCCCCAAGACTTTTTCTCGCCTGTGGAACCGACGATCGTCTTTTCCGCGGCATGCGCGATCTGCACCAGAAGCTTACCGAACTCGGCATCCCGCACCAGTGGTCCACTGCGCCGGGTGGGCACACCTGGAAGTATTGGTCCTCGGTCCTGCCCCAGATGTTAAAGTTTCATTTGGCACGCGAACAAAGTCAGGTTGTGTCCCCATGAAAGCATTGCTGGTTCAAAGTCCTGCCACGTCGCCCTGGGTCCCGCGCAGGCAATGGGAACCACCCAGTGTCGCCATGGCAACCATTGCCGGCCAGATCGACAACCACGACGTCAAAGTCGCGGACATGGTGGTGTGGCGCAAGCAGGCGGTCCCGCGCTTCTTGCAAGTCTTGCGCGAATTCAAGCCCGACGTCGTGGGCTTCACCTCCATGACGTTTCAATATGACACCACCGTCGGCTTCGCCTATTTGACCAAACAGTTTGACAGCCGGATTCGGACCGTGCTCGGCGGTTATCACGCCACGTTGTTTTCCGAAAGCATCGCCGCCGGTCCGGATGCGAACTTCTGGGACTTCCTCATGCGAGGCGAAGGCGACTTCGCCTTTGGAGAATTGCTGAACAGCATCGAGGCCGATGGCAAGGGGATGGAAAACATCCTCGGCCTTTCCTATAGAGAAGAAGGTCAATTCCGCCACAACCCTCCGCGTCCGCTCGAAGACCTCGACAAGGTCCGCATACCCGCCCGCGACAAGCGTCTCGCCGATGGATTTCACATGTATTTCCGCCGCGCCGACGTCATCGAGACCTCGCGCGGCTGCCTGCACCTCTGCAACTTTTGCAGCATCCGGGAGATGTACGGCCGCTCCTTCCGGCTCTTCCCCCTGGACCGGGTTCTGGCCGACATCGAAGACGCCTACAGCCGCGGCGCGCGCCACATTTTCTGCACCGACGACAACATCACCCTCGATATGGACCGCTTCGAGCAGTTATGCGACGGTGTCATTGGCTTGAAGTTGAAGAACCTGATCTTCACCACCCAGGCCAGCCCGATCGGTTTCGCCCATCGCCCCGACGTTGCCAGAAAAATGGCCGAGGCCGGATTCGTGTCCATCTTCCTCGGCATCGAGAATGTTTCCGTCAAGAACCTGAAGACGATGCAGAAGCCCAACACCCTCGACACCATCCAGCGCGGAGTGGCCGCCCTGCAGAAAGAAGACATTATCGTCATCGCCGGCATCATCAATGGGCTTCCCGATGACGATGCGGAGAGTATTCGCGAGAACTACCAGTTCATCAAAAACATGGGGATTGCCAGTGTCATGGACCAGATCATGACGCCGTATCCCAAGACTCCTTTGCGGGAGGAAATGTTAAAGGACGAACGCATCGCCAATCTCTCCGATTTTCGATGGTATGACGGCTACTTCAGCAATGTGCGCACCCAGCAATTGACCCCGGAGGAACTCAATTTTGTGCGCTGGAAGATCCGCCGCGAAATCATCGGCATGTGGCGCGCCACCAAAGGGGACTGGAAGTTCTTCAAGGGAT
>Ga0181518_10002053_pt1 | contig 19722 bp, 21 predicted proteins | sample PEATcosm2014_Bin_28_FD_119751 | JGI IMG/M metagenome (GOLD analysis project Ga0181518, IMG submission 119751) | Peatland microbial communities from MTU Mesocosm Facility, Houghton, MI, USA - PEATcosm2014_Bin01_60_metaG | ecosystem: Environmental > Terrestrial > Soil > Wetlands > Peat | place... | reverse complement strand
GCCGCGCTGAAAAAACTCGGGTTGAACCGCATGCCACATTGGAAAGATGCTTTTGCGGCATTCACAAAAGTTGAAGCGCAATACCCGCGATAGAAAGTTATTTTTCAACAATCATGAAAACCATTCTCGTTACCGGCGGAGCCGGGTTCATCGGCGCAAATTTCGTCCATTATCTTCTTGGCCGTTACGACGACGTGCACGTCATCAATCTTGATGCCCTTACCTATGCGGGAAATCCCGATAATCTTCGTTCCGTGGAACATGACCCGCGCTACCGATTCGTGAAGGGAGACATCAGGGACATTGATGTTGTAACGGCTCTTTTTAAGGAATATGAGATCGATACGGTTGCCCATTTCGCGGCAGAGTCTCATGTCGATCGCAGCATCACCGAGCCGGACCAATTTGTTCAAACCAATGTCCTGGGAACCCACACGCTCTTGCGGGCCGCAAAATCCTCGTGGGAGAAGGCCTTTGAGAACAAACGGTTCCTGCATGTTTCAACCGACGAGGTGTACGGGTCGCTCGGTCCGGGCGGTTACTTCACCGAAGAAACTCCCCTTGCGGCGAACAGCCCTTATTCGGCAAGCAAGGCCGGCAGCGATCTTCTGGTCCGCGCTTACTACGAAACCTTCGGCTTCCCGGCGATCATCACCCGATGCTCCAATAATTACGGCCCCTACCAGTTTCCCGAAAAGCTGATCCCGCTCATGATTACGAATGCACTCCTGGATCTGTCGCTCCCGGTCTACGGGGACGGCATGAATGTTCGAGATTGGCTGTTTGTCGGGGACCACTGCGCCGCGCTTGACAGGGCAATTATAGATGGCGTTCCCGGCCAGGTTTATAATATCGGCGGCAATAATGAAAAGTGCAACATCGACATCGTGCGCCTTATCCTCGCGCAGCTCGGCAAGCCGGATCGCCTCATCGCTTTTGTGAAAGATCGCCCGGGTCACGACCGCCGCTATGCCATCGATGCTTCGAAGATCCGGCGCGATCTTTGCTGGACGCCATCGGTGACCTTTGAGCAGGGGATCGTGCGAACGATCGCCTGGTATTGCGATAACCGCCCCTGGTGGGAGAGTCTCCGGAAAATGCATTCGGTCGGACATCCGCCGGAACAATTGTCCCCGTGAGGCGGAGTCTGGAATCCGGCTTTTTACGGGGCTGCCGATTGCCTCATCGATTGTAAAAATTCTATTATATTTAACGGGAATAGTTATCAAAGCCGGCGACGCGTTCCGTCATGAATTGTCGCGGGAAGGCATTCTTTAAGTAACCTGAAAACTGCGTTGACCATTGGTTTTCAGAATATAAATAAAAGGAGCGCGGGAAAATGTGTGGCATTGTTGGGTATATCGGCAACCGGGATGCCTGCCCGATTCTTCTCGCGGGGCTGACGTCGCTCGAATATCGCGGGTACGACAGCGCGGGAATTGCTCTTGTCGATGGGAAAACTGCCCAAATAATAAAAGATAAAGGGGATGTCGGAAACCTCAAGGAGATTCTGAAAAATTCCCCGCTTCTTGGCTCGACCGGCATCGCTCACACTCGCTGGGCGACGCATGGTGAGCCCTCACGGGTCAATGCGCATCCGCATGCCGATGCCGGGAATCGCATCGCAGTGGTGCATAACGGCATCATTGAAAATTACTCGGTACTCAAGGATAACATGAAGAGCGAGGGCGTCCGATTTCATTCGGAAACCGACACCGAGGTGCTTGCGCAGCTTATCGGCCGCTACTACGTCGACGGCGACCTTGCCGCCGCGGTGCGGCGGGCGCTTCTTGACATTGAAGGAACATTCGGCATCGCGGTAATCGCCTTCGATAACCCCGACATCCTGATCGGCGCCCGCAAGGGCGCGCCGCTGGTGGCCGGTATCGGCACCGATGAATTGTTTCTCGCCTCCGACGCCTCGGCTGTGGTCAACCATACCAAGAATGTGATCTATCTCAAGGATGGCAATCTTATCGAAATGCGCAAGGGCGGCGTTTTTCATACCATGACGTTTGATAACCACGCCGTGAGTCCGGAGATTCAGCGCATCGAATGGAATGCCGACGCACTTGCCAAGGGCGGGTTCAACCATTTCATGATGAAGGAGATTTTCGAACAGCCAGAAACCATGAAAAACGCGATGCGCGGACGGCTGCTCATCGAGGAGGGAACCTCTCGTCTTGACGGCCTTAACTTGGTTCTGCCGGAGTTGCGCTCAATCCAGCGCATCATTCTCATCGGCTGCGGCACGAGCTGGCATGCCGGGCTTATCGGCGAATACATGATCGAGGAGATCGCCGGCCTTCCCGTGGAGGTGGAGTACGCCTCGGAGTTCCGTTACCGGAATCCGATCATCGATTCCCATACGGTGGTATTCGTTATCAGTCAGTCGGGTGAGACCGCCGATACCCTCGCTGCGCTGCGGGAGGCCGCGAATCGCGGCGCCACGGTGCTCGGCATCTGCAATGTCGTTGGCTCGAGTATCGCCCGCGAAACGCACGGCGGCATCTATCTCCATGCCGGGCCTGAAATCGGCGTCGCGTCGACCAAGGCCTTTACCTCGCAGGTCACCGTGCTCGCGCTCATGACTCTGCTTCTGGGCCGCATGCGTCGTATCTCCCACTCCGACGGAATAAAGTTCGCGAAAGCCCTTGCCGCAATTCCGAAGCAGGCTACGAAAATCCTGAAGCAAAACGAGGAGATCCTGGAGATAGCGCGAATTTATTATCAGCACGATAACTTTCTCTACCTCGGACGCTCGTACAATTTCCCGGTGGCGCTTGAAGGGGCGCTCAAATTGAAGGAAATTTCCTACGTCCATGCCGAAGGGTACCCTGCCGCGGAGATGAAGCACGGTCCGATAGCGCTCATCGATAAAAACATGCCAACCGTGGTGATCGCGCTCAGTGACAGCGTTTACGAAAAGGTCCTTTCCAATATCCAGGAAATCAAGGCGCGGGGCGGCAGCGTCATCGCGATAGCCACCGAAGGCGACAATCAGATCGGGAAGCATGCGCAGCATGTTATTTACATACCAGAAACAATCGAGATGCTCTCCCCGCTCCTGGCCGTGATCCCGTTGCAGCTCCTTGCCTATCATATCGCCGCGTTACGCGGCTGCGCCATCGATCAGCCGCGTAACCTGGCTAAATCGGTGACGGTGGAGTAGAAACGGCCTGGGCATGGCGCACCACATGAATGGAACCGATACGCAGGATGCGAGTCTCTCCCGATGAGGCAGCAGGAATACGAAGTCAAGCTTGACGTCTTTGAGGGACCGCTCGATTTGCTGCTCTACCTCGTGACCAGGGCGGAAGTGAAGATCACGGAACTTCCGCTGGCCGAGATCACAACCCAGTACCTTGTTTACCTCGAACTCTTGCGGGAAGTCAATATCAACATCGCCGCCGAATATCTCCACATGGCGGCGACGCTCACCTACCTGAAGGCGCGGGAGCTTCTGCCGCCCGTCGAGGGTGAAGAGGCGCCTCCCGGCGATGAGGGAATTTATAATCGGGAAGAGCTCATCCGCCAGTTGATCGAGTACCAGAAGTTCAAGCAGGCGGCGGGCGTACTCAAGAATTTCGAGGCCGAGCAGATCAATGTTTTCAAGCGCGGCGCGTCGGAAACGATCGAGACCCAGCCCGACAATTCCGGGAGCGTGGATCTCGGATCCCTGTCGCTCTTCGATCTCATGTCCGCGTTCCAGCAGGTATTGACGCGGGCCAGAACCGAGGAGGATCACCGGCACGTCGTGCAACTCGACATGGTGAAGATCGATGACCGCATCGAACATGTGCTGGCCATGGTGGTCGAAGGCGGTGAAGTGAGTTTCGATTCGCTTTTCAGCGACGACCTGCGGAAGATCGTCATCGTGGTCACGTTCATGGCAATTTTGGAGCTTGTCAGGATGCAGGAGATCGTGTTTCACCAGATGGAACGGTTCGGGGCGATCATGGTATCGCGGCGGCAGGGGCCCAAGGAAGCCGCCAATGCCCTCGATTCGCCCGCTTTGAAGGGGGCGAATCGCTCTCAGGACAAGTCTCCATCCTGAGCGGCAAACAGGACACCTGTCGGCAGGGTGAGGTTCGAGAACCGTCGTTACTATATCATGTATCAATGATGAACGGGAATATGCATGAGTGAAGAAGCCATTAACAACGATGAAGTCCCCTTCGTGGAGGAAGAACTGGAAGAGGAGTGTGCGGCGGAAAAACCCGCTTTCGGCGAGAATCTGCGTATCCTCGAAGCGCTCATCTTTGCCTCGGATGAATATCTTACCGCCGCTCGTCTGAAAGCGATCCTGCCGGGCAACCCCGGGGCGCGGGGAATTTCCGCCATGATCGAGAAAATCAACCGCCAGCTCCAAAAGGAACGTCACCCCTTCGAAATCGTGGAAATCGGCGGCGGCTACCAGTTCAAGACCGTGGCCTATTACCACCCCTGGGTGCGGCAGATCTTCCAGGAGAAAGCGGCGAAGCGACTTTCGATCCAGGCGCTCGAATGCCTCTCCATCATTGCCTATCGCCAGCCGCTGAGCAAGGCCGAGATTGAGGCCATACGGGGCGTCATCTCCGACGGCGCAATGAAAACGCTCCTCGAAAAACGGCTCATCACGATCACGGGACGCAGTGAGAAACCGGGGCGTCCGCTTCTCTATGGCACCACCCCCGATTTCCTGAAGTACTTCGGCCTTAACAGTACAGGGGATCTTCCGAATATCGAAGAGTTCGAGGCCATGGTGCGCCAGAAGATCGAGAGTCTGCCGATCGAAGAACTCGGATCGGCCCGAGCCCGGGTGCTTGCACAGTCGGAATCGTCCGTTGCCGGGCTGGATGCGGAAAGTTTTCCGATCGAGGCGAATGAAACAATCATGGCTGATGAGACGACCCTGAACCCGGAGCCTGGTAAAGGGATCGGTGTCGCCGACGAGGCGCGGGAAGAGGATATCAAACCGACCGCAGCGCGCGTCTTACCAAAAGAAACTGAAGCCGACGCCCCCGCGGGCGACGCCGAAGAGGATGGTGCATTGCCGAACGAGAAAAATGAACCGATCGTGGAGAATGCTGCGGCTGAAGAGACCCAGGCAATACAACAGGAGCCGGAATCGATCGAGGCGAATGAAACAATCATGGCTGATGAGACGACCCTGAACCCGGAGCCTGGCGAAGGGATCGGTGTCGCCGACGAGGCGCGGGAAGAGGATATCAAACCGACCGCAGCGCGCGTCTTAACGGAGAAAACTGAAACGGACGCCGCCGCGGGCGAAACCGAAAACGATTATGCATTGCCGAACGGGAAAAACGAACCGATCGTGGAGAATGCAGCGGCTGAAGAAACCCAGGCAATACAACAGGAGCCGGAACCGATCGAGGCGGATAAAACAACGGTTGGGATGGAGCCTTCCAGCGACCCGAGCGCGGAAAGCGGAATAGAAGCCCCTGCGATTGCCGGAGAGGTTGACGCAACAGAGGTTGTTATCAACGTCATCGAAAGTTCCGGGCAGGAATTCATAGAAGAGATTACACTGGGCGATGAGAGCGTTATTATAGAAGAGATTACAGTGGGCGATGGTCGCGGAATGACGGTTTCGGAAGGCGAGACGGAAAAAAATGAAATTGAGGGACGGCAGGAGGAGGAAAAAGGAGAAGGATGAGGGAGAAATGGGAATTACCGGATAAGTTCGAAAATGTCAAACTAAATGGTGCCTGAACCGTCTCCATATTTTCGGGACCATATCACTATCGAGCATTTACCTTATTGTCAATTTTTTATGAAATACGCCCCTGCTGATTTTATTTGAATAGGTTACGGTGCAACCGTTAGCTCTCGCTCGTCGACGCAACCGCCAACCAGTTTCAATCCACGCGCCCACGTGGGGCGCGACCCGAGGGCGCGCCCTGGACGAGGTAGTAACCCTTGTTTCAATCCACGCGCCCACGTGGGGCGCGACATGTCGGTTTTATCCGCGCTTCCCTTACTGGACCCGTTTCAATCCACGCGCCCACGTGGGGCGCGACTGTTGGGAAACTGCTCTTGCTTACCTTAACTTGATGGTTTCAATCCACGCGCCCACGTGGGGCGCGACTCGGGTGTCATTGTTATCCTTTGCTCGCTTGATGTTTCAATCCACGCGCCCACGTGGGGCGCGACCGCTTCGGGTTCACCGGGCCGCCTCGGTCGAGTGTTTCAATCCACGCGCCCACGTGGGGCGCGACGGGCTGGTTCGGTTTCCCTGCCAGGGCGGTCCCGTTTCAATCCACGCGCCCACGTGGGGCGCGACACGCAAGATGTGGAAATGGCGTTGTGGGGAACGGGTGTTTCAATCCACGCGCCCACGTGGGGCGCGACAAAGAGCGTTCCATAAGGGAACGCGGGTACACAAGTTTCAATCCACGCGCCCACGTGGGGCGCGACTATAGCTAAACTAAAACAATTTAATCGCAGTATCGTTTCAATCCACGCGCCCACGTGGGGCGCGACTAAAAAGGTTACTGGCAATATGGCAGAGTCTCACTATGTTTCAATCCACGCGCCCACGTGGGGCGCGACCGCGCCTGCTGGTTGGCGATTATCGCCGCGTTGTTGTTTCAATCCACGCGCCCACGTGGGGCGCGACCGCCACGGCATGCGTGACCTTCTTGAACTCCTTGGAGTTTCAATCCACGCGCCCACGTGGGGCGCGACTCTTGAAAAACTGAACCGTCGTGGTGGTCATCATCGTGTTTCAATCCACGCGCCCACGTGGGGCGCGACCCCTTGCCGAGGCACTCCGGGCAGAGCGCGATGTTTCAATCCACGCGCCCACGTGGGGCGCGACCGCGCGTTGATAAGCGGTATCACTCATATACTCTTGGTTTCAATCCACGCGCCCACGTGGGGCGCGACCTCAGCTTCAGCCCGATTATCCGGATTCTGAACGTTTCAATCCACGCGCCCACGTGGGGCGCGACCAAGATATAAAATCTTTAAAACCATGATCTTTTGTTTCAATCCACGCGCCCACGTGGGGCGCGACTGGGGCATTTTGCGACCATATCCGCGGCGCTGTCGTTTCAATCCACGCGCCCACGTGGGGCGCGACAACGATCCCCCGCCTTGCCCCCCTTAACAAGGGGTTTCAATCCACGCGCCCACGTGGGGCGCGACTCAGCGGCGATCTGCGCCGCCAGAGCGTCCGGCGTTTCAATCCACGCGCCCACGTGGGGCGCGACCAATGCTTTTTTCGGCGTCGTTGATTCTCCAATTTGTTTCAATCCACGCGCCCACGTGGGGCGCGACAGATCCGGGCATGTGGCGATTTTCCCTTCTATACGTTTCAATCCACGCGCCCACGTGGGGCGCGACGCCGATATTCCCTAAGACTTGGCGATTTATGAGTTTCAATCCACGCGCCCACGTGGGGCGCGACTGCTACCTACCAGGCAAGGCCATTTATAGAGATTGTTTCAATCCACGCGCCCACGTGGGGCGCGACCCGGGACATACCAGCTGACGGTCGAGGCGAAGAAGCGTTTCAATCCACGCGCCCACGTGGGGCGCGACAGTACCATATTCAACTTATCTAAAGATAAGACCTTATAACCCCATGCGCGCGAACCCCGGTGAATCGATCCGATCAATTATTGACAATAAACACATCGCTTCCGGTATCTTCTTAATTGTCATAATGTTACACGAGGTGCGCATCTCCCGGTTAAATGATGAGCGCCGCAGGTCCGCGCGCGGCAAAATATCAAAAAATCATCGATCCGTCAGGGTCATACGATTTTTTCGCCCCGACATGCTCAATCCGGTTTTTCCAGTTAGCGCCAAGAAAGTAGTAGCGCAGGCTGTCGGTCCCCGGCTCAATGATACTTTCCAGCTTGTCTTTTAAGGTTGCCCATTGCGCCGGGTCAACGAGGCATTCAAAAACCGAGTATTGCACCCGTTGGCCATAATTTTTGCACGACTTGGCGACATTTCGCAAACGTCGCGCCCCGCCTTCAGAATCGGTTTTAACATCATACGTGACAAGCACCATCATAACATTATCCTTCCCATTCGTTATTTCCAGAAAAACGGCGGATAGGCTTCCAGATCACCACGCAGATGGCGAGCCAGCAATTGCGCCTGCACAAAAGGAATCAGGCCGACCTTCATCTTGTCACCTATAAAGGGATGGGTGATTTCTTCCTGTTTGCGTTCCTGCCAGCTTACAAGAATGGTTTTACGTGTTTCGGAGGTCATCAGTACTCCCCCTGTTTCGGTGCGCTCAAAGCCTTTGCCCTGTGCCTGCTGGCGATTGATGAGCGATAAAACAAGCCGGTCGGCCAGCGCGGGCCTGAGCTCTTCCATGAGGTCGAGAGCAAGGCTTGGCCTGCCCGGTCGGTCGCGATGCAGAAACCCGACCGCAGGATCGAGCCCTACCGATTCAAGCGCGGATACCATGTCATGCACCAGCAAGGTATAAACAAACGAAAGCAGCGAATTAACATTGTCGAGCGGGGGACGGCGCGAGCGTTCACGGAAAAAGAAATCATCCTTATTGCAGCGTATAAGATGATCAAACACCGCGAAATAATTTGCCGAAGCCTCACCCTCCTTGCCGCGCAAAGTATCGAGGTCCTTTATCTCCGGCAGGCTCCGAACGGTGCGCGACAACGACTTCGCAGCCGATGTCAGTATTGCTCTCCCCGCTGTGTCGTCGCGTTCCCGCGCCGCGCGCATAAGGACGTTGCGGCAGTTGACGATTTTTCCGATTAAGGCCATTTTCGCTATGGCGCAGCTCGCTTCCGGATTGTCGGCGCGGCGATACTGTTCACGCCGCAGCAATACATTGCCTGAAACTGGACCATTGACTCGCGCAATAAAGCGGCCTTGATCGCTCAGGTATGCGACGCCGATACCTTTTTCAGCGCATAGCCCAAGCGCCGGAGGACTTACCGATACTTGCCCGAAACAGACCATTCCCGCAAGTTGCAATACGGGAAAACACGCTTTTATTTCGTGGTCTACCCGGATAACAAGGGTTTCACCATCACGGGCTACATACGAACCCTGGGTCGTTATATAGAGGGTATTGAGGAGATGCTTCATGCCGAAGTGACCTCATCAAAAGAATTAAAAGCTTCTTCCAGATATTTCTGTATTCTTCGACATTTCCCCGCAGACGGCATGCAGATATCGAAGAGCGAACAATGCCCGCATCTTTTATCATGATGCGCCGGAGGCGTGATATTCTTTTGAATCAACTGATGAAGTCGTGCGGCCATTGTCCCGGTAATATTCCGCAACTCCTCATCAAATACTACTTCCTGTCTTTTATGCTGCGAGCCGTAGTACAGCGCCCCCGCCGGTATCTTCGCAAACATCATTTCCTCAAGACACAGCGCCTGAGCGCACAATTGTATCTCATCGCACCGGTCTGTTTTAGGTTTTCCCCGCTTGTATTCAACCGGGAACACTACCCATGCGCCCCGTACGCCGGGCAGTGTTATTCCCTCCTCGGATCGGTGAAACTCCACCATATCGGCAATGCCGGAAATACCGAGTTCAAGCGAGCGGATACGCAGACCACGCACGGTGCGAATATCGCCGCGCGTTTCGGCCTCCTGCCCATGCACGCGCTCGTGCATGAGACGGCCTTCGGCGGTCAGCCGATTCTCCGCCCACGCCTGCTCGATATGAATCAGCGCGCACTGCCTCTCGCAGAATGCAAGGTGCTGCAACGCGGAAATGGGGAGGAGATCGTCTTCGGTGAACATCAATGATAACCTTTCTCTATCGATCCGGGTCGCAACATCGTATTATTTTTAAACCATCAACCATCAAAGGACTACCGCCATGAAATCTTATAAACTCAATGCGGTCATTGAAAAAGACGAGCACGGTTATTACGCCTTCTGTCCGGAACTCGAAGGCTGCTGCACGCAAGGCAAAACGCTCGATAAGGCCGTGGCGAACATTCGGGAAGCCATGAGCCTTTACCTCGAAACCATGTCTCCCAAAGAGCGGAAGGCATTGACCCATCGGGAACTCGTCACTTCCAGCTTAGAGGTTCTTGTTGCCTAAGCAACCTCGTCTGTCCGCAGCTGAAGCAGAAAAAATGCTCCTCAAAGCTGGTTTCAGCTTTATGCGCAGCAAGGGAAGCCATCGGATTTATTACAAAAGCGGCGTGCGGATGGTACTTCCTTTTCATTCAGGCGCTACGCTTCACCCAAAAATTATTAAGCAGCTCCAACAGGCGATTGAAAAGGCGATGTAAAATCGCCGCGCCGCAAGCCCCTCTCCTCAAGAACACCTCCTTCCTGTTCGACTCTCATGAAGCGAGAGGGGAGATAATCACCCGGCGATTCTTCGAAACAGCTTCACTCCTGAAAGTCCCGCTTCATTTACTAAAATTTTATAATCGTCAAAAGATCGAGCAGCTTTGGCTTCATCCTTACGCTTTATGGAAATACGATCGAATAATTCGTGCGCATGTGCGGAACCCATTTTAGAATCGTGTTCAAAAATGTATAGTCCGCGCGTAGCCATCATGCCACGAGCTGCGGAACGGTCATGCTCAAACATAGCAGCAAGCGCCTCCCATAAAAGGGCGAGATCGCCTTCGGAAAAACCGGTCTGATCGGCAAGCGCGGCAGAAATGAAACCGTGGGCACGGTAGAGACCATAGGGGATAGTAAATTTGCGGCCTTGAATGCCAATTTGCTCTTCAATAGGTTTATCGCCTTTTCTCGCAGCACAAACCGAAATTGAGTGCTCTAATGTAACAATAGGTTCGATAGAGCGTGCAAAAGTAATCTGAACTGGCCCACGTACTTGGCCTGCGGTTTTCTTTACTTTGCTGCTGTTATTTTCTTCAGATTTTGCATTATTTTCTGCCTTATCGCTTGTTGACATCACAGCACCAAAAGTACGAATGTCATAAAAATTGAGGCACATCCAATCCTTTGCAACATCTTCGTAATGTTTGCCAGGTTTCGGATTCTTTTTCTTATCCTTTTGCCACGCTTGCCACGCAGCTAATGCCGTTTTAACTTCTTCGCTCGAATCGTAGGCCTCTTCGATCTGCTCATTTAATATCGCTTTTTCACGAACCCAAATTTTATAAGGTGGTTCGTTTCTTTTTTCCAGTATAACGTAATTCCTTATTTTCCGTTTTATACATACATCCGTCACCAGGCCATGGCCGGATTCAGCATCAACGCGAGGAAGGTTACCTGCATCGGGATCGCCGTTGGGGTTGCCGTCGGCTACATCGAACAGAAACACGAAATCGTAACGTTTTTTGAGAGACATGGCATTTCCCTTTCAAGCAAGTTAATTGTTCGGGTTCATCGTAGTTTCTTGTTTCGTAAAAAAATCCTGTCGCTGGTGATAGTAACCGATAGCGAAGCGACCTTGTTCATAAAGATCCATGTGAGGTCTGAAATCTTTTATCCGGCACATAATTGATTCTATTCTCTTTCTATTGGCAGACTTTGAAGGGTATGAAAGTTTTGCCAAATGATGCTGGTTCATTCTCATAAGGATGGGAAAAACGACAGATGGTGTTGATGATGCCGAACTATAGTATCTATCAACTATCGTAGAATTAAGATCTTTTCCAAGCGCATCTCTTTGACACTTTTCAAGCACAGAGAACAGACGTCCGAGTTGGTAGCCAAGTGACGGATTTTCTTCATCCAGACTCATGGTTATCTCCTTATGGTTTGGGTTTATATGAACTCTAAAATATCTGTTGAGATAAGCCTTAATGAGCGCTGCTCGTACCGGTTTTACTCGGTTTTTCGTATCACTATGAATACGCCTCAGAGCCGCCTGAAGCAGGGTTGAAGGATAAGGTGTATCGGTACTGGTAAGTATGGCCCGTACAAAATCTCCGGCAACATTAGGAGGAAACCTTTCAGCATCATCTAAAGGGGCACAATATTTTATTATGGATTTAATAGAATAATATAATGGCTCATATTCGGGTTTAACTATTGCAAGATCAATGAAATGCTGATGGATATTTATTGAAAAATTGGCAATAGTTCCAATTCGCCATTCTCGTATTGAAAGACGAGGCCCTCGCGGCGTCAGACCAAGAAGGTAAAATGGTACATCTCCATCTTGTCCAAGGTACGCGCCGTTATAAATAGCTTTAAAAAGTGCTGTAATCGCTCTGGTGCCACTATCTGGGTCATCAAAGGGTGGGTCGATAAATATTGAAAAATCATTTTCAAAAGAAGTAGGTTTTTTTGACCAGTAAACATACGTTGAGTCTCCAATTAGCAGCTTTTGTTTAGAATCTTTTGAAAGAAGCATATTTAAAGCATTAACGTAACCAGAATAAACTTTTTTTCCAATAGGAGCATTATAGTTTTGAGTTTTTCCAAAAGATTCGAAAGCATCGCGATTGAAATTTATGATTGATCTTTCGCCCTTTCTATCCTTGTAAAAATCTATTACCCCCTTTATTGGCGGTTCTAAGCGCGCGATCTCATCGATATCTCCTGAAACAAGACAAAAACCCATCGTTGCTTGTTCTGATTTTAAATTGCTAATAGACGCTTTTATTTGTGGATTTTCCGTAACCGGTTTTACCTCATTGACTGAAAGTACAATACTTCTATTTTCCTTTTTAACTTCTTCCCATAGTGGATCTGTTTCAACTTTCGAAACTTGGTTTTCGTTTTGCGCATAGAAATGCAGACTTCGAATAACTTCAGAATCACCCTGAAGTGATAGAAGACGGTTACGAAATGCATCGAATTGCAATTTTATTCTCTCTGGGTTCGGTTTTTTTTTGGCATCAGTTGGTACTGGAATTCCAAAAAGGTATTCAATATTTTCCCAAAGAAGGTTAGCTTTAATTCCATTCCCTTTTTTTTCACCAAGCGTGGGAACAAGAATTAATTTCCCGCGGACTTTTCTTCCGTCAATTTCCCTCAAATCATGAAACTTCTTAAACTGTCCAAAGGTATCAATTTCTGCAATGAAATAAAATTCCTTTCTTTCCCACCCCTTTGGTGCAATCTCGCTTTCCCGATTCTTTAGCTTCCGGTCATAATATTCTTTAAGCGCTTGCAGTATCATCCTCGCACCTCCACTACTCGGCGATCGGTATTCACCACACCGTTTTCAATTTTAGCTCTGAAAAACATCGGCATCGGATCAGCTGGATTCTCGAAGTTCATATCGTAAAGCATCCAGCCGAGATCACGGGTTTCATTTATCGGAGATACCGGTTCTTCAACAGGTTTTATTAAGCGAAAATTGCAGGCAAATTCCCTGCATCCCAAATAAGGTCGATGAAAGCACTGTCCTTTTATCGCCCGTCGTTCAAACATGGAGGCGTATTTTGCTTCTTTTTCATCGGCGCGGGAATATTCCTGCTCCTCGACGTTATCGGCCCAGAATTCTGGTGTCGTAGAGTGGTTTTGTTTTCGCTCCGCAGGAGGAATAAAATCAAAGTTGCCATAAATTCGGTATTTGACATCTCGCAGGAACAACCCGGCTCGTTGCTGTCGCTCATCTTCTATAAAAAAGCCGAGCGGCTTTCCGACACCGCCTTGCAGCATATCCGTCGTTGGGCCTGAAAATTTTTTCCCCACCTCATTGCGCCGGACCGAAATCCACTTAATCGGATTAAGTACCTCGATTTTAGTGATGTTCCAGTGAATGGCAGGCTTCCAGAGAATTGCTTCATAGATGGCGCGCGCTGCGGAAGGGGTCATTACATCATAACTGACTCGCTCAACCTTCATTTCGGGCCGGGTGAAGCAGGCGTAGTCCCCCCACACCTCAAGACACCATTGTTTCATGGATTGTCCTTTCGTGATTACAAAATGAATAATTCAGGATCATTTGGTATCTCGTCAACCAAGAGCCCGGTTTTTGCATCGTATTCCGCTGGTGTGGTAAGCGTATAAATGCCTGGTGAAAACTCGACAACCGAACCACGACCGCGCATCAAGTCAAAATCACGAGTATAGATGTTCACCGCATACCGCTGAAGTTTTCGCAGAAGCCAACGCTCCGGTCCCTTTTTACGAAGCATTTGAATGAGACTATCCCCTTCTCCGTAGGGGACCAGAATCGTCCGTTGCATTGTGTCATCAATAATATGGAACTTCTCCGCCGCAGTCCTGAACTGGATAGCGCATTCCGGTGGTTCGGGCTTGAGAAGGTGTATGATTCCCTTTGAGTCCAAAGAGTTTGCTTTCCAGTAAAGAGTGCTGAAAAAAAATTCAAAATTTGCATGATTTAATGGATCATTAACTCCGGTTTTCAGCATTGATTCCGTTGTTTCAGCCGCCTTACGTAGAATCCCTGGTGGGGATTTCTTCGGCGGCACAAAAACAACCACCCGCCCAAGTCCGGATAGTTTCCCTTCACGATTACACCGACCAGCCGCTTGTGCAATGGAGTCGAGTCCAGCCAGCGAACGGTAAACAACAGGGAAATCGAGATCGACGCCCGCCTCTACAAGCTGTGTGCTGACAACGCGCACCGGTTCACCGCCCGCCAGTTTCCGTTTGATTTCGGCGATAGTGTCGCTTCGATGCTGCCCGCACATAAGGGCCGATAGATGAAATGTATTCTTCGGCAAGAGGCGGTAAAGCTCCCGGCAACTCTTTCGGTCGGAAACCACACAAAGCACTCGCTCCTCATTGGTTATCTCTCTTGACAAATCCTCCCAACTTGTCGGTTTTTGGAAATCACCGGGACATTCAATCTTCACGCGTTTAAGGGTTTCATATAGTTTCGGAACATTGCCAATAATTTCACGAACACTTCCGGAGGGCAAACCTTTGAATGAATCACGAGTTTCAAAAGCTGGTTGTGTAGCGGTCGAAAGGACAAATGTAACCTTGTAACTTTTGGTGAGCAGTTCGATTACTTTAAGAATAGGCCCAAGAAAGTCCACGGGTACAAGTTGCGCTTCGTCAAACACTACCACACTGTTGGCAATATTGTGCAGCTTCCGGCAACGGCTTGTTCTGGCTGCAAAGAGAGATTCAAAAAATTGTACCGAGGTAGTGACGATAATGGGTGCATCCCAATTTTCAGCCGCACGACACAATTTTAGCGTTGATTCATTCTCATCGAGACTTGCATGATGTTCCACGACTTGATCATCGCCTAAAACTTTCCGAAAAATATCGGCAGTCTGTTCAATTATACTGGTGTATGGAATAACATAAATCACTCGGTCATGCTTATGTTTTACCGCGTGCCCAAGCGCGAAAGCAAGACTCGATAGTGTTTTGCCACCTCCGGTAGGAACGGTCAACGAAAAAATGCCGGGCTTCATGTCAACAGCCTTCCGACAGTCTGCAAGTATTGTTTGGCGGATTTCATTAACCGGCGTTTTATCAGCACCGGCAGTCATTTCTGCAATGAACCGATTAAACCGAGCAAGGAGCAATTCTATTGAGAGGTAGTCACCGCGAGTCCCAGCCTTGTCCGTGTCCATATAATCTTCTGTATCAAGGAAATCAGCGTCTACAAGGCAGGAAAAAAGCATCCTAATCCATAGCGAGAGATCAAGTCCGGCAGTATCGAACTTCCATGGCGGTTTATAAGGCTTTGCGTTAGAAAGCTTGGCTATTTGTCCCTGTGAGATTTTTGCTGTAGAGGTGTGACCCAGGCGAAAACTGAGGGCACTTTGCCCACCTGCTTCATCGGGATACCAGTTGGGCAATCCGGCATGATGACCAGCAATGCAATAACTTAGAAATCGACCTATTTCCTTGCCAAAAATTTCTTCGGCCAATTTTGCACCCGGCGAGGAATGATCAATCGTTCCAGGCTTGCCTTCAAAATAGGCGCTATCATCACAGCCACTTTTCAGGCAAAGGTATTTCTGCCATTCCTGCGTTGCCTTTCCCGTATCATGCGAAAGCCCTAAAGCCTTTCCCCAACTCTCAGAATCAAAAACTTGCGCAAAAGAAGCTGCCCGCACGGCTGTTCCATTAAGGTGAGTTTCAAGCGTATGGGGATTGTCCCAAGAACCATTAGGCAACCGTCGAACGTGGGCGATATTCATGATGGTACCTCAAACCATTGGCTTGGTCGCGTTACCATTACGCTATCAGAGGAAATAGCAATTACCTCAAATAAATATCCCTGTTGCGTGCTTATCAAATAAAATAGGCACGGAACCCAAGCTCATGCCTCCTATAAGAGGCCGCAATGCCAATTTACAAAGAAAAAAAACAAAAAGGTTATCCGTGGCGTATTTTATTTAATAGACTGGGAATTCTTTGTCGGTGAACGGATTCTGAGTAATTACTGAAACAATCCATTTTTTAAGGGAAAATCTTTCAACATTGACTGATTTTATAATTTAGTATTCACCCTGATGTAAGTCGCCTAAACGTTTACACATCTAAGTTAAGCGCCCTTGATTCAATTACTTTGGACGAGTGCTATTTCCCCGCCCGTCTCCGGATGGATTACCTGTCTTGCCCGGCCAGTTGCCACCGCTGCCACCTTTCCCTCTGCCTTTTCCACCTCCACCACCTTTTCCACCACCGCCGCTGCTTTTCCCCATTTTACTCACCCCTTTTAAAGGAATGAATCATGACCCGAAAGTTTTCAAGAATGGTTTATTGAAGATTAAAATAAACATTTCCTTTAATATATAGTATAAAAATCTTCAGCAAGCGCTAATTATTGTACTTCTCCCCACTCCTCCGGTGCTGCATGTTCACGCCGCTCACCACATCGTGTTCTTTCCAGGCCCCCTTCTTTCCCGATAATCAAATAAACCGCGCCGCGCTTACGTTGAAAATATGCGACAACTGCTTGGCGATTTCCTTGCTGATACCCCGCTGTCCGTTTTCAAAATCAGAAATGCGCTTCGCGCTGACCGCGATCTTCTCTCCGAGTGCTGCCTGAGACAGGTTATGGGCTTCGCGCAGGTGCTTGAGAAGCACCCCCGGAGTCAATTCCTTGTCCAGTTCCCCGGCAAGATCGGTTTTTTCCCATTCGATGTACTCTTCATCGGAAGGACGCACCATATAGCGGGAATAGCGGTTTTCGAACATAAATATTAAATTTACGCGGACTCTACACAAATTCGACTACAAGTTTTTTTCCCGCAACATCCGCTATTTTAGAAAGTGTGTCAATGGTAGGATTATCGATATCTCCTTTTTCAAGGCGGGAAATAACCTGCTGGCTGACACCCATGCGATTGGCGAACTCTTTTTGAGTGAGACCGGACTTTTTGCGGGTGTCCCGGATAAGAAGCCCCACGGAGAGAGTGTTGGAATAGTGCTCAAACGCCTCCCTGAATGTTTTATTGCGAAGCCTGGCTTTAAGGCTTACGCTGAACGGTTTTTGTAGAGTACGGGTTTTCATGATTATCCTCCTATGTTTATCAAAACATGTTTCATTCTATTACGAGCAACGGCTATTTCCTTGGGTGGGGTTTTCCTCGTCTTTTTAAGGAACCCATGCAAAAGATAAAAATTTTCTCCCTGATGAAAAAAGAAAAATATTCGATACTGACCCGGTGAAAGAGGAATCCTCAGTTCTTTAATCTTACCGTCCATGGGCTTAACAAAAGGTACGCCAAGCCGATATCCGAATTCAGCAAGTTTTTCGATATACGCGTAAATCTTGGCCTGGTCGGGCAGGGGAAGCTCGTTTATTTTCTCTTCGACCGGAGATCGCCCGCTGTCTGTCGTATACCAGAAACCCTTTCCCATTAGGCCTCCGTTAAGAAAATACTACATTTATGTTGTATTTTCACGTGTTTCTTCACGGATCCGGTTCATGATGGTATATAGGGAGTACCCCTATGCGAGTTCAGTTTATACATTTTTTTGTTAAACGCCGTTTCTCCCGAATAATACTTCAATTAATAAAATCCACTCACCTCTCCCCTCCCGCACTCCTCCGGTGCTGCATGTTCACGCCGCTCGTGTTCAGCCGCATGGTCAAAAGCCGCCGGCTCACGCCGTACTCCTTCGCGGCGACCTCTTCGGGTATCGGCTGAAACCGGATCTTCAACAGCGCTTCCCTCGGCAGGAGAAGGGTCGCTGCAAGCAGGTCGGCCTCCTCCTCCTGCTCCGCGTCGTAGTGGCGCAACATGAGGCCGAACTCGTGGGAGTGGAACGCCTTCGGCGCCTCATGGCCGATGATAAGGTGCGACAGCTCGTGCATGATGTCGTTGGAGCGGCGCTGCGGCGCGCTCGCGGGATTGTACACGATCATGCGCCTCGCGCCATCGCACAGCGTGACCGCCGACCATGCGGAGGGGTCGTCGCGGAGCAGGACGCGGAGCGAGCCTTCGGAAAGCCCGTCAAGTTTCCGGGGGTCAACGAGCCGCACGGTGAGATGGCCGGCAAGGGTCAGCGGGTCAAGGGGGTCGCTCCGGGGCATCCCGAGCCGGGTCCGGTAACGGGCCGCCACCTCCTCGCACCAGCTCTTGAACCCCCTGCGGGCCATGATCGGCTACCCCGCGGTTCCGGAAAAGAAACGGTCGGCCGCCATGATCATTTCGCCGAGGGCCGCGGCGGTGGCCGGCGACAGGGTGCGGTTCGCCTTCAGGTGCACGCCGCGAAGCGTCTCCTTCGGGGCGGCCCTGGCGCCCAGAACCTCTCCTGCGTCAAGGTCAAGCCACGCGCAGAGCCGCTTGAAGGTCTCGATGTCGGGAAGTTTTCCGGCTTCGAGCCGCGAGAGCGTGGCGATGCTGACGCCGATCTCGGCCGCAGCCTCCCGCATTCCCCTTTTTCCCCGCCGCTCCCGCAGCAGGCGTCCCAAATTTTCAAGCGTTACCGGGGCCATCCCCCCTCCTCCCGCAAGGTGTTTAATGCGTTAAAAAATGTTTGACTATCGTAACGGCTTCAGGTATATTTCATCACGGAAACATCGTTACGTATCTGTAACATACTTGTTCCGACCCAACCGGGTCAAGAGGAGGGAGGGACGGTTCCCATGGCGCATACGATGGACGAAAAGAGCCGGTTCATTGAAATGAGGGCGAAAGGATACTCTTTTGTTAAAATCGCCGCCGAGACGGGCGTCTCCAAGCCCACGCTCATCAAATGGGCGGTGGAATACGAAGACGAGATAGAAACGCTCACGGCCACCGAACTGCAGGCGCTGCTCGAACAACACGGGCTCACGCGGCAACAGGAGTCCGAGCACATCGCGCAGCAGCTTGAAAGGGTCAGGCAGGCGATTGAGGCGCAGGATCTTGCCAAACTGCCGGTCCGCGACCTTCTCCTGATGAAGAAAAACCTTGAAGAGAAGCTTGAAAAACATCAGCGCCGCTCATCCATTCATACCGGTATGGATAAACCGGCGAGAGATCTATTCAGCGCCGAGGAAAAGATGCTGCCCGTCAATTGATCGTACGGGGACGCACGACGGTAAAAAAACAGTAAAAAAACGGTAAAGAAACGGTCAACTTTATGGTCAAGAAACGGTAAACTTTTGGTCAAGTATTTTCGGAAAAATATCGAAAAACGTTGAAAACGACACGTTGGCGGTAGCGCAAATCCGGAGTAAGCCAGCGCAATTTTCTCTGTAATCCGGCAAGGTTTATATTTATTGAGAATTTGTAATCATCAGCGCCCTCAATCCCGTCCTTCGGCAACGACTCAATGTTTCGCACACCTGCAATCGGCAGACTCCTCTCCCCGTTCCTGTTTTTTTTCTCCATCGGACTCGCGCAGCCGAACCGGGCAGTGGTTCCGGCTATTGACTGGAAGGGCACGAGTGTTTTTCGTG
>Ga0181518_10002052_pt1 | contig 19723 bp, 16 predicted proteins | sample PEATcosm2014_Bin_28_FD_119751 | JGI IMG/M metagenome (GOLD analysis project Ga0181518, IMG submission 119751) | Peatland microbial communities from MTU Mesocosm Facility, Houghton, MI, USA - PEATcosm2014_Bin01_60_metaG | ecosystem: Environmental > Terrestrial > Soil > Wetlands > Peat | place... | reverse complement strand
TGAGCAGTGTTGGAGCGGCGAGTTGCGGCGCGCGATGCAGATTCAGCAAGGTCGTGCGATGAGTTTGCTGATACCTCGTGGTGGCGCGGGAGATGATCGCACACGGTGTCTCGCCGGCCAGTCCAGCCGCCGTCAGCCGCCTGGCAATGTCCGGATAGTTTTGTCCGGGCATATAAATCACCAGCGTGGCTCCACTGGCGGCAAATTTGCTCCAATCGGAGGCGTCTTGCTGCGAAGCCCGGTGAGCGGTAATCAGGACGAGAGCAGCGGAAGCGCGGCGATGGGTCAGCGGAATCTGGGCCGCAGCGGCCGCGCCCAGGACCGAGGTTACGCCGGGAACGATTTCGAAGGGAATATTGTTTTGGCGGAGGGACTCGATCTCTTCGCCGGCGCGCCCGAAAATCAGAGGATCGCCGCCCTTCAGCCGGACGACGCGCAGTCCCGACGCCGCCAAGGCGACCATCAGGCAATTGATTTCCCCTTGCAGGATTTTCTTTTTCCCGCAACGCTTACCCACGTTGTAAGTCTGGGCGGTGGTTGGGATCAGCTCCAATATCTCAGGCGCGACCAGGTCGTCGTGCAACACGGCTTCAGCGGTTTGCAGCAGCCGAAGGGCCTTAACGGTTAGTAACTCGGGATCGCCCGGACCAGCGCCTACGAGATATACCTTTCCTTTTCTAGGCACTGTCCCCTCCGGCCAATTGCGTACGACTGCCAGTCCTGATGGCGGTCATCTCTGGAACATCGCGGAGGACCTCCTGCATGGGTTTGCCAGCCAGGAATTCCCGTAACTCCGTGTCCGTGTGGCGGGCAAAGAACTGGCGGAGGTTTTCGTTTGGCTGACGCTCGACCAGATATTGGCGGAGCAAACGCTCGATCGCATCCGGAACTTCGGTCGCGGGGCAGCGATATCCCACGGGGCGCGCGGTCGCCTGATGCAGGCCGAGCGCTCCGCCGACGCAGAAGTAATAGGCATCCATGAGCCGGCCATCTGCTTTTATTTTTTTTCCGTCTATGCCAATGTCGGCAATCCAATGCTGTCCGCAGCTGTTGGGGCATCCCGTAACGTGGAGCTTGAGGTGCTGATCGAAGCCTGGCAGACGCTCTTCCAGTTCTTGCACCAGCCAGCGGGAAAAACTTTTGGTCTCGGTGATCGCCAGTTTGCAGAATTCCGTGCCGGTGCAGGCGACCGTGCCGCGATAGAAGGCCGAGCCGCCCACGCGTAATCCAATCGCATCCAGTTCCCTGGCTAAATCTTCGGCATTGAGGCGCGGCACGTTGACGACGAGAAGGTTCTGCATGTTGGTGGCGCGCAATTCGCCGGAAGCGAAGCGATCGGCCAGATCGGCGGCCGACTGCATTTGATCAGCGGTGATGCGTCCGCGGAGCACTGCGGCCCCTACGTAGCAATAACCCGGTTGCTTCTGTGGATGAATTCCGACGTGGTCGCGATAAACATCGGCGGGCGCTTGTTCCTCAACCGCGGGGTCAAATTTGAATCCAATTCGCTGCTGCAATTCTTCCAGAAACTTTTCCGCTGTCCATCCCTGGCGCAGGAAAAGAAATTTCAGCCGGGCGCGCTCGCGATGTTCGCGCAATACGTCAGAGTCGCGGAAGAGTTCGGCGATTCCTTTAATAGCGGGCAGCACCTGATTCCAGCGGACAAACGCATTCAATCGCGCGGCGAGATAGGGCTCGGTGGAAAGCCCTCCCGCAACTCGCAGCGAAAATCCAACTTCGGGCGCGCCGCGCACGATGCGAGTGATCGCGGTCAAGCCCACATCATTGATCTCCGGATACGGGCACCACACGCGGCATCCCGCGATCGAGATCTTGAATTTGCGGGGAAGGTTGTAGAAGTCGCTGTTTCCCGCGAGCATTCGCGAGGCTTCGAGAGCTAAGGACGAAGCATCGCAAATCTCGTCCGCGTCCACACCCGCAACCGGGCAGCCGGTGACATTTCGCGTGACATCGCCGCAGGCGCCAGCCGTGTTCAATCCCACTTTTGCGAGCGCGTCGAGCAATTCGGGAAGCGCTTCGATGGTGATCCAGTGCAACTGAATATTCTGGCGGACGGTGATGTCGGCAATTCCGAGAGCGTAAACTCGCGTGAGTTCGGCAATGGTACGCAGTTGTTCGGACCGCAGCAGACCGTTCGGAATGCGGATCCTCACCATGAAGCGTTCGACCGCGCGGCCTTCCCCTCCCTGGCCTCCGGTTACGCCCGCTCCGTCGCCCTGGGTGTACACGCCCCACCAGCGGAAGTAAGTTCCAATCCACTCCGGTGGAATGGACGCGAATCCTTCGCGCGCGAAACGCCGAATCTCTTCCAGGCCTTCCCAGGGATTGCGGGCGCGCTTGAGGCGCTCGACTTTTTGTGCCTTGGTTTCTGTTGCAGCATTTGTCATAGACAGTTAGTCCTCGCCGTTTGTCCCCCAAAAAGAAAAACCCACCGCCAGATTTATCTGGCGGTGGGTTATAAGTGCCGGTATTAGTATGAAATCTTTAGGTCGGCAACCTCCCCGCGCCAGTGCACACGCATGCGCAACAACAACACATGCACATACACATGACATTTGCGGAGAGATTCTTCGCTAGCATATTTTGCATTTTAGGGCGGATCAGTTGCGCGGTCTAGTAATTTCGGCCCGGTTTGGATCGATAATTTCGATTGTTCGCATCGGTAATTCCGCTTTAACTCTCGCGGCATATATTAAAAGCCGGAAGCCTGCAGCGCATCTTCCGCGTCCCACACGCCTTCGCGAAACGCAACGGTCTTCCCCGAGATGGCGGGGATGCGGTCGCCGGGGACAACGATCCCGACCAGGTTCAGCGGATCGGCGGCGGCGAGGACGATGCGCTCGGCATTTGGCTGAGGGGGCAGATTGCGGTGGGCACGGAGGGATTCGACGGCGACGGGAAGCGCGAACTGCTCACCCAGGAATCCATCGACGAATCGGCCGCCGCGCACTTCGCCGCGGTCTTCGAGGCGGCGGTAGCCAATCTGCAATTCACGCCAGCGCGGCAAATTGGTCTCGCGCGCCAGCAGATCGCGGAAGACGACGCCGTAGCGGCGCAATAACATCCAGCAGCAGGACTCGACGCTGGGGTCGCGGTCGGCGGCTTCAGTGTGCAGGAGCGACCAACGTCCGGGGGCATGACGCGGACGGCGGGCTTTGCCCGAGCCGGCGCCAGAGGCGTTTTTCGGCGTCACCAGCGCGCGCAGGTTTTCGAATCCGTCGGCGGTCACCAAACCGGCGGCGACCAGTTCCCACAGTCCGGTTTCGATTTCCGCTTTCAACCGGCCTGTGGCCCGCACCATGTCGGGGAAAAACAGCGCACCCCGTTGCTTCAAGAGTTCGAGCACCGCTTGGGCCACCGGGCTCAAGAATGAAGTGGCAGAATCCTCCGCCCTAGGATGATGAGTGCGGAGCCAGTCGGCATCTTCGCGCACAAAAAATGCAATCGGCGCAACCCGCGTCGGAATGACTCGGCGGCGGTTCTCGCGGCCGATCTCATCGCTTCCCGTGGCTTCGAGAGTCGCTGGATGCGGCGACAGGCGGCCCCATCCCACTACGCCAGAGAGACAGAGCTGATCGAGGTGCGCGGGATCGTAGTCGGAGATTCTGCGCGCCAGCACAAACCGTTCCCACGCGCTTGCCGGAATTTCGAAGCCCTGCAACTGGCGGATCACTTCGAGCGTGCCGTGCTCGCCTCGCACTTGGGTGCCGGGAGCGAGGTGCTGCCAGCGCAGAAGCCAGTTCATGAACTGCGCGGGCGTGACCGGCTCGATCTGTTTGCGCAAGGTTGCGACTGTCAGGCGATGAATGCGAGCCAGCAGACGGCGCTCGCACCACTCGGTTTCGGGCGCATCATGTGCAGCGGAGATTGCTGGGCGCGAAGCTGTCGGGCGAAATTTGCCCCGTAGGATCGCTCCGCTCGCTTCGATACGCAGGAGGGCCTTCTCGATCTCGGAAGACGGCAGTCCGAGCAACTCGCCAATTTCCGTTGCGGTGGTTGGGCCGAGATGTGACATCCATCCCTGCACTGCAGTCAATACCGCATCGTCAAAGCTCATTGGAGACACGCCGCTGGCGACGGGAGACGGGGCAAGCCCCGTCTCTACAGGATGGATTGCCTGGAAGCAGTCGATGCGCTCGGCGGCTATCCAATATTGCCGGCCTGCAGCTTCGGCCAGAACCGCACGATTTTCAACCTGCAATCTATCGAAAAAGTTTTTCCAGTTGGTTGTCTGCGACTGTTGCTGAGAACTGACAACTGAAAACTGAGCACTGCTCTGCGGCAGCATGACCAGCGTATGCAGCGCGTCGTGCAGTTCGTCGGGGTCGCGCACATCCGGCCACGCCTCTTGGCGCACCTGCTCGATGGCCGCGGGATCGAGCGCGCCGACTTCTTCCAGCACCGACGCGGGCAGCATGCGGCGCATCTCGACCGCTCGCGCGCGGCGCTCCTCCAGCGGCGCATCGTCGAGGAACGCGTTCGGATTCGCGTTGAGGATTTCGTGGGAAAACTGCGACGGCGTCGGAGTATCCACCGCGAGGCAACGAATCCGTCCCGCTTCGATGCCGCGCAGCACGTCGCGCAATCCATCGATATCGAGCGCTTCGGTGAGTACATCTTTCATTACCTCGCTCACCAGGGGATGGTCTGGAATTTTGATGTCGCCTTCGATATTCTCGAAGCACGCCGCGGCATCGGGAAACACCGAGGCCATCAGATCGTCGGAACGCATGCGCTGAATTTGCGGCGGCACTTTCTTCCCACCGCGAAAACGCAATAGCGCGAGGGCGCGAGTGGCGTCCCAGCGCCAGCGAGTGGGGAAAAGCGGAGAAGCGAGCGCCGCTTGTTCGAGGATCGGCGGCATGGTCTCGGAATTCAGGAAATGAAAAACATCGGCGAGCGGGAAGCTGTGCTGCTCGGCGAGCGAGATGTTCAGGCCATTGTCGGTGGCCGCCGCTTGCAGTTCGAAATTGAAGCCGCGGCAGAAGCGCTTGCGCAACGCCAGCCCCCAGGCTTTGTTGATGCGGCCGCCGAAGGGCGCGTGAATGATCAACTGCATGCCGCCGCCCTCGTCGAAAAATCTTTCGGCGATGATGGTTGTCTGCGTGGGCACATCGCCGAGCACCGCGCGGCCTTCGAGCGTGTATTGAATCAGTTGCTCGGCACCGGATAGATCGAGGCCACATTCTTCTCGCAGCCAACTCACGGCGTCAGCGACCACGGGCAAATTTCGCCATCCTTCTGCGGGAACGACGCCGGGCAGGCGCTCGCTGATTTCTTTTCGCAGCTCACCAAGTTGGAGCGAGAGTTCCGAAGTCCGCGCCAAGCCTTCGCCCAGCCAAAAAGGAATGCCGGGCGCCGCGCCATGGGCATCTTCCACCAGCAAACGGCCCGTCCGGTACTCGATATGCCGGATACGCCACGAGGTGTTGCCGAGCAGCATGACTTCCCCGGCCATGCTTTCGGTGGCGAAGTCTTCATCCACTGTTCCCACGACCACGCCTTCGGGTTCCGCAACTACGGTGAACAGCGCGTTGTCGGGAATTGCGCCGCCTCCGGTAATTGCCGCCAGACGCGCGCCGCGCCGCGCCCGCAGCTTGTGATGGATGCGGTCGTGATGCAGGTAAGCGCCGTAGCGGCCTCGCTGAGAGGCGATTCCTTCGGAGAGCATCTCGACCACGGCGTCGAAACTTTCGCGGGAAAGATTGCGATAGGGATAGGCGCGCTTTACCAGGGCGAACAACTCGTATTCGTCCCATCCGTCATTTGCATTAACGCCGGATTGATCGCCGGATGTATTAGCTGTGGCGGCGCTGCCAGAAGCCGCGCAGCAAGCGACGATCTGCTGCGCGAGCACATCGAGCGAAGCTTCGGGAAAAATCAGGCGGTCGAGTTCGCCGCGGCGGATGGCGCGCACCAGCACGGCGCATTCCGCAAGATCGTCGCGCGTGGTGACAAAAAATCTTCCTTTGGGGACAGCCCCGCGCCAGTGGCCCGACCGCCCTACGCGCTGCAAGGCGACTGCAATCGACCGCGGCGAACTGATCTGGCAAACCAGGTCCACCGTTCCGACGTCAATGCCAAGTTCGAGCGAAGCGGTCGCCACGAGAACTTTTATCTGGCCTTCTTTCAGCTTGCGCTCTGCCTCGAGGCGCAGTTTGCGCGACAGGCTGCCGTGATGAGCGGCGACGTTCTCTTCTCCCAGCCGCTCGCCCAGGTGATGGGCAATGCGCTCGGAGAGCCGCCGCGTGTTCACGAACACGAGCGTCGAACGGTGAGCGTTCACAAGTTGCACGATGCGCTCGTAGATCTCTTCCCACATTTCGTTGGACGCGACTGGGCCCAGTTCGGACGACGGGACTTCGACTCCGAGATCGAGCTCGCGTTTGTGGCCAATGTTGACGATGAAGGGATTGGGGCGGGCGTTTTCCTGAACTTTCTTCTGCGCTATCTGGGAATCGGCGTTGCCCGCGAGAAAATGGGCAACTTCTTCAATCGGCTTCTGCGTGGCGGAGAGGCCGATGCGCACCGGCGGGCGCTCGGTCAGCGCTTCCAGCCGCTCCAGCGAAAGCGCCAGATGCACGCCGCGCTTATCGTCGGCGACGGCGTGGATTTCGTCGACGATCACGGTCTCGACGGTGCGCAAAACCGCGCGGCTCTTTTCCGCCGTCAGCAGAATATAGAACGACTCGGGCGTGGTGACGAGAATATGCGGCGGACGCTTCAGCATGAGCCGCCGGTCTTTCATCAGCGTGTCACCGGTGCGAACCGCCGTGCGTATCTCCGGCATCAGCAGGCCGCGGTCGCCGGCCATTTGCAGAATCTCTCCGAGCGGGATTTCGAGATTCTTCTGAATGTCGTTGCCCAGGGCTTTGAGCGGAGAAATGTAGAGAACTTCGGTGCGGTCTTGCAGCTCTCCCGCGAGAGCCTTGCAGATGAGGCGGTTGATGCAAGCGAGGAAAGCGGCGAGCGTTTTACCCGATCCGGTTGGGGCCGAGATCAGCGTGATGTGTCCGGCGAGGATGTGGGGCCAGCCTTGCTCCTGCGGCTCGGTGGGCGTGGAGAAGCGGGCGGTGAACCATTCCTGCACCAGCGGATGGGCCCAGGCCAGCGACGGGGAGACAGCGGACGGCATGGAAGCGATTGTAGCGGGAATTGGCGGTTTCGTAAAATGTTCGCCTAGGCTACGGGGCAGGCTTCCGTATAATTCAAATATGTAGGATTGCCTAGTCACAGGGTGCGCGCAAGAGAAAGGGAGAACAGGATCATAGTTATGGCGACGCCGGTAGAACCCAGCATTGACGAGTACTTACGCAAGCGATTGATGCCAGTGGAGGGTGTGATTCCGCAATTGCCGGGCATCGACATGTATGGCAATTCCATTCCGGCCGGAAGCGTGGGGGGCGATCTCTTTGAGTACATCAATTTTCAGCAGCGTTATAACATTGACGCTCGCATTGCAGGCGCCCTGAAGCGGTCGAAGGAGTACCTGGAGCCGCTTCCCAAAGGCCAGGCTCCGCGAAACTCAGTGGATGAGCATGTGCTGTGGTTGAAGTCGCAGCCGGGCTACCACTCTTCCGCCTCCTCCGGGTACCGAAGGGCGAGAAGCTCGGAGCAACTGAGAATCGCCGAAAATCTGCAAGAACTCTACACGACCGCGGGAGTGCTATTGGTGGATGCGCAGGGGCACGGGATCATCTCGGCAAAAATTGCGTCCACCGTGCACGACACTTTTCATGCCCTCATGCTGACCGAACTGGACCGGAACGGAAAAACGACGCCCGATATCTTCGAGAAGATCAATCTTCGCATGGCGCAGTCCGTCACCGCGAGGAACGCGCTGGGGCGGGACAAGGACGACAATTCTCGCGAAATTGCGACCATGCTCTATGGTGAGATACGTCCCAGCGGATCGTTCCGTTTTGTAAACTTCGGCCACCCGCCACCGCTGGTATTTTCCGCGGAATACGAAAGGTTCATGGAGATCGACAAGGCGCGCATGGTGCAGTTCCTTGCGCTCGGACTGGAAATTCCCGAGGACAATCCCGACCGGAACAAGTACCTTTCGATGGCGCACCGGACGCGGAAAATGAGTTCCTCGGACATGGCCGAAATCACACTGATGAGCCCCGGGGACATTCTCTTCCTTTATACAGACGGGGTTTACGATGGCAGCGATGAGCAGGACCGGCTGCAGATTGAACAAGTGATCCGTGAGCACAAAGAGGAGCCGGCAAAAGGGATTTGCAATGCGATTCTGGAACACGCGGTCCAGCAGGACGAGCACCTGCAGCAGGCCAGCGAGAAGGACCGCATCGACGACAAGACCGTCTTTGTCATCAAGCGCTGGTAGGAACTCCAGGCACTAAAACCTTCAGGTAAGCGGATGGTTTCGCGTTGCGAGGCCGGTTGGGATAGTGGCCCATCGCAGTAAAAGTGGGCGGCTGGTTTATCGTCCATACCGTCGTGCGTCTTCGAAAACCGACAGGGTTGTAAGACTTACTATAATTCCGCTTACCTGTGCTATTATGTAAGCCATATGGAATCCATTTTTACCGTGGTCAGTTCGAAAGGCCAGATTGTCATTCCCGCCGCGTTGCGCGAGAAGCTGGGGATCAAGACCGGGACGCGCATCGCCATTCGCAGCGAGGAGAACCAGTTGATCCTCCAGCCCATTACGGCGGACTATATTGACAGTCTTATCGGCTGCTGCAAGGGGAAGGATTCGCTGGTGGAGGCCCGCGAGCGCGAGCACCGGATCGAGAAACGATGAAGAAGTACGTGCTCGATGCCAACGCGCTGCTTGATTTTCTGGACCTCGGCCCGGGAGCGCAGCGGGTACGGGCAATTCTCCATGAGGCCCATCAGGAGCGCGCAGCCGTCCTAATCTCCGTCTTGAACTGGGGAGAAATTTTCTACCTGCTATGGCAACGGCGCGGCGAAGAAACGGCCAGGCGAACCATCGCCTCCCTGTCACGCCTCCCGATTGAAATCGTGGCCGTCGATCTCGTGCAGACGATGAAGGCCGGCGAACTGAAGGCCGTCCACAAGATTCCGTACGTGGATTGCGTGGCGGCCGCTCTCGCGCTGCAGCATCGCGCCACGCTCGTCACCTCCGACCGCGACTTCGAGAAACTTGGACGCCATTTCCTGGTGCTGTGGATCGCCCGCTCGTAAAACATCGCGTTAAAACTCGCGCGATGCCGACGCCGAATGCAGGCGCAGCGGCAACACTGAAGCGTAATTCTGGAAATCCCTATCGGTGGTGAGAACGGCCCAGCCGCGGCGGTGGGCGGCGGCACAGATCAGAAAATCGACAGGCGATCCAGCAATGCCACGGCTACGGCATTGGTTGCTCATTCGGGCAGCATCTTCGTAGTCTTCTGCTTCGAGCGATGGCTCGTGAAAAGCTCGCAGATAGCCGCGAATCTTCCTAAATTGAGCTTCCTCGCGGATCCCGGAGAGTAACTCCTGGCGGATCGGTCCAATGATTTGCGCGCGTCCCTCGCGAATCAATTCAGCGAGAACGTTGGCCAGATCTTGTTGTGACCCGCTGAGATTTTCGGGGCGGCGCCGCAGCGCAAGCGACCAAACCGGGGTATCCACAAGCACTATCATGGCCGCGATTGGCCAGTCATACGCGGTGAACTCCGCCGTGAACTCCGCCGTCGCTCCGCCTTGTAGTCATAGGCAGGATCGAAAGTAACGGTGCCAAAGGCATCCAGTATCCTCATCTGCTTGTGCCGCCGGACGTACTCATCCAAGGCGGCAGTGACCGCTTCTTTCTTGGTCTTGTGATTGCCGGCTTGGCGGGCTTCTTCGATGAGTTGGTCGTCCAATGCGAGGTTAGTCGGCATGTGTATAGTGTTACACATTGTTATGTGTGGATCAAGTCAGAAAATAATGAAACCCGGAGCGACGGCCGTCGCCGAGCGATGTCACTGAATCTGGAAAGCGCACTGCACGGTGGCGCTCACGGTAATCTTCTGCGGTTGCGGCGGAGGCGGTTGTGGGGGAGCCGCTTTGTCAGCGGGAGCGCTACGCAAGGAGTAAACCTCCAGAGTTTCCCTGGCTGCTCCCAGTGCAGCAACGGCGTAGGTCTGTTTGACGTCGAGGCTCATGTAGCGAAGTGCGCCAAGTTTCTGCCCTTTTTGTTCCAAGGCCGTGGCCGCGCGGCCGATTGCCCGTTGCATGGCTTCAGCGACCGCCTTCTTCTTGGCAGCCTCCTCATCCGCGAGAGAGTATGTGAGCGACCGGAAGTCGGTGACGCCATCTTCCACCGAAGCGTCGAGAATCGGTCCGATCTTGGCGAAATCATGAACTTTCAGGACTTCCTGTCCCTGCACGTAGTAGGCACGCGCGCGCTTCTTGCGGTCCCCGTCGTAGATCGGCGAAACGGTCAACACTCCACTGCGGATGTCGTCCTTTGCCAAGCCATTCTGCTGGGCGATTTCAACGATGTGCTGCATCGAGTGTGTCGCAGTCTCGTAGGCATGTTTGATGTCCTTGTCTTGAGCAAATATCTGAAACGTCAATGTTGCCAGATCGGGATCGGCGTCGTAGGTTCCGTCGGCCTGTACCACCAAAGTATCGGCGATAAATTTCAGCTCGGGAGTTTGAGCGACGGCTACTACGGAGCAAAGAAATACCACAACTGAACAGATCAATGATTTCATGGGGCACTCCTAAATTCAGGAATGATAATACCAACCATTCTTGCGCGGCAATCTTGTTGCGCCGCTCAGATGCTAAAATTTCGACGATGACTAAATCATCCGCTACTGCTCGCGCCCGCAAAATTAAGCTCATTCTTTTCGACGTTGACGGCGTTCTAACCGACGGTAAGATCTGGATTTTTCCCTCACCTGGAGGCCGCCAATCCGGGGTCCAGCAAAGCGTGCTGGAAAAGTCGGCGCAGCATGGGGGGCAGGGCGGCTTCGGGCTTCAGAGCTCCGGCATGATCGAAGCCAAGGGATTCAACGCGCATGATGGCACGGCCATTTCTTTGGCGCGCCTGGCGGGAATCAAGACGGGGATCATCACCAAGCGCATTTCTGAAACGGTTGCCCTGCGGGCGCGCGATCTGAAGCTGGACCACGTCTATCAGGGCATTCAGGAGAAGCGGGCGGCGCTGGCGCAGATTCTGGAGAAAGACGGGATCATCGCTGCCGAGGCTGCTTTTGTTGGCGACGATGTTATCGATTTGCCGGCAATGCGCAGCTGCGGACTGGCGATCGCGGTGAAGAACGCGCGGCCCGAGGTCAAGGCCGAAGCGCACTGGGTCACGCCGCACGCGGGCGGAGATGGAGCTGCGCGCGATGCGGTTGAGTACATACTGAAGGCGCAGGGCAAATGGAAGCGGGTGGTAGAGGAATATATTTCCGAGCGAAGCTGAGGGCGGGCGGTTCTCAGTTGTCAGTTGTCAGTTCTCAGTAAAGAAGCAGTTACTCTTCTTCGTCGTCGATCTTGATGCGGAGGGACTTGAGAAATTTCATGTCCTGATCGCTGATCTTGAGATCGGAGTTGGTGCTGAGGGTGGAGACCAGAGAAGTTTTGTCGGTGGTTTGTTCGCCCTGCTTGCTGACGCCGATGGTGGCCTCGAGGACCAGAAAGATGTCGTAGCCGCCTTCCTTGATGCGGGCGACGACTTCGGCGATCGACTCGGAATCGGACAGAGACTCGTTGATCGCTTCCCCGAGTTCCTTCATGAGCTGCTTCAGTTGCTGGTCCACACGTCCCTCTAAAATCGGACACCTCTGGCCTGAACATCACGAGTGATGGTGAGGTCGCCCACCGTCATTGTACGCCCGGCCGCTGCTAAAATCGACATGGTAATCGAGCCATGATGGATGAGCAGTTTCTGAAAAAGATCAAGGTGGTGTTCCGCGTGGCCGCCAACATGATGGCGCGCAGCCGGACGGGCCGGGCGGTGCTGGCGGGGGTGCGCGCGACGGCGCGGTCGTTTGGGCGGGTGCTGCATCAACTGTGGCTGGAAGTGACCGGATTCACGTTCCTGGCGATGGCCGCGGTGGGAGCGCTGGCCGGAATGCGCGAGTACGGAAAGTATCAGGCAGGGCAGGCGTCGGGCCCGGGGCGGTTGCTGCTGGCGATATGCTTTACGGCTTTGTTCACATGGTTTGGGGTGAGCTCGTTCTGGAGAGTGAGGCGCAAAGCTAAAAGCGAAACCTGACACGGCGGCCGGGCGGCTGAGAGCCACACGAGAGGCGGGATCCAGTCCGGGAGCCGGGTCAGTCCACCGGTTTGAATTCGCAGGCGGAGCGGCAGGCTTCGCAGTACATAAGACCGTCGGTGCAGAGGCGCACAGCGAGTTGAGACTGGCAGTACACGCAGAATTTGTCGCACAAACAATCCGCTTCAGTCCGCTCGCATTGGGCGCAGAGGATACGGGTTGGGCTCGCTCCAGAGGACATGGTTGGAGTGTAGTTCGCCTGAGGCGAAGAAGAAACGTGACGGAAGTCACTGGAAGGCAGGTGTCAGGTCGCAGGTCTCAGGTGTCAGGAAGAGCCACCCCGCACTTTCACCGCAAGCCTGTTATTTCGCGATTCGGTTTTTCTGAGACCTGAGACCTGACCCCTAACACCTGCCTTTTGATTTGCCGCGGTTCCTGCCCGGATGTTAAGTTAATCAGTCCGAGATTCGGGCAGCCCAGCCACTGTCTGAACGATTGTCTGATTAAGGTGAGACCGAGGTTCTTCTTGTCCGTTGGAGAAGCCACTCCGCCCGCTGCCCGAAACATCGTCCGCAAAACCGCGCTGAACGCCGTGCATCGGCAGATGGGCGCGAAGATGGTGGAGTTTAACGGCTGGGACATGCCGGTGGAATATCCTGCGTCGATCGGCGGCGGCATTGTGGCCGAGCACGTTGCCGTTCGCACCGGCGTCGGCATCTTTGACGTCAGCCACATGGGGGACATCCGCCTGGCCGGACCTGGGGCGCTGGCGGCGGTGCAACATGTCTCGATGAACGACGCGTCGCGGCTGGCGATTGGACAGGCGCAGTATTCGGCGCTGCTCTATCCGCAGGGGACGTTCGTGGACGACGTGATTGTTCACCGCCTCGGCGAGAACGAGTACCTGCTCGTGATTAACGCGGGCACGCGCGAGAAGGATTTCAATTGGGTCCGCGACAACACGCGCCAGTTTGACTGCGTGGTCGAGCATCTCTCCGACGACTTTACGCAGATTGCGATTCAGGGGCCTAAGGGCGTAGATGTGCTGCAAAAGTTGACCGACGCCGACCTGAGCGCGGTGAAGTTCTACTGGGTGACGCGCGGAACCCTATGCGGCCTGAAGAATATTTTGATGGGACGCACGGGTTATACCGCCGAAGATGGATTCGAGATTTATATCCCCGCGGACGAGGCAACCAGCGCAGGCGTCTGGCATGAGATTCTGGAAGCGGGAAAAGAATTTGGCGTGGTTCCGTGCGGCTTGGGTGCACGGAACACGCTGCGGCTCGAAGGCAAGCTACCGCTCTACGGACACGAAATCTCGGACACGATCAATGTTTGGGAAGCGGGGCTGGACCGTTTCTGCAAGATGGAGAAGGACGATTTCATTGGGCATGCGGCGCTCGAGAAAGCGAAGGTCGAGGGCGTAAAGAAGACGCTGGTTGGACTCGAGATGGTCGAGCGTGGCATCGCGCGGGACGGCTACAAGGTTTTGGACGAGGCGGGACGCGAGATTGGCTACGTCACCAGCGGCTCTCCGGCGCCATTTTTGAAGAAGAATATTGCGCTGGCCTACGTTCCGCCCGAGCATGCTGCGGTGGGAACGATAGTGAAAGTGGAAGTTCGCGGACAGGGCGTGAAAGCGCAAGTTGTGCCGACGCCGTTCTATAAGCGTCCGAAAAAAGCGTAGCGCCGCCGTCGTCGGTCACCACGCCGAGGGCAAGACGCCCTCGGGACAGCCGGCAAGATGCCGGCGATACATTTAAGGAGCAAGAAGCAATGACTTATCCAAACGACCGCAAATATACGAAAGAACATGAGTGGATCACTGCCGATGGCACGATCGGCATCACGCACCACGCCCAGGATTCGCTCGGCGACATTGTGTTCGTCGAATTGCCCAAGGTGGGCGCGGACATCATAGTCGGCAAGCCGTTCGGTACGGTGGAGTCGGTGAAAGCCGTCTCCGATCTGTTTGCGCCGGTTTCGGGGACCGTGACTGGCGTGAATGAGGATCTTGCCACGGCGCCAGAGAAGGTCAACAAAGACGCGCACGGAACGTGGATGGTCAAGATCAAAGTGAAAGATCCATCGGAGTTGAATGCGCTGCTATCGGCGACGGACTATGAGAAGTTTGTCGGCGAAGAAGCGGGAAGCTGAAAAACATTGCAGAAGTCAGAGGTGAGAGGTCGGAGGTTAGAGGTCAGATTGCAGAGGTGAACCCCTTGATTCCCGCCAATGCGACTGGAAGCGGAAGGTTTTACCTCTGCAATCTAACCTCTGACCTCTGCAATCGCTTCCGGTGCTGATGGTGTCGAAAGAAAGTTCTTATGAGATATCTGCCTAAGTCTCCGTCGGATCGCGCGGCGATGTTGCAGGCGATTGGAATTCGTTCCGTGGATGATCTTTTCTCGCCAATTCCAGCCGAGTTTCGCCTGACGCGCGATCTTGCCGTCCCCCGGCAAATGGCCGAGTCGGAAATCGTGGACTGGTTCAAGCAACGCGCCAAAGAAAACGGCGAAGGCTACACCAGTTTTCTCGGCGCCGGGGCTTACTCCCACTACCGGCCCGTGGTGATCGACGCGCTGGTGCAACGCGGTGAATTCCTGACTTCCTACACCCCGTATCAAGCGGAGTTTGCGCAGGGCACACTGCAAGCCATCTTCGAGTTCCAGACGATGATTTCGGAACTCACGGGCATGGATCTGGCGAATGCCTCGATGTATGACGGTTCGACGGGAGCGGCCGAGGCGGTGATGATGGGCGTTCGGATTACCGGAAGGCATACGGCGGTGATTGCGCGCAGCTTGCATCCTGAGTATCGCGAGGTGCTCAATACATACGCGACGCACCAGGCGATTCCGCTGCGGATGACCTCGTTCACGGGCTTGGGACAGATCGATCTGAAGGAACTCGAAACGGCGGTAGGCGACGATACGGCTTGCGTGCTGATTCAGTCGCCGAATTTCTTTGGAACAATTGAAGACATCGAAGCGATTTCCGAAATCGCGCACAAGCGTGGAGCGCTGCTGATTGTGTCGATCGCCGAAGCGGCGTCGCTCGGGATTGTCGAGCCGCCGCGCGCCGCCGACATCGTTGCCATGGAAGCGCAGTCGTTCGGAGTGCCGCTGGGATTCGGCGGCCCTTACTGCGGAGTCCTCGCCACGAAAGACAAATTCGTACGGCAAATGCCGGGGCGTCTCGCTGGTCAGACCGTGGACAAGAACGGCAAACGCGGATTCGTGCTGACGCTGGCCACGCGCGAGCAGCACATCCGGCGCGAGAAAGCGACATCGAATATCTGCACCAACCAGGCGCTGGTCGCGCTGATGGTGAATATTTTCATGACCGTATACGGCAAGGTCGGACTGCGCGAACTGGCAAAGCAGAATCTGGCCAAGACTGCGTACGCCGCCGGTCAGTTCAGCAAACATGCCAAGGTGCTGTTTGCCGGTGCGCCGCGATTCAACGAGTTCGTGGTCGAGACCAGCGAAGACCCTTACGCCATCAATTCGCGGCTGCTGGGACACAAAATCGTCGGCGGACTGCCGCTGAAGAAGTTCTATCCGGAACTGGGACGCGCGGCGCTGTGGTGCTGCACGGAGTTGACCACGCGGTCGATGATTGATACGGCCGTAGGCCTCGTCGCTGAGAGCGAACGCGGCATGAGTAGCATGAAAGAAGCCGAACCTGAGCAGGAGTTCATGCGGTGAGGTAGCCACACCAGTAGGCCTATGGAATACAGATGCACGGAATGTGCTGGAAACGGAAAATGCAGGGAATGTTTCGGAACAGGTACTGATAGGCACCTCAATGACGACGAACCGAAGTGCCGCAACTGTTCAGGAACCGGCGTCTGCCCGATCTGTAATGGAGACGGATCGTCGTTGAGCCCTGATCGGAGTCTCTTCCGGCCTTGGACTTGGTGGAAGATGAGGTGATGTGGTGACCGTTCCCAGCGAATTCGGTTGTGGCCTCTGCCGCGGCGACGGCAAGTGCGCTGACTGCAACGGGACCGGAATCAACACTCATCTGAACGAAACTGAACCGACGTGTCGGAATTGCGGAGGGAATGGTGTTTGCCCGGCTTGCGGAGGAACAGGAAGCACTCTTGCCACCGGAATTCTTGATCTGGGGTTGCACAAATTATGAAGCGCATGACTCGCAAAGCGACGCGCCACATCAGCCAGAACGAAGGATTGATTTTCGAGAAGTCGTCGCCCGGAAAAGCGGCCTGGAAGCTGCCGCCGCTCGATGTTCCGGAAGTAGACACGGCGAAACTGTTGGGCAAGCAGGAGCGCGAAGACCTCGGCGATATGCCGGAGGTCAGCGAGGTTGAGATCATCCGTCACTTCACGCGGCTCTCGACGTGGAACTACGCCATTGATCTGGGAATGTACCCGCTCGGCTCTTGCACCATGAAGTACAACCCGCGAGTAAACGAGTTTGTCTCGCGGGTCGAGGGGCTAGCGAACGGACATCCTTACCAGCCGGAGAAGATTTCGCAAGGCGCTCTGCGCATCATCAAGACGTTGAGCGACTGCCTGCTCGAGATCACCGGAATGGATGAGATCACGCTGCAGCCGGCGGCGGGCGCGCACGGCGAACTCACCGGATTGCTGATCGTGCGTGGGTATCACCAGTCGCAAGGAAATGCGCGCAAGAAGATTCTGATTCCTGACTCGGCGCATGGTACGAATCCCGCGACGGCGGCCACGGTGGGCTATGCGGTCGAAAATTTGAAATCCAACGACCGCGGCATGGTTGACCCCGCGGCGCTGGCGGCGCAGATGAATGAAGATGTCGCGGCGCTGATGGTGACCAATCCGAATACGCTGGGCGTTTTCGAGCAGGAGATCCACAAAATCGCGGGCATTATGCACGCCAAGGGCGGCCTGCTCTACATGGACGGGGCCAACATGAACGCGCTCGTCGGGAAGGCCCGGCCCGGTGACTTTGGCGTCGATGTCATGCACCTCAATCTGCACAAGACTTTTTCCACGCCGCATGGTGGTGGAGGCCCGGGCTCGGGACCGGTGGCGGTGAAAAAAAATCTCGCGCCGTTCCTGCCGGTGCCGGTCATTACGACCAAGGCGGATGGCACGCTGGGGTTCGAATACGACCGTCCGCAGTCGGTAGGGCGGGTGCGCGCGTTCTACGGAAATTTCGGAATGTTCATCCGCGCACTGGCTTATATCTTTGCCAACGGGCCGGACGGCCTGCGGCAGACGACGGAAGACGCCGTGCTCAACGCGAATTACATCCGCAAGGGGCTCGAAGGAGTTTACGACCTGCCCTACTCGACGCCATCGATGCATGAAGTGGTGTTCAGCGACAAGCTGCAAGCGAAGAAGGGCGTGAAGACGATGGATCTGGCGAAACGGCTGATCGATTACGGGTTTCATCCGTACACGACGGCGTTCCCGCTGATCGTCGCGGGCGCGCTGATGATCGAGCCGACCGAAAGCGAGCCGAAAGAAGAGCTGGACCTGTTCATCGAGGCCATGAAGTCGATGGCGGAAGAAGTGGAAGAAGATCCGCAGTTCGTGCTCGACGCTCCGCACAACACGCGCATTTCCCGCCTGGACGAAACGGCGGCGGCGCGCAAGCCGCTGCTGCGGTGGAGGCGGGAAGGAAAATCGGGTTAGGCGCGCAGCGTCAAAAGATGTCGCCCACTAGTAACTTTCAGCTCCCAGTTGCATCAAAGTAAACAGGCGCTTCCGCATGTTATACTGCGCTCAGATTGGGTAACGGGGTCGCTCCACGTCTCCGCCCGAGGAATTCAGCCAATGGCCGGTAGTTCTCGTCGTTCACTCTTGCTGATAGTTTTTGTGCTTGGCGTGTTCGGTTTGCTGGGTATGCTGTTCGCGCAGCGCATCAGCCCAGAAGCCACGCCCAGCAGCGATTCCGAAGTCCGCGACAACGTGAAGCAGTTCACCGACGTCTATGACACGATCGAGCAGAACTATGCCGATCCGGTGAATGCCGATAAGACGATCTATAACGGCGCCATCCCGAGCATGTTGCACCAGCTCGATCCCCATTCGAACTTTTTCGATCCCAAGGCGTACTCCGCGCTGCGCGAAGAGCAGAGCGGCAAGTATTACGGCGTAGGCATGACGGTTGGGCCGCGCAACAACAAGGTCATCGTGATCGCTCCCTTCGTGGGCACGCCGGCGTATCGCGCCGGCATCCGGCCGGGCGACATCATCGCCGCCATCGACGGCAAGCCCACCGACAATATGACCACTTCCGACGTGGCCGATCTGCTCAAGGGGCCGAAAGGCACGACCGTCCACATCACGATGCTGAGAGAAGGCTCCGACCGGCCGCTGGAATTCGCCGTGGTGCGCGACGAGATTCCGCGCTACAGCGTGGACCTGCACTTCATGATCAAGCCCGGCATCGGTTACATGCACGTTTCGGGGTTTCAGGAAACCACCGAGCACGAGGTCGCCGCAGCGCTGGATGAGATGGGCGACCTGAAAGGCTTGATCCTCGACTTGCGGCAGAATCCCGGCGGCCTGCTGAGCGAAGGCGTGGGCGTTGCCGATAAATTCCTCAAGAAGGGACAGTTGATCGTCTCGCACCACGGGCGCTCGTCTCCGGAAAGAAGGTACGTCGCGCCCCACGGCAATGGCGGCAAGGAATATCCGCTGGTGGTGATGGTGAATCGCGGCACCGCGTCGGCCGCCGAGATTGTAGCTGGAGCCATTCAAGACCACGATCGCGGCCTCATCGTCGGCGAAGTGACCTTCGGCAAAGGCCTGGTGCAAACGGTTTATCCGCTGATCGAAAATACCGGCCTCGCCCTGACCACGGCCCGGTACTACACTCCCAGCGGGCGGCTGATCCAGCGCGATTACTCCAACCTTTCCCTCTACGATTACTACACGCAGCGTGAAAACGACGAGAACAACGCCAACCACGAAGTCAAGCTCACCGATGGCGGACGCACGGTGTATGGCGGCGGCGGCATTACTCCCGACGTGAAACTGCCACCTTACAAGTCCACCAAGTTTCAGGACTCGTTGTTGCAGCACTACGCGTTGTTTAATTTTGCCAAGCGCTACTCGATCGCCAACAAGATCACGCCGGCCTTCGAAGTGGACGATGTGCTGTTGCAGGATTTCCGCAAATTCCTTGACGAAGAAAAAATCCCCTACACCGAAGCCGAGATGCTGGAGAGCAATGACTGGCTGCGCGCGAATATCAAGAGCGAACTTTTCGTCGATGCTTTCGGCCAGGAAGAAGGCTTGAAGGTGCGCGCTGAAACCGATCCGGACGTGATCAAGGCGCTGGAACTGATGCCGCAAGCGCGCGCTCTGGCCGAGAATGCCAGGAAAGTGATTGCGGAACGAAACTCCGCCACGGTCGCGCGATAGGAAACCCCAGTTCTCGGTTCTCAGTTCTCAGTTCTCAGTTAACCCCGTGGGTCGATTGAACGCCACTGAGACCTGAGAACTTTCCCTTGAGTGCAGCCTCCGAAAGCCCTAAAGTATCAAGAAGCGA
>Ga0181518_10002047_pt1 | contig 19788 bp, 20 predicted proteins | sample PEATcosm2014_Bin_28_FD_119751 | JGI IMG/M metagenome (GOLD analysis project Ga0181518, IMG submission 119751) | Peatland microbial communities from MTU Mesocosm Facility, Houghton, MI, USA - PEATcosm2014_Bin01_60_metaG | ecosystem: Environmental > Terrestrial > Soil > Wetlands > Peat | place... | reverse complement strand
TGTTGAACCGCTTCTCGCCGCTGGTCGAGATGGCTTCCATCGACGAGGCCTACCTCGATATGACCGGCACCGAACGCCTGCATGGCCCGCCGCTCGCCGCCGCCCACGCGTTGCACCAGACCATGAAGGCTGAGACCCGCCTGAACTGCTCCATCGGCATCTCGGCCGCACGCCTGGTGGCCAAGGTGGCCTCCGATCAAGCCAAGCCCAATGGCGTGCTGTGGATCATGCCCGGCGCGGAAGCCGCGTTTCTGGCGCCGCTGGACGTGCGCAAGATCCCCGGTGTCGGCAAGGTCGCCGAACAGAATTTGCACAAGCTGTCGATCCGCAAGGTCGGCGACCTGGCGCGTCTGGACGACCGATACCTCGAAGAGCGCTTCGGCAAGTGGGGACTGGCCCTGGCTGGCAAAGCGCGCGGCCTGGATGCGGGCGCCTGGTTCGATACCGAAATCGGCGCGAACTCCGACCCCAAGTCCATCAGCCACGAGCACACCTACAACGAAGACACCAGCGATCCGGCGGTGCTCGAATCCACGCTGGCGCGGCTTTCCGAGATGGTCGGCCGCCGCTTGCGGGAAAACGGCCTGCACGCGCGGACCCTGCAACTCAAGCTGCGCTATTCGGACTTCTCCACCATCACGCGCGCGCATTCCGTCGCGCGTCCCACGCAGCTCGATACCGAGATCTTCGACCAGGCGCGCACCCTGTTCCTGAAGAATTGGACACCCGGCGCGCGCGTACGCCTGTTGGGCGTGCACGCATCTTCTTTTGAAGAGGTCGACGAACAGTTGGACCTGCTGGACGAAGGCAAGCACGACCGCTGGCAGCAGGCCACGGCCGCCGCCGACCGGCTGCGCGATAAGTATGGCGACTCCGCCGTGTCGCTCGCCGCGGGGCTGAAAGGCGGCTTCCGGGAACGGGTACATGACGCGGAGATGCATGACGCGCGCAAGGCGCCCCCGCCGCGCCGCAGCTAGACGGCGAACTGAAGTTCGCCGCAGCACGCTAAAGCGTGCGCCACAACAAGTACACTGAGAGATACCGATGCCGGCGCCCATCCACATCATCGGCGGAGGACTGGCGGGTTCCGAAGCGGCGTGGCAGATCGCGGAAGCCGGACTTCCCGCTGTGCTCCACGAAATGCGTCCGCTCCGCCCGACGCCGGCTCACCAGACCGATCGGCTCGCGGAACTGGTCTGCAGCAATTCGCTCAAGTCCGAGCAGGAAGGCTCCGCGCCCTGGCAGCTCAAGCAGGAATTGCGGCGCTTGGGATCGCTCGTGCTTCGAGCCGCCGCGCAGGCCCGCGTTCCCGGCGGTCAAGCGCTCACCGTGGATCGCGACGTTTTCTCGGCGGAGGTGACCCGCGCGATCGCCTCGCATCCGCGCATCGAAATCCGCCGCGAAGAGGTCCGCGAAGTGCCCGACGCCGGCATCGCCGGCATCACCATCATCGCCACCGGCCCGCTCACCAGCGATGCGCTGGCCGAGGAGATCGGACGCCTCACCGGCTCCGGCCGCCTGTTTTTTTACGACAGCATCAGTCCCATCGTCGAGGCGGATTCGGTCGACCAATCCATCGCATTCCGCGCTTCGCGCTACGGCAAATCGCTCGATGGCACGGCGGATTACGTCAACTGCCCGCTCGACCGGCCGCAGTACGAGGCCTTCGTGGACGCCCTGCTGGCCGCCCAGACCGTTTCCTCCCACATCGCGACAGATTTGCCCCATAAAGACGTGCCCTATTTCGAAGCCTGCCTGCCGATCGAGGAACTGGCCCGCCGCGGCCGCGACACGCTGCGCTTCGGACCCATGAAGCCCATGGGACTGATCGATCCGCGCACGGGCCGCCGTCCCTGGGCCGCCGTGCAGCTCCGTCAGGAAAACCTGCGCGCCGATAGCTTCAATCTGGTCGGCTTCCAGAACCATCTTAAGTTCGGCGAACAGGCCCGCATCCTGCGCATGATTCCGTCGCTGGAGCATGCCGAGTTCCTGCGCTTCGGCCAGATCCATCGCAACACGTACATCAACGCGCCGGCGCTGCTGGCGCCCACCTTGCAGTTGCGGGCGCGGCCCGGCATTCTGTTTGCCGGACAGATTTCCGGAGTGGAGGGTTACGTGGAAGCCATCGCCACGGGCCTCGCAGCGGGCCTGCACGCGGTGACGCTCGCATCCGGGGGCCATCCCACGCCATTTCCGCGGGAGACCGCGCTGGGTTCGCTCTGCCATTACATCTCCGGCGCCGATGCGCGCAACTATCAACCGGCGAATATCACTTTCGACCTGCTGCCGCAGCTCGACGAATCTACCCGTCAGAAGCTGCGGCACGACAAACACGCCCGCCACGCGGAAGTCTGCCGGCGGGCCGCCGAAGCCATGGATCGGCATCTTGCTTGCGCCGGGCAGTCCCGCTACACTCTAACAGGAGGGCAAATATGAATCGTCGCATTTGGTTGCCGGCAATTCTGGCGCTTCTGGTGGCAGCCGGTTTCAGCCAAGATACAGTGCGCACCCAAGTCGTGAGTGCGGGAAGCATTGGCTGGTCGGCAAGCGTGGGATTTGGCGCAACCCCGGTGGTCGCTGGCGCGCCTTATTCCGCTGAAGAAGTCGATGAGAGCGTGCAGACTTTGTCGGATGGAACGCACATCACGCATCAGTCAACGGTCAAGATGTATCGCGATTCGGAAGGCCGGACGCGCACCGAGCGGTCCATGGCCGCCCCGGGGGCGAACCCCGTGGATGGGCCGATCTTCATTGATATTCTCGATCCCGTGGCGCACGTGCATTACATGCTGAACACAGCGGACAAAACTGCTCGCAAGCAGATTATTGCGCCTCCGGAATCGCGGCGAGCTTTGAACGCGGCCACGGGCTCGGTTGCTCCTCCTCCGCCTCCGCCATCAAGCCCAGCACGGGAGACCGCAAATGTCGAGAGTCCCAAAGTAACATCCGAAAAGCTCGGACACGATACCATGCAGGGACTGTTGGTGGCGGGTACGCGGCGCACCACCACCTGGCCGGCGGGATCTATGATGGGCAACGACCGGCCCATCACTGCGGTGGACGAGACCTGGACGTCGCCGGATCTGCAGATCGTGGTGCTGTCGAAACGCAGCGACCCACGCACCGGTGAAACCACCATGAGGCTGGTCAATATCAGCCGCGATGAGCCGGACCCCAACCTATTCCAGCCGCCCGCCGATTACACCATCACGGAGGAAAACCGAGAGGTCTTTCGCCACTAGTCTGGTGTCTGAACTCGAACGCCAAATCGGACGGTACCTCGAAGAACTGGCGCGTGCGCAGGCCTCGCCGCACACGCTGGAGTCCTACGGCGGCGACCTGCGCCAGTTTCTGGAATACTTCACGCCGCCCGAAAGCGAACCGCCGCCGCTCGCGCAATTTGGCGTGCTCGAGATCCGCGAGTGGCTGGCGGATCTCTATGGCCGGAAGCTGACTGCCGTGTCCATCCGGCGCAAGCTGGCGGCGGTGCGCTCGCTGTTCCGCTTTCTTTCGCGCGAAGGGCTGATCCCCATGAATCCCGCGCGGCTGGTGCGCACGCCCAAAGCGCCCAAGACCCTGCCGGACGTGATGACCGCGGAGCAGGTGAACGGACTCATCGACGCGGTGGCCGCGGACAAGTTCGAGCGCCCACACCCGGCCCGCGACCGCGCCATTTTCGAGTTTCTTTATGGCTGCGGCCTGCGCGTGAGCGAGCTGGTAGGGCTGAACCTCGAAGATATCGATCGCACCGAGCGCTGGATCCGCGTGCGCGGCAAGGGGAAAAAAGAGCGCCAGGTGCCGTTCACCTCCCAGGCCGCCGCCGCCCTCGATCGCTACCTGCCGGAGCGCGGTGCGGCTCCCCAGGAGCGGGCCACCTTCCTGAACCATCGCGGCGGGCGGCTCACCGCGCGCGGAGTGGGCGGCATCGTCAAGCTTTACGGCATCCTGGTGAACGGCGATTCTTCCATTCACCCGCACAGTTTCCGCCACGCATATGCCACGCACCTGCTGGCCGACGGCGCCGACCTGCGCGCCATACAGGAATTGCTGGGTCACGCGCGCCTCTCCACCACGCAGAAGTACACTCAGGTTTCCCTCACCGATCTGATGGAGGTTTATGACCGCGCCCACCCCAAAGCCTGACGAGAAACCACCCTCGCACCGCTTCCGTATACCGCGTCCGGCCGCGCTGGCCGCCAGCGCCTGCCTGGCCTTCGCCACCATCGCCGTGGCGCTGATCCGCGTGCTGCCGGCGCCCCACTCGAAGGCCGACTACCTGATCGTCGGCACCCTGGCCACGTTGGCCGCACTCATCACCCTGTTCGCAGGGCTGGTCTTGGGACGGAAGAGGTAAAGGCAGGAGAAAGAAGACAGAAGTCAGGAGACAGAAGTCAGCCCGGCCACCGGCGACGCCGGATTGAACGTGGATGTGACTTCTCAGAACCACCGATTCCGCTGCGAATTGGAGGGCGGGCAATTCTGCCCGCAGCCGGCTTTCAGCCGGCTGCGGCCAAGATTGGCCGCCCTCCAACCAGCGTTCTTTGGAATCAGTGGGTCGGAGGGGAGTCACAGATCAGAAGACAGAAGGCAGAATGGCGCATCCTGTCGTTTGACTTCTGTCTTCTGACTTCTGTCTTCTGACTTCTGTCTTCTGCTTTTGAACAAACCTTCATCGCATCGTAACGAGATCGCAGCATTACTAGTTTATGAATAGGGTATGGGCCCCAAAACAAAATTGCTGCCCCTTGTTATGGCGCTGGCCGGCTGTTCAGCCATCCTCGCCGAACCCCCCGGCTCCTGGCAAGGCCCGCGCATCATCATCATCGGCGTGGACGGCCTGAGCGTCGACGGCGTCTCCACCGCGCGGGTGCCCCGCCTCCGCGAGCTGATGGCGCGCTCGGCCTGGACTCTGGAGGCCCGCGGCGTCATGCCGACATTGAGCAGTCCGAACTGGGCTTCGGCCATTAACGGCGCCGGACCCGAGCAGCACGGCATCACCTCCAACGGTTACTTTCGTCACAAGGTCGAATTCCAGCCGGTGTGCCGGACCGAAGACGGCAAGTTCCCCACCATTTTCGGACTCCTGCGGGCCGCCTACCCGGCCAGCCGCATTGCGGTGTTTCACGATTGGGATGGGTTTGCGGATCTCCTCGAAAAGCACGCTCCCGACGTACTGCGGCATGTGGCCGGTGCGGCCAAGACCACGGCGGCGGCCATAGCATACTGGGCGGCAAACCGCCCGGCGCTTATGTTCATCCACCTGGATAACGTCGATCATACCGGGCACGCCCATGGCTGGTTCAGCAAAGAATACTACCAAGCCGTCGCGGACGCCGACGGGTATGTGGGCCAGGTGCTGGATATGGTTGATGCGCTCTCCGCGCGCGAGTCTACCTACATCCTGGTTACTTCGGATCACGGCGGGGTCGGGCACAGCCATGGCAAAAACTCGCTGGCCGAGCTTCAGATTCCCTGGATTCTGGCCGGACCGGGCGTGACGCCCGCCCAGATCGCCGTTCCGGTAAGCATAATCGACACGGCTCTCACGGTAGCCTGGATCTTCCATCTCGATCCTTCCCAGTGCTGGGTCGGCCGTCCTGTTCTAACGGCTTTCCGTCCGTCGCTGGTCGCCGCGGCCGCCAGCGCCGAAGCCCGTGCGCCGTTTCCGGATTGCGCGCCGGCCCGGCAGTTGACCGGCGCGGTTCTCGCGCAGCCATTGGAAAAGAGCGGCCCGGGCGTGGCGCACGCCGGGCATATCGACTGAAGGTCCGCCTCGCGGCCCTGCCACTGCCATGACCATGCCAAAGATCGACCTCATCTACATCGACGCGGGTGGCGGCCATCGCGCCGCCGTCACCGCTCTCGAAGCGGTCATCCGCGAACAGGGGCGGCCCTGGGAAACGCGGCCGCGCAATATCCAGGACCTGCTGCACTCCATCGACGTCGTCCGCAAGGTGACCGGCATTCCGTTCCAGGAAGTCTACAACATCATGCTGCGCCGCGGCTGGACGCTGGGCACCGCCCAACTCATCCCGCCCATGCATCTGGCCATCCGTATTTTCCACGACGCGGAGGTGCGCGCCCTCGCCCGCCATTGGAGCCAGGACCCGCCGCACATGGTGGTCTCGCTCATACCGCATTACAACCGCGCCATCAAACAGGCTCTGGCGCAAGTGTGCCCAGCCGCGGCGCTGGTCACGATCCTCACCGACATCGCCGACTATCCTCCTCACTTCTGGATCGAGCGCCAGGACCAATACGTGATTTGCGGTTCCAGCCGCGCGGTGGCGCAGGCGCGCGCGCTCGGTTATCCGGAATACCGCATCTTGCGCACGTCCGGAATGATTCTGAATCCGAAGTTCTACGCGCCACTCTCGCTCGATCGCGCCGCGGAGCGCACCCGGCTCGGGCTCCGTCCGGACCTGCCTACCGCCCTGGTGTCGTTCGGAGGGCAAGGTTCCATGGATGCGGTGAAAGTCGCGCGGGCCATCAATCGCTGCCGGTCCGATGTCCAGATGATTGTTCTCTGCGGACGCCACGAGGAGGCTTTCCGGAAGCTGCGCGCCATGCGCCATCGCGTGCCCGTGTACGTCGAAGGCTTCACCACCGATGTCCCGGTTTATATGCGCCTGGCCGACTTCTTCATCGGCAAGCCCGGCCCCGGCAGCATCAGCGAAGCGCTGGCTATGCGGCTGCCCGTGATCGTCGAGCGCAACAAGTGGACGCTGGCCCACGAGCGCTACAACACCGACTGGATCGTCGAACAGCAGGTCGGCATGGTGGTGAACAACTTCTCCCATCTCGACAAAGCCGTCGCGGAATTGCTGTCGCCCGCAGTTTACGGGCGCTACCGGGCCAACGCCGCGGCGCTCAAGAACTCCGCGGTTTACGAGATCCCCGAGTTGCTCGCGCGGATCCTCGACGAAGCCATGCCTCTTCCATCACTCGCGGCGCAAAGCCATCGCCGGATCGACCCGCGCGGCCCTTACGGACGGTACGAGGCTGGCACCTATGGCGGCCAGGACCAGCACTCCGGCAGCGGCGTTTAGCGCCACCGGATGGCGACCGGATCAGCCCCGGGAGGAACGCCGCAACCGTGGGCGCGCGATCTTCCTCGGCTTTTGTTCGAAACTCAGGGCCTTCACGACTCTCAAGCCGCCGTCGCAGCACATCCGTTTTGCTGTTACGTTTGTTTCGCTAGCCCGGTGCCTTGGGGGACATGCTTATTGGATGACTCTGGACGTCTAACGTAACTGAGTTGTATCTAGCGGCAGTGGAATCCGCCGCAGCCACTTGCGGAATACCCGGTCAATCCGTTCCGGCCCCAAGCTGTCGCAGATCTGCTGCGGTTTCTCCGGCTCGGCGCACGACAGAAACCCGTTATCCAACGCCTCGTAGGCCATCTTCTTCTTCTCCAGTTGCCGCTTGGCCCACTCGTGTCCATTCAGGCACAGCTTCATGCTCCATGGGGCGCCGCTGCAGATTTTGATGAACAGCGGACCGAAGTCTTCGTCATCGATGTAGAAGGAGTAATGGTTGACGCAGACCGACTTGTCCCGTTCGAACTCGAACTGTCCGTTCACCTTTTTTCCGTTGAACGTTTTGGCCTTCTCTTGGGCTACCCCGATGAAGACGAGGAACTTGGTATCGATCCAAACGAGCTAGGCGGATCTCCCTGGGTGGCCGCGGCGATGTCTTTTGGGCTGTCCATTGCCGGAGCGATCTTCCCTGTAGCACCGTTCGCATTTCTCCAGGGCAACGCCGCGGTGCTCGGGTGCTTAACCGTTTTGGGGATTGCTGACTGACGGGAACCGCTCCCTGACGGTCGCGGCTCAGTAAGCCTTGCGAAGTCAACGCGACTGTTACCGGGCCGCGACCGTCAGGGAGCGGTTTCCCCAAAACGGTTAAGCACTCGCGGTGCTCACCAGCCTTGCAGTGAGCTCGATTGCATTTTTCCCGATCGGGGCGGCAACCACAATCTTTACCGGATCGGGTGTATGGTACTCTGGTGGTCGTCAATTGGCGTTGGGCTGGCTTGCTGCATCCGTGACGTTCGGAATCGGTCACTTGTTTAGGGTGTCGGCAGGCGGCTAAGCGTCATGCAGAAGATGGAAGGAAGGTATCTTCGTGGCCCAGATCCAAGAGGACTTGTCCCAGCGCATCAGGTCTCTTCAGAAAGAACTCCAAGCCGCCCTGGAGGAAAAGGAACGTACATTTGGGTATCACTGGGATCGTGGAAAGGCTAAGTTCGATGAAGACGTACTTGCTCAGCAGCGGAAGCTCAAGGTGTGGCTGCCATCTTATATTCTGCATTCTCGTTTTTTGGCGCTCGTGACGGCGCCGATCATATATCTTGGTTTCATCCCGTTCTGTGTGCTCGATCTTTTCCTGGCGCTGTATCAAGGTATCTGCTTCCCGGTCTACGGGATTCCAAAGGTCAACCGCGCAGACTATATCGTCTTCGATCGTGGCCGGCTCAAGTATCTGAATCTTCTCGAGCGATTCAATTGCTGGTACTGCTCCTATGCGAATGGCCTGTGCGCCTACGTGACCGAAGTGGCGGCGCGAACGGAGCAGCACTGGTGCCCTATTAAGCATGCACGCCGGCTCCGCGCGCCTCATTCGCGTTATCCGCATTTCCTCGATTTTGGCGACGCCGAGGAGTACCGCCGGGAGGGCGAAGCCGTACGCGACGACTTCGTCGATTTGGGGAAGTTGAAGGCGCCCCCGACTGATACGAGCGCCAAATGAATGCGCGCGATCGCATCCCGTTTCGGATTCGTCCCATGCTTGCTACTCTCGTCGCAAAGCCTTTCGATCGGCCAGGCTGGGATTATGAGGAGAAATACGATGGATATCGCATCCTGGCATACAAGGAAGGGGCTCACGTCACATTGTTGTCACGCAACTCCAAAGACCGGACGCGGATATTCTCGAGTGTGGCGGAAGCCGTTCGGAGTCTTCCAGCGCGTACTTTGCTGCTCGACGGAGAAGTGGTTGCCTTCGATCGCCAGGGCGTGTCCCGATTCCAGCTTCTTCAGGATTTGAAATCCGAACCGAAGTACGCGGCATTCGATTGTCTTTATAGGGATGGCCGCGATCTTCGGGCGGAGCCGCTCACCGCCCGCCGGTCAGCCCTTGAGGAGATCCTCGGAAAGACCGGCCGGGAACGATCTGAAGTGTTGGCATCGGTGACGCTGGCCGCGAATGGGATCAAAGCCTTCGAGGCGGCCAAGCAGAAGGGCTACGAAGGTGTGGTCGCGAAGAACATGTCAGCGCCTTATATCGAGGGACGATCGACCGACTGGCTGAAGGTCAAGGTCCACCAGGAAGACGAGTTTATCGTTGTGGGTTACACGGCCCCGGCGGGATCCCGCCGGTACTTCGGTGCGCTTTTGCTGGGAGCCCACGATCGAGGTGACCAAGAGAAGATCCACTACGTTGGCAAGGTCGGGACCGGTTTCACGCAGGAGTCGCTTGCACAGCTCTTTCAAACCTTTCAACCCTTCGTGCGGACGAAGCCGGCCGTTGTCGATCCGCCGCGCGAAAAGAACGTCACGTATCTGGCGCCGCGGCTGGTCGCTCAAATTGCCTACGAAGAATTGACCGACGATCGAAAGCTCCGGCAGCCGGTCTTTCTCGGTCTGCGTGACGATAAACGGCCGCAAGACGTCACACTCCCGGAGGCGAAATGACCGTTGAACCGCTCGTGACACATCCCGACAAAGTATTTTGGCCGGAAGATGGCTATACGAAGCTCGACCTGGCCCACTTCTATGAAAGTGTCTTTCCTGAACTCCAGCCTTACGTTCAGGACCGGATGCTCGCGCTCGAACGCTGCCCGGACGGAATGGGCGGCGAATGTTTCTTTCAGAAGGAAGCGCCGAAGGGGATGCCCGCTGGCACTCCCACCAAGTTGATCCATCATCAGAAACGCGCTGTTGACTATGTTGTTGGAGGGCTTATCGAGACGGAAATCGCCCTTGTGAATCTCGGTTGCATTGCAGTGCATGTTTGGGGCAGTTGCGCAAGCCATCCGCATCAACCCGACTGGGTGGTCTTCGACATCGATCCGGGCTCTGGTGAATTCGCCGACGCGGCTAAGGCTGGCCTGCTATTGAAGGGCGCGCTCGAAGCAATGGACCTGGTCTCTTTTCCCAAGACCTCGGGCGGCCGGGGAATGCACGTTTTCTTGCCGATTCAAGTGGGACCGGACTTCGATGAGGCACGCTCCTTCGCGGAGGAAGTTGGCAGGCGGCTGGCAGCAGCGCATCCGGACACATTGACCGTCGAGCAACGCCTGCAGGCCAGAGGGGATCGTGTATACCTGGACCCTTTTCGGAACGCGTTTGGAGCAACGGTGGTAGCACCGTATTCCGTACGCCGCCGCGAGAAGGCGCCCTTCTCCATGCCGCTTCGCTGGCAGGATGTGAAACCGTCGCTTGATCCGTCGCGTTTCAACTTGGGGAATTTCAAGAAGCACCTCGCGGGTTCCGACCCGTGGCAGGACTTCTTCAAGAGGCGTCAGTCCTTGGGGGAGGCAGTGAAGGCACTGCATAGAAGCTGACGCTAAAGAGAGGAGATCTATGAAGGCCGCCATTCTCCAGGTGCCGCAAGCAATCGGAAAGCACTCGCTGATCATAGGCGAGCTTCCCATGCCGCAAGTCAAGCCGGGTCAAGTGCTCCTGCGTGTACGAGCCTGCGGAGTGTGCCGGACCGACTTGCACATCGTCGCGGGCGAGTTACCCGCGTTACGCAGTCCTTTAGTCCCGGGTCACCAGATTGTGGGCGAGATCGTCAATGGGGCCACGGCGGAACTTCCCCTCGGGACAAGAGTTGGAGTTTCCTGGCTGGGCGGCGTCGACGGAACCTGCTCGTATTGCCATCGAGGCCTGGAAAATCTGTGCGATTCGCCGACGTTCACCGGGTACTCGGTCGATGGCGGGTTCGCCGAGTATGCCTTGGCGCGAGCGGATTTCGTGTTCCCGCTTCCCGGCAATCTCGATGACTTGCACGCGGCGCCTCTGCTCTGCGCGGGCATTATCGGATTCCGGAGCCTGCGGGTTGCCGGTGTGGAACATGGCGATCTGGTCGGACTTTTTGGCTTCGGCGCTTCCGCGCACCTGGCTATTTCCGTATTGCGGGCCTGGGACTGTAAGGTCTATGTTTCGACGCGGGGCGCTGCGCACCGCGAATTCGCGGCTTCGCTAGGCGCGGTCTGGGTGGGTACTGAGAAGGAAACACCACCGGTGCCATTGGATCGGGCCATCACTTTTGCTCCCAGCGGCGATGTAGTGGTCGCCGCGCTCGCCAGTCTTCGGAAAGGCGGTGTTGTGGCCATCAATGCGATCCACCTGGATCGCATTCCCGAATTCGATTATGACCGCCTGCTGTGGGGTGAGCGTCAGATTCGGAGCGTTGCCAATATGACGCGTTCGGATGCGCGCGATTTTCTGCAGGTTGCCAGTAGCATAGGGCTCCGCCCCAAGGCGACCCCCTTTTCACTCGATCGCGCCAACGAAGCGCTGCTGGCGATCGAGGACGACTCCATCGATGGCGCCGCGGTGATTTTGCCGGGCAGTTGAGTTTCCGAAGCTCGTCCGGCAGGAATCGGCTCGGGCTGATTGACGGCAAACGGTGATAGGATTGCCGGGAACGGTACAGGTGCCTTCTTCCGATCCTCCGTGGCCCACTTTGCACGGTATCCTCGGCAGCGAATTCTCAGGCTTTCTGTTGTATACTCTGGAAAATGGAAATCAACGCCGGCGACTACATGCGCGAGAAGGACGTGGATGCGTTCAAGGCCGCTGCCAAGCTCTACAAGGTATGGATACTGGTGCGGCAGTCGAAGGCGGTGGTCAAGGAGAGAGGGTATATCGGTAAACCCGGATATGTTCCCAAACGGCTCGATTGCAAAGCGAAGACCGCCGACCACGACGTCTGGCTGCGTGGTTTCGGGGAAAAAAAGACGGCCGGCCTGGTCGTGAACGCTATGCTGGACGTCATGGCGGACGCCTTCAAAAACATTCAGCGCGCCAAAGACGACTGGTGGAAATTTAAGACCCACTGCTACTTTCCGAAGCCAGGGGAGAAGCTCACTTATTTCCCCGGTGGCAAACTCTACTCGGTCCAGATGGACCCCTCGCATCCGCACTACGGCTGCGTTATGTTCAGCGCTTGGAGCAATGCCGCCAACGCCAGTTACATTCACTCGGATTACGACCTATATGGCATTGTGCGGCAGGACGACCCTGCCGCCAATGTGCGGGTCTCGGAGCAGCGCCTGGGCGAGGATCACAGCCGGGGGCGCGAGTTCTTCGATATCCAGCATTTCCTGAACCGCCGGATGGGTGTCGCCATGATCCTGCACGGCGAACAGGAGAAGCACCGCGACGATTGGAACGATAATCTGGATGTTTTCTGGCCGGATGGCGTCACGGTGAAGACCGAACGCGGAGCGGCCGATATCCAGACACTTTACCAGACCACGTTCAAAGGCCGGTCGTTGTATGGGAAGGATGGAGTTGGGCGTCCGTTTTTCGGCTCCTGGCAAGTGCTTCAGCCGTGATGCGGCGGTAAACTTCGTGGGCGCGCTGGAACAGTTCCAGCACTATAATGGCAAATGTCCCATAATGTTCCAGTACTTGGGTATTCCCAGAAACGCCGATTCCCAGATTTCCACGAAAACATCGCCTCCCCTTGGCCGCCTCGCGGCCCGCTTAGCGCGTTGTTTGCCCATCGCCGCCCGAGACTGGCTTACCGTCCTGCCACGCGCATGATCGCCCTGCGCCGCCGCGTCACGACCGGGCTGATCGCGTGGCCGAACGCCGGCGAGCCGATGTTGGTATCGGACGCGTCGAAGTAGCGCCGGTTGAATACGCTGCAGAACTCCGCGCGGGCAGTGCTTGCAGGCGGTCACACCAGCCTGCCGCGGCCGTGTGAAGAGATCGCGGCAGGTCGGAGAGCGACTATCCGTTCAAGGTCCAGCCTGAGCGGTATGGCCGCCTCAGTAAGCCATCGGCTTCGGCCGAGTTCGTCACACGACCGGCCGCCGGGTCGTACTCGAGCTTCTGGCCCACGCGGTGCGCCACCAGACCAAGCAGCAGTTGTTCGATCATCGTGCCGCTGTAATCGAAGTCGCAATGCGTCTTGCTGCTGGTGCCATGTGTGACACTGTTGTACTTCCCTTTGCAGGCCTCCAGCCACTCGATCTGGAAGATGTCGGCGCGGCGCGTCCGACCGCTCTTCTCCGCTTCGAGGATCGCCTCCACATCGGAATTCGGCAGTCCCAGGGCTGCCGGGAGCCCGTTGTCGAGGAACTGAACCTCGGCGAAACCCGTGGGCCCCGGTTGTGCGTTCGGCCACGCCTTGAATCCGGGCGGCAATGGCGGCTCAGCCTCCGGCTTACGCGCCGGTCGAGGTCCGCGAGTCTGCTGGGTGGGCTGCCCCTTCCCGGCGACGAGCGGCAGCAATTGCTCGCGGGTGCGCCGCTTGTAATAGGTGAAGTCGCCGTCGTCGTTGTTCGGGAGGATGATGCGGCTGGTGAAGTCGGCGAGAATGCTCCCTTTGGTGCCTTCGTAAAGGGCTCCGTTCGAAACGCGGTTGATATCGACGTATCCCCAGGGCGTTTCCGGCTTCAAGCCGCCTTGGTACCACACCACCGTAATCGGGCCGCGCCACTGGTTGGCGGGCTGTGCGAAGCTCACTTTCAGTTTCACGGGGCAAATATCCGGGTTGTACTTGTCGCTGACCGCCTGGTCCACCTCGACCGAGGTTGGCGCACCCGCGTCGATCGCGTTCCAGGCCAAGTCCATGGTATGAGCGCCCATGTCGCCGATCTGGCCCACGCCGAAATCCCGGTACATGTTCCAGAACAGGCAGTTCATGCCGCTTGAGCCGCCGAAGTACTGCGGGCTGTACGGATGAAAGGGCGACGCACCGATCCATTGCTCATAGTGCAGGGCTGAAGGCGGCATTCCTTCGCCCGCGGGGTATCCCGGCCGCGGGAGCTGGCGGCTATCCCAGCTATGAACGGTCTTCAGCTCGCCGATCGCACCGTCGAGGATCAGCTCGCGCACGCGTTCGAAATTCGGAAATGCATGGCGCTGCGTGCCGTGCTGCGTTGCCACCTTGCCCTTGCGCTTCAGGTAATTGGCCCGCACAGTCCGCGCTTCTTCCACGCTGATGCCGAGCGGCTTTTCGCAGAAGACATGCATGTCGCGGTTCAACGCCCAGTTGGCGATGAATGCGTGATGGTGATCCGCTGTGCAGATGACGACAGCCTCAACATCCTTCCGATCCAGAACTCTCCGCCAGTCCCAATACGTCTTGGCCTTCGGAAAGATGGCGAGCGCCTCCTTCGTCCGGAGGTCGTTCACATCACAGAGGGCGACCACGTTTTCGTTCCGCAGGCTGTCGTAGTGCGCCGTCCCTCGGCCCCATACGCCAATAAGAGCGACATTCAGCCTGTCGCTGGGCGCGCTGCGGCCCAGCAGCGCGCCACTTCTCAAAATCGTCAATCCAGCGGCCGAGCCCGCGGATTTCAGCAGATCGCGTCGGTTCATATAAAAGGGTTCCTTCCGCTCTATATCTTAACCCCTGTTTCCTATCGGCCTGCGTACCGTGCCCGCATACGGACCGGCGCCCGAGCAGTGCGGCGCGTAGCGGGGCTCCCCGGTGATTCCGGCAGGCGGAAATGAGACCCAACATTTTCCGAGTGTGCCCTGACTCGGAAGGAATTGATCTGCTATGTGGGCGACTCGGGATCGAGCGAGACTCCGAGCAACTCGAATATCTGTCCCATATCCGCCAGCGCTTGTCGCTCGCGCCGTCGCACCTCTGCTTCAGGCATGGGATAACGAGAGAGGGCTGCCCGGTCGATCGAAAAGCCAGCGCACAATCCGCGGTCGTTGCGGCCTAATTGGAGGCCGATGTCGCAATCGGCAGCCGAGCAACCCATCGGTATCGTCCGAGAATTGACAACAAACAGGTGAGATGTCCGAACAAGAATCTCGACGCCATTGCAAAGCAGGCGAGCGCGACTAATGGCGACCTCGCGCGGCGGTGTGAACACAATCTCGACTAGAATTTTACGAGCGGCCTCGCGTACGATCAATGTGCGTGCTTGAAACTCAACATCCCACGTGGCTGTGCGATATGTCAGTTCGTTCTGGCGAATGATCAAAAGCGGCAGGTTTCTTTCATCAAGAATTGTCGCGTTGAGAAATAACCTTCCAGAGTCATCGATGTGAAACGACGCCAAATCGTTATCATCGATGGATATGCGGCCAGCTTCTTAGGCATCTTCCGAGGCCAGCTCGTCCAGCAGCTTTGCGGCTCTGGTAAGGTTGTCTACGCCGAAGACCACCAGCGCCCGCGTCGATCCGGGCTCCAGTCCGCAGTAGGAGTAGTCGATGTTGATCTGTTTTTCGCCCAACCGCGAGGCTGCGCGGCCCAACTCACCCGGACGGTGCGCAAGCCTGACCACGGCGGCTTCCGTCTCCTCGAAGATCATGCGCAGGCCGCCCAGCACCGCATTGGCGGTGGCCGGATCGTCCACCACGAATCGGGCCAGGCTCTCGCCCTCCTCGACATACGATTGAAAAGCCAGAATATTCACTCCACGTTCCGCCAGAGCGAGGAAGCACTTCCCAAGCGCGCCCGGTTTGTCTTCAATCGTTACGGTAAACTCTTTCACCTTCGGCATGCGATTTGACTCCCTTTGTCCCGACAACCAGCGGAGGTGTCTTTATCATAAGTGTTCCATGATGCAGTTCTCAACCGAAAACCATTCCTGAAAACTTCGCGACTCCACCTGTACCTTGCAGGATCGCAAAGCGCGCCCTGCGGCCTTAGCGTGCCCTGCCTTCATCGATGTCGCCATAGACCTCTTCGCGGATAATCCGGTCGGTGGCCTCGTTCAGGTAACGATTCAACGCCTCCCTGAGCTGTTGATATTCCGGCCAGAGCGTGCGGTTCACAAACGTCTTGGGAGCCCGCACCACCACCGTCGTATGGCGCTGCCGCTTGTAGCGAAACGGTTCCAGACCATAGCGGCGGCAGAGCGCGGAGAACAGCCGCCTCTGCCAAAGATCGGGCAGCATGAACTGGAATTCGGAGGGCTGCTCGGTCTGCGCGAAGGCGGCGATGGCCTTCTTCACCCGCTCGATGGCCGCGGCCGCGGCGCTGCGTTCTCCGGGTGTGGTGGCGCCTTCGTACAGCGCGGAGATCTTACGCAACTGCTCTCGCAGTTGTTGTTCGGTCATCGCCGCCTATGCGGTTCCCGCCTGGGCGTGAGCGGCTTTACGGGCCTGCGCGTCGTCGTAGCTCTCGCCGTAGATCGACGGGACCTTGGCGCCCATCGGCCGCAAATAAACCGACAACTGTCCGCGATGATGAATCGAGTGGTTGATCGCAAACTGCAAATACAAGACCGCCGGATATTGAAACAAGCCGCGGAAATCGACGACTTTCAGAAGTTGCTCGCTCGATAACTGCGTCAGGCGGTCGAAATTGGTTTGGAACGCTTCGCCATACCAGGCCGCCACATCCGCCGCGCTGCGGATGGAATCCGGCCGGCTGCCGCCCTGATAGTCGAACGCACCGGCGGCGACTCCGTCGATAAAGAAATTCTCGGCCGAGGCGATGTGCCAAGCCAGTTCCAGCGCGCTCTTCGAAACCCCGTCGGGGCGATAGTCGCCCTGATCGGCGGGAATCGCTTCGATAATCCTGCGGGTGATGCGGTGCTCGTTGGCGAGCGCGGGCAAGGCCATCTGCAAGAGAAACGTGGCTTGATCGGGCTGTAGTGGTTGCATGCTGGAAGCGCTACGGATGCTCGTACAAGTATAAATCAGACTCGGATGTGGCGCACGCTTCGGAGGTTAACAAAAGCAACACTACCCACGCTTCAGCGCGAACGACCCTGCGGGCCGTCACCAATGTCAGAGAACTTGACTCCGGTACGTGGCGCACGCTTTTAGCGTGCAGGGGCGAACTTCAGTTCGCCCTGCGGGACGTTAGTCCCGCTAGATCAGTGACTTGCGCAGTGGTTCTCTGGAGAGAAAAATGCAGAAAATGCAGAGGCGGGACTGCGAGTCCCGCCGCAGGCTGGGAGCCTGCCCCACACGACTACTCCTCCCGCAGCGCCGCCGTGGGGTCCAGTCCTGCCGCCCGCCGCGCTGGGAGCCACGAGGCCACCGCCGCAATGAGGAAGAACAGCGCCGCCATCGAGGCAAACGTCGCGGGGTCGGTCGCCTTCACGCCCACCAGCATGCTGGTCATGGCGCGCGTCAGCTCGAAAGCCGCCACCAAGCCGAGCGCGATGCCCGCCGCGCTGAGGCGCAGCCCTTGTCCAACCACCAGGCTGAAGATGCTCCCCGGCGCCGCGCCCAGCGCCATGCGAACGCCGATCTCCGGCGTGCGCTGCCGCACCACCGTCGAGAGCACGCCATACAGCCCCACACCCGCCAGCAGCGCGGCCACGCTTGCAAACACGCCGATCAGCAGCAGCGAAAACCGCGTGGAGGCCTGCGCGTGTTCCACCAGCGCGTCCATCGGCTGCATCTCCGTCAGCAGCAGGTGCGGATCGAGCTTGGCGATCGCCGCGCGCACCGCCGACGCCCATTTGGCCGGATCGCCCGCCGTATGGATCACCCAATTGTCGGCCGAGCCATGCCCATCGAAACCGTCTGTGAAGTAGATCTGTTCGCGGCCCGGCACCACTAGCGACGTATTGCGCTGGTGGGCCACTATGCCGATCACTTCCACCCACTCCGGCTCGGGCGTGCGAATGCGGATCAGCAGCCGCTTCCCGATAGCGGATTGGCCGGGGAACGCCTTGCCCGCCAGCATCTGGTCGATCACCACGCCCTTACGGTCGGGCGCATTGTCGGCATCCGTGAAGGTGCGACCGGCGAGCAGCGGCGTGTGCAGCACCTCGAAGTATCCCGGCAGCACGATCTGGAAATCGACGGCCTGGAATTTGCTCGGGTCGGTGAGAGCCGGCTCGAGCCCCCAGCGGATGGGGCTGAACCCTCCCGCCAGCGGCAGCGGAAACGAGGAGGTCACCCCTGCCACGCCCGGCAGAGTTTCGAGACGGCTTTGAATCTCACGCACCCGCGCGGCGCGCTCCTGCGGCTGCTGCCCGCCCCTGCCTCCCAGCAGTTGAAATGTCAGCAAACCATGCGGATTGAAGCCGGGGTCGATGCGCTGGAGTTCCAGGAAGCTGCGGAACATCAGCCCCGATCCGATCAGCAGCACGAACGAGAGCGCGACTTCCGCCACCACCACGAGGTTGCGCAGCAATCCTGCGCCGCTGAGCGCGGCATTCCGGCCGCTGGCGCGCAGCAGCGGAGCCACGCTGGGCCGCGCGGCGCGCAGCGCCGGCGCCAGACCGAACAGCGCAGCGGCCGCCAGCGCTGCCAGCACGGTGAAACCCAGCACGGCGGGATCGATTCTAATGGCATCCAGGCGCGGCAGACTGGCGGGCGCCATCGCGCGCAGCTCGTGGATGCCCACCCACGCCAGCCCCAGGCCCAGCAACGCGCCGATGAACGCCAGCAGCACGACCTCCGCCAGCGTCTGGCTCACCAGGCGCCACCAACTGCCCCCCAACGCCGTGCGGATCGCCAGTTCACGCTCGCGCAGCGACGCGCGCACCAGCAGCAGATTCGCCACGTTGGCGCAGGCGATCAGCAACAGAAAAATCACCGCGCCCATCAGCGCCAGCAGCGCCGGGCGCACCTCTTCCACCACGTGCCGGTGCATGGGTTCAAGGCGAATGAACCAGCCCGACGTTTCGTGGATAATGAAGCTGCGGCACAGTTCGGCGGCCACGCGGTCCATGGCCGATTGCGCCTGCTCGCGTGTGACGCCATCCTTCAGCCGGCCGATGACGTGCAGCGACACGCTGTTGCGGTTGGCATTATCGTAGGCCAGGCGCGTCGCGAACCAGACATCCGGCCGCTGCTCCATATTGGCGTCGGGCGGAAACAGCAACTCGAAGCCGGGCTTCAGCACGCCCACAATCTGCGTGCCTCCCTGCCCACCGATCGCGCCGGGCATCGGGCGCCCCACGATGGACGCGTTCCCACCGAAGCGCCGCTGCCAGTACGCGTAGCTCAGGATGGCGATCTGCGGTAGCGGCCGCGGGCCAGTCGGCGCCTGCGCCGGTTGCGGCTGCCCGTCCGCATCATTGAAGTCGCGGCCCAGCGCGATCTGGCCGCCCATCAAGCGGAAAAAGTTCGTGGTCACGTCGGCCCAGCGGATCTGCTCAGGCGACTGGTCCTCGCGCGGCACCGTCGCGCGGCCGGTGTTGACGGCGCCCAGTTCTTCGAACATGCCCTGGGTACCGTTGCGCAGGTCGAAGAAATCGGCGTGGGAGAAGGGGAAATCCTTCACGTTGCGCTTCCGCATGTCCGAAATCGCGAAGAACAGCCGCTCCGGGCTTCTGTAAGGCAGGGGCCGCAGCAGCACGGCGTTGGTTACGCTGAAGATGGCCGTGCTGGCTCCGATTCCCAGCGCGATGGTGATGATGGCGGTGGCCGCAAACACGGGGCTCTTTGCCAGGGTGCGCGCCGCGTAAGCGAAGTCTCCGAATAGCATCCGTGTGCCTCTGCGTTTCAGGATATCAGTGTGGCGCACGCTTCAGCGTGCCGCCGTGGGCTTCAGCCGGGCTTCAGCCCACGGTCTGGCGGCCATCCGAAGATGGCGAGCTGAAGCTCGCCACAGCACGCTCTCTCCAGAGAACCACTGCGCAAGTCACTGATCTAGCGGGACTAACGTCCCGCA
>Ga0181518_10002043_pt1 | contig 19799 bp, 8 predicted proteins | sample PEATcosm2014_Bin_28_FD_119751 | JGI IMG/M metagenome (GOLD analysis project Ga0181518, IMG submission 119751) | Peatland microbial communities from MTU Mesocosm Facility, Houghton, MI, USA - PEATcosm2014_Bin01_60_metaG | ecosystem: Environmental > Terrestrial > Soil > Wetlands > Peat | place... | reverse complement strand
GCTTCTGGCTCATGGCTTCCACTGCGCCATAACCCATCCCTCAATGTAAGTACCTGACTTGAGGCAGAATACTGGGTATCAATACTCACACGGATTCAGTGCACAATTGTGGGTAATTGAAAGACTCGGCGTACGCTTACAGTGAATCGGCGGATTTCGCAAGAGTAAAAATCAGGATCAGGGGTAGCCTTACCAGAAGTGGGTAGCGACCAATTGAGGGGACGATGGGGTCGTCCCAATGATGGAGACTCGGACAACCGCCTGAAAGTTCTTCGTCTCCCAATTGCTAGGTGCCTGCTTTACGAGGCCAGAGAATACCTCGGGATCGAAAAAAACACTTGCCGCGCCTTCTGTGCCAAAGGTTGTGATGCCGGCGGCAACCAGAACAATTTGTCCACTCTCCGCATCAAAAAGCCTGCAGAGAATCCCATAGTCCTGGTCGGCGTATCCGTTCGCTGTTGGATTCACGGCCTTCCAAACTTGATTGGTTTGCTTATCGATAACCGTACGCCCCCTGAAGTCTTCGCTGTTAACAAGATTGAAGCGCAAATCGTGGGTCATCCGGAGTGTCCATATTGATGAGAAGCCTCCGAGGATGAGGCTTGGCTGCTCACGCAACTGGGAGAAGGTCAGATCCGATCCGAAGCGCAGGTGGTATGGGTAGTCGTGGCTGGTCAGGAAGTCTGCCGCGCGCCTCAGAGCTGCTGCCGGACCGATTCCAACTCGGTCAGTTAGCGTGCCGTCTGCTTTGTTAGTCAAGACGGGAATAAAGATGAGCAAAGGCGTCTTGGTTGCGAACACAGGGCGCCAGAGCAAATCCAGCGGAGCCTTGTGAATGTACAAAAGCGGATATGTAAACGCTGCTCCCAAAGCCGCGACTGAGCCGCCGAGCATCCAGGCGAACCGGCGTCTGTCAAACTGTTTTGCAACACTCTTGACCTCGCCCTCATCAGGGGTGCCAGGGGACAAGTCATGAGAAGGGTGTATTCGCGGGACATACGCCCCCAACGGAATATCGATTTTGATTCCGTTATCGGGCGCCGACTCGTAATAGTCTGATAGCCTCTTTCTCACCTCGCGCGCCTTCACGCGCACCAATGAGTCCTCGCCTGGCTCGAAGTTGACCCCTTTTCCGAATACCTCGTATGCGATATTGCGCTCGTTGATCAGTTCTCCGCGCCCGTGGACGGTCTCAAGAACGATATAACGAAGAAACTCCTGACAGCGTTTGCTGGATGAAAAAGTGGAACTGGCAAGGATGGCATCCAAATGCTGAAGGGCATGGTCCGCCGAAACTCCAGACGCTTCATCTTGCTCGACCTTGCTCATGGCCGCAAGCGTAACACCGTATAACGCCCATTTGCAAACGTTACGCCGTTGCCGCTATCTGCTTACAAATCAGCAAGTTCAATTAAGGCCGAGCACTTAACGGTTATTGACGCCATATCACTTGACAAAGCGCCTGGGGGGGAAGATTCTTCGATGCGGTGGATGGCGGTGAACGGCCAATTGCAGCAAAGAAGAACCACGGATGCCGGTGATTCGGTGCATCCGGTCTAGTTCCACGCCGCCTCGCAGACGAAAGGTGATCCGGATCGCAGTGAAGCCAAGGACCGGGGATCTGTTTCCGGAAGTGCAATCTAACGCGACAACACTTTGGAGGTTTGAAAGGATACGGGCATGAAAACGATTCCAGTGGGCAGACAAGCATTCGCAACCGCTGAAATACACCACCACGGCCACACTTCTGGCAATCCATCTGGCCGCGATACAGTCCGGTATGGCCTGTACAAGATGACCTTGCGCAGCCTTGCGCTATTAGCCCTACTGATCGTTTTTGCCGTTGGGGCGCGCGCCCAGGTGGATACCGGTTCGGTGCAGGGACAAGTCGCGGATGCGACGGGCGCCGTCATCCCAAGCGCGCTCGTCACTTTACGCAATGAAAACACAGGGGTCGCAGCCTCAATGCACACCGATGCCAAAGGAGAATTCAGCTTCTCCCCTGTTCGTGTCGGCGTTTACACCATTTCTGCGGAGATGCTGGGCTTCCGGAGCGAAAAACAGCAGCACGTTCAGGTCGACGTTCAACAGCAACTATCTGTCTCGCTCACCCTGCAGCCTGGCTCGGCGCAGGAATCCGTTGAAGTCACCGCGGCGGTTTCCCCCTTGCTCGAGACCCAAAACGCCTCTGTCGGTCAGACGGTCAGTTCCCAGCAGATCAATAACCTGCCTCTCAACGGACGTAATTACTACTTCCTTGCTCAAACGGCGGCGGGCGTTACGTTCGCCCAGAACGGCACACGCGGCGAGAACAACAACGGGCGTTTCGTTGCCAACGGCCTCCGCGCCACGCAGAACGACTACCTATTGGATGAAATCGACAACAACTCCTCGATCGTGTCCGTTCAGAACGGCAAAGATTTTGTGATCCAGACCCCCGTGGATGCACTTGGCGACTTCAAGATCCAGACCGATAACTACAATGCCGAGTTCGGAAGAGCCGCGGGGGCTGTCCTGAATGCAACCGTCAAATCCGGCACCAATCAGCTCCACGGCGATGTTTGGGAATTTCTGCGCAACGATGTGCTGGATGCCAACGACTACTTCCTGAATCAGGGGGGGAGTCCTCGTCCGGTCTTCCGCCGCAATCAATTCGGCTTTACGCTGGGCGGGCCTGTCATCATCCCCCATCTGTATAAAGGCAACAACAAGACATTCTTCTTCGGTGACTACGAAGGAACCCGCTCGGCGCAGGGCAACACGCAGGTAGGCACCGTGCCTACTGCGGCAGAGCGCGCCAGCGGATACACGAACTTCAGCGATCTGATCACGCTGCAGAACGGCAACAACAAGGCCGACGCCTCAGGCAAAGTGTATCCGCTGGGTACCATCCTCGATCCCGCGACAACGACCCCATACGGATCGAGTTATGTGCGCACCCCGATTTCCGGGAATATGATTCCGGCCGGCCGGCTCGACTCAAGCGCAACTGCGATCCTGAATCTTCTTCCCGCCCCCAGGACCTCGACACTCGCAAACAACTACATCACCGCGCCCACCAACGTCGACACCTACAACAACTTCGATATACGTGTGGACCAGGTAATTGGCACTAAGGATTATTTGTTTGCTCGTTACAGTTACAACGGGCACACCCAGAATCATCCCGGCATTTTCACCGGCTACCAAAATGGTTATGCGGACGGGGGGAACTCCTCATCCCTTTCCAACTACTACGACCGCGCTCAGAATGTGTCCATTGGCGAAACCCACACTTTCGGTCCACGCCTGGTGAATGACCTGCGCATTGGCCTTAACCGTGAGCACGTACTGTGGCTGCAGCCTAACGGCAACACCCCTGGAATTCCGGGGCAATTCGGCATTGAGGGCATACCCCAATATCCCACGAACGGCGGCTTGCCGCAGTTCTCTGTTGGTTCGCTGGCAAAGTTCGGGTCGTTCAACTCCATGCCGAGCAATAAGTATGGAACGACACCGCAACTCAACGACGATCTGACATTTGTCAGAGGCTCTCATACTCTGAAGTTCGGGATCGAGCAGCAGTTCATTCGTTTTCCCTACACCCAGCCGCCACAATCACGCGGAAACTTCACCTTCAGCGGAATGTACACTTCCGTGTACGGCCAAACCGACGGCAGCACCGCCATCGCTCAAATGTTGCTCGATCCAACGTCAACTTCGCATCTGGCCGGGGCGAACAGCATTTCCATCTCAAACTTTACGGAACATGCTTTGACGCACAAGTATTTCGCGGCCTACATGCAAGACGACTGGCATTTGAACCGCAAACTCACGCTGAACCTTGGGATGCGCTACGACCTCTATGACTTCATGCACGAGCAGCACGACAATATCGCCAACTTCGTGCCTGGCCTGGGACGCGTAGGTGGCACATTCCTGGCTACGTCGACAGTCAACTCTGCGCTTCCGGCCAGCTTCATCACGGCACTGACGAATGAAGGCATAACCGTTCAGCCGGTAGCCCAGTCAGCGCTGATCAATATGCAACATCTCAATTTCGCGCCTCGCGTTGGGTTTGCCCAGCAGATCGCTACGCGATTTGTGCTGCGCGGAGGCTTCGGCATATTCTTTGGCGGCATCGAGGACATTGGCGGAAACCCGCTCATTACCGAGAACTTCCCGATTGAGTATTCCGTTTCGCGCACCGCCACAAATGCGGCAACTCCGCTTGCTTCAGACAATTCTCTGGGCTTGCTGGAAACGACGTTCGCGAACCTGGCGGTGGCGCCTTCGACAGTCAATGCAGCTGGCCTGCCGTTGATCGGATTCCAGAAGAATGCGAAGACGGCCTATTCCGAGGGCTTCAACCTCTCGCTCCAGTACCAGATCAACTCTACGCTGGCTCTGACCGCCGATTATGTCGGCGACGTATCCAAGCATATTGAGACTGTTCTCAACCTCGATTCAGTGGGCGAGCTTCTTCCCCCAACGGCAACAACATTGCCTTATCTGCCATATCAAACCACGGCAACCTCGGGCGACAGTTTGACCGTCACTGGCGCGACGAGCAACTTCAACGCAGGCCAAGTCACGCTCGAGCAGCGTCCTGCGCACGGCCTCACTCTGCTCACCAACTTCGCATTCCAGAAGACACTAACGGACGCCCGCGATCCTTTGGAAGGAACCACAGGTAGTTATCGCGCGCCGTTCTTGCCCAACTTCGGCATCCAGGCTGACAAAGAGCACGCCGACTTCGACGTAAAGCGCATCTTCCACTTCAGCGGAACTTACGAATTGCCATTCGGAAGGGGTAGGGCCTTTGGAACCAATGCACATGGCGCCGAGCAGATGCTCTTCGGCGGTTGGAGCACTAACTTCCTTGCAACAGTCGAAGATGGGCAGCCTTTCACGGTCACATGTTCCATCACGACGGCTGCGGGCGCCGGCTGTAACGCGCTGCTCGTGCCCGGAGTGAATCCCTATGCCAGCAGCAGCGTCGCCCACTTCGTCAACGCCTCAGCGTTTGCCAATCCCGCGGTGGTTGCAACCGTGGGGCAATCCGACTATACCCCGCTGGGCGGACGGCCCACGCAAGTGAGTGGTCCGCCGTTCCGGCGCATCGATATCGCGTTCTTCAAGCGGATCAACTTCACCGAGCGCTTCTATTCGGAGTTTCGTGGCGAGCTGTTTAATATCACCAACACCCCGAACTTCGCTAACCCTTCCAATCTGAACTTCTCGAACACCACCACATTCGGACAAATCACGGCTACACGCGATTCACCAAACGATCCTCGGGAAGTGCAGTTTGCGCTGAAGATTTATTGGTAAGGTAATTGTGATGCGCCTGGGGCCTGGCCGGCGCCAGCGTTGAGCATAGGGAGCGGCGCGGAACGAAAGAAGTTCCAGGGTGCTAGCGTCTGCGCCGCTCCGATGAGTCCACGAATACTTACAAAGACACATAGGCAGGATTCCATTGATACACAATCGGAGACAGTTTATCGGTGACTTGGCGAGCATCGCCGGTCTTTCAATGGTCCCAGGTACGTTACGCGCAGCGACAAGTCTGGCGAAAAGACCCAACATCATCTTCTTTCTGGTCGACGATTTGGGATGGGGCGATTTGGGCTGCTATGGCAATGCGTTTCATGAGACGCCAAATACAGATCGGCTTGCGCGCGAAGGCTCTCGATTTACGAACGCCTATGCCAGTGCGCCAGTTTGCTCGCCCAGCCGCGCATCGATCCTGACCGGCAGAGCTCCCGCGCGGTTGCATCTTACGCAATGGATTCCAGGGGTGACTTACCCGCACAAGAAGCTGCTGGAGGCGCCAGTTGCCCTGCATCTCGACCTCGGCATTCCAACCCTCGCACAGATGCTTAAACAGGCTGGCTATCAAACCGCGGCCATCGGCAAGTGGCATCTGGGCGGAGAAGGCTACCTGCCTGAGAACTTCGGCTTCGACGTCAACATAGCAGGTGACGATCACGGCCACCCGCCATCGTATTTCGGTCCATTTGACTTCCATAATCTTACCGGCTACACGAAGAATGACTATCTAACCGATGTACTAACGCAAAAGATGGATGACTATTTGCAGCAGGCTGCAAAGAAAGGACCATTCTTTCTGTACATGGCCGAGTATTCCGTGCATCTGCCTTTAGAGGCAAAGCTGGCAATGATTGAAAAATATCGTCGCAAGAACGGCGGAAGGGATGAACCCGATCCGGTCTATGCCGCGATGATAGAGAGCACGGACATGGCGGTGGGCAGTCTGCGCACGGTGCTGGAGCGGGCTGGTGTTGCCAACAATACCATTATTATTCTTACTTCAGACAATGGGGGGCTTGGATTTCAGGGGCGCAACCTGCACCGCATCGCCGATAACGGCGAGCTACGTGGCGGCAAGGGTTTTCTCTACGAAGGAGGAATCCGCGAGCCCCTGATTGTGCACTGGCCTGGCGTCACAAATCCGGGAAGTCTCTGCAACGTTCCGGTCTCAGGCGCCGATTTCATGCCGACCATTCTGAAGATGACTGGGGGAGGTCCCGCGCCGATCCCCTGCGACGGGCTCGACTTCACTAGCCTACTTAGCGACGGCGGATCTCCCAAAAGAGATACCCTCTATTGGCACTACCCACATTACAGCGATCAGGGCGGCACGCCGAGCGGAGCCATTCGAGAAGGGGACTGGAAGCTCATCGAGTTCTTCGAGGACGGTCATCTCGAACTTTACAATCTCGCTTTGGACCCTGGTGAGCAATATGACCTAGCTTCGAGCTTTGCGGATAGGGCGTCGGATCTTCGAGGGAAATTGAGGGCATGGCGCAAAGGAATGAACGCAGGCATGCCGACACCAAACCCGGAATTTAACCCGACCAAAACTCAAGCCAACATCGGGCACCAAGGGTGCAGCTGGAGCCCAGGGCCGACGTGCCTCGAAGATTGAAGCCAGGTCATCAAATCTATGCCAGGGTAGCGGCCTCATCGTAGAGGTACGCAAAGGTGTTTTTATTCGTTTGGGCATCTTTCGTTCCAAGAGCACCTCGTCGGAGAATACCTCGCCCAATCTTGCGGTGTTAAGGATGTGGTCGCAAGATTTTTTGATCACTGGTGGCGCCAACCACTTGATTTCTATGCCGGCATTAAGGGAGACATTACAGAATTCGGAAGCTGCCTGCTGGAGGTCAACGAATTTCCGGGCGGACAGCTGGCAGAAACTCAGCCCAATACCCCGCCCAGTGCGGATCCGCCTGTTGCCGAGATTGCTTAACCGCTCGTGATCAAGCAGGATGCCGCGGGATAGATTCCTAGGGACCGACACATGATCGTTCGCCGCAGCCTGATCGCCGCCTTCATGCTCCTGCTTGTTGCAGTTCCCGGCGCATTGATTGCCCAGGACGATGTGACCACACAAAACGGACCCAACGCCATGCACGGCGCGTGGATCACCGGCCCCGCATCAAACCCTCTGAGCTTTCTCAACGGTCCTGCCTACCGGACCTTCAGTTCGAAGATGCCGTATGACGTGCGGGACTTTCATCCCCTGGGGCAATGGGATGCCCGGCTACCGCGCTGGATCAATCTTGAAGCTGAAGAACGGCTGCGCCTTGAGGGATACACCAACGGCAGCTTCAAGCCGGGCAACGACGATTCGTATTGGCTGAATCGTTTCCGCTTTCAGATCGATCTCTATCTGAATCGATGGCTCAGCGTCTCCTCGCAAGTGCAGGACGCACGGCCTTTTCTCCAAAAGCCGCCGATCGGCCCGCCGAATGAGAATCGATGGGACCTAAAGGAAGCGTATGTGCAACTGGGCGATCCGGAAAAGCAATGGGCCAGCTTGCGCGTGGGCCGGCAGTTGATCAACTACAACAACACGCTCATCGCCAACTCCGAGTGGCGCAATCAAGGCCGCTCTTACGATGCGGCGGTGCTGAATCTGCATCACGACGCGTATCGGCTCGGGATCTTTGCGGCCTCTGTTGTGATTCCACAAGCCTCAGGAGTGAGCCCCCACGAGGAAGGGAACAACGTCTACGGCCTGTACGGCGGGATCGACAACATCGTCCGCAATTCCCGGCTCGAACCCTTCGTCCTCTGGCGCGTGCAGCCGAGCGTCGCAGTCAAGGGTGCGGCCTCCGGCGTGACTGGCAAGGAGAACATGAAGGTCTACGGACTCCGCTTCAAGGGAGGAGCAGTGGAGACGCTGGACTATTCGGTTCAGGCAGACATCGAAACCGGCGCCGATGGGCCGAACACCATTCGCGCCTGGAGCCTCACCGGCGGCGCGGGTTACCAGTTCGATTCGAATCCCTGGCATCTACGCATCTTCGGCCAGTACGACTTCGCTTCGGGCGACAACCACCCGTCAGACAACACGCATCGAACCTTCGACACCATTTATCCCACAGCTCACGATCGCTTCGGCATTCTCGATCTTTTCGGTTGGCAGAACCTGCAGTCTGTCCGCGGCGGAGCCATGATTGTGCCGCGCCATCGCTGGACCGTCACCGCGCAATTCCTCGACTTCTGGCTTGCCGCGGCCCAGGACGCAGCCTACAACAGCTCCGGCGGAGCGATTGCTCGCAACCCCAGCGGTCTCGACGGCAAACACATCGGCGAGGAGACGGACATCTACAGTTGGTACGAATTGAATCGGCATCTGAACATCGGCGCCGGCTTTGGCAATTTCGCGGCGGGTAGGTTCATTTCCACCACAACCAACACACAGTTTTATCGAGGCCCTTACTTCGCCATCAACTTCAAGGATACCGGGCGGGCGGAACAACGTTGATCCGGCAACCCATTTCGTCTCAAATCCCGTGTACTTGTAGCGTACTCAAGAACCGCGTTTCCTGCGTTTTGATCGTTTCGAGCGTCTAGCATTTTCAATAACTTATTTAGAATCAATACGGACCGGCAATCCGACCCCCCCTCCCGGCACTTAAGTTGTTTATTATCAATAGTTTATGTGGAATCATGGCTACATATTTTGGGGCGTGTGAATGTAAAATTGGCTGATCGCTGTGCATTGCAGTTCTGGCACACGATACATTCAGGTCCATTTCAATCGCGGGTATGGGTATTCGGACAGCGGCCCTCACTTTCCCAGATACAACACCACCGTCGTAAGAGGCCCTACCGTCACTTCATGTCTTAGATCGAGAATCTTGCCCGAAGCAAGATCCGGCGCGTGAGCGAACCCCGAAGGCCTGGGCAACACGTAATTCCTGTCTTCGGTTGTGTTAATACCAAACACGTAATCGCCGTAGCGCAACCAATAGAATGCCGCTTTACCGACAAATGGCCCCCATGTGCCATATCTCGGCTCGCTGGCGTCATTCGGCCGCTTTGAGACAGGCAGCTCCTCGCCCTGCAAAGCCTGATGAATGTCTTCGCCTGGAGGAGGAAACCCGCCGCTGCGTTCGAAATCGATTACGTCCGGCCGAGTCCACTCTTCGCCGGAAGATGCGACATCGAACACTGACTTGACGCTGGCGATCCGCATCATCGTCGGACTAACGTCAAGGATGCGTACTACACCGCTGACGCCGTATTCCTGGCGATAGTAGAAGTTCAGGAATAACCTTTGGTCGCCATCCTTAACGGCCACGACCGCATTCTCTTCATCGGAATATACAAAGTCCGGCTGGCCGTCACTCATAGGCAAACGAACTAGACTCCTCGGCAGCGCCTTTACCGTTGCATAGTCGTCGATGTTGCGCATCATGCCCAACGTGTCTTTGTCGTTGGATCTGCTTGCCACGCGGTAGAAGTACTGATTGTCCTCTAAGCTTTGCTGGGCCGCGCCGGCCGACACGGGATCCTTGGTAAGCGCCGGCACTTCCATCCACCACAGCTCATTGACATTGGCGCCATTGTAGGCGCCATAGGCGACAGGGTAATGAGCGGTGCGCGCATCGATTTCGCTCACGAGCTTCATTGTGCGATATCCGTCAGCATCCAGACTGGGGTAGCGAAAACTCATGCGCGCGGATTGGATCTTGATCAGTTGTTGGCGAACTTTCTCGTCACCCGTCAAGTCCGCCATGTCGCGGGCGAATCGAAGAATCGTCTCGCCGTAGGTGCCAACATAGCCGAGTTCACGCGAGAGCCCTTTGCGGGTAATCAGGTAATAATTCGAGCCGTATGGTTTTTCACTTCTCCCATCCCTGGAATCGTTGCCGAGCCACGGCAGAAGACCCACGGCCTCGTAGATGTAGCGCAGAGCCTGCTTCTCCGTCAGCGCACGAGAAGGATCCACTACCAGCAGTCCGCGATTGGCGGCATAGATACCATAATCCACAATCATGGACTGATTCGTGTACGAGCGGCGTCCATACAGGCGGTGCCCGTCAATGCTGGCACGCAGCACACGAGCCCAGGCCTCGCGCCGCGTCATGGTTGTTGTGGCCGATTCCGGTTGTGCTCCCTGGGTGTCCCCATCGTTATATCCGATCTTCGGCTCCTGTGCGGGCACTGCAATCTTCTCGTCGAGCGATTGAAGGAGTTGGGGATTCTGCCCGATCCGGGCAATCGCCTCGCCCAACGGCCCGGCGCCAATCCAGTCGCGGAAGTCAACCACGTTGCCGCGGACAAACGCATCTCCCTCGCGGATAAGAGCTTCGATCGCGCGATTGTCGTGGTAGGCAACTGTCCAAGCAGTGTTGTAAGCCTCCGCCAGCAGGAGCGCCCTTTCCTGCGCGGCATTGCCCCTCTCCGCCTTTGCCTCCAGCACCTGCTCAAGCCTGTTGTTCACGGTCGTCTTCAATTGTTCGAGGATTTCCTCGCCTGGACCATCCGGCCTGACTGACGGGGTGACAGAAGCTCCCTGTTTTTCTGAAGCATCGGGGGTAAAGCGCGTATCGGTATGCGTATAGGCGCGATAGATTCCGCGCGTAGGCTGCGTAAGGTTGTGCTGCAGGTTAGTGAAATTTGTTCCATAAAACCACATGGGCCCGAGCGCGGCAACCTTCAGCGTCACCTCGGTTTTGCCTTGAGTGCGCATCAGGGGCAGTGGCAGAGTTTGATACAGAAAGCGCCCCTGAAAGATCGCCTCTTTATCGGTCTGGTTCAGGACGTCATAGTCACCTTCGTGGCGATAACCGACCTGCTGGCCGTCTATATAGAGAATCAGGCGGCCTCTCTCTTCGCCCCTGTCCGATCCCCACAGTTTGACCGTGAAGTAATTCTGCAGCCTGGGATCCACCTTGAGCTTAAAGCTTACCCAACCGCCGTTATAGGAGATCGGATCCAACGGCAAGAGTTGACGGGCCTGTTCACCAAGCCCGCCGTGGACAACCTCGCTCCTGAACTGTGTGAGGCCATGACTCTGTTCTGAGGCCGGGTCTCCGAAGGAAATCACATCCAGGCAACTGACTGCATTCGCGGAAGGAATGCTGCTGATAGCCAGGGCGAAAGCCATGATGAATTTCTTCCAGATCATTCAATCAATCTCAAGATTCGTTGCATCGGACGTAAGTCAATCGGCATGCCGCAATCAATGCAGGTGAAATTGGTTAATCAGATTATCGTCCAATAAACAGCAAATCGGTCCCAACTCTGGTTCAGCGGCTTTAGAGTCACGTCCAGAGGCTGCCCCGCGGTCCGGAAATGAAGCGGCTTTCCTGATATCGGTCGTATCCAGTCTTCCGGCTTCTCTCCACGCGCTTTCAGGTCAGGCACGTTGAATGATGGTAGTTCACTGAGTTCGGGCCCCTGAGTATGCTCGAAGTCGAATGGTATCTCGCCGCGCGGGAACTGTCCGGCCAGAACGATCGGACCGTAGAGAAATGCCTGCTTCGTTGGATCGTCGTGCAATGGTTCCGCGGTAAGCCGCATCGGCACGATGAACTCAATCCGATCGCCTGATTTCCAGACACGGCGCAACGCGAGATAAGAGCCGGGCGAGCCCGAGGCGGAAACCTGTTTGCCATTGATGAAGACGACGCAGTCCGGGGTGGTCCAGGCGGGCACTCTCAAGTGGAGTGTCCATGCTTTGTCCGGAGACGCTTGCACTGTAACAAGTGTGCGGTCGGAGTCGGGGAATAGCGTTGCCTGCTGTAACCGGATTCCGCGCTCGCTCCAATGAAGCTGGGAAGATGCAAACAGGTTTACATACACCCCGTCGTCATCATGGTAGTAGATGGTGTCATTGAGCTTTGCGAATTCTTCCAGGGCCGACCCAGTGCAACACCAGAACGTTTCATCCTCGGTGCAGAGAGTCTTCCATGCGCCGGCAGACATCGACAGAAAATAGCCGGTCAAACCTGTTTCCGGTTGAATCATTCCCAGGCGGTGATTGAACAAGTTGCGCTCATAGTAATCCATGTACCGCGGGTTGGCGGTCCAGCCGTAGAGATGGCGCGTGAGCTTCATCATGTTATAGGCGCAGCAACATTCCTGGTGATGCGAACTGGCCGGCAGTTCAAGAGCAAGATGGTTTGCATTTGTGAGCCAGCTCTCAGTGTTGCCTGATCCACCCGTGACGTATGTGCGCGACTCTGCGATGGTCTCCCAGAAGAAGCTGGCAACATCGCCAAAGCGGGCGTCGGAGCTGAGTTCGTAGCGGCGAGCGGCTCCGATCACCTGAGGCATATGTGTATTGGCGTGCAGGCCCTTGAGCTGATCCTGATGAAGCGCCAGCGGAGTAAAAAACACTTTTTTTGTAAATCGATCTCCTGTTTGCGCCCAGCGGTCGTTTCCGGTGACGGCGGCAAGGTTGTAGAGCACTTCGTTCATTCCGCCGTACTCGGTCTCCAGGATCTCCTGCATATGAGCTTCGGGCTTGTTCGCCGTCCAGTTATCGACCCAGCCCGCCAGTTTGACTAAGACGTTAAGGGCCTCTGCACTGCCAGCATGTACATGCATATCGAGCAGACCGGCCATGATCTTGTGCAATGTGTAGAACGGCGCCCAAACACTAACGCGCCTGTCGAGCCGGTCAAAAAGCTCCATGGGAAACGCGCTCAAGTAGCCTTTGCTGTTGAGCTTCTGCTGGCATTCGGCCATGCCTGAAACGAGTTCGTCGGCTTTCGCCTTGACGGCGGCCGAATCTTCGGTAGCTGCATACAGCATGGCCGCTGCCGAAAGATAGTGACCGACAAAATGTCCGCGTAACTCGGAGTGCGGAGCCTCCCATCCCCCAAGCGGCCTCGCATTCGATGCGATTCCTGCATTCATGCGGAAGTTATACAGCAGCCGGTCGTTCGGAAGCCGCATCATGTAAGCACGGTTCCAATCCCGCGCCTCCCGGAGAGGTCCCGCTCCGAGTTGAACCTGACCCAATGAGAATGGCCGGAGTTGCTGTTCGAGTTCCTTCCGTTCGAAAACCAGCCTTTCTGCAAATGGCTCCGGCTCGATGATGGGCGGATGTTTGTTGTACGCCGATTCGGTCTTCGGCTTGTGCGACTCCGGGGCTTTCGACGCGGCGGTTTCAGTCTCTGGCCGTGATAAATCCTGCTTGGCAAAGGCTGCCGTTTGAAGCGACATCATGAGCGGCGTCAGGATTGCACTCTTGGTAAAATGCCTACGATTCATGGAATCCGTTCTCAATCTCTGTATTTACTCGGAAGTGTGCATCTGCCACCCGAAATTCAGAACGCGAGATCGAGCACGGCGCGAGTGTAAACGTCCTCGTATTTCTTGCTTCTCTGTCGTGAACACCGAGGCTCTCTTACGAGAACCCCGGTATGGTTCTGTCATCGGCTGCTGTTCCGCGATTACCAGGTCAGGCGGCCGGAGATTTGGATTTGCCTGTTGGTTTGGCTTCCATTCCCCGAAGTGCCCAGCCGAACAATGCCGAATGTTCCGTCCGACGTAGAGGTATCGTAGGCATTGGCAAAGGTCTGCACATGATTCAAGGCGTTGAACGCATCGATTCTCATCTGGAATGCCATGCTCTCATGGATCTGGAAGTTCTTCGAGATGTTGGCGTTTAACTGGTCGTTGGGTCCCTCGCGAGCACCTGTGTACTCCACGTTGGGATTCACCTGATATGCGGTGTTGATGGAGATGTAGTTCGGTGTCGTACACGCACCGCTGGTCACGAATGGCACCGACTGGGCGATCCAATCGTATCCACCTGAGGATGGATCAACGGTCGCCACGCAGGGTTTGAGGCGCTGAATGTAATTGTCCGAGCCCGCAGCCTGGAGGTTGGGATACCAGGGATTCGAATTGCCCCCCCAGTACCTCTTCTTCGGCAGAAGATTACCCCCGTTAGCTGTCTGGTTGACGATCCATCCACTCGCCAAAGCCTGAGGGAAGCCACTCTGATATTCATAGGAATCGGCAGTTTGCCAGCCGCCCACGACCAGGTCGAGAACACGAGGCATGTTCGGGAAAAAGCCGCTGCCTCTTGCAATGGGGAGCTTGTAAACGATTAAAGCCGTCAGCCGATTCGGGACATCCGTTCCCGAGAGGACGCGAGACGGAACGCGATTGACGACATCCGCGAATCCCGTGTTCACAATAAATTTGGAATGCGTGTAACCCACATTCGCCGTAAGTCCGTACGAGGTTCTGTGGGTGTAGACAGCTTCAATGCCGTTGTACCAGCTTTTGCCGTTCTGGATGCCAGCTTCAGTGATGGCTAAAAACTGTGGGTAGGGGCGCGAGAAATTGATTTTTCCGATAGTGCTGGCCGTATAGTAGCTGGAACCCGCAAACGGAGCGACGCCCTTGAAAGGATTGGTAATTTGGCCGACTGATCCCGTGCAGTTCGATTGCAGACCGCCGCGCAGTGGGTCGCACGCCGCCTGTGCACTCGCGCTGATATGGTTCATATCGTCGGTATTTGCGACTCCGTACAATGGCCCGTAAAGGCGAGTGCCGGCATAATTGACTTCGATTGTGTCCCTGGTCGTCAATTGGCGTTCGAAGCCAAACGAAGTGTTAAGTTCAGAGGCCGGGTGGAATCTCGGATTGTAGAAGGTGGAGTTCTGTCCCAGATTGGATTCGAGGCACTGTTGCGAGTTCCCTCCGCAGTTTCCCGTTGCCGCCTGGAACGTCGGGAAGGGATTGGCCAGGTTAAGGGTGGGGACCATGAGGGTAGTATTGGCTCCCGCGCCGGATACCTGGGAAACCGAATTAAACGGTGTATAGCCGGTGCTGGTTGAGTAGCCGATACTGCTTGGCGCGTTCAAACTGCCCGCAGCCGTATCGTTAAAGAAGAGTCCGGCGCCGCCCCGGATGACCGTCTTCTGATTCCACGTATACGCGAAGCCTGCGCGCGGACCGACTTCATACCAGATGCGTTTGAACTGCCAGCTTGGGTTTCCATTCACGCCCGCATAGGTGGGTCCTCCGACGAATCCATTTGGAATCGGAAGCCCGGCAAGCGTCGCCGCCGGGATGAGATTGGTCACCGGATTTTGATCGGTGAAATCCCAGACGGAATTCAGCCGGTTGAATCTGTCTTTTAGGCCGCGACCGGGATCTTCCCAGCGAACGCCGAGGTTGAGCGTGAGGTTGGGCCTGTACTTCCAGTCGTCCTGGAAGTAGAGCGCTCCGTAGTGCGATGAGAAGTAGTTTCCGCCGGCGGTGGTTGCATTAACCGTCCCCGTCGGAGACCAAGTCCCGGATTCCATCGAGGCCATGGCGTTGCCACTGTAATTATTCGGCAGTGCAGCTGACTGTGATTCCACACCGCCGGTCTTGCCGGCTACGTTCGTGTCCCATTGCTGGGTCCACCCATCGTCCGTGGTCAGATCGAGGCCGTCGCCGCCCGTGCTCTTCTGGCTGTATTGCGTAAACCGTACTTCACCGCCGAAGTGCATCGTGTGATTGCCGCGGGTCCAGTTGGCTGTGTCGATGAGTTGCAACTCGTCGTCGCCGCGGAACAAGATCGCCTGCGAGCCAAGAGTGCCGTAGCTGGCAATATTCGTCAACGGGAATCTCTGGAAATATGTCGGGTTCGCGGCGCCGATGCTCGATGAAAAGCCTAGTTGGCTCGGATCAAAGCCGCTTGCCGGACCCTGCGAGTCGCTTTCGAGGGCAGTTGTCACCAATCCCCGGAAAGAATTGATAAGAGTCGGGCTGAAGGTATGAGTCCAGCTTGCATTCAGGCTCGGATACCGATAATCGGTGCCGTTATAGTGAGCAATTTGCACCGCCTGGTTGATGCCGGGGTGAGCGGCATTGACGTTGTTCCGGGGAAATGCGCTGTTGGCCTGTGCATAGTACTTCCACAGCTTCCCGGTCAGGTCGAAAGTGTCATTCTTCCCGACGTTTTGGTCCACTTTGACAATGTAGGACTTGTTGTCGCTGATACCGGGTGCCAAACCGACGTAGTTATTATTGAATGGGTTCGCCGTAGTCGGTGTTGGGCTCTGATTCGGCGCCGGATACCACGACATCATGGCCTGAGCTACCGGGTTGATCTTGTTCGAAGGAATGACGTTCGGAGTTCCGATCAGCACAGGATTGCCCTGCGGGCCGGCGCCCGCTCCTGGACCATAGCCGTATTGATACCGGCAGACTGCCGGGTGTCCGCTTGCGTAGGTACTGTTGTCGGTGTTGTTGGCCGTGCAGGCAGCTTCTGTGGTCGGGTCGTAAATCGCCTGGTTAAAGGCCGCTCCATTGACGGTCAGGCCCAACAGGCCACTGAAGTCACCGGTGGACATCGCAGGTGTTGGAACGCTTGCCAAAGCTGTCGCAACGGACTGGTTGTGAAGATCCTCGTAAAGGATCAGGAAAAATGTCTGTTTCTTCCTGCCGTCCCAGAGCCTGGGAGCGACTACCGGTCCATCCAGCTCAAAGCCATACTGGTTTTGAGTGAAGGCGCCCTTGTTGTATTTGGCTATGGTAGCGGCTGGGGCTCCAGCCGCAACATTCTTGAAAATATTGGCGTCGTTCTGCGGCGTGTTGGCATTCATGAATGCACGCTGTAGGTATTCATAAGCGGCTCCGTGCAGTTTTTGGGTGCCGGTCTTCAAAGTCATATCGATCATTCCGGACGGAGCGCGGCCAGTAGCTGCATCCACCGGGCTGGTTGTGATTTTGAACTCCTGCAGGGCATCGGGGGGCGGAGACATGGTGTAATGCTCCGGGCCAGTCTCGCTGATGTTGGCGACGCCGTCGATGCTGAACTCGACTGAGCCGCCGTGGATGGTAAAGGTCTGCGCGCTCTGATTACCAGGGGCAAAGACGTTGGTTGTGGTCATCATGCCCGGGGTGGATATCGCGAAGTTGAATGTGTTGTTATCGAAATCCGGAAGCTGCTCGAGCAACTGGTTCTCCATCAGGTTGCCAACGTCGGCTTTGTCGTAGTCGAGCACGTCCTCTGAGGCGTTTACCGAAATAGTTTCCGTTGTCGATCCAGGGACGAGTGAGAAGTTCACTTCGGCAGTCTGGCCCGTCGACAGTGTGATCGCTGTTTTATCGACCGACTTGAATCCGTTGGCCTCGGCTCGAACATCGTAGATCCCCGGATCGAGAAACGGAACCGTCCAGTTGCCCGTAGGTGTGGTCACGACCGGTTTATCCAGCCCGGTTCCCTCATTGTGGACGGTGATTTTTGCCTTCGGAATCACGGCCCCCGTCGAGTCCGTCACCAGACCGGTAAAGCCCTGCGAAGTCTGCGCTGAGGCGCAGACGCTCCATGCAAATACCGCCGCAAACAGCAGCAGCAAGGATAGTCTCAATATCCCTGAATTCTTGTGGCGTCTTTGAATGGTTCCCTGCATCACTTCACTCCTCCATCAATTCTGTTGATCAGTTCGCGAGCATCAGTTCATCCTGATTCAAACCGGCTCCAAGTCTCTGAGTTCACATCGGACTTGTCGCCGTTCAGTGGGGTTCGGGAGGGTTCGGAACCATTGGGAATCTTTGTTTTCATTAAGTTGCGAAGTAGGTTACGAGGGGGTTAAGGGGGGTGCTAAAATTCAAACGCTGAAGAAGGCTCCGTGACGACAGAAAACCACAATGCGCGAATCACCTTTACCGCGGACGAAACGGAGACCGTCCGGTTTGAACTGCAGCGAATCCTGGCATGCCCACTGTTTCAAGGCAGCAAACGGTGTCACGACTTCCTCCAGTACATCGTGACCCGCACACTCGATGGCGAACTCGACAGCCTGTCGGAGAGGTTCCTCGGCGCGGAACTCTTCGGCCGACGCATTGATTACGACACTAAATCCGATTCGATCGTTCGGGTGCGGGCTAACGACGTTCGTCGAAGGTTAACGGAATACTATGCGGACCAGCATTCGACTCCCAAAGTCGTCATCTCCCTTGGTGCGGGGAGCTACGTTCCTGAGTTTCAATGGCCTCATAGGGAGGATTCTCATCCGGGCGGATTGCCTTCTCTCGCCCCAGCATCCTCCGCGCCTTCAACGACAAACCGGGAGAGGACTGAATCGCCGGTCGCCGATCACCATGAGGGAAGCCTTCCTTTAGCTGCTGGAGTGGAACGATCGGCAGGATATACTCGGCCGGGCGAAATTTCCATTCCGGAGTCCGAGAGCGCAATGGTTTCGACCCTAGGCTTGCAGAAAGCGCGAGTTGGAGTTTCGCGTCGAGTCGTTGCGGCGGGCTCCGTCGTCGCCGGGCTTTTGATTCTTGCTCTTGCGATTTGCAGCTTTACCTTCTGGCAGCAGATCCGCAATGATCGCCAATTGTTGTATCCCTGGCAAAACTCATCTGCAATCGCTGGACTTTGGGGATCATTTCTCGCCGACCAGAAGAGTACAGACCTCGTCATCACAGACTCCTCTTTTTCTCTCGTGGAGGATCTGTCGCATCGGTCGTTTGGCCTGACTGATTACCTTAGCCGCTCGTACATGGGCCAACTACAGGATCAGGATCCGAGGATGACTTCGGCATTGAGCAGGATCTCGAACTGGGGGCTTGGAAGCTCTGGTGAGTTTGAGATCGCGCAACGTTTCCTTGCTCTTGATCCTACTCGTCAGAAGATTCATTTTTACCTCGCACGCAAGTATCAGCCCGATCTGATTCGGCGAGACAACGTGATACTGATTGGCGGTCGGTTTGGGAATCCCTGGGCAGAGCTTTTTGAAAAACGAATGAACTTTGTCTTCAATCCAGAAAACCCAAATCAGATCCTAAACCGAGTTCCCAAGGATGGCGAGTCTCGCACATTCGAGTATGGAACTCCCGGCTCGGATGGCTACTGCATCATCGCTTATCTCCCCACCCCCGATCACAATGGCAGCGCGCTCTTGATCCAAGGGACGAGCGGAGAGCCTACCGAGGCGGGAGGCGAGTTCCTGCTCTCGGAAGAGAAGATGTCTGGCCTTCAGAAGACGCTCGGCGTAACGAAATTTCCCTATTTTGAACTTCTTCTAAAAACATCCTGGGTCAAGGGCACGCCTATCGATTCGAGTATCGTAGCTTACCGGACATATCCTGGACCACATTAGGGAGACTCTGCATAGGTCTCAGAATTGCGAATACAATTCGCGTTAAATTCCGTGTACTTGTAGCGTACTCAAGAACCGCGTATGCTGCGTTTTGACCGATTTGAGCGTCTTTAGTTTTCAATAACTTATTTAGAATCAATATGCGGCGGCAATCCGACCCCCCTCCCGGCACCAGAGCTAAGCTTATTTAGAATCAGCGGATTACAAAACCGGCAAATCCTTCGTGCCAAATTTGTGCCAAAAATGTGCCAGGATTGTGCCAAGGTTTCCCTGGAGTGACCCCCCAAAGTGAGACAGCCTAAAATGGCGGCATTTGCAGGGAGAGGAGAACTGCAAATGACGAAGCAGGGGACAGGCTGGCATCCGCAGGCGTTTCGGGAGATGGCTTTGGAGCGGCTGCGGAGGTGTATGCATATTGGGCGGTTGTGCAAG
>Ga0181518_10002042_pt1 | contig 19800 bp, 13 predicted proteins | sample PEATcosm2014_Bin_28_FD_119751 | JGI IMG/M metagenome (GOLD analysis project Ga0181518, IMG submission 119751) | Peatland microbial communities from MTU Mesocosm Facility, Houghton, MI, USA - PEATcosm2014_Bin01_60_metaG | ecosystem: Environmental > Terrestrial > Soil > Wetlands > Peat | place... | reverse complement strand
GGCTAATAGCTAAGAGCTAACAGCTATCTTCTTCCCACTTTTTCCGGGCGCAGGAACATCTCTACCTCGGCGGCTTCTTCCCGGTCTTTCTTTTTCTGCCTGTACTCGTAGGAAGCGCCTACGAACGACTTAAAGAGCGGATGCGGCTCCAGCGGCTTCGATTTGAATTCCGGATGGAATTGGCATCCGATGAAAAACGGATGGCCGGGAATCTCGACCATCTCAACATAAGTGGCGTCGGGGGTCGAACCGGAAATGCGCAGGCCGGCGGCCACCATGGGCTCTTCATACTCGCGGTTGAACTCGTAACGATGGCGGTGGCGCTCGCTGATTTCGGTCTGGCCGTAGACTTTGTACGCCAGCGTTCCGGGCTCGATCTTGCAGGGCCATGCGCCCAAGCGCATCGTGCCGCCAAGTTCTTCGACGCCGCGCAGTTCGCGCAACTTGTAGATCACACGATGCGGAGTCGCCGGATCGAACTCGCTGGAGTTGGCATCGGCCAATCCGCAGACGTTGCGGGCATATTCAATGCAAGCCGTCTGCATGCCCAGGCAGATTCCAAAATAGGGCACATGCTTTTCGCGCGCGTACTGGATCGCCCGCAACATGCCTTCGATGCCGCGCTTGCCGAATCCGCCGGGCACGAGCAAACCGTCGTAGTCTTCCAACTGAGCTTCATAACTTTTGTCGGTTTTGTCGGCGTTCTCAAGGCCTTCAGCTTCGATCCAGCTCATTTGCAGCTTCAGGTTGTGCGCCAGCGCGCCGTGCACCAGCGCTTCTTTCAGCGACTTATAACTGTCTTCATACTCGACATACTTGCCAACAATGCCAATTTTGACCACATCTTTCGGATTGTAGACGCGGTGGACGAGCTCGCTCCACTTCGAAAGGTCGCGATCTTTGGCCTCGATTTTCAGGCGCCGCAACACCAAAGTGTCCACTTCTTCATGCGCGAAAACGATGGGCACTTCGTAAATGGAGGCAACGTCTTTGGCGGTGATCACGGCTTCTTCTTCGACGTTGCAGAAGAGCGCAATCTTCGACTTGATGTCTTTCGAGAGGAAGCGGTCGGTGCGGCAGAGCAGAATGTCGGGCTGAATTCCGGCGCTGAGCAGTTCTTTGACGGAATGCTGGGTGGGCTTGGTCTTCAACTCCTGCGCCGCGGCTATGAAGGGGACCAGCGTTACATGCACGAAGAGCACGTTGTCGCGGCCCAGTTCCTGACGCATCTGGCGGATGGCTTCGATGAAGGGGAGCGACTCGATGTCGCCGACGGTGCCGCCGATTTCGATCAGCGCCACGTCCACGTCTTGGGCCACTTTTTTTGTCGCCGCTTTGATTTCGTTGGTGACGTGCGGAATCACCTGCACGGTCTTGCCCAGATAATCGCCGCGGCGCTCTTTAGCGATGATCTGCTCGTAGAGGCGGCCGGTGGTCCAATTGTTGTCGCGAGAAAGTTTGGCGTGGGTGAAGCGTTCGTAGTGGCCGAGATCGAGATCGGTTTCGGCGCCGTCGTCGGTCACGAAAACTTCGCCGTGCTGAAACGGCGACATCGTCCCCGGATCGACGTTGAGGTAGGGATCGAATTTCATCAAGTTGACTTTGAGGCCGCGGCTTTCCAGCAGGCAGCCGATGGAAGCCGCCGCCAATCCTTTTCCCAATGATGAGACCACACCGCCGGTTACAAAGATGTACTTGGCCGACATCGCTTCCTCGCTTTAATTTTGTTTGAAAAATTGTGCGGGCTGGGGTGCACGATCAATTATGGCAGAAGTTTTTGTGGAAGGGAATGTGGAAAATGCAGTTGCCAGTTGCCAGATGTCAGTTGCCATCCGTCAGTCTTCAGTTTGGATCCTTGGCGGCAGCGGATGAAACGGCGTGCCCAGGTTTCGCGAATTTCGAAATGTGGAATGCCGGGCCAGTCCACCCATGACAGTCGCCTACGAAGCGCCTTTTACGAAAGCGAGGGTGGTTGTGGGCATGGAGACAGTCACGTCGCCGGAGATAACATGGCGTGCGTGGAAGTTGGTGAGCTTGGAGAGGAGGGGCGAAGTGACCTCCTGACCTTTGGCGACGAGCAACGTTCCCTCGGCGGTGCGGACCTCCTGTTGAATGATCATGCCGATGGACAGCTCCTGGATCCGGCACTTTCGAATCTCGCCTTGTTCGGCGTTCGGATCCAAGGTGACCAGCGCGTCGAAGAACTCGGGGCTGAAGCTCTTGTTTTGGGAAGCCAGCCTGTGTGCCGCTTCGGTCCGCGACGCCCCCTTATGGATAAGTTTTTCATAGGCCAAGGTCAGCCGTAGGATCTCAGCTCCCAGCCGCATGTTCGCCATTCCCGGCTCGACGGCGCTGGCGGCAACCATAGGCCGGTTTTGGTGTTCGATCATCCATGCGATCGGCTCCAGACGGGGAATCTTGGAAAGCAGATCATAGGCCACACTGGGGTGTGAGTCATATTGCTTCTGCTCGTTCGCGGAGAGCTTGTCGCCCTTGTAGACGGCGTCGATCGTTTCCGGAGGCAGGGTCACGCAACCCAATTGGGACAACATGGCGGCGACCTCGTATTGCCAGGGATTCCCCAGCGACATCGCTTTTACGATGTGGTGGATGTAGCGGCGGGTACGCTCGGCGCGGCTGAAGGCGGCGGGATTGACCAGACTGAGCACTTCGGTCAGCACCTGAATCGTGCCGCTCAGGGTTTGTTCCAAGAGGTTCTTTTCGGCGGTGACCAAGCGATACTGGACCAGCGCCGCAGTCAGGGTTTTCGCCATCACTTCCTTGGCGCAGGGTTTGTTGAGGAAACGAAAAATGCTGCCCTCGTTGATGGCCTTGATGGCCGTGTCCATGTCGGCGTTGCCGGTAAGCATGACGCGGATGGTGTCCGGCGATTGACTCTTGATGGTGTTCAAAAGCTGGATACCATCCATTCCCGGCATTCGCATGTCGGAAACCACGACCGCGAAGGGATCGTCCTGAGCAAGCAACTTCAGGGCTTGTTCTCCGCCCACGGCGGTCTCCATCAGAAACTCGCGGCTCAAACTGCGGCGATACGCGTCGAGGATGTTGCAATCGTCATCCACGAGAAGAATCTTTTCAGCCATGACGTCCTCTTTCTTGTTGGTTCGTTGACTCTGTTTCCGCGAAACACTCGCACGCTTGGCCAGGGGCCAGGAATAGCGTAGTTATTTCATCGGCATGGCGACCACAAAGAATGAGGCGGATACGGTACCTCCGTGTTGGACGTTCAGGAACCACGCAGATGAGAGGGGTCTTGCCGACAGCCTCAAGGAAACTGGGTTTTGTGCCGATACCTTCTGACAAGGGACTTCCTCGGGTTTGCGCAGGGCCCACCGGTGAATGAACTCATGACCATTCCGGCAACGTACGACTATCGACTGGTGACACTCTCGGTGGTAATCGCCTTTATTGCGTCTTATGCAGCGCTCGAACTTGGGGGACGCGTAACGGCAAGTCGAGGGGGGGCTCGCCTCGCATGGCTGATAGGAATTGCATGTGCCATGGGAGCCGGGATCTGGTCCATGCATTACTTCGGGATGCTGGCCTACCATTTGCCGATCCGCGTGGCGGTTGCAAGCTTCGGCATACTCGTCGTAACACTCCTGTTCCTAGGCTTTGGCATACTCACTTCCCTGGTGGACCGCCGGCTCTCGACCCAGCACCTAATACTGGACGACGAGCGCATTATGCTGCGCGCCTTGATCGACAACGTCCCCGACTTCATGTACGTAAAGGACACGCAAGGGAGATTCGTGATTGCCAACGTACATTCCGCTCGGGTCATGGGAGCGAACAGCCCCGAGGAACTGCTGGGGAAAACCGACTTTGACTTCTATCCCCGAGAACTTGCCGTCGCTTTCGATGCCGACGAACAGGCGGTGATAGGTTCGGGAGAGCCCTTGTTCAATCGTGAGGAAAAGAGCGTGGATGGCGAGGGAAACACAATTTATATCCTGACCACCAAGGTGCCCCTGCGAGACACGAACGGCCGGGTGACCGGCGTTGCAGGCATAGGCCGCGACATCAGCGATCGCAGGAAAATGGAGAATACGCTGCGAGAGGCAGAACGGAGGTATCGCGAAATATTCGACGAAGCCATAGTGGGAATGTTTCAGAGCGCGCCGGAGGGTCGCTTGTTGAGCGTGAACCCAGCCATGGTCCGCATATGTGGGTACGATTCCCCGGAAGAGATGGTCGCGAGCATCACCGATATTTCCCGGCAGTTTTATGTCAACTCCAAACGTCGCGAGGAGGCCATGCTGGTGATGGACAAACTCGGAGGCGTGAAGAACTTTGAATTCGAGGCCTTTCGCAAAGATGGCAGCAAGATCTGGGTCACCATGAGCAGTCGTGCGGTTCGTCAGAACGGCGTGGTGGCCAGCTATGAAGGGATGATCGAGGACATCACGGAAAGCAAGCTGATGCGAAGCCAGCTTTTTCAGGCGCAAAAATTGGAATCGGTGGGCCAGTTGGCAGCTGGGATCGCACACGAAATTAACACTCCGACGCAATACATCGGAGACAACGTGCGGTTCTTGAAAGACGCTTTCCGGGACCTGGAGAAGGTCCGGGCAAGCTACGAACGGATATTGGCAGCCGCCCAGAACGGCACCTTGACTAGCGAAACAGTGCGGGAAGTCACGGATGCGTTAAAACGCACGGACGCTGGCTATCTGGCGGAGGAGATTCCAAAAGCCATCGAACAGACGCTCGAAGGCATCGACCGGGTATCGAAGCTGGTGGGCGCGATGAAGGAATTCTCCCATCCGGACACAAAAGAAAAGACGCTGCTGGACTTAAACCACTCCATTCAATGCACCATTACGGTAGCGCGCAACGAGTGGAAATATGTGGCTGACATGGAGACCGACTTCGATCCGTCACTGCCACCAATCTGTTGCCAGCCTGGCGAATTCAACCAGGTGATTCTGAACCTGATCGTCAACGCCGCGCATGCCATCGCCGATGTGGTCGGAAAAGGAGGCCCGGCAAAGGGAAAGATCAAGGTGCAGACGCTGGATTGCCCGGAGTGGGTCGAAATCCGAATCCAGGACACAGGCACCGGAATCCCGGAAAAGGTGCGGGCCCGAATCTTCGATCCATTCTTCACTACCAAGGAAATTGGCAAGGGAACGGGGCAGGGCCTGGCCATCGCGCATTCCGTGGTGGTCGACAAACACGATGGAAGCATTCATTTCGAAACTGAAGATGGGAAGGGCACAACCTTTATCATTCGCCTTCCCAAGGCGGGCAAGGCGCTCGCTGCCGGGGCGGCGTCGGCGTGAAACGGATCCTGTTCGTGGACGATGAAAGCAAGATTCTGGACGGCATCCGGCGCATGCTGCACGCGGACAGGGAACGATGGGACCTGCAGTTTGCGGTGGGCGGCGAAGCGGCTTTGCGGGCCTGTGAGGCGGGCGGTTTCGACGTGGTTATTTCCGACATGCGGATGCCAGGCATGGACGGCGCCACGCTGCTTGGTCACATTCGGGACCGCTTTCCGGGTACGGTGCGAATTGTCCTGTCGGGATATTCCGACAGCGGGTTATCGACACGCGCGGTCCCCGTGGCGCACCGCTTTCTCGCCAAACCGTGTAATGGAGTGGAACTGCAAGCGACGATCGAGCGTGTGTGTATCCTGCAGGACCTGTTGTCGACAGCCGAGCTTCGCCAAGTCGTTGGATCGATCGGTGAACTGCCTTCCCTTTCAAGTACGTACACTTCGCTTCAACAAGCGGTGAGGAATCCGAACACATCGATACCCCAGGTGGCGGAAATCATCGAGCGCGACATGGGCATGTCGGCAAAAGTCTTGCAGTTGGTGAACAGCGCTTTCTTCGGCTTGGCGCAAACCGTGACCACCCTGCAGAGCGCCGCGTCATATTTGGGCATGGAAACCATCAAGAACCTGGCTTTAGCTTCCGAGACCTTCAGGGTTTTTGCGCCCGACTCGCGCATTCCGCAATCGTTTTGCGAGTCCATACAACGGCAGGCGCACCGTACAGCCGCCATTGCCGGCACGCTCCCCGTAGCAAAAAAAACTCGGGATGTCACCGTCGTGTCCGCACTTCTCCACAATATTGGAAGCCTCATCCTAGCCAGCAAAATGCCCGACAGGTTTTGTTCCACGCTCGCACGCGCCAGCGAACGCGGGTGCGAGGACTTTGAAGCCGAAGAGGAACTGCTGGGGATCTCACACGCTGAAATCGGCGCTTACCTGCTTGGATTGTGGGGCTTCCCCAACCTTGCGGTTGAGGCCATCGCGCACCACCACCATCCGACTCGCATACCGCACACCGATTTTGACAGCTCGGTGGCCGTGTATGTTGCAGACTTGCTGGCCCACGAACTGGAGGTTCACCCCGAGGATTCGACAGGATCTGAACTCACGGAGTCGGACCGGACTTGCCTTAAGACGTTGGGGATTTCGGGCCGGTTCACGGAATTCCGTCACCTGGCACTCGAAAGCCGCAACTGAAATCGGATCGGCGATCTCTTTCTTTCCTGTCGCCATCTATAATGCAAGAGGTTTCCGACAGGGAGCCGCCGGGGGCATCGTGCGGACGATGGGGCGTACGAGGACGCGGACGATGCTGCCAACGAACGATGCCGTCGAGAACGCCGCCGGCGAGGTTAACCTCCGCCCAAGCAGTCACCAGACATTCCCAAACCCTTGTGGCGCGAATCTCGCCGTGGCTGCCGGCGATACCCTGCGTGCCCGTTCGCATCGCGCTATGGGCACGGAGTTTGTCGTCTATCTCGACGCTGAAGACGGCGTGCAGGCGCGGGCGTGCTTCGATGCGGTGTTTGATGAAATCGACCGCCTCGAGATCACCTTCAGCCGCTTCCAGCGTTCGAGCGAACTTTCGCGCCTGAATCGTCACGCAGGCGAGGGACCGGTCGTCACCGATCCGGAAGTTTTTGAGTTGGTCGCCACCGCGCTCGACTTGAGCGAAAAGACCGGCGGCGCGTTCGATCTCACCGTGGGCCGCTTGACCCGGGCCTGGGGCTTTGCCGGAGGGCAGCCGCGAATTCCAGAACAGAGTGAGTTGGCGGCAGCGAAAGAGTTGGTGGGCTGGGGCAATGTCATACTCGACGCGGAGTGGCGCACGGTCCAGTTCGCGCGGCCCGGGGTGGAACTCGACCTCGGCGCGATTGCCAAGGGCTATGCGGTCGATCGTGCGATTGATATGCTTCGCTCCCTCGGTGTGTCGGCGCTGATCGATGCCGGATCGAGCAGCGTGGCGGCCGTCGGCGAAGCGTTCTCGCGCGGCTGGAAGGTGGGTATCGCCAATCCGTTGGATCGGGGCCTGACCATTTGCGAAGTGGAACTGGGCCAGCGCGCGCTTTCCACTTCCGGCGTCCGCGAAAAGAGCTTCGTGCATGACGGCCGAGTTTACAGTCACCTGCTCGACCCACGCACTAGCGATGCAGGCGAGGCTATGCCGGGCACGGGGGCGGGGCAAGTATTGCAGGTCACGGTGCTGGCGCCGAGTTCCATGCTGGCCGACGCGCTTTCGACGGCGATGTTCGTCCTCGGCCATGAGCATGGAAGCGCGGCGCTAGCGCAGTTCGCGGACTGCTCAGCGCTGTGGATTCACTCCGAAGCGGATGGCATTCGGTGCTTCGGCCACGGATGGCCAGGTGACGACTTTTTGTCTTGAGCGCGTTATCATTCGACTCTGGCAACATTGGGACGCATGGATAGACGTGAATTTATCGGCATTACCGCTGCGGGGCTGGGCGCAGTCGCACTGGGCCTCGAAGGTTGCAACTCACCGCACTCGATCGCTCCTAGCGACTGGGTCAACGTTGGTGTAATCGGCGTTGGCGGCCGGGGACAGCACATGATGCGCATGCTATTGCGCGTTCCCGGAGTGCGCATGACCGGGCTGTGCGATATCTACGAGCCGAGGTTTGCCGAGGGCCGCAAGGTCACGGGCGAGGCGACCGCGGTTTACAACGACTACCGCAAACTGCTCGAGGCGCGCGACATCGACGCGGTGCTGGTCGCCACTCCGCTCGGCCTTCATGCCGAACACGTCATCGCCGCGCTCGACAGCGAACGCGCCGTGTATGGCGAGAAGAGCCTGGGACGCACGGTGGAGGACTGCAACCGGATTCGCGACGCGGCCCGGCGCACGGGCAAGATTTTTCAGGTGGGCCTGCAATATCATTATGCGCCGTGGTATCAGGAGGCCCTGCGCCGCATCGGCGACGGCCGCATCGGCAAGGTGACGCACATCCACGCCTGCTGGCACCGCAACAACAGTTGGCGGCGTCCGGTGCCGCGAGGTCAGGAGGCCCAACTGGAGCGGCTGCTGAATTGGCGGCTCTACCGCGAGTGGTCCGGCGGATTGCTGGCCGAGTTGGGGTCGCACCAGATCAATTTCGCCAACGCCGTTTTCGGCGCCATGCCGGAATCCGCGATTGCCTCGGGCGGAATTGACTATTGGAAGGATGGCCGCGAGATTCCCGACAACCTGCAAGTGATCTTCCGCTATCCCGGCGGCCAAACGCTGGTGGCAAGCTATGTCACGACGAACCGCCTGGACGGGGCGCAGGAGCGCATCTTTGGCACCGGCGGCAGCGTCGTGCTGACGCACACCGACGCCACGTATTTTAAAGAGCCTTCGGACCCCAACTCGGCGGTGCCGCCGGAACTTGCCATCCAACATAAGCTCATTACCGGGCCTACTTACAGTGCCGAACAGCCATACCACGGCAAGGGCGAGAGTGCGAAAGGCGGCGAGGCTGAGGATGCGGACCTGCTGGCTTGCCGGGAGTTCATCGAATGTGTTCGCAGCAAGCGGCGTCCGAAGGCGGATGAGAACGTGGGATGGAGCGAAGGAGTCACGGTCGCGCTGGGCAACCGCGCGCTCGAAGAAGGCCGCAGGATCGTGTTTTCCGAATATCTGGGGGCGGCTACCTCCGCAAGCCAACAACTCTCTGAAAGGAATCGGCAATCGTGATGATGACCATCAATCGGCGGGACCTGTTGAAATCGGGCGCGCTGGCGGCTGCGGCTGGGATTGCCGCGCCTCTGGTGACGGCGGAACGCGCGTTGGCGGAGGTAAGCTCGAAGCCTTCGCCCATACACTTCGGAGTCGCGAGTTACTCGTTTCGCAAGTTCGACCGCGCCCATGTGATCGAGTTTCTGAAGCAGCTCAAGATTTCTGCTCTCAACGTAAAAGACATGCATCTGCCGATGGGAAATCCTGAGGAAACGAAGCGTGCTGTTGCCGAGTTCAACGCTGCCGGAGTGAAGCTTAGCGCCGCTGGAGTCATTTACTTTACGAAGGACGATGACAACGACATGCGGGCGAAGTTCGAGTATTGCAAGCTGGCGGGCGTGAACCTCATCGTTGCCGGTCCGACGCGGCAGACGTTGCCGCGACTGGAAAAGTTTGCGCGGGAATATGACATGCGCATCGCCATCCACAATCACGGGCCGGAAGATGCGGAGTTTCCCTCGCCGCTGGACGCCTGGAAGGCGGTGCAAAATATGGACCGGCGCATGGGGCTCTGCATCGACGTGGGCCACGCCGCCCGCGCCGGCGCGGACGTGCCGGAGGCGATCATGCTCTGCGCGCCGCGACTGTATGACGTGCACATGAAGGACCTGGCCGATATGAAGGTGCGCGAGAGCCAGGTGGACGTGGGCGACGGGCATATGCCGGTCCGGCGCATTTTCGAGTCGCTGATCGCGGTGCACTACGAAGGATTCGTCGATCTGGAGTACGAGATCCACGAAGACGATCCGTTGCCGGGAATGAGCAGGAGTTTTGCATACATGCGCGGCGTGGTGGCGGGCATGGGATACGACGGCTGATTGCCACAATTGATTTTCAAGACAAAGGAGAAGACATGGGTCGTTTTTCGCGGAGAAGTTTCCTGGCCGGTGCGGGAGCGCTGGTTGCGGTGGGCAGCGTTCCGGGTTCGGCGGCGGAGAACGCCAGCGGAACGCGGCTGCGCTCGCCATTTCGTGTCGCGGTGATCACCGACGAGATCACCCAGGATTTCGATCATGCCTGCGCCATCGCCGCCAACGAGTTCGGCATGGAGTGGGTCGAAATTCGCGGGCTATGGAACAAGAACGCCATCAAACTCACAGCTTCGGAGATTGCCGAGGCAAAGCGCATCTTGAGTAAATATCATCTGCGCGTTACCGACATTGCCAGCCCGCTGTTCAAGGTCGATTGGCCGGGCGCGCCGATTTCGAAATTCAGTCCCAAGCGCGACCAATTCAACGCCGACTTTACTTTTAAGGAACAAGCCGAGGTGCTGGAGAAGTCGATCGAACTGGCGACGGCGTTCGACACGGGCCGGGTGCGCGGCTTCGATTTCTGGCGCCTCGACGAGGTTGCGCCGCATCGCCAGGCGATCAACGCCAAGCTGACGGAAGCGGCCGAGACGATGGGCAAGCACGGGCTCGTTTTTCTTCTCGAAAACGAAGCCTCCTGTAACACCGGAACCGGCGCCGAGGCGGCGGAAACACTGGCTGCGGTGCAGTCGGCGCATTTCATGCTGAACTGGGACCCGGGCAATGCGGCGGAGCGCGGCGAGGTGCCTTATCCGAATGGCTATCGCCTGTTGCCGAAAAACCGCATAGGGCATTGCCACTGCAAGGACGCGGTTCCGAACGCCAAGAAAGACGGCGTCGAGTGGGCGCCGGTTGGCAAGGGAATCATCGACTGGGTGGGACAGTTCCAAGCTTTGCGCGAGTCGGGTTATAGTTTTGCCGTGAGCCTGGAGACACACTGGAACGGCGCCGCTACGCCGGAAGAGTCGACGCGGCAGAGTTGGGCAGGAATGAAATCCGCATTGCAGAAAGCAGGTGCACTCGCATGAACTTCCATTCATCGGATCGTACGCAGAAAAGCAGCGGCATGAACCGGCGCGAGTTTCTGGCCGCCGGAGCTATTGTGATGGCCGCCGGAATGGCGCCACCGAGCGTGCTGGGCGCAAATGACCGCATACGCTTCGGGCTGATTGGCGCGGGGGCTCGCGGTCAGGAAGATCTCAGGGACGCGCTGCGGCAGTCCAACGTTGAGTGCGTCGCCATCGCCGACATTTATTCCCGGCACCGTGACGAAGCGAAAGCCATCGTTCCGGGCGCTGAACTGTACGACGATCCGCGGCGGCTGCTCGATCGCAAGGACGTTGACGCGGTCATCATCGCCACGCCTCTGCACCTGCATGCGCAGCATCTGCTGGCCGCCGTCGCAGCGGGCAAAGACGCATACACCGAAAAGACGCTGACCTGGAGCATTCCGGAAGCGGCTGAGTGCCGGCGCGCCGTGCAGGCTTCGCGCCAGGTGGTACAGGTCGGATTGCAGCACGAGAGTGGAGGCGATCTGGCCGACGCGCGGCAGTGGATTAAAGATGGACTGCTGGGCAAGATTACGCTGGTCGAATCCTGGATGAGCCGCAACACTCCGCACGGGCAGGGACAGTGGGTGCGTTCGATTCCCGCCGACTGCGATCCGCAGCATGTGAACTGGCCGCTGTTTCTGGGCGACCGTCCCGCTGCCGCCTTCGACGCGCAGAAATATGTGAACTGGCGGCTGTTTTGGGAGTTCTCCGGCGGCAACGTGACCGAGAACATGGTGCACCAGATTGCGTGGATCATGAGCGCGCTGGGGCTGGCTTTGCCGGTCGCGGCCACGATGTCGGGCGGCGTCTTCTCAGAAAAAGACGGACGCCAGGTGCCCGATACGATAGCGGTTACGCTCGAATTCGCCAACGATCTGGTGGTGGTGTGGCAGTCCACGTTCAGCAACCAGCGTTTCGGGCTGGGCGAACACATTCTCGGCTCCGACGGAACGATTGAGCACGTGGCCGGAGCCACGGACATGGTCAAGGGCAAGTCGGAGTCGTTCATCCGCTACTATGCGGAGAAGGACAATCGTCCGGCGGGTAATGCGGCGGGCACGTCGCGCGGCGAGGACCACATGGCGAACTGGATGACATGCATACGGTCGCGCAATCAGGCGACGAACGCGCCGATTGAGACGGGATACAAATCCGCGGTTGCGGCGCACATGGCGAATCTGGCATACCGGCAGCGTCGGCGCATTACCATCGAGGAGGCCATGGCGGCGCAGCCGTCGTTCTGAGGTGCGCGCCAGGAAAGTAGAGTTTCCGTCACCGCCGCGACCGGTGATTACCGATGCTCCCTGCTGCGCCGTCACATTGCTGTACTTATGCATTTGCCGGGGCGGCAATCGCATGGCTCCACTTTGCGACCGCGGCGGGCAGGACTCCCCAGGCCGGTTCCACGCTGCCATCCAGCACCGCCAACTGGATGGCCGCGTTTCCCACCGTGGAAGATTCGACCGGGCCGAGGATTACTTCGATCCCACAGCATTTGCCAATCAAATCGTTCAGGTAGCCGTTCCTGCTGCCTCCGCCGACCACCCAGAGTCTGCGGAGCGGTTTGGCGGTGACCTCGGTCAACTGCCGCAAAATCTCCGCATAGCGATTCGCCAAACTGTGAAAGATCAGGTTGGCAAAGTGCGGGGCCATGCTGGGACCGGTCGGGATTTCTTTGAATCCGTGGTTGCGTAACACGGAATTGATGCGATCGGGCATGCGTTGACTTAGCAGCAATTCAGGATCGTCGACAGCCAGCAACTCGCTAGGCGCGTCAAGCGTGCGGCACGCAGCGATGATCCCGGCAAAGTCCCATTCGGCGCCCTGCTCTCGCCAACTGCGCATACACTCCTCGAGCAACCACATACCGTTGACATTTTTCAGAAACCGGACCGCGCCGCCGAGTCCTCCCTCGTTGCTGAAATTGTTGCGGCGGGCGGCGTCGGTGGTGCAGGCGTGAGGCAACACGGTGCCCACCAGAGACCACGTCCCCGAACTGATGAATGCCCAGTCATCGCCGGCGTCGGGGATTCCAGCGACGGCGGACCCGGTGTCATGGCAGGCAGGCGCAATCAGCCGCGTGGTGCGGAAGGCCGGCAGTTCCGCCAAACGGCCTTGCACCGGGCCCAGAACGGTGCCGGGCGTCACAATCGGCGGGGCCGCGGCAACATCGAGACCAGCAACATCCATGATCTCGGTACACCAGTGGCGGCTGCCGGCTTCGACCATCTGCGTGTGGGTGGCGTTGGTGTATTCGGAGACGGCTTGTCCTCCAAGGCGGTGCAGCAAGTACTCGGGAAGCGTCAGCCAAGCGGCTCCCGTGGGAAGCTGTTCACGCCGGTCGGCATAGAGCTGATAGAGAGTGTTGAAGCGCAGCATCTGGATGCCGGTCAAGGCATAAATTCGTTCTGGAGAAATCTGCTTCCAAAGCTCAAGTTGAGCTGGTTCGGTTCTGGTATCGCGATAGCAGAAAGGGTTGCGCAGCGGGACCGATTGGGCATCGAGCCAAACGTAATCCACCGCCCAGCCATCCACTCCGATGGAGTCGATGGGGCCATCGGCTTGCCGGGCGCAGATAGCGAGCCCCTCCTCGACTCCGGCGCAGATGCGCTCCAAATCCCAGTAGAAGTGTCCGTCGCGTTCGAGCGGGTGATTGGGAAACCGGTGGAGCGTGTCGAGGGCGGATTTGCTGCCACTCCATTGCAGCATGGAGACGCGGCAGCTTTCGGCTCCCAGATCGACGGCAACCACTCGCCGGATGGGGGTTGCGCGCTGATCAGTCGCGTTGTTCATGGTAGAAACGCTCGCTGTGGGAATGATTCCTGAAGCCCACCCGTGCCTCCATGCCGAGCATTTTGTCGACCGTGTCGAGGACGCGGCGGCATCATGCGTAAGAGGCTTCACCTTTCTTGCGGCCACCGCGCTCGCGGACGGCTCTCTCGGTGTACCCGCTCTCGCGGAATGCCAACAGTGGATCGGGCGCCAGTCCACGACGCTCGCGCCACTCGCGCACCTTCGGACGCACGTCGGTTTCGAAGGCGTCCTTGAGCACGTTCTCCGCATCGATGATGCGCTGTTCGTTGCGGGCGGTTTCCAAAGCCTGATGGTCGATCAAGGCCGCCTTGGCATACAGTTGCTGCGCGGTCATCACGGTTTGAATCATCGCCTCGACCTTGTTCTTGAGGTTGTGGCTCTGGTCGACCATGTAGGCGATGTCGGCCGGCCGGCCGGTCTCCCACTCGGCATGACCGATCTCGGCAAAGATGCGGAAGACCTGATAGGGATCTATCGAACCCATCGTCAGATCGTCGTCGGCGTAGCGCCGGTCGTTGAAGTGAAAACCGCCGAGCATGTTTTCACTCAATAACCACGCCACGATCTGCTCGATGTTTTGCGCCTGATAGTGGTGGCCGGTATCGACCAGCACCCGCGCCTTGGGACCGGCCGCGCGCGCCAGCAATAAAGCCATACCCCAATCGGCAACGTCCATGTGATAGAAGAAAGGCTCGAAGGGCTTGTACTCAACCAGAAGCCTTTGGTTTTCTCCGAGCGCCTTATGCACCTGTTGCAATCCCTCCGTCAGCCACTGCTTGCGGCGGCGAATGTTGGCCGAACCCGGATAATTCGAGCCGTCGGCAAACCAGGGGGCCACATCGCGCGAAGCCAAGGCCTTGGCGAACTCTACCGAGTCGAGGATGTGTTGCAGCGCCCGCTTGCGAATTTCAGGCCGCTCGTTGGCCAGCGATCCGTGCTTGTATTCCTGATCCTGAAAGACGTTCGGGTTGATCGAACCGGTCTTTACCCCGTATAGCTCAGTGAGCCGCCGAACTTCGTTCATATCCGTGCCCGCGGGCAGGTCCCACAAGACGTGCAGGGCGACGGTGGGACACGCCCCGGTCAGCAAATGCACTTGACCCGCGTCGGCGAATTTTTCCGCCAGCGTGCTGGCCGCGCTCGCCTGGAGGAACTTTCCGAAGCGCGTCCCGGTATCGGAAAAGCCCCAGGAGGGGAGTTCAATGTGGAATGTATCCAGAGCCTGGTGAACCGATTCGACGGAGTGAGTCATGTTTATCCTCCAGAACACATCACTATACTGTCATTCGAAACAATTTCAAAAGATCCAACGTGAGGCCGAGGGCAACTGCCAGAGGGGACGATGTCTCAGCCTGCAGAAACCATGGCAGCGGTCAACCGATTCGCCTTGAGAACAACGTGGCCGGGCCGCGCGTCCTATTAATCTGCGTTTACGCAAAAGCCAGGGTCGAATTCCAGGGCAAACATGCACGACGATTCGGCGGCGCTGAGAGTGCGAGCGGGCCGCTTTTTCTTTCTAATGCCGCGCAAAATCGTTTCAACTTTCGCCAAAACGTATATAATCGCTCCCCGGCGCATTTTGCGTTTCGTTACCGCATTATTATTTGACGACAGCGTATTCCCGACAGGAGACCTTTCCGATGCCAAACCGAGCAGGACGAGTAATCAAGATGGCCGCAATCAATCGGCAGAGCACGACTTTGAGTGATCGCATTCTTCGCAAGTGCTTCGCAGTTGTCGCGCTGCTGGCGCTCGGATGCAGTTGCGCTCTATTCGCAAGCGCGCAAACCGCGCCCAGCGTGACTGGCAACCCTCGAGTCGATAAGTTGCTGGGCCAGATGACGCTCGATGAGAAGATTGCGCTGATTCACGGAAGCGGCGAAGATCCCTCCACTAATCAGGGGCAAGCGGGGTACCTGGCGGCAATACCTCGCTTGGGGATTCCGTCGTTACGACTGGCCGATGGGCCTCCGGGCGTTTTGACGCGCGTCCGCTCCGCCGCTCCGACCGCAACCATGGGACTGGCCGCGACCTTCAGCCGCGAAGACGCGAAGGAAAACGGAATTCTCGTCGCGCGGGAAGCGCGGTCGCATGGCGTGGATGTGGTGCTTCAGCCCTTCATCAACATCGATCGGGATGTGATGTACGGTCGCGGTTACAACACGTATGGTGAAGATCCGCTGTTGACCGGGCAGATCGGAGCGGCATTCATTCGCGGCGTTCAGGGCCAGGGAGTGATGGCGCAAGCGAAACACTACGTGGCTTACGACACCGACGGCACCAACGTGTGGGTGGACCAGCAGGCGCTGCACGAAATCTACGTCGCGCCCTTTGCGGATGCGGCGGCAGCGGAAGTGTCGTCGATCATGTGTTCGTACAACAAAGTCAACGGACCTTACGCGTGCGGCAACGCCGACACGCTCAACGAGATTCTGAAGAAAGAAGTTGGGTTCAAGGGATTCGTGACATCGGACTGGGGCGCCACGCACGGGACGGACTTCATCAATGCCGGCCTGGATATGGAAATGCCGGGGCCGCTTCCGGTCTCGTTTGTGGGGCCTTCGTTTTTTGCGCAGGGACCGCCTGTGCCCCCCGAACCGACTGATCCTGAGGGCGGCAACGATGCGATACGCGAAGGCTTGCCGGAGGAGCCGGCGGGCCAGCCATGGAATCCGCAGCCAGAGCCGCAACCGACAACGAACCTGAAGAAGATGGTGCAGGACGGCCTGGTCAGCGAAGCGACCATCACGATGGCTGCCGGGCGCGTGCTGTACCAGATGGATAAATTTGGCTTGCTCGACGGCAAGTCGAAGCATGACATCACGCCTTCGGCGGTGGCGGAAAATGCCAGGATCATTCAGAAGACGAGCGAGGATGCGGCGGTTCTGCTGAAGAATGAAGGAGGCGCGCTTCCGCTGAAGAAAAGCGATTTGGAGTTAGTCGCGTTGATCGGTCCCGGTGCGGGCCAGACGATTGCGGTGGGAATGAGCGGCGAGAAGGCAGTAGGGTTGCCAGAACGCGAGATCGGCGCGTATGAGGCCATGAAGAAAATTACGGGCGCCGATAAAAGTGTGAAGCTCGCCTACGCCGTGGCCAACGATCTGACGGGCACGCCGGTCCCGGCAGAGTTCCTGTCGCATGATGGCAAGCCTGGGCTGGAGCGCATTGCAGGTAATGGCGTCCCTGTGCAAGTGGATGCGCAAATTAGCTTCACAAAGTCCAACGGAAAAGCCTTGCCCGCGAACTCCACCACCAAGTGGCGCGGGACCCTGACTATTCCAACCACAGGCGCGTATCGGCTGCATCTTCAGGTGCTGGGTTGCTTTTCGAATCTGCTGATTGACGGCAAGCGCGTGGCCCGGGTTGAGCTGAATTGGATCCACGGCGACATAACCCAGGCGGGGCAGGACGATATCATGCCCACCAGGGACGGATTGGACAACGTCCGAGTGGAACTGGCATTGTCGGCCGGCGCACACGCCATCTCGGTTTCGGTGCGGCCCGACAGCTCCAATAATCCTGTGCAGGTGCGCTTGAACTGGGTGACGCCGCAACAACAGAAGGCGAATTATGAAGCCGCGGTGCGCACGGCCAAGCAGGCGAAAACCGCGATCGTATTTGTCTGGAGTCGGGGATGGCCCGAGTTTGCGCTTCCGGGCGATCAGGACAAGCTGATTGAAGATGTGGCCGCGGTGAATCCGAACACGATCGTGGTGCTGAATGTCAGTCAGCCGGTGGCGATGCCCTAGGTGAAGAAGGTGAAGGCGGTACTGCAAATGTGGTGGACCGGCGATGAAGGCGGCTGGGCGACGGCGAACATTCTTCTGGGCAAAAAAAGCCCGGCGGGACGACTGCCGTTTACCTGGGCGCGACGGTTTGAAGACATGCCGGCGAACGACCCACATTATCCGGAACGCACGAAGAAAGGCGTGGATGGCAAGACGACTTTTTCCGAAGGCATTTACGTCGGCTACCGTTGGTTTGACAAGGAGGGCATTGAGCCGTTATTTCCCTTCGGCCATGGTTTGTCGTACACAAAATTCGAATACTCGGGACTGAAGGTTGCGCCCGCGGGCGGCGATGGAATTGACGTGACTTTCCGGGTAAAGAACACCGGTGAAGTTGCTGGCGATGAGGTTGCGCAAGTGTACCTGGGCGCTCCCGAAGATCAGCCGGCGGACGCGCAGTTTGCGGTGCATGCGCTGGCGGCCTTCGACCGAATCACGCTCGGTCCCGGTGAAGCGCGCAGCGTGTCGTTGCATCTTGCGCTGCGCCGGTTTCAATACTGGTCGGCGGCCTCCAAGAGTTGGACGACCGCAACCGGACCGCGCAAAGTGTACGTTGGCGCCTCGTCGCGCGATTTGCGGCTGGAAGCGCCTGTCACACTCCTGGAGACTACTTCCCTCTCGCAACCGGCGCGCGTGGGCCCGTAGTTATGAAGCTATGGAAGGAGTAATGGGCACCCGGCTGAGGCGCATGACGAAAGGTGATTGAGCATGACATTCAGAGCAGTTTCGCAAAACTGGCTGTATGTTAGCGTTCTTTGCGTGTTATTCCTGGTCTGCATTGCCACACCTGGGTTTTGCGAAGAGGAACGCACTCTGCCCACGCTCGCTATCGGCGCGAGCGCTCCCGATTTTTGTCTGCCGGGCATCGACGATCAGACCCATTGCCTGAAGGATTACATCCAGAGCAAGGTGCTGGTGATCGTGTTTACCTGCAATCATTGCCCGACCGCGCAACTGTATGAGAGCCGCATCAAGCAACTCGCGGCCGATTATCGTGATCGCGGGGTGAGTCTGGTGGCGATTGAACCGAACAGTCCGAAGGCCGTGCTGCTCGACGAGATGGGTTACACCGACGTAGGCGACTCGTTTGAAGACATGAAAATTCGCGCCGCCTATCGCCATTTCAATTTCCCTTATCTTTACGACGGCGAAACGCAGAAAGTTGCGCGCGCTTACGGGCCTACGGCCACACCCCACGTGTTCGTCTTCGATGCGGAACGCAAACTTCGCTACGAAGGGCGGGTCGATGACAATCCGCGGGCATCGCTGGTCAAGGTGCAGGATGCGCGCAATGCTATTGACGCGGTCCTTGCCCATCGACCGGTTCGAGTGGCTAAAACTCCGTCGGTCGGCTGCTCCACCAAGTGGCTGTATAAGGAAGAAAATAAAAATGCGGAGCTTTCCGAGATTGAAGCGCAGCCCGTCGAGGTGAAGCCGGCCAGCGTTGACGATTTAAAAGCTCTGCGAAAGAATTCGACGGGCAAGTTCGTGCTCGTCAATTTCTGGGCGACCTGGTGCGCGCCCTGCGTGGCAGAGTTTCCGAAGATCGAAACGATGTACCGAATGTACGGACATCGCGCCTTCGACCTGGTGACGGTGAGCATCAACTATCCCGATGAGAAGGATTCTGTGCTGGCGGCGCTGACGAAACAGCACGCCACCAGCCGGAATTTGATCTTTGGCTCGACGGATATTTACTCGATGATCGGCGCCTTTGGGGGCGAGTGGAACGGGGCTGTCCCCTACACCGAGCTCATCAGTCCCGCGGGAGAGGTCATTTATCGGCACCAGGGAGCGATCGATGCGCTGGAACTCAAGCGCACAATAATCGCGAACATTCCCGATGACGGCTTCAGCGGACATCAGGCTTACTGGAAAACTCCGCCGGAATAATAATAAAGTTCGCTCGTTGGATAGTGGAGGAGTTCCTGGAGCACGATGAATCCTTGGCGCGCCGCTGGCGGCGACCGTGATTGACGAGGCCCTTATCACGGATGAGACGACGGCGCTTTAGGCCTTGCTCCCGCCGGCAGGATGACTGCCTGCATGTGAAACGTGGCGCTGGGCGGAGTTACTCCGGCTCGCGCGCGGGAGAGATCATCGCCGAGCAGAAGGCGGTGGCCCGTCAGTTGGAACTGGCGGAGGAAATCGAAGGTCCCTTGCGCCGCCGTTGAATTCACAATCGAGACTCCATCCCCTCGGCCGAGAGAAATTGCCGCTCCAGTTTTTTGCGCCTGACGTCCTTCGAAGCGGTCGATCTGCAAATCGCGAAAATCTTCGCAGGAAATGCCGTCCGAAAAAT
>Ga0181518_10002039_pt1 | contig 19822 bp, 17 predicted proteins | sample PEATcosm2014_Bin_28_FD_119751 | JGI IMG/M metagenome (GOLD analysis project Ga0181518, IMG submission 119751) | Peatland microbial communities from MTU Mesocosm Facility, Houghton, MI, USA - PEATcosm2014_Bin01_60_metaG | ecosystem: Environmental > Terrestrial > Soil > Wetlands > Peat | place... | reverse complement strand
GGATCGGATTGGGGTTGCCAAACAGCCATCCGGTAGGGTAAAACAGGTTCGTCCAGGATGATGTTCCGTTGGCCGGTTTTGAAGTGACCCTCTATGGCCGGTTTTGAAGTGACCCCCGAGGTGCAAATTGGATGTAGATCTCTTCTTCTAAAGGGCTGTCGGGGTTGATGGCCTTCACGGCGCCGGATGGAAACCATCGGTCGATCGAAACAGCCTCGCGAGGGCGCGCGGGATCGTCGCTGCGGAGGTATATGGTTTCATCGACAACCGCCGAACACACGAAGCAGTTCACCTCGAGGCTTTCGAGCACCGAAAGTCCGGCCCCCATCGCCAGGAGGTTCAGCGCGACGGACGTGTCGAGAATAACAGGAACACCCACCATGCACGGATCAGCGGCTTCCGAGAGGCTGCGCGAGATCGAGCTCTAATTCAGTAAAGTCGCCCTCAAACTCGCGATGGATGCGGTTTTGAAGCTCCTCCACGATCAGGCGCGATGACAACCGGTCGGTACGCAAATATTTCGCAAGCTGTCCTTCGCTCAGATCGCCGTTGCGAAACGCACTGACGGCCAGCGCAACATATCGCTGCGGAAACAGATCTTTTACCGGTGGGTTCGCATCTATTCCTAAGAGATGCTGGGCCTTCTGCACCTCGAACCCTTCAGCGACGAGCCGTTCCCAAGTGCCGGCCGCAAGCCTTCGGAGCGTCTCTAGCCGAAGTACCAACGCCTGGACGGAAACCTGGTAGAGATGAGCAAGGCTCACAATGTCGCCCAGCGTCACACCTCTTGGCGAGGAGCGATGCAGGTCGGTAAATCGTCGATTGAGTCCCGCGGCCGGCATTAGGAAGTTTTCAGCAAACGCATCCGCAACGCGTTCCTTTGCGGTCTGCATACGCCGCTCAAGCAGGATAGTGATCTCGGCCTGGTAGCGGTGCATCAGAAAATGCCCACATTCATGTGCTAGCGACCATTGGCGCCGGTCGCGGGGATGGTTCGAGTTTATCGCGACGCACGCACCAAGATCTTCGTTGTAGGCGAAAGCCCCGGCGATCTTTGAGGGCATCGCGAAATAGAAGATCCTAAGGCCAACTTCGGCCTCCAGCCGCTCGCGAAGATTGCCGATCGGGCCATCACCCAAGCCCAGCCGGTTTCTTTCGGCAGCCGCGATATCGCTCGCTACTTGGTCAATCGTGCTGCCAGTGGTCTCGTATACAGGAGGATACTTGCGTGGGCCCGCGACTCCCCCAATTCTCTCAAGCTCTGCATAGTCTTCAGAGCGCTCCTGCAACTCAATAGCAACCTGCTCGTATTCCCGGTTTTGCTCGAGTGCCTGGCGTTCGTTTGAGCGGAACTGAGCGACAAAGCCCTCCGCATGCGCACGCCGGCCAACGAAATCGGACACGTGCCGAAGGTAAAGCTTGGCAAATCGGATCAATTCGGTGGGCGTAATCCGCCGCTCGCCCTTCTCGATTGCGACGATCGTCGTGCGGGCCATCTCCATCCGATCGGCGACCACCTGCTGGGTTAGACCTGCACTTCTGCGCGCGTCCTGAAGGCGCGCTCCCAGCACCCTCGGATCGATCTCTTCCAAGATCTTAGCTCCCATACTCATGCGGCCTTTCTCTGCGGAAGCATCCATTGACGAGGAGGGAAGTTCTTCCATTCATCGCAGTGCCGCCGGCAAAGGCGCTCCAGGCGGTTTTGGATGATCTCATGGGTATCGCCAACCTCTTCCACCAAAGCGACACAGATTCGGCGCAACTCCGGGAACTCAGCCATCAAGGTCCTCTTACTCCAAGATGAAGTATAGCCTATGAATCTGACATTGTCAATATGTTTTCCTCATTCCATTATTATTTGTCAGGAGGTTCCGGGCTAACATAGTGACCTTTGAACATCGAATCGCAGGCGGGAGCTGGCGCAGACGCCGTCTGAGGCGGGACAAAGAAGGCGGAAAGAATGGGAATCAGCTCCAATCACGAGAAGTGGGTTTCTACCGTCCATCCCCATGGAAATTGATGGGAAACTGGTTTGAGAGGCACTGAGATGGTCGGAGCCCGGCCTCGATTCCATGGCATTGGTTCTGGGTGGACTCCGCTGTTCGCCTTGTTGCAGCGAATAATGATGCCAGCCGCAGCCCGCGCGGTGCTATGATCCCTTGCTATGGTCAAGCTATGGTCAAAACTCGTTTTGCCGCCATCATATGTCTTGCGGGGCTGGGATGCCTGATCGCCGCCTCCGCGTCGGGGCCGAAGAAGCTCTCCTCGTTTGATCCCCGCGCGAACGCGCTGCTCGAGAAAATGACGCTCGACGAAAAGGTCGGGCAGATGACGCAGCCCGACCAGAGCTTCCTGAAATCCGATGCGGATATCGCGAAATACTATCTGGGCTCGGTGTTGAGCGGCGGCGATTCGGACCCCAAGGAAGGCAACAGCCTGGAAGCCTGGGCCAACCTGATCGACCGCTATCAGAAGCGCGCTCTGGAGACGCGGTTGTCGATACCGCTGCTGTACGGCGTGGATGCCGTGCACGGGCATAACAACATCCTGGGCGCCGTCGTATTTCCGCATAACATCGGGCTGGGCGCGACGCGCAATCCGGCCCTGATCGAGAAGATCGAGCGCATCACGGCGCTGGAAGTGCGCGCGACGGGCATCAATTGGGGCTTTGCGCCGTGCGTGGCCGTGCCGCGCGACATTCGCTGGGGCCGCACCTACGAAGGCTACGCCGAAGAACCGGACGGCGTCAAAGAGTTGGGGGCGGCCGCCGTCCGCGGCTTGCAGGGCGACGACCTGGCCGACCCATTGTCGATTCTGGGTTGCGCCAAGCACTATGTGGGCGATGGCGGCACCGCTTACGGCAGCAGCACCATTGGTCCCCATCTGCTGGACCAGGGCGATACGCGCCTGGACGAAAAGACCCTGCGCGAGATCCACCTGCCGGGCTACATCACGACAATTCGCGCGGGCGTAGGTTCCATCATGCCGTCTTACAGCAGTTGGAACGGCCTGAAATGTTCGGGCAGCAAGCGCCTGCTCACGGAAATCCTGAAACAGGAGCTTGGCTTCGAAGGCTTCCTGATTTCGGACTACGGCGCCATTGACGCGCTTCCCGGCGATTACAAACACAAGATCGCCATGTCGATCAACGCCGGCATGGACATGGTGATGGTGCCGGAGCACTATCAAGAGTTCATCGCCAGGCTGAAGGAAGCAGCCCAGGACGGCACGGTCCCGATGGCGCGCATCGACGACGCGGTGCGGCGCATCCTGCGCGTAAAAATCGCCATGGGCCTGATGGACAAAAACCATTCGCAGCTTGCAGACCGCAAACTTTGGAAGCAGTTTGGGTCGGCGGAGCACCGCGCGGTGGCGCGCGACGCTGTCCGGCAGTCGCTGGTGCTGCTGAAGAACGAGCATGGGGCGCTGCCGCTGGCAAAATCGGCCAAGCGCATCCACGTTGGCGGAAAGAGCGCCGACGACCTGGGCAATCAGTGCGGCGGATGGACGATTTCATGGCAGGGCCAGAGCGGCAACGTGACACCCGGCGGTACGACTATTCTGCAGGCCATCAAGAAGGCTGTGTCGAAGGAAACCAAAGTGACGTTCGCCGTGGATGGCAAAGGGGCGGCAGGAGCCGATGTGGGAGTTGTCGTGATCGGCGAGAAGCCCTATGCCGAGACAAACGGGGATCGCCGCGACTTGAGCCTGGCGCCGGAAGACGTGGCCGCGGTCGAAAACATGAAGGCGGCCGGGATTCCGGTGGTGGTGGTGCTGTTTTCGGGGCGGCCGATGATTCTCGACAAGGTGATCGACAAAGCCGATGCTTTCGTCGCCGCGTGGCTGTCGGGCACCGAAGGCGACGGCGTCGCTGACGTCTTATTCGGCGCTTATAAACCCACGGGGAAACTGAGCTTCTCGTGGCCGCGCTCGATGGCGCAGGTTACCGTGCACCGGGGCGACGCTAACTACGACCCACTGTTCCCGTATGCGTACGGATTGAGCTATTGAGACTGGCTAAGACCGTCGTGGCGCACGCTTCAGCGTGCTGTGGCGAGCTTCAGCTCGCCATCTTCGGATGACCGTCAGACCGTGAGCTGAAGCCCACGGCGGCACGCTGAAGCGTCGCTGAAGCGTGCGCCACGGCACAGTGGGCTTAGCCGGGCTTAGCCGCGTGGTTCGGCACGCGCGCTCCAGTCCCTGATGGTGCGGATCTCCGCCGCCGGGATGTGCAGGAATTCGAGAAATTCCTGATGCTCCTCCGGCGCCGCCTTTTCGAACTCCGCATGCCAGCGGTGCATATCCGCCTCGGTCAGCCCCGAGGCTTTCATAATGGAAACCCACTTCTCTTTTGTGATCATCTTATTTCTCCCAATCGAATCGTTTTTGAGCAGCTTTAGAATGGCGCGCTGGTGAGCGCGCCGCGTTTCGATCTCTCCGTCGAGCGCCACGAGGCGCCGTTTCAGGACCGCCGCCCAATCGCTCTCGCGGCGGTCCGGCTTGATGAGGATCGCGCGGATGTCGTCCAGCGTCAGCCCGGCGTGGCGATAGGCGCAGATCTGCTGTAAGCGCTGCAGATCCCGCTCGCCGTAACGCCGGTAGTTGGCGGCGCTCCGGGCAGGCGGTTTCACGAGGCCGATGGATTCGTAATACAGCAGCGTGCCACGGCTCAGCCCGCAACGCGCGGCGAGTTTGGAAACAGTCCACATGCTCACAATATGTCCCAGATCCCAGTGTCAACCCTACAGCTATAGACAGGTCAAGAAGAAAAAACAGCGGTGACGGACGGCGGCGCCCCGTGGCCGTGGCGTTCCTGAAGGCGCCACCCGCCGGCGTCGCGAAGTTTCAAGGTGCTATGCAGATTGGAAGCAGCTTCTGGCGGCTGGCGGCGGACGGGCGCACTTTCTGCACCGTGCACCGGAACTGGAGCAGAACTTGTCGTTGATGGGCACGGTGGAGTATGTGAAGATGGAGCAAGGGCCCGGCATCCCACGCCTGCCCGAGCCGCCCGCTGCTGTGGTTTATGCGCCGCTCGGAGAGACCCCGGTGGAACCGGATGTGGTAATTCTCGCGGGGCGGGCCGCGCGCCCGATGCTACTGGGCGGGGCGGCGCTACGCGCCGGCGTGATGGCGAATGGGCCGCTGCTGCCGCGTCCCACTTGCATGGCGCTGCCGGCCGCGCTGGCACAGGGCGTGGTCACCAGTTCGGGTTGCATTGGCAACCGCGTCTACACCCACCTGGGCGAGGACGAATTGTGCGCCGTGGTTCCCGGGCGCGACTTGCCGTGCGTGGTGGATGAGCTGCAGACGATTGCCGCGGCGAATTCGCAACTGGCGGAGTACCATCGCGGCAGGCGCCAGACGCTGGAGCGCTGCCCTTCAACCCGACATCAAATTGTCACTTTCCTCGGCTACCATAAGAAAGTGCCTATCGACAATGCGGAACTAGATCGCCTGCAGAAGGCGTACAAAGCAGCGGTTGATCAATGGGTCGCCGCCATTCGCGAAGAGGAAGCCCTCGCCACGCCCGACTACTCGCTCCCCGCTTGGGAGCGCTGGGACCAGGCAGGCTTCAAAGAACAGGACGCCCAGGACAAAGCAGTGGCGGCGAAGGAAGCTTACAAAGACGGGCTTCGGCAACGGGATTACGGCTTTTGAGTCCGGCAACGGTCTAGCGCCGGCCCAGCGCCAGCCACGCCGCGACTGCGGCGAACTTCTGATCCTGCCGCCAGGGTGGGCCCATCGCCTTTCCCATGGCGGCTACGTGCCGCTCAAGCTGGCTGACTGGAAGACGCAGATCGGCGGCGGCACGCGTCAACAACTCGCGCTCCTTGACGGTGGTAACCGGCAATCCGCACTCCCGGCTGGCGGCGCACAGGGCTTCGCGAAATAGCTCGCCTTCGGCGGTGTGGATAAGCGCGTGCGATGCCAAAATACTTTCGAGCTTGGGCAAAGGCCGGCCGGACGACAACAGCAGACCGCATCCGGCCACCTCGTGACCTAGTTGCCGCAAATCTTTGAGGATGCCGCGCAATGCGGTTGTGGCCAGCGCCGCCGCGCGCGCCGCACAGTTCGCCACAAGTTGCCGAGCTTCGCGGATGTCCAGACCCCCCGCCGCATGGTACGGCTGCGATGGACCAGCCGCCCCGCGCTCCCTCATCTCGATGCGCCGCCGCGATACTACCGCGGGCGCCTCCGGAGGTCCGCTGACAGCTACAGCCGCCGCCCATCCGGAATGCGCGCGGAAGCCGATGGCCGCGGGTGAGGACATGTTAACCGAGAGTCATCCGAACACGATTTGCGCAATCACCAGTTGCGGCAAGGCCTGATTCCAGCTATCCGGAATATCGTCGAAGGCCAGCCGGAAGTTCTTGATCTCGCCGGGCGCCAAGCCGCCCATCTTCTGGCCCACGATGGCGACCCGGCTGCGCAGCACCAACTGGCCATAAGGATCGTAGAACACGCAGTTGATCTCCACCACGCGCAGGTTGCGGCTGCCGTTGTTGGCGATCTTGCCCGTGATCTCGACCACCGCCTGCTTCATGTAGCTTTCGTGCTTCTGCATGTCGACATCCATCAACTGCAGGTTGTGCACGTAGGCCTTCGCTTCGGCCGTGAGAGGCGCGGGGGGCGGCGGCGGGCGGCGCGACGCCCGATCGAGGTAAAGGAAGAAGCCCGCGCCCAGGATGACCACGAGCGCCACCACGAGCACCGCAACGGGAATGCCCTTTTGCTCTGTTGCTGTTTTATCGGCCACCGTGACGATATTACCACCTTGAAGCGTGGCTAAAAGCCCAGGCTAAAGCCCGGCGCTCGAGTTCCTACATTCGCTGAGCACAGCATTGGGGGGCGGGCTTTAGCCCCGCCGGTTTAGCCCCGCCGGCGCGCAAAGCTCGCCGTACGGCAGACTGAAGTCCGCGCCAGCGGGGCTAAAGCCCTGGCTAAAGCCCCGCGCGGGGTGAACCCCGCCCTCCAACCGTCATCTCTCCCACCACTAGCGTCGGCGCAGCCATAGACCCGCGGAACTCCAAGTCCGCCCCGACGGCCTCCAGGTTCATCAGCATCTGTTGCAGCGTTCCCGCGATGGTTACTTCGGAAACCGGGAATGCCAGCTCGCCGTTGCGGATCCAAAGACCGGCCGCGCCGCGGGAATAATCCCCGGTCACGATGTTTACCCCGAAACCGATCAGCTCGGTCACGTAGAAACCATCGCGAATGCCCGCGATGAGTTGCTCGGGCGATGCGCTGCTTCTCTCGATATAAAGGTTGCCATTGCCCACGCCCGCGTTCCCCGCCAGGCCGCGCGAGGCGTTGCCAGTGGTGCGCAGCCCCAGCTTGCGCGCCGTGTAAGTGTTCAGCAGGTAGCTCCGCAGCACGCCGTTCTCGATCACTACCGTGCGCCGTGTGGGCACGCCTTCGTCATCGTAGGGCGACGTGCCGAACAAGCCGGGGATGGTGCCATCGTCGATTACCGTCAGCTTCTCGGAAGCCACGCGCTCGCCCAGTTTGCCCGCCAGGAACGATTCATTGCGATAGACCGCGCCGCCGTGAACGGCGTCGAAGATGTTGTCGAGCAGCGTGCGTGCGGTGCGCGGCTCGAAAACCACCGGCACCTTCTGCGTCTCCACCTTCCGTGCGCCCAGCCGCCGCACGGCGCGCTGCGCGGCGATGCGGCCCACGTCTTCGGGCTTCTCCAGGCCGGCGAAACTGCGCGCCGTCGTGAACCAGTAGTCGCGCTCCATGGATTCGCCCTCGCGCGCCACCGGCACGGTGGCGAGCGAACAGAAGCTGGCGCGATACTCGCCAGCGAAACCGCGCGAATTGGCGAAGGCATGCCGGCCCAGGTGCGTGTCGAACGACGCGCCCTCGGAATTGGTGATGCGGGGGTCCGCGCGCAATGCGGCATCTTCGGCGCGCCTCGCCATGTCGATCTTCAGCTCCGTAGCGAGGCCCTCGACATCGCTGCAGTACATCCCCAAGTCGCCTGCGATGGAGCCCAGCTCGGCCGGCTCCGGCAGGCCGGCGTGCGGGTCCGGGGTGGTGATCTCGGCCAGTTCGATCGCCGAGCGCACCATGTGGGCGATGCCCTCGACCGACAAATCGGAGGTGTACGCCGAACCGGTATGCTGCCCTCTCATGATCCGGAGGCCCGCGCCGCGCGACCCGGCTTCCTTCAGAGTCTCCACCTCGCGCAGGCGCACGTTGGCGGAAAACTCGTCGCCCTCGCTGATGGTGCATTCCGCATCGGTGGCGCCCGCCGCCAGGGCCTGCTGCACGATCTCCGCGGCCATGCCTGCGTAATCGCCCGCGTAACCGTTCCCGCTCACCCCGTGCCCCCCACCGTCATGCGATCGATCTTGATGGTGGGGATGCCCACGCCCACCGGCACGCTCTGCCCCTCCTTGCCGCATACGCCGATGCCCTCGTCCAGCTTCAGATCGTTGCCCACCATGCTGACGTACTTCAACGCTTCCGGCCCGTTGCCGATCAGCGTGACGTTGCGCACGGGGCGCGTCACCCGGCCATCTTCGATGAGATAGCTTTCGGCGGCCGAAAAGACGAAATTGCCGCTGGTGATATCCACCTGGCCGCCGCCGAAATCGGGGCAATAGAGGCCCTTGGGCACCGAGCGGATGATCTCCTCGGGATCGCTTTCGCCCGCCAGCATGAATGTGTTGGTCATGCGCGGCATGGGAATGTGCGCGTAGCTTTCACGGCGGCCGCTGCCGGTCTCCGCGGCGCCGGTGAGGCGGCTGGAAAGCTTGTCCTGCAAATAGCCGCGCAGGATGCCGTTCTCGATCAGCACATTGCGTCCGGTTGGATGGCCTTCGTCGTCCACGTTCAGCGAGCCGCGCCGGTTGGCGATAGTGCCGTCGTCGACCACGGTACACAACGGGCTGGCCACCTGCTGGCCGATGCGTCCGCTGAACGCCGAGACGCCCTTGCGGTTGAAATCGGCCTCCAGCCCGTGACCCACGGCTTCATGCAGCAGGATGCCGGGCCAGCCGGGACCCAGCACCACGGTCATCTCGCCGGCGGGCGCATTCACTGCGTCGAGCATGACGATGGCTTCGCGCGCGGCTTCGGCGGCGAAATGCTCGGGCGTCTTTTCGCTGAGGAAGAAGCTGAGGTCCACGCGTCCGCCGCCGCCCGCATGCCCGCGCTGCGGCGTCCCACCGTTGTCCCGCGCCAGCGCAGCGACGTTGAGGCGCGCCAGCGGCTGGCGGTCCCACGAGAGCACCCCGTCGCTGGTCGCCACCAGCACCTGCCGCAGATTGTCGGCGTAGCTGGCCTGCACCTGGAAGATGCGCGAGTCGTAGGCGCGCGCCGCGCGGTCGGCGCGCTTCACCAGATCCACGCGCTCGGTGAAGGCCGTCTCGGTGGGCGCCATCAGCACGGGATACAGATTGCGCCGCCCGCCTTCGTTGAGCGAAACTTTTTCCACCGTGGCCGGTCCGGCGGCGATGCACGCCGCCACGCGCGCGGCCTTGCGAATCTTCTCAGGGCTGAGATCGTCGCTGTAGGCGTAACCGGTGCGCTCGCCCGCGATCACGCGCACGCCCACGCCCAGCGACACGCCCTGCAACGCGCTTTTCACGATGGATTCATCGATGCTGATGGAACTGGTCGAGAGATATTCGAAGTAAAGGTCGGCGTAGGCGCCCCCGTGAGACAGCGCTTCCGCCAGGTAATTCTCCAGATCCCGCGTGGTAATGCCAAAGCGTTGCGGGAAGAAGGACTCGGAAAACTGCATATAAGGTTAGGCTAACATGCGCTCGGCCCGCGCCCAGGCTTTACGTAGCGCACGCTTTAGCGTGCAGCGGCGAACTTCAGTTCGCCGTTCCGTCGGCTGAAGCCGACAGCGGCACGCTGAAGCGTGCGCCACGGCCAGGCGCACCGCCTCCCCCGCCTTGCTATGCTTGACTTGGCGCTATGCCCAAACCGGTCGATTCACCCACGGGCCGCCTGCTGGCGGGACTGGCCGTCACCCTGGTGGCGGTAGGCGTATTTTCGTTTTACGCGCTGCGCCAGATCCGCGGTCTGGAGGATCTGCAAACCAGCACGGTGGACCGCAACCGTAAGGACTCGCTGCAACTGCTGCGCATTCAGAACGACCTGAACGAACTGGGCATCGCCATGCGGGACATGCTATACGGCGACGAACCCTATCCGCTGGCAGCTTGGAAAAAGCAGTTCGACGGCCACCGCAACGATCTGGACGACGCGCTTCGCCTGGAAGCGCAACTCGCCCCGGCCGCGCGCGACCCCAACCGGCAGCGCTTGGCCGAGTCTCTGGCTCAATTCTGGACTTCCGCCGGCCGCATGTTCGAGATGGCCGCGCAAGGCCATGCAGGCAACGATCGCGCCGCGCGCGACATGATCCGCACTTCTCTGGAAGCGCAGCAGGGCGCCCTCACCAGCAACGTCGCGCGCCTGCTGGTGCAGAATAACGAAGCCGAGCAGGAGGCCGCGGCCCGCATCCAGGGCATCTATCTGAGAGTGGAGCGCGACGTTTATCTGTTCCTGGCGGCAGTCCTGCTGGCGATCTTCGGCACCACGCTCTACCTGATTTATTCCAACCGCCGTCTGTTCCAGCATCTGGCCGCCGTGTCCGAACACCGCAGCGATCTGGCGCGCAAGCTCATCACCGTGCAGGAGGAGACGCTGCACTCGCTTTCGCGCGAACTCCACGACGAATTCGGCCAGGTGCTGACGGCCATTGGCGCCATGCTGCGCCGCGCGGAAAAGCAACTGCCCGCCGATTCGCCGTTCTGCGCCGACCTGCGCGAAGTCCGCGAAGTGGCCCAGGCCACGCTCGAAAGGACCCGCAACCTGTCGCAGTTGATGCACCCCAGCGTTCTCGACGATGGCGGGCTGGAGAAGGCCATCGACTGGTATCTGCCGGTATTCGAGAAGCAGACTGGAATTAAGGTACGATACGAGAAAAAGGGAACCGGCCCGGCGATCACGGACCGGGTGGCCATTCACGTGTACCGCGTGCTGCAGGAAGCGCTGAACAATCTGGCGCGCCATTCTGGCTCGACGCACGCCGTGGTGCGGCTGGAGTTTCCGCCGGGACGGCTTAACCTGGAGGTGGAAGACAATGGCGCCGGCATACCCGAATCGCGCAACGGCGGCACGCACAGGGGCATCGGCATGACCGCCATGCGCGAGCGCGCCGAATTGCTGGAGGGCACTTTCGAAGTGCTGCGTCCCGGCGAAGGCGGTACGCTGGTGCGGCTGGATGTTCCCTTAACGGATACTTATGGACAATGAAATCTCGGTATTGCTGGTGGACGATCATGGCTTGGTGCGGAAGGGCTTCCGGCGCATGCTGGAAGACGATCCCGGCATCCGGGTCGTGGGCGAAGCCACCAACGGTCAGGAAGCTATCAAGCTGGCGCAGGAATTGCACCCGCGCGTGATCGTGATGGACATGGCCATGCCCGGGTTGGATGGCGTCCAAGCCACGCGCGAAATCCTGAAAAATGCGCCGGACACGGCGGTCCTCATTCTGAGCATGTATTCCGAGGAGAACTACGTGCGCAACGCTTTGGACGCCGGCGCGCGCGGCTATGTGCTGAAGGAAGCCCTGGACGTGGACCTGGCCGGCGCGATCAAAGAGCTGGCTGCCGGAAAGACGGTCATTGGCCCCGGTGTGCTGACGCCTCACCGCGAGCCCGATCCGGATTACGAACGCCTCACGCCGCGTGAAAAGCAGATTCTGGAGTTGATTGCCAAGGGGAATTCGAATAAAGAAATCGCGGCGATTCTCAACCTGAGCGTGAATACGGTCTCCGTGCACCGCGCCAATCTCATGTCCGCGCTGGGCATCCATCGCACGACGGAGTTGGTGGTGTGGGCCGTCAAAAAGGGGTTGGTGCAACTGCCGTGAACCGACGGGAGTTCTTGTGGGGCGCGGTAGCTCTGGCGCGCACCACCGCTTCACCGAACCGCGCTCCCGCCTTACCGAGCCGCGACCTACTGAGCCGCGACCGTCAGGGAGCGGATATCGGCTTCCGTTTCGCCGATGTGACCTCCGCGGCCGGCATTCAGTTCCGCCACAACAGCGGCGCGTTCGGAGAGAAGTATCTCCCCGAGACGCTAGGGCCCGGTTGCGCCTTTCTGGACTACGACAACGACGGTTGGCAGGACATCCTGCTTATCAACGGCATGGACTGGCCGGGTCACGTGAAACAGCGCAGCACCATGCGCCTGTACCGCAACAACCGCAACGGCACCTTCACGGATGTGACCCGCGCCGCCGGCCTGGATGTGGAGATGTACGGCATGGGCGTGGCGGTGGGCGACTTCAACAACGACGGTTTCCCGGACATCTACGTCACCTGCGTGGGTCAGAGCCGGCTGTTTCAGAACACCGGCAAAGGGCGGTTCGTGGATATTACCGAGCGCAGCGGGCTGGGCAGCCGGCTGGGCTTCAGCAGTTCGGCGCTGTGGTTCGATTATGACCGCGACGGGCTGCTGGATCTGTTCGTCTGCAATTACGTGAAGTGGTCGCCCGCGCAGGATGTGTTTTGCAGCATGGACGCCAAGCACAAATCGTACTGCACCCCGGAAGCGTATCGCGGCGCGACCTGCTGGCTGTTCCGCAATCGCGGCAACGGCACGTTCGAGGATGTCACGGCCACCAGCGGAGTCTTCGACAGCAGCTCGAAATCGCTGGGGGTGGCGATGATGGACTACGACCAGGACGGCTGGATCGACCTGATGGTAGCCAACGACACGCAGCCCAACAAGCTCTATCGCAACCAGGGTGACGGAACGTTTCAAGACATCGCCGTCAAAGCCGGCGTGGCGTTCAGCGAAGACGGCAAGGCCCGCGCCGGCATGGGCGTGGATGTCGCCGACTACGACAATTCGGGCATCGCCGGACTGGCGATTACGAATTTCGACAACGAGATGATCGGCCTGTACCGCGGCACCCGCAGCGGCCTGTACGTGGATCAGGCGGAGCGTTCGGACGTGGGCCGGCTGTCGCGGCGCAGTTTGGGCTTTGGCTGCTTCTTCTTCGATGCGGACCTGGACGGCCTGCTCGACCTGCTGGTGGTGAACGGCCACATCGATCCGGGCATCCGCGAAACCCGGCCCGAGACGGGGTATGCGCAGCCTCCGCACTTGTTCCTGAACAAGGGCAGCGCCGGATTTGAGGATGTCGCCAGCGTGTTGGGAGGCGGCTTCGCGAACCCCAAAGTGGGGCGCGGCGCCGCCTTCGGCGACTTCGACCGGGATGGAGATCTGGATGTACTGATCACCACCAACCAAGGGCCGGTCTATCTGTACCGCAACGATCAGTCGAACGGCCACCGCGCCATACGCTTCCGGTTGGTGGGGACCAAATCGAACCGCGACGGCATCGGCGCAACGGTGCGGGTGACCAGTGGTGGCGAGACCGGATCGCGGATGGTGAAGAGCGGCTCCAGCTATTTGTCGCAGTCTGAAATGCCAGTGACTTTCGGACTGGGCAAGCGGGATAGCGTCGAGCGCGCCGTGCTGCACTGGCCCAGCGGCGCGGTGGAGGAGTTCAAGAACCTGCGCGCCGGACGCATGTATGAGTGCGTGGAAGGCAAAGGCGTTCGCGACACCGGCGGATTCTAGAAAACCACCGGAACCACAGATGAACACAGATAAACACAGATAAGACCAAAGGCACGGCCGCCGCTGGGTGGTTTGGTTTTGCCTTTATCTGTGTGCATCTGTGTCCATCTGTGGTTCCGTTTTTTCGGCGAGAATTGGCGTCGCTGCCGCACTATTCGATTAGCTTTCCCTGGAAGGTGAAGAAGCGGGTTCCTGTGCGAAGCACTTGAGCTTCAAAAACAGGAAAGCCCGGTGTCAAGCCCGGGCCTTCGCTGGAAGCGGAAAGGAGGATCTCTATGATCCTTATGCTGATAATTCGGCTAACGTTTGTTGGTCGGATCTCGGCGTTGATCGTTTGGACCCGTAAGGGTCGGCGATAGACGCCGTGGCGGGATCGGCACGCAACGCCGATCCCGTTATCAGCATCATATCAGGTTTTCCCCTGGTGCGGAAACGGGCTGAACGCTATCGATTTGCGGCCATCCTGCAACTTTTCGGGGTTTGCGGGCGTCATATCTTTTCGGCCATATGGCTGTCGGAATGAGAAGTAGAGTGAAAAGCAAATACGAGGGTTATAGAAAGATACTAGAGAAAAAGGCGGAAGAGGTGCAGAACAGCATGTCCGCCCAGAAAGCCGCTCAGGTGCTGGCCCGCGAGGAGCACCCGCACGACGAGGGCGATCTCAGCCAGCAAAGCCACGAAGAGTGGATTTTCCTCAATCGGAACACTCTGGATATCAAGCTCCTGCGCGAAGTCCAGGACGCCCTGCGGCGCATCGATCAGGGCACCTACGGCGTCTGTTACGAGTGTGAAGAGCCCATCTCCGTCAAGCGGCTGGATGCCGTGCCTTGGGCCAAGTTCTGCGTATCCTGCCAGGAACGGATCGCCGCCAGCGCTGAACTGGGGAATGAGGAAGTTTTCCAGGAAACCAGCCGATGAAATTGTCCGACCTCCGGAAGGTTTCGGTCAAAAAGCGTCTTCGCATCCGATTTCCTCTCGCGAACGGGATGGAATGCGTCGTCAACGAACACGGCATCGCCCAGGTGCCTGCCCTGCGCGCGGTTCCCGCTTTCAATCTCGAACAGGAACTGGTGGGCGTGCAGACGTTTGTGGTGGAACCCGCGGACGCCGGCGAGAAGGACAAAGGCAAACCCAAGGCTCGCAGTTATACGCGCGGCGAGATGACGGCGTTGGCTACGGCTGGCGCCGGAGTCGAGGCCGCGCCCGGCGAGCATGAGGATTGAACCCCGGTCCAGCGCGTACTTCTTGCGATTAAACAGTCCCCCAGACAGGCGCCGCCGCCCGCCAGTCGTGCGATAATCCAGAAGCATGCAAAACATTCTGATAGTGACATGTTTTTTGTTCGGCTTGGCGGTCGGAATGGTGCTGGCTTGGCTGGTGCTCCGGCCGGCGGCGCGCCAGGCCTATGAGCGCGCCAAGGCCGAGTGGGAGCCCGAGCGGGCGGTCCTGAACGAGCGCCTGCAGAACCAGGGGCAGCAATACAAGGAACTGCAGTCCGCCCTGGATGACGCGCGGCAAAAGCTCGCCGACACCTTTAAGGCGCTCTCGGCCGACGCGTTGCAGAGCAATAACCAGGCGTTTCTGGACCTGGCCAAGGCGAGCCTGGAACGCACTCAGGAAACCGCCCGCGGCGATTTGGAGCTGCGCCAACAGGCTATCGCCGACCTGGTGCGGCCGGTTCGCGAATCGCTTGAAAAGGTCGACAGCAAGATACAGGATCTGGAGACCGCGCGCGCCGGGGCATATGCGGGACTGGTCGAGCAAGTCCGCGCGCTGCTCGAAAGCCAGGCCCAGCTCCGCTCCGAAACCGGCCGGTTGGCGACCGCCCTACGCGCGCCCAGCGTGCGCGGCCGATGGGGCGAAATCCAGCTCAAACGCGTGGTTGAGCTGGCGGGTATGTTGGAGCACTGCGACTTCTACTCCCAACCCGTCGCCACCACCGAAGAGGGTAGATTGCGGCCAGACCTGCTGGTTAGGTTGCCCGGTGGCAAGAACATCGTGGTGGACGCCAAGACGCCGCTCGAAGCCTACCTGGCCGCCAGCGAAGCCCCCGGCGACGCGGCCCGCAGCACGCTGCTGCAGGATCATGCGCGCCGGGTGCGCGCCCACATCGCCGCGCTCGCGCGCAAGCAGTACTGGGAGCAATTCGACCCCGCGCCGGAGTTCGTGGTGCTCTTCCTGCCCGGCGAAAGCTTCTTCAGCGCCGCTCTCGAGGCCGATCCATTGCTGATCGAAGCGGGCGCCGGCCAACGCGTCATTCTGGCGACGCCTACCACCTTGATCGCGCTGCTGTTGGCGGTGGCTTACGGCTGGCAGCGGGAGAACATCGCGCAAAATGCCGCGGAGATCGGCCGCCTGGGCAAAGAACTCTACAAGCGGTTAGCTTACATGAGCGGTCACTGGGACCGCCTGGGCAGGAGCCTGGAACGCGCCGTGGAGGCGTACAACGAAGCGGCCGGCTCTCTGGAGTCGCGCGTGCTTGTGACTGCCCGCAAGTTCGAGGAGCTCGAAACCAGCCCGTTTGGCTTCGTGCTGGAAAGCCCGCAGCCGATCGATACCCGGCCGCGCAGCCTCGCTGCGCCGGAGATCTCGTCGCCGCCCGAAAGCGCCTGAGCGGTCCTTGTGGGGCAGGCCCTCGGGGGTGCCCTCTGGGCCCGGCGGCCTCTCAGGCCGCCCTCTTGACATTCTAAATGAAACCCGTCATACTCCTCTTGGATGTCTACACGAAACGCCAATCCCGATGTTTTGCAGGGCACCCTCGACCTGATGGTCCTCCGCACGCTTGAAACCATGGGTCCGCAGCACGGCTTCGGACTGGCCAAGCGCATCCAGCAGATCTCCGCCGGCGCGCTTGACTTGAACCAGGGCACTCTTTACCCCGCGCTGCTGCGCCTGGAGCAGCGCGGCTGGATCTCGTCCCGCTGGGGCGCCTCCGATAAGAATCGCCGCGCGAAGTTCTACGAGCTAACCAGAGCCGGCCGAAAACAGATCGGCCGCGCGACGGACGACTGGGAGCGCACTGTCGCCCTGATGGCGCGGTTTCTGCGAGTGGCCGAATAGGAGCTTTCGTGCGCACGCTATGGAAACGTCTGAGAGCGCTCTTCTCCGAGCGGCGGTCGGACCGCGAACTGAGCGAAGAGGTGGAAGTCCACCTGGAAATGCGCGCCGCCGAGCTGCGCCAACAGGGTGTCGACCCCGGCGCCGCGCGCGAGGCGGCCCGCCGCGAATTCGGCGGCATCGAGCAGATGAAAGAGGCGTACCGCGACCGCCGCGGCATTCCGTGGATCGAGATTCTGGCGAAGGATGCGCGGTACGGCCTCCGCGGGCTGCTCCGCAATCCCGCTTTCACCCTCGCCGCCGTGCTCTCGCTGGCGCTGGGCATCGGCGCCAATACGGCCATCTTCTCGTTCATCGACACCCTCATGCTGCGCATGCTGCCGGTGGAAAAGCCGGAGCAACTCGTGAATCTCTACAGGACCGGCGGCTGGGGCAAAGGCTATGCTTCGTATCCGCTCTATCTGGAATTCCGGAAGCACACCGACTTGTTCGCCGGTGTGTTCGCGCGCAGCGGCGCCGGCAAAGTGCGCTTCGATGCGGGCCACAGCAATTCCGTCGAGTATGTGGAGCGCGAGTATGTCACCGGAAACTACTTCGATGTCCTGGGAGTGAAGCCGGCCATCGGACGGCTCTTCAAGGACGAAGACAACCGCACGCCACAGGCTCACCCGCTGGTCGTCCTCAGTTACGATTTCTGGCGCAACCGGCTGGCACTCGATCCCGCCATCCTCGGGCGCGTGCTGACGGTGGATGAGCAGCCGTTGACGGTGATCGGTGTGGCGGCTCCCGGGTTTCATGGCGTGGAAGTGGAGAGCCATGCGGACGCGTGGGTGCCGGCCATGATGTTCCGTGGCCAGATCATGCAGCACGGCATGCATTGGGTCTGGATCATGGCGCGCCGCCGGCCGGAGATACGGAGAGGCCGCATCCAGGCCGCTGCCAACACCATCATGCAGCAGTACCTGATGAGCGTCTACGGCGGGCAACGCGCGAGCGCGTTCGGCAGGTTTGCGTTGGCGCAGAAGATCGAAGTCCGCGATGCCGGCGTGGGAATCTCCATGCTGCGCGAAGCGTTCGGCAAGCCATTGGGTATCCTGATGGCGGCAGTCGGCTTGGTGCTGCTGATCGCCTGCGCCAACGTGGCCAACCTGTTGATCGCGCGCGGAGCCGTGCGCCGCCGCGAAATTGCCATGCGCTTCTCGTTAGGCGCCACGCGGTGGCGGCTGGTTCGGCAGTGGCTGATCGAGAGTCTGCTGCTCGCCCTGCTGGGCAGCATTTTGGGCCTGGCATTCGCTATTTGGGGCGAGCGCTACATGCTCCTGTTTCTGCCGCCCGGCGCTGGCGAGGGATTCGCCGTTTCGCCGGATTCGACCGTGCTGACGTTCACGCTGGGCATTTCCATTCTTTCGGCCGTCCTGTTCGGCCTGGCGCCGGCTTTGCGCGCCACGTCTCTCGATCCCGCCGCCGCTCTGAAGGATGGCGGCTCGCAGCAGCCCGGCCGCGGCGCGCGCGCCGTCTTTCGCAAGGCTTTGGTGGTGGTGCAGGTGGCGCTTTCCGTGGTGCTGGTGGTGACGGCGGGATTGTTCGCGCACAGCCTGGCGGGCCTGCGCTCCATCAATCCGGGATTCGTCGCGCAGAACGTGGTCACGTTCTCGCTGGACTATCCGCGCGCATGGAAGGATGCGGACAAGCGAAACCATCGCGAGAGGCTGCTGGCCGAGCTGACTGAAGTGCCCGGCATCGCTTCCGTCAGTTATGGGATGCCAGGTCCGTATCAAGGCGGCGATGCGAGCGCCTCCATCCGCGTTCCCGGATCGGCCCGTACGGCCAAAGAAGGCGTGGAGATTAGCGAGCAGTTCATAGGGCCCGCGTACTTTGCAACCATCGGCATCCGGCCGCTGCGGGGCAGGGAATTCGACCCAGGCGACTGGCGCTCCACGCGCAAGATCGCCGTGGTCAATGAGGCGTTCGTCCGCCAATTCCTGCCGGGCACGCCAGACCCCACCGGCCGTATCCTTAGCTTTGACGACTCGAAACCCGAAGGCGGCGATCCGACCTATATAGTCGGCTTGGTGCACGACATCTTGCACGACGGTCTGAAAACAACCGCGAAGTCTACTGTATACGTTCCATTGCGCGAGAGCGGGTTCATCGATCCCATGCTGCTGGTGCGCGCGCAATTGCCTCCCGCTTCGTTGCTGCCGGTGATCCGGCGCGAGCTCAGCAGTATCAATCCCGAGGTGGCGCTGGTTGAGCCGCGCACTCTGCGCGAGCGGGTAGACGATTCCATCTTCGCCGACCGCATGATTGCGACGCTGAGCGGATTCTTTGGCGGCCTTGCTTTGTTGCTGGCCGCCATAGGCATTTACGGCGTGATGGCCTACGCGGTCACGCGCCGCACCGCGGAAATCGGCCTGCGCATCGCGCTTGGCGCCGCTCCGGCGAAAATCACGTGGATGGTATTGCGCGATGGCCTGCTGCTGATCGCGCTGGGCGTAGCCATTGGGCTGCCGTTCGCGCTCGCAGCGGGGCGAATCAGCGCATCGCTCCTCTACGGGATCAAGCCAAACGACCCGTTGACTTTCGGATTGACCATCGCCGTGCTTTTGGCGATCGGCGTCCTGGCTGCGTTTCTCCCCGCGCGACGCGCCGCCGCGGTCGAGCCGGTAGAGGCGCTGCGCCACGAGTAGGGAGCTTGCCTGGCTGAGTAATAGCTACCGGCCTGAGCCGGCCATGGCTAATTCGCGTTTTTCGGAGAGGACCCACCTTGGAGTGTGGTCCTTGCTGGGGCATGAGGGAAACGTTTCCCCAGCCTGCATGTGAATCTCAGCGCCGCATGTCGCACAACGATAGCGGCCACTCTCAGGACTGGTTTGACCTATTTCACGCATATGTTTAGCTTACTCCAATTTGGGCCTCGGCGCGCCGCCGTATGCTTAGCCGTTTTGGGGAAACCGCTCCCTGACGGTCGCGGCTCGGTAAACCTTGCGAAATCAACGCGACCCTTGCGAAATCAACGCGACTGTTACCGAGCCGCGACCGTAAGGGAGTGCCCCATGGCCCTGCGGGCCACCAAAGGTGATGAAAATGGGCGCGAGCTGCGCTAGCATTTTCTCTGGCGGAGAGTGGCCGAGGTCGTTTCCGCTCT
>Ga0181518_10002031_pt1 | contig 19848 bp, 19 predicted proteins | sample PEATcosm2014_Bin_28_FD_119751 | JGI IMG/M metagenome (GOLD analysis project Ga0181518, IMG submission 119751) | Peatland microbial communities from MTU Mesocosm Facility, Houghton, MI, USA - PEATcosm2014_Bin01_60_metaG | ecosystem: Environmental > Terrestrial > Soil > Wetlands > Peat | place... | reverse complement strand
GCTGTAGTGCGGCAGCATCACGCCGCCGCTGCCGACGCGGATGCGCGCGGTGGCGGCGGCGATCGGCCCGATCAGCGCCTCGGGGCTGGGGCCGGCGAGCATCGGGCCGCCGTGGTGCTCGGCCACCCAATAGCGGTGATAGCCCAGCTCGTCGGCCAGCCGCGCGAGGTCGAGCGTATTAGCGAGCGCGTGCGCGCCCGTGGACCCCTGGGAGATCGGGGACTGATCGAGGACCGACAGGCGGAAGGGCGCGGAGGGGCTTGCCATGCGGCACGCAGGTTATGACGACGCGGTAGGGTTTGACGAGAACTTCGGGGAGGGGATCGATGTATCAACCAACGCTGTTCCGCGACCGCCCGCGCCCTGCGCAGATCGTGCTCGGCGGGGTCGTCCCGGCGATCGCCGGCGCCGTCGCCGGCGTGCTCGTGGGCGTCTCCAGCGGCGCGTACTGGGGCTACGCGGCGTTCGTGGCGCTCGCCAGCGTGAGCGCCGGCTTCGAGCATCAGGACGGCTGGGGCGGCGCCGATCGCGGCCTCGTCGCCGGCTTCGTCTACGGCGTCGGCCTGCTGCTCGCGCACCTGATCGCGGGCACGCACGCGAAGGTCTCGCTCGGCAGCTTCCCGCCGCTGCTCGCCGTCGTCACCCCGATCGCCGGCATGCTGCTGACCGCCACCGGCGGCTGGCTCGCGCGCGTCCTGCGCGAGCGCGCGCAGACGGGCGCGACGATCCCCGCGGAGTGACCGAGGGCGGCGTTCGCGCCGCCTCCCCGCGACGATCGATCGACCTGCGCGTGGGGCGTCGCCCCGCCCGGCTAGCCTGCGAGCCAGTCGGGCGGAACGAGCAGCACCGAGCAGTGCGCTTTGTGGACGACGCGCCGGCTGACGCTGCCGATCGCTCGCAGACCGCCGAGCCGGCGGCTGCCCATGACGACGAGCGAGCTCGCGTCGCGCTTGGCGGCCGCGATGATCAGCTCCGCCGCGGCGCCGACCTCGACGCGCGCCTCGCACGCGCCGTCGATCGCCTGCTCCAGCCTGCTCGCCTGCTCCTGGATGCGGTGCGGCCGTGCCGAGGACTCCTTGCCGATCGTGTGCAGCAGCGTCACGCTCGCGCCGTGCTCGCCAGCCACGCGAGCGACCCAGTCGACCAGCTCGTCCGATCCGTCCAGGCCGTCGCTCGCGACCAGGATGCGCTCCGGGAAGCGGTGCGCACCGGCCGGCAGCGCGCGCGCCGACAGCAACGGGGCGCCAAGCGAGTCCAGGGCGCCCTCGGCCACGCTTTCGATGAACCTGCCACCCAGCCACGACGTCGCCGGCGCGCCCAGCGCCAGCAGGTCACGGCCGGCCGCGTGCTCGAGAACCTGCTGCGACGGCGGTCCCTCGGGCTCGATCAGGCCCGTGCACTCCGCGCCGGAACCCCGCGCGATCGCCTCTGCGCGCTCCAGGATCCGCTCGGCGCGGCGGGGGCTGATCGCCGCGTGCTTGTTGACGCCGCTGCCCGCCACGGCCGTCACTGCCAGCAGCGTCATGCGGGCCTCCGGGCCCGCCAGGATCGCCGCCTGCTCCACTGCCGCATAGCTTCTGCGTGTCCCGTCCACTGCGCACAGGACGTCGACGAACAGTCCGTCGGACTGCGCCGGCGCCTGCGCTTGCTTCGATTGAGGTGTTCGTGTCTCGGTCATGGGCAGAACTTACGTCCACGACGGACTCCGGGCATCCGTGTAATTCCCTGACGTCAAGAGGAGGATGCCGCAGTCTTCCTCAGTCCAGCGCCGGTAGGCTACGAGCATGAGCGACACTGCGAATGACTCCGAGCCCCCTTTCCACCTGTTCCTCGACCCGGAGGAGGTGCCGGTCGCGGCCAGGGCGCTGCGGCTGCTGATCTCCGACGAGGCGCGCGAGGCCCACATCCGCGACCTCGCGCGCGCGGTCATCGCCGAGCTCGAGCGCCAGCCGGACGGGCAGGATGTGCTGACGGTGACGCTGGCGCCCCAGCAGATGAAGATCACGCACAGCGCCGTGCGACTGCTGTTCAACGACTCACAGCGCGGGCAGGCCGAGGAACGCGAGATCCTGCGCGCGATCCTCGAGAAGCTCCCCGACGAGCACGTCATGCGCGCGATCGAGCTGGAGTAGCAGCCCGCGCGGACGCCGTTGCGGGCGCCTGGGCAAGCTGCTAAACCAGGCACCCCGAGAGAACAGGAGACCGACGAGCGTGTGCCTGGCGATTCCCGGCCGAGTCGTGGAGGTCGTCGACGACGCCGACCAGCTTGCGAAGGTGGACGTCGCCGGCGTCAGGCGCACCGTCAACCTCGCGCTACTGGACGCCGACCCGCATGCGCTCATCGGCAGCTGGGTGCTGATCCACGTCGGCTTCGCCCTGTCGCAGATCGACGAGCGCGAGGCGCTCGCCACGCTCCAGCTGCTGCAGGAGATGGGCGAGGACTACGAGCAGCAGCTGCGCGAGCTGCGCGAGAGCGCGGTCGAATGAGGTTCGTCGAGGAGTTCCGCGACGCCGAGCTGGGGCGCGCGCTCGCCGCGGAGATCCGCTCGCTGGTGCAGGACGGGCGCACGTACAAGCTGATGGAGGTGTGCGGCGGGCACACCCACTCGATCTACCGCTACGGGATCGACGGGCTGCTGCCCGACGGGGTCGAGCTCGTGCACGGGCCCGGATGTCCGGTGTGCGTGCTGCCGATGGGCCGCGTCGACGACGGCATCGCGCTCGCGCACGAGCCGAACGTGATCTTCACGTGCTTCGGCGACATGCTGCGGATTCCCGGCTCGCACGGCAGCCTGCTGGACGCCAAGGCGCGGGGGGCCGACGTGCGCATGGTCTACTCGCCGCTCGACGCGCTCGCGATCGCCAGGCGCAACCCCGAGCGCGAGGTCGTGTTCTTCGCGATCGGCTTCGAGACGACCGCGCCGTCGACCGCGCTCACGCTGATGCGCGCGAAGGCCGAGCGCATCGCCAACTTCTCGTGCATGTGCAACCACGTCACGATCGTGCCGCCGCTGCGCGCGCTGCTCGACTCGCCGGCGCTCGAGATCGACGGCTTCATCGGCCCCGGCCACGTCTCCACGGTCGTCGGCGCGCGGCCGTTCCGGTTCGTCCCCGAGGACTACGGCAAGCCGCTGGTCATCTCCGGCTTCGAGCCACTGGACGTGCTGCAGTCGATCCACATGCTGCTCACGCAGCTCGCCGACGGCAGGCGCGAGGTCGAGAACCAGTACGCGCGCGTCGTCCCCTGGGAGGGCAACCCGCGCGCGCTCGCCGTCATCGCCGAGGTGTTCGCGCTGCGCCCGCACTTCGAGTGGCGCGGCCTCGGCTTCATCTCACAGAGCGGGCTGGCGCTGTCCGACGCCTACGCCGAGCTCGACGCCGAGCGGCGCTTCAGCATCCCCGGCATCCGCGTCGCCGACCCCAAGGCGTGCCAGTGCGGCGAGGTGCTCAAGGGCGCGATCAAGCCGTGGGAGTGCAAGGTGTTCGGCACCTCCTGCACGCCCGAGCGCCCGATCGGCACGTGCATGGTCTCGCCTGAGGGCGCCTGCGCCGCCTACTACTCCTACGGCCGCCACGCCGGCCAGCGGGAGGCCACCCGGGAGAACGCGCTGACCGGCGCTGGTGAGGCGTACCCGTGAGCGGCGCCACGCGCCAGGAGCGGATCGGGGAGATCGTGCAGCGCACGCGCGCCAGGCCCGCGCGCTTTCGCGACGAGCACATCACGATGGCGCACGGCGCCGGCGGCAAGGCCTCGCAGTCGCTGATCGAGGGGCTGCTGCTGCCCGCGCTGCGCAACGACGCGCTGGCGGCGCTGGGCGACGCGGGGACGATCGCGGTGGACGGCGTGCGCCTGGCGCTGAGCACGGACAGCTTCGTCGTCACCCCCATCCGCTTCCCCGGCGGCTCGATCGGCGAGCTGGCGGTCAACGGCACGGTCAACGACCTCGCCGTCTCCGGCGCGCGGCCGCTCGCGCTGACGCTGTCGCTGGTGCTCGAGGAGGGCCTGCCCGCGGATGAGCTGCGCGCGGAGATCGACGCGATCGCGCTCGCCGCGGCCGCCGCCGGGGTGCAGGTGATCGCGGGCGACACGAAGGTCGTCGAGCGCGGACACGCCGACCGCATGTACGCGTGCACCACCGGCGTCGGCGTGCTCGACCCGCGCGCCGAGCTGTCGACCTCGGCGCTGTGCCCCGGCGACCGCATCCTCGTCTCCGGCGCGGTTGGCGAGCACGGGATGGCGATCATGCTCGCGCGCGACGAGTTCGCGCTGGAGGCCGACATCCGCTCGGACACGCGCTCGCTGTGGCCGGCCGTCGACGCGCTGCTCGACGCCGCCGGCGCGGACGTGCACTGCATGCGCGATGCCACGCGCGGCGGCGTCGCCTCCGCGCTCAACGAGCTCGCGCGCGCATCCGGGGTGGCGGCGCTCGTGCGCGAGCGCGAGGTGCCCGTGGCGCCTGCCGTCGCCGGCGCCTGCGAGCTGCTCGGCATCGATCCGCTGTACGTCGCCAACGAGGGAAAGCTCGTGGCGTTCGTCGCGCCCGCGCGCGCGCGGGCGGCACTCGACGCGCTGCGCGCCGTCGCGGGCTGCGAGCAGGCGGCGGACGTCGGCGAGGTGCTGGCCGAGCCACCCGGCATGGTGCTCGTCGACACCGCCTTCGGCGGGCGCCGCGTGATGGACCTGCTCGCCGGCGACCCGCTCCCCCGCATCTGCTGATGCACGAGCTGTCGCTCAGCCGCGCGATCCTCGACGCCGCGCTCGCGCGCGCCGAGGGGCGCAGCGTGGTGGCGGTGGACGTGACCGTCGGAGCGTTGCGCCAGGTGGTTCCGAGCTCGCTGTCGTTCTACTTCGAGATCGTCTCGAGCGGGACGGCTTGCGAGGGAGCGCGGCTGCGCGCGCACCTGGCGCCGGCGCGGCTGCGCTGCGCGTGCGGGCACGAGTGGGAGCTGCGCGAGCCCGCGTTCCGCTGCCCGCGCTGCCACGGCGGCGAGGTGGCGGTGCTGAGCGGCGAGGAGCTGACCGTGGACTCGATCGAGGTGGAGGAGGAGCCGTGCACCGCAGCAAGGTGAGGGTGGCAACAGGCGTTCTCGACGCGAACGACACGATCGCGCAGGCCAATCGCGCCGACTTCGACCGCGCGGGCGTGCGCGTGGTCAACCTGATGAGCGCGCCCGGCGCGGGCAAGACGGCGCTGCTCGAGCGGGTGCTGATGGACGGTCTCGGCGACGTGCGCGTGGGGGTGCTGGAGGGCGATGTCCAGGGCTCGCTCGACGCCGAACGGCTGTCGGCGCTGCACGTGCCGGTGACGCAGCTGAACACCGACCCCGGCTTCGGCGGCGAGTGTCACCTCGACGCCAACATGGTGCGCTCGGCGCTCGGCGCGATCGCGCTCGACGAGATAGACCTGCTGGTGATCGAGAACGTCGGCAACCTCGTGTGCCCGGCGGAGTTCCGCGTCGGCGAGGACAGGCGCGCGATGATCTCCTCGGTCACCGAGGGCGAGGACAAGCCGCTGAAGTACCCGCTGATGTTCCGCGCGTGCGAGCTGGTGGTCGTCAACAAGATCGACCTGCTGCCCCACCTCGACTTCTCGCTGGAGCGCTTCCTCGCGAACCTCGACCAGGTCAACCCAGGCGTCGAGCACATGCTCCTCAGCGCCCGCACCGGCGAGGGCGTCGACGCGTTCGCGCGCTGGCTCGCGGACATCGCGTGAGAGAGCGCGTCGAAGAGCTGCTGGCGCTGCGCACCGACGCCAACGAGCGCTTCTTCGCGACCGCCGCCGAGCCGCTGGCGCGGCTGTGCAGCCTCGTCGCGGAGCGCTTCTGGAACGGGGGGCGGCTGCTGGCGATAGGCGGCGCGGCGCAGGCGCGCTCGGACGCGCGCCACGTGGCAGTCGAGTTCGTCCATCCGGTGATCGTCGGCAAGCGCGCGCTGCCGGCGCGGGCGCTCACCGGCGAGCACGGCTCGCTGCGCGAGGACGTCGCGCTGACGACCGAGCCCGGCGACATCGCGATCGCGTTCGGCTCCGACGCGGACACCGCCGCCGCGGTTGAGGCCGCCCGCCTGCGCGGCTGCCTGACGATCGCGTTCGAGCGCGTCGGCGCGGAGTGGGAGCTCGAGCCACCGGTCGCCGACGCGCTCGTGCGCCAGGAGCTGGCCGAGACGGCGTACCACGTGCTGTGGGAGCTCGTGCACGTGTTCTTCGAGCACCGCGGCCTGCTCGGCGCCGCGGGCCCGGCGCAGCCCGCGCGCGACATCGGCGCGGCCAGCTTCCTGTACCCGTTCCTCGCCGGACCCGGCGACAGCGCGCGGGGCGGCGTCGAGGACGATCTCGAGCGCGTCCTCGACGACGTGCGCGCCTCGATCGCGATGAAGGCGCAGGAGATCTCGGCCCTGCGCGCGCAGACGCTCACCGACGGCGCCGGCGCGCTGATCGCGGCGGCGGCAGCGCTGCGCGAGCGCCTGGACGCCGGCGGCACGGTGCTGGCGCTCGGCAACGGCGGCTCGGCGACCGACGCGATGGACGCGGTCGCCGACCTGCGCGCCGCGCCGGGCGGCTGGGCGGCGCGACGCGCGATCGACCTCGCCGAGGACCCCTCGATCCTGACGGCGATCGGCAACGACGTCGGCGTCGAGACGATCTTCAGCCGCCAGGTGATCGCCCACGGCCGCGCGGGCGACGCGCTGCTCGCGTTCTCGACCAGCGGCGGCTCCGCGAACGTCACCCGCGCGCTCGCCGAGGCGCGCACACGCGGCCTGGCGACGGTGGCGCTGGTCGGCTACGACGGCGGCGCGATCGCCGCCGAGGCGCTCGCCGACCACGTGATCGTCACCCGCTCGCAGAGCATCCCCCGCATCCAGGAGGCGCAGGCCAGCGCGTGGCACGTCGTGCGCGAGCTGATCGAGCTGATCGAGCTGGACGCAGGCGCGGCGGGCGCCGGCAGGGTGTGATGGGCACCGTCGCCCGCACCCGCGTGCGCGCTCGCGTGGAGGGCGTGGTGCAGGGCGTGGGCTTCCGGCCGTTCGTGCACCGCCTCGCGCGCGAGCACGCGCTGTCGGGGTGGGTGCGCAATGACGAGCACGGCGTGCTGCTGGAGGTGGAGGGCGAGGCGGACGCGGTGGAGCGCTTCCTCGAGCGCCTCAGCGGCGAGCCGCCGCCGCTGGCGGTCGTCGAGCGGGTGCGCGCCGAGCGCCTGGAGCCGGCTGTGGTCGAGGGCTCCCGCGTCGCGCCGGCACACCCGATCGGCCAGGAGGGCTTTCGCATCCTGCCCAGCCGAGCGACGGGCGAGCCCACCGCGCTTGTGCCGGCGGACGTGGCTCCGTGCGCGGACTGCCTAGCGGAGATGCTCGACCCGCACGACCGCCGCCACCGCTACCCGTTCATCAACTGCACCAACTGCGGCCCGCGCTTCACGATCGTCCGCGGCGTCCCGTACGACCGCGCGCGGACGACCATGAGCGCGTTCCAGATGTGCGCGGCCTGCCGCGCGGAGTACGAGGACCCGGCGAGCCGGCGCTTTCACGCGCAGCCGAACGCTTGTGCGGCGTGCGGGCCGACGTTGCGCCTGATCGATTGCTCGGGCGAGCAGAGGGCGAGCGGCTGGGAGCACGTGGACGTTCGGGCGCCGGCCGGCGGAACTGCGCTCACCGGCGAGCACGCGCTGGCGAGGGCGGTCGCGGCGCTGCTGACGGGACGGATCGTCGCGGTCAAGGGCCTCGGCGGATACCACCTGGCGTGCCGCGCGGACGACGAGCGGGCGGTGGCGGAGCTGCGCGAGCGCAAGCGTCGCGAGGAGAAGCCGTTCGCGCTGATGGCACGCGACCTCGACGTTGTGGGCGGGCTCGTCGACCTCAGCCCGGCCGAGCGAAGGCTGATGTGTGGCCCCGAGCGGCCGATCGTGGTCGCCCGCCGGCTTGACGGCGCGCCCGTCGCGCAGGCGGTCGCGCCGGGCGCCCCCGACCTCGGCGTGATGCTGCCGTCGACGCCGCTTCACCACCTGCTGCTCGCGGACACGGGCACGACGCTGGTGATGACCAGCGGCAACGCGAGCGACGAGCCGATCGCCTATCGCGACGAGGAAGCGCTCGAGCAGCTGGGCGCGATCGCCGACGCGCTGCTCGTGCACGACCGCCCGATCGAGGTGCGCGTCGACGACTCGATCGTGCGCTCGTTGGACGCGAGCGCGAGTCGAGCGGATGCCGACGATCCGTACACATCGACGCGTGACGTGGGGCGCATGCTCATACTCAGACGCTCGCGCGGTTACACGCCGCGCAGCGTTGCGCTGCCGCTGCACGCGCCGCCGCTGCTGGCGTGCGGCGCAGAGCTGAAGAGCACGTTCTGCCTGGCGAGCGGCTCACGCGCATGGGTTTCGCAGCACATGGGCGACCTGAAGAATTGGGAGACCCTGCGCGCGTTTCGCGAGGGAATCGAGCACTTCCAGGAGCTGTTCGCGGTCGAGCCGGAGATGGTGGCGCACGACCTGCACCCGGACTACCTCTCAACGGGCTACGCAATGCAGCGCGAGGGCGTGGAGCTCGTGGGGGTCCAGCATCACCACGCGCACCTGGCCGCGGTGCTGGCCGAGCACGGCGAGCGCGGCCCTGCGATCGGCGCGATCTACGACGGCTCCGGGCTGGGCAGCGACGGCGCCGTGTGGGGCGGCGAGCTGCTGCTCGGCGATCTCGCGCAGGCCCAGCGCGTCGGCCACCTGCACTCGGTGCGGCTTCCCGGCGGGGATGCCGCAGTGCGCGAGCCGTGGCGGATGGCGTGCGCGTGGCTGCTCGCGGCGTTCGAAGGCGACGCGCCGCTGCCGAGGAGCATGGCCGGCCGGGTGGACGGGGCGCGCTGGCGGCAGGTGGTCGAGCTCGCAAGCACCGGGACGGGGTCGCCGGTCACGACGAGCGTCGGCCGCCTGTTCGACGCGGTGGCGGCCCTGTGCGGCATCCGCATGGCCGTCCGCGACGAGGGTCGCGCGGCGGTCGAGCTCGAAGCGGCCGCGACGTGCGCGCCGGCAAGCGAGCGAGATGGCTACACGTTTCCGATCATCGAGGATGGGCTGTTGCGGCTCGACGCGCGCGACTCGGTGCGAGCGATCGTGGGCGACCTCGCCGCCGGCGTCTCCCCTCCTGTGGTCAGCGCGCGCTTCCACAACGGCCTGGCCGACACGACCGTCCGTGCGCTTTCGCAGTTGGCGCAGCGTGAAGGCGTGCGGACCGTGGTCCTCTCAGGGGGCGTGTTCCAGAACCGTCTGCTGCTCGAGCGGTGCCTGGCGCGGCTCGCCGACACCAATCTGCGCGTGCTGCTCCCGCGCGAGCTGCCACCCAACGACGGGGCGATCTCCTACGGGCAGGCGGCAGTGGCCGCCGCCCGGATGGGAGTCTGAGCACGAACTCCAAATTCTTGGAGTTCCTTGGAGTTGATTTGGAGTTCGCGCCAGGAGGATGTTCTTACCCAATGAGGCTGGGCCAGAGCTTCACGGGAGGCCTGTTGCCATGAGGTTAGACCACCTGCTAAGTTTAGTTCTCGGACTTAATTTAGTCAGGAGCCTAATACCTTATGAGTCGCGCTGAATTCAAGAACCCGTACCGCCCCGGAGCCGGGCACATGCCGCCCCACCTCGCTGGCCGTCAGCGTGAGTACGCGGAGTTCGATCGGCTCCTCGAGCAGGACGAGATCCTGGAGAACATGGTCCTCACGGGGCTTCGTGGCGTCGGCAAGACCGTGCTCCTGGAAACCTTCAAGCCCCGTGCGATGCAGCGCGGCTGGCTCTGGGCGACCGCGGACCTATCTGAGTCGGCGAGCATCAGCGAGACCGCTCTCGCGCAGCGTATCCTCGCCGACCTCGCGCTGATCACCTCCTCGATCACGGTCGAGGAGCAACAGCCGAACAACCCAACCGGATTCGCCGCACACGCCGAGCCCCGCAGAGTCCCGCTATCGCACGAGCTGCTCGCGTCGGTCTACCGAAGCACGCCGGGCCTGATCTCCGACAAGATCAAGGCGACGCTCGAATTCGCGTGGCATCACCTCCAGCAACAGGAGCAGCACAGGGTGATCTTTGCCTACGACGAGGCGCAGAACCTCTCGGATCACGCCGAGAAGGAGCAGTTTCCGCTTTCGGTGCTGCTCGACGTCTTCCAGTCGATCCAGAAGAAGGGCATTCCGTTCATGCTGGTCCTCGCGGGCCTGCCGACGCTCTTTCCAAAGCTGGTGGACGCACGGACGTACTCGGAGCGCATGTTCCGCGTGGTGACCCTGGACAAGCTCAACGACGGGGAGAGCCGAGAGGCGATTCTCAAGCCGATCGAGGTTGCCGAATGCCCGATCAAGTTCTCGCCGGACTCCGTCAATACGATCTGCCACGAGTCCGGCGGCTATCCGTACTTCATCCAGTTCATCTGTCGCGAGGTATTCGACGTCTTCATCCAGCAGCACGCGAACAACGACCTGCCGGCGGGTGTACCGGTCGATGCCATCCAGCGCAAGCTGGACACCGACTTCTTCGCAGGACGCTGGGCAAAGATCACCGATCGTCAGCGGGAACTGCTCTGGGCGGTCGCCAACCTCGATCACCCGGACGAGGAATTCACAATCCAGGAACTCGTCGAGGAGGGCAGGAAGCTCCTCACCAAGACCTTCTCGCCAAGCCACGCCAATCAGATGCTCGTCAGCCTCTCCGAGCGCGGCATGATCTATAAGAACCGCCTGGGCAGATACTCGTTTGCCGTGCCGCTCCTGGGGCGCTTCATCCTCCGGACCTACGAGCCCCCCACCGAGCTTGAACAGCATGCCTAGTGCAGCGTCCCCGAAGTAGCTTGTCGATTCGCGGGGCTCGTAACGATCGCTCGCGCGCCTGCTGGTCGTCCGACGGGGCTGTGTGCGACTCGACCTTCGAGACGCTCGCTCCCGCTGGAGAGGGGCGCTCTCGCCTGACGACGCGCCACGTACCGCCGTGACGCCGTGAAACCGGAGCTTCGTGCCGGCGAGTGCAAGCGCGTTGCCACCCCAACACGCGTGTTGGCCATCCCTTATGGGGGCCCGGCCGGCGTCTATCTACACGCCCGCGGGGGCTGGGTCGGGTCGCACGACCACCGTGTCGGCGATCGGCACGATCTCGTTTACGGGGAGATCCGCGAGCGACGCGTGCTTGCGGATCGCTTCCACGCTTGCCGCCTCGTATATGCATACGGTTCCGACTGAGCCGCCGTCCTCCTGCAGGACATAGCTGCGGATCCAGCGCACGTCGTCGGGCATCTGCTCGTCTGCGACCTTGGTCGAGCGCGCAGCGGCCTCCTCGAGCTCGGCGCCCGATCGCCAGCCGTTGCGCCTGAGGATTGCGTATACCTCCATCGTGCCCTCCTTGGAGTTGGTGTCGCCGTTTGGCCGATCGGTAGGCTCATAAGCCTTTTCCGACCGATTGTCGGTCGGTAAACTAGCGCAGAATTTGTCCGGCGTCAATTCCCCATCCGAAGCGGCGGCGGCAACGTCCGCCCCCAGGCGTGGCCGTCCGCCCGCCGGAGCTCGCGAGCGGCTGGTCCGCGCGATGCGCGATCTGCTCCTCGAACGAGACTTCGACCAGATCGCGACGGAGGAGATCCTCGCTCGCGCCGGCGTCAGCCGTGGCGGCATGTACCACCACTTCGCCAGCAAGGTCGAGCTCTTCAAGGCCGCATACCAGGCCTCCGAGCTGGACGCGATGCTCCGCCTGGGCGCGGTCGCCGAGCAGCAGGCAGCCAGCGGCGCTGGTCCGTTCGATCAGCTCCTGGCTGGATGCATCGCCTATCTGCGCGAGTGCGCGAGCCCAGGGGAGCTTCAGCGGATCGGCCTGCGGCAGAGCCGTGCGGTGCTCGGGTGGGAGAGCTGGCGTGAGGCTGCGGCGCCGCTGGGCATCGCGGCTCTGGGGGCCGGTGTCCAGGCGGCCGTCGACGCCGGCGAGCTCGCCAGCGACGACGTCACGATCACGACCCACCTCCTGCTGTCCGCGCTGGTCGAGGCGGGATTGCTAGCCGCCACCGACCCCAAGCCGCAGCAGGCGCTGGCACGGATCGAGGCCGAGATCACCCGCCTGCTGGATGGCCTGCATACGTCGTAAGGCAAGTACGGACGTGAGCAGTCGCAGCGCGCGAAGCCGGTGCGGCCCGCGCAGCCCCCGCTCTGTCAGACCTCATCACGGTAGCTGGCGGCACGACACGGTCGTCTCAGGCGAGCGCTGGATCGTCTGGAGAACCACGCAGTAGCGCTCGGTTAGGCGCAGGACCGTGTCTAGGTCGGCTGCGCTCGCGTCGCTCACTAGGTCGAAGTGAAGCCGGATCGCGCGGAACCCGACCGGAGCCTCCTTGCTCACGCCCAAGGTGCCGCGGAAGTCCAGATCGCCCTCGGCCGACACGGTGCCGCCCTTCACCGGTACCTCGAGCGACGTGCACACAGCGCGCAAGGTGACTCCAGCGCACGCGACCAGCGCCTCGAGCAGCATGTCGCCCGAGCACAGCAAGCTCCCGTCGCCGCCGCTTGCCGGATGCAGCCCTGCGCTCGCCAGCGCGGCCCCGGTTCGCACCGAGCAGCTGATGCCGTCCTCGGGCTCGCCGGTCGCGCTCAAGGTAACGACCGCCGCCTCGGGATCCGCGCGGTAGCGCTCCTTGAGCGGTGTCTGCAACGCACGCAGCTCCTCCGAACGCATCAGAACCCAATGTTCGCACGATCGCGCTCCGTAGGCGGATAGGAGCGGAAGAAGTCTGCTCATGCGCTGCGCGAGAAGCGGCACTCTCTCGATAGCGGTCCGAGACAACCGCTGTGGACGACAAGCAGGCGCGAGGTCGACAACACGTTCACAGCTGCTTTCTCCGGCGCAAGCAAGCGTCTGCGCAGCGACGTTCGGACGACCCTAGCCCACCGAATGTGTAGGAGCGTGAAATGGTCGCTCCCATGCAGAGGAGGGATTCTCGCGTAGCGCTAACCAACGGCGACCCGTAGGCACGCGAGAGATACCTGCGCCGTGATGGCTGGTTTGGGGCGCAACGCCAACATCGCCGCGGTCGTGATCCCAGCAAACGCCGAGGCGTGATCGCGTGGTTGGCCCCAGCACTTCCGCAGGTCGCTTATGCCGGTAGCCGAGGAGGCCCTCCCGCTCTAGCTTGTCGCGACTCGGGTGAAGCCTCCAAGGTGGTGTCGCTTGACGGTGAGTGGAACGCCTGCCCCTGCCTGGTGACTCAACATCTTTAGAACAGCCTCGCTCGGAGTCCCATAGACCTGGATACTCGTTGTGGCCTCGACCGTCTCGGCATATGCGCGCGCCGCACGATCTGCGACGGCGCTCATATGAAACTCCATCGACTCGGCGTCTGGGTGAACCTGCACGACGCCGACCTCGCGGCCGTCCTCGCTCGCGTACTCGTTGAACGCGATCAACCGCGGCTCGTTCGCCTCGATAAAGTCGCATAGCTCCGGGACTCGTTTGCGCTCGGCCTCGAGCTTGCCGGGCTTGAGACTGTTAGTCGCGATGAAAATAAATGGTCCGGACATAGTGACTCCTCTCCGTTTTCCTTCATCGTAAGCCACCATCTCTACCAGTCGGGCCCGAGGCTTGTCTTCGAGGGGAAAGGTGCCCGGCTGGTTCCCGCGTCAACGATCAGTTCGCCCGAGCCGTTGGTTCGGCGTGTGCGCCTGGCTGGGGCAGGTGCTGGTAGAGTTGATGGCGGGACTTCACTCCGAGCTTACGGAACGCCTTGCGTAGGTGGTAGTCGACGGTGCTGGGGCTGATGAACAGCTGCGCGCCGATCTCTCGATTGGTGGCACCGTCGGCCGCGAGGCGGGAGATCTGTGCCTCCTGGGGGGTCAGGTCGTCGCGCGTCTCGACGGTCCGTTTACGCGCGTGCTCACCGGTCGCCTCGAGCTCGACCCGGGCGCGCTCGGCGAACGCTTCCATACCGAACTCCGTGAATAGCGTGTGGGCGATGCGTAGCTGCTCGCGCGCGTCGACTCGGCGGCGCTCTCGGCGCAGCCATTCGCCGTACAGGAGATGGGCGCGGGCGAGGTCAACGCGAACACGGGTCCGCTCGAGCGCCTCGATCGCCTGGCGATAGACCGCCTCGGCAGCTTCCCCTTCGGTCAGCAACGCCCGGGAGCGGGCCTCGACGCCGAGCGCCCAGTCGGTGCCACTTGCCGCCGCTATCTCCGACAGCCGGGCGAGGGCGTCGGCGGCGAGATCGGCCTCGCCTCTCCGGGCCGCCGCCTCGATCAGCTCCAACTCGACCACCGCGACCCGGACCTCACGCGAGTCCTCGGCGGCCTGCTGCGCCGCGGCCAGCGCCTCCTCATAGTGGCCCAGGCCGTTATGGAGCACAGCGGTCACCCAGTGAATGAATGTCAGCCCCTGCCCCTCACCCCGACGCACCAACTCCCTTTTGTTGGCCTCGATCAGCTGAGTGGCCTCGGCTTCGCGGCCCTGGAAGGCGGCCAGTGTCAGCGCGGCGTACGGTGCGAGGCTGGCACCTGTTGCCTCGTTGACCGCCGCCACCTCGTCGACCAGCGAAGAGGCCATGGCGAAGTCCCCCGCGAACACGTGCATCCCGGAACGTGCCGTCAGTGCCAGGGGGAGGACGCTCAGCGCACCGGCATCACGCGCTAGCTGGACGAAGCGCGCAGAGAGCACGTCCAAGGCCTCGTCGTCCCACAAAGATGCAGCGACATGAGCTGCGAGCCACAGCCACCGATGCCCCTCAGCTCCGGAGATGTCCTCGGCCCGGAAGGCGTTGACCGCGCTTTTGAGCGTCGGCGTTCCTATGGCGTATCCCTCTGTGATCAGCAGCGCCAAGCCATCCAGCAGCAGATCGGACGCGCGCGGAGGCTGCGACGCTGGAGGCGCTGCCCTGACGGCCCACGCGATCTCCAGCGCACTTCCGTCGCTCGCCAAACTGCCCGCGAACAACACGGCGCTGAGCGCTTCTATATAGGTTTCACGAGCGAGCCTCTCATCGAGTGCTTCGAGCCGCTGGCCGGCCTTGAGCAGCAGCGGTGGAGCGTCGCTACCGGGGCTCAGCGCGAACGCGATCTGACCGCGCAGGAGGTCGACTTGGGCGCTCTGGAGCTCGTTTAGCGGCCCGGACTCGGCGAGGGCAACGAGTCGTAGTGCCGTGTCAAACGCGCCGGCCTGGTGGCTGGCCTGTGCCGCGGCGAGCGCTCGCCTTGCCCTGAGCGAGGGCTCGGGCGTCAGCGCGGCGGCACGTTCCAGGAACGCGGCCGCTGCCGCCAATCCTCCGCGCGCCTGGGCGCGGCCCGCCGAGCGCTCGAGCTCGGAGGCGACGTCCTCGTCGGGGGCCGGCGTCGCCTGGGCAAGATGCCAGGCGCGGCGATCGGGATCGATCTCAGGGTCGGTCGCGTCCGCCAGTGCACGATGCACGGCCTGCTTCTCCTCCGGCGACGCCGCGCGATACAGGGACGAGCGGACCAATGGGTGACGAAACGTCACGCGCGCGCCGATCGCCAGCAACCCGTCGGTCTCCCCCGCCGCCTGGACTCCGATCCCGAGCCTCCCGGCCGCCCGCCACACCAGCACCGGGTCGCCGCTCGGCTCCGCCGCCGCCACAAGCAACAGGCGCCTGGTCTCGGCCGGTAGGCGCTCAAACCGCCTCCGAAAGCTGTCCTCGATCCGTCCCGAAAGGCCCGGCGCGTCGGGCATACCGAACCCGCCCGCCAGCTCCGCCGGCGTCAACCCCCGCGGCAACTCCAACAACGCCAACGGGTTGCCCCGTGTCTCCGCGACCAGCCGTTCGCGCACCCGCTCATCCAACGGCACCCGCAACGCCGAGCCCAACAGCGCACGCGCATCGCTATCACGCAGACCCTCGACAGCCAGCCTCGGCAACCCTTCGAGCTCATCGTCCGGATCACGCGTCGAGAACACAAGGGCGACCGACTCCGCCAACAGCCGCCGCGCCACGAACACGAGCGCCTGCGCCGAGACCCGATCAAGCCACTGCGCGTCCTCAACGACACACAGAAGCGGCTGTTCCTCGGCCACCTCCGCCAACAGGCTCAACACCGCCAACCCGACCAGAAACCGATCCGGCGCCTTCCCCGCGCTCAGCCCGAATGCCACGCCCAGCGCGTCCTGCTGCGGGGCTGGAAGCCGATCCAGCCGATCCAACATCGGGGCGCACAACTGCTGCAACGCCGCGAACGCGAGTTCCATCTCCTCCTCCACACCGACCGCACGCGCGACCCGGAACCCCGACGCGGACTCGATTGCCGACTCCAACAGCGCCGTCTTGCCAACCCCCGCCTCGCCGCTCACCACCAGGACCCGGCTCTGCCCACCACGCACGGCCTCGAGCAGCCGCCCCAGCGCCTCGCGCTCGCTGCGCCGGTCATGCAACACCTCCCCGGGCGGCTCGGTGACCATGCAGCACCGACGATACCGCGACCGCGAGCCGCACCGACCCTTCGACTACGAGGTTTCCGGTCGCGGACTACGCGTTGTGACTACGCGTTGCGCGATTCGGGCGCCGCCGGTCCGTGCGACTGTCGATCTCCCATCCAGCGCAACAGAGGTTCACAGCCCGAGGGAGCCTGAGTTCACGTCGTGTGACGGCTCGGGGCAGAGCAACCCTTGCCCAACACCCATCGCCTGCTCACTAGGCAGACAGGAGTCGTCATGACCGCCTCACGCTCACCCGTCGTTTTCATCCACGGCCTGTGGCTGCACGCCACCAGCTGGAATCGCTGGCTCGATCTCTACCGAGATGCCGGCTACGAGCCGATCGCCCCGGGCTGGCCTGGCGAGCCGGGAACTGTCCATGCGGCTCGCGAGAACCCCGATCTTGTCGCCGATACCGGCATCGACGACGCTGTAGCGCACTTCGCCGAGATCATCGGCGCTCTTGATGCCAAGCCGATCATCATCGGGCACTCGTTCGGCGGGCTTCTGGCCGAGAAGCTCCTCGGTCAGGACCTCGCCGCGGCTGCGGTGGCGATCGACCCTGCCCAGATCAAGGGCGTGCTGCCGCTGCCGCTGGCACAGATCCGTGCTGCGCTGCCGGTCCTGCGCAACCCGGCGAACCTCCACAAGGCAATCTCCCTCACCGCGAAGCAGTTTCGCTTCGGATTCGGCAACGAGCTCACGGAGGAGGAGTCAGACGACCTGTATGAGCAATGGTCGATCCCGGCGCCGGCCCGTCCGCTGTTCCAGGCAGCCGTCGCGAACTTCGCGCTGCACTCCGAGGCCAAGGTCAACACCGCCAACCAGACGCGCGGACCGCTGCTGCTGATCTCCGGCAAGCAGGACCACACCGTCCCGGACGTGACGACGCGCTCGACGCTGAAGCAATACCGGAACTCGACAGCGGTCACGGAGCTCAGGCAGTTCGAGGGGCGCGGACACTCTCTCACGATCGACAGCGGCTGGCGCGAAGTCGCCGACGCGACACTCGAATGGCTCGAGGCGATGACCGATCGACCGACCCAGGCCGACGCGACCATCGCCTGACCTAGGGATCGCCACTCAAACGTCTCAGGGCGTAAGTGCGTTGGCTCTGAGCATTAATACAATCGACGAAAGGAATTACCGTGTCCGTTACAAAGCGCCATTGGCGCGCCATCGTTGCATGTCTCGTTGTTCCCGTCGTGCTCGTCGCAGCGCCGCTCACCGCAGCGCAGGCGCACTCTTCTCAGCCACCGAAACCGAAGCCGACCATCGTGTTGGTACACGGGGCCTGGGCGGACGGCTCAAGTTGGAGCCGCGTGGCGTGGCGGCTGCAGGAGCGCGGCTACACTGTCCTCGCGCCCCCGAACCCGCTGCAGGGCCTGGCCCCCGACTCGGCTTACCTAGCCGACTTTCTGCACACCATCCATGGGCCGGTGATCCTTGCGGGCCACTCCTACGGCGGCGCCGTCATCACCGATGCCGCGGTCGGTGACCCCGAAGTGAAGGCATTGGTCTACGTCGACGCCTTCATCCCCGACGAAGGCCAGACGATTGGGGAACTGGCGAACGCTACGCCCGGATCCTGTCTGTCCGGCGGAGGAAACCCCACCAACGTGTTCAACCTCGTCCCCTTTCCGGGCGCGCCCGAAGGCGACGCCGATCTGTATCTAAAGTTCGAAGCGGACGGGCCCTATCCGGGATTTGACGCCTGCCTCGCCAACGACATCCCAGCCCGCGAGGCGGCGGTCCTTTACGCCGCGCAGCGGCCGGTGGCGCTTAACGCTCTCGCTGAAAGGTCGGGACCCCCCGCATGGAAGAGCATTCGCTCCTACGCAGTGATCGGCACCGAGGACCACGCGATACCGCCGGCTGAGCAGCGCACCATGGCGGGCAGAGCGCACGCCGCGATCACGGAAGTCAAGGCCTCCCACCTATCACTGATCTCCCAGCCGCAAGTAGTCAGCGGGGTGATCCTCAAGGCCGCCTGGGCCGCCTCCTGACGGCCTCGACTCCGTTCGCCCATCTCGGCCGACAGTCTGGCCCGGTGGGCGAGGGAGGCGGGCCTCTGAGCTCGGCGACACCAGCCAATCGCGACAGAGTCGAAAAGCACACAGTGAGGAGGGCCGAGACCGCATCACGCCGTAGCACCGCGACAACCACAGGCACGCATCGGTCATCCCGGCGCTGCGCTGAGTTAGACGATTGCTCGCTTGCTTCTCTGTCGCGCCCCAAGGCACAACCACCACCCGAGAGGAGAACACCAATGTCCACAACCTCCACAACCCCGGTAGTCCTCGAGCCAGGCGCCCAGGCGTTTGCCGAGGCGGTCGCGTCACCCCCGTTTGTCACGGAACTCGGTCCCGAGAAGGGTCGCGAAGTGCTCGACCAGGTTCAAAGCGAAGCGAGAGCCGCCAGGCCTGACGCCAGGATCGAGGACTTCACGATCCCGGGACCGGACGGCGATGTCAAGGTGCGCATCCTGAAGCCGGCGCACCTGGGCGACCCGCTGCCGGTGATCCTGTATACCCACGGCGCCGGGTGGGTCTTCGGCGGCCCAGTGACGCACGACCGGCTCGTGCGGGAACTCGCCGCCGGCGCAAACGCCGCGGTGGTTTTCACCGACTACGTCAGGTCCCCTGAGGCGAAATACCCGCAGGCCAACGAGGAAGCGTACGCGACGGCCGAGTGGATCAAGAGCCAAGGCCAGGAGAAGGGCCTGGACACCTCCCGGGTCGTCGTCGTTGGCGACTCGTGCGGAGGCAACATGGCTGCGGCGCTCACGATCATGGCCAAGCAGCGCGGCGGGCCGAAGTTCGTGGCGCAGGCGCTCATCTATCCGGTCACCGATGCCGAGTTCGACAACGAGTCCTACCGCGAGTTCGCGGAGGGATACCACCTGCGCAGAGACATGATGGAATGGTTCTGGGACCAGTACACGCAGGATCCAGCCGAGCGGGAGTTGATCACAGTCTCGCCGTTGAGGGCGACGATCGAGGACCTGAGGGGCCTGCCCCCTGCGCTCGTCATCAATGGCGAGGCGGAAGTCCTCCGTGACGAGGGCGAGGCGTACTCGCGCAAGCTGCGCGCAGCCGGGGTCGATGTCGAGGCCTCACGCCACGGCGGCATGATCCACGACTTCATGATGCTCGACGCCACACGCAACGATCACGGAGCGCAGGCCGCGACCGCCGAGACGATCGACTTCATTCGACGTCACCTCGGCACGTGACGCACCCCTCCCGCCAAGGTGTGCGAGCGATCGTTACAGCGCCGCGAATCGACAAGCCACTTCGGGGACGCTGCACTAGTGGTGTGTCAGGCAACGTTTGCCGTGTTGATGAGGCGTTTTAGGCGGGGGTTGTCTGTGTTGCGGTTGCGCCAGTGGATGTATCGGCGGATGAGGCGGGCTTGGGTGGCGTGGTCGGG
>Ga0181518_10002025_pt1 | contig 19882 bp, 16 predicted proteins | sample PEATcosm2014_Bin_28_FD_119751 | JGI IMG/M metagenome (GOLD analysis project Ga0181518, IMG submission 119751) | Peatland microbial communities from MTU Mesocosm Facility, Houghton, MI, USA - PEATcosm2014_Bin01_60_metaG | ecosystem: Environmental > Terrestrial > Soil > Wetlands > Peat | place... | reverse complement strand
TCCACCGGGGCCGGGTGCCCTTCGGGGGGGGGGGGGGGGGGGGGCGGGGGCGGCGGCGGCGGAACCGTCAGAGCCATCTGCATGGCCGCCTTGGGCAGCGCCTCGGGATAGATCAGCGGAATCAGAATCAGCAGTATCAGGATTACGCCTTCGGCGATAAACAGCGGAATCATGTATTTTCCGAGCTTGCTCTTGATCTTGCCTGCGGATTCAAATGTGGAATCTTCAAACATGGCCAGCCTCAAATCGAGTGTTTGCTTACCTCTACTTAGACACCGGGGAAAGCCAAAATGTTCCCGGCATCAAAACCTTATCACAAATGCGCGGTCCATCCCGGACGAACTGTGCACATTCCCTCAGAAATCATACGCCAAAACCATCAAAATTGCGTCCCACCCCTACACCCTGGGGCGTTTTGCGGCAGGAAGCACCGCTGCCTTGCCCTGCCGGGTGCGCCACTCCTGCCAGGCCACCAGCATCGGCGCGGCTATGGCAATCGAGGAGTACGTCCCGATAAGAATACCCACCACCAGCGCAAAAGAAAAGCCGTTCAGCACCTGGCCGCCAAAAATGAACAAAGACAGGACCGTCAGGAAGGTCAGTCCAGAAGTCAGAACCGTCCGGCTCAGGGTCTGGTTGATGCTGCGATTGACCACGTCGGGCAGCGCCTCCCGCCGGCTCAGGCGCAGATTTTCGCGAATGCGGTCAAAAACGACAATCGTATCGTTCATCGAGTAGCCGACCAGCGTCAGGATGGCCGCGATGACGGTCAGGCTGATCTCCTTGTTCAGCAGCGCGAAGGCGCCCACGGTGATCAGCGTGTCGTGGAAGCAGGCCACCACCGCCGCCACCCCATAAATCAGTTGGAAGCGGAACCAGAGATAGACGAGCATCCCCGCCATGGAGTAGAGCGTGGCCAGCAAGGCCTGCTTTTCCAACTGCTTGCCCACCGTGGGGCCGACCACCTGCACGTTGCGCACGTTGCTGGGACCGATAGTGCTGTCGTAGTGCTTTTGCAGCGCATCCATAATCTGCTGGCGGCCGGCGTCCAGCGAGCTCTCGTCCTGCTGCTCCGGCAGGCTGATGAGCACCTCGTTCCCGCTGGCTTCATCGACGGACTTGATGGTCTGGATGCTGGCATCCCGGATGCCCGCCGCCGCCATGGCCTGGCGAATCCGGTCGGTATCCGGGGTCTTGTCAAACCGCATCTGCACCTGCGTGCCGCCTTGAAAGTCCACGCCTAGCGGCACCGGGCTGCCGATGGTGCGCATGTGCATGCCCATCGAGATGAGACCGGCCACGCTGAAGATCAATGAAAAGCCGAGGAAATACCACTTCAGCCTCAGCCAATCCACATTCACGCCACGAAATAATTCCACTCGCTTCTCTCCGCTTCCTGGGAGGCTGGAGCCTTTGCCGGCTCCGGCGCTCAACGTAATTCCGCTAATCCCTAGTCCCTTAGTCCCTAAATCGACACCAGTTCCCCTGGCTTCATCTTGTTCAAATGAGCATCGAAGATGACCCGCGAAACAAAGACCGCCGTGAACAGATTGGCCGCCAAACCAACGGTCAGGGTGGTGGCAAATCCCCTCACCGGCCCTGTGCCGAACATGAACAGGATGGCCGCCGAAACGATGGTGGTCACGTGGGTGTCGACGATGGTGACCCAGGCATGGGCAAAGCCCTGGTCCACGGCCGCCGAGGGCGCCTTGCCGGCGCGCACCTCTTCCCGGATGCGCTCAAAGATCAGCACGTTGGAGTCCACCCCCATGCCGATGGTCAGAATCACTCCGGCGATGCCCGGCAAAGTCAACGAGGCCCCGGAAGCCCCCATGAACCCCAGCAGGATCACCAGGTTCAGAATCAGCGCCAGATCGGCGTTGATGCCCGAGCCGCGGTAATAGAAGAGCATGAAGGCCATCACCACCAGAATGCCCACGATAGCCGCCGTAATCCCCTGGCGAATCGAATCCGCGCCCAGCGACGCGCCCACAAAACGCTTCTCCAGTTGCTGCAACGAGGCCGGCAAGGCGCCGGTGCGCAGCAGTTTGGAAAGCGCCGCGACTTCATCCGGCGAGAAGGCGCCGTAGATTTCGCCCCGGTCGTGAATCGCGCCCTGGATGGTGGCCACTTCGCGGATATGGTCGTTCATCACCACCGCCATGCTGCGGCCCAGGTTCTTGCTGGTGTAGTCGTAGAACCTATCGCCGGCTTCGTTGGTCAGCGTGAACTGGACCTCTCTCTGGCCGGTGTTGGGATTGATGCCCGGATCGGCGGTGCGGAAGTCGTTGCCGGCCACTATCGAGGCGCGCTGCAACACATACACGCTCTCCGCCGAGGAACCGCCCTCCATCACCCCGGAAAAACTCTTCAGTTCCTGGTCTGCCGGAACGTTGCCGCCCACGCTGGCCGCCGCTTCCTGCTCGTCTTTGTAAGGCCCGCCCACCACCGCGTGAATCTCCAGCCGGTTGGTACCCTGGATAATGGACTCGATCTGGCTTTCGTTTTCCACGCCCGGCAGGTCCACCAGAATCTGGTTGTCGCCCAGGCCGTACTCCTGAATCTGCGGCTCGCTGATGCCCAGCGCGTCCACCCGTTCGCGGATGGCCTCGATGGCCTGCTGGACGGTCTTCTTCTCCAGCGCCGTCTCGATCATCGGCTTCATGGTCAGCGTAAAGCTTCCGGGTGTGTCGCCGCCAGCCACGTCGTATTCGTTGGTGTACTTGGACTCCAGCAGCGAGCGCACATCGTTGGACTTGTCCAGCGACGCGCCCTCCACCTGGACCAGCGTGGCCTTGGCCGGATCGGGCTTGTAGACCTGCGAATAGTTCAGGTTGGCCGTCGTCAGATCCTGCTTGATGCGCGCCACGGTATTGTCCGTTTCGGCGTTCACCGCTTCCACGACCTTGACCTGCAAGATCAGGTGGGCGCCGCCTTTCAGGTCCAGGCCAAGATGAATGCGCTTGGTCATGGCATCCATCAGACCCTTGCCGGTGTACACCGAGGGCACCCCGAAGATGCCGTAGACGCAGATCACCAAAACCGCAACAATCAGGAGAATTTTGTTATTGAGATTCTTCTTCATCGTCCCGTTTCTCTTGTGCAAAAAACCTAAATGCGGCTTTTAGCCTTTAGCTCTTAGCTCATTTCCGTTGAGTTGAAGGCCTGTTCTCGCCATGAAATAGCTGAAAGCTAACAGCTAAAAGCTACGATCCCGAAATCCCGTCCTGCGTGGTCACCGAGGCAATGGCGTTCTTGGCCACTTCCAGCTTGATGCCGTCCGGGGCCACGCGAATCACGATGGCGTCGTCCTTGATGGAGAGGATGATGCCGCGTATGCCGCCTGCCGTGGTCACCCGGTCCCCGGCCTTGATGGCGGCCAGCATCTGTTGCCACTGCTTTTGCCGCTTCTGCTGCGGACGGATCATCACCAGGTACAGGACCGGAATGATCAACAGGATGGGAAGCATCGTATAGCCGCTTCCGGCCGGCTGCTGGAACACCAGCAAAGCTAAACTCGTTGCCACGCTCATCCTTTACCCGCCCTCTACTCAATCTGGAGCCGCAAAACCACGCCGCCCTTCAGGACACAGGCACACCCGGCCACCTGCCGGGCGCCCGCGAAAAATTTTGTCTCCGGGAATCTTCCAGACTGGTCCGGGCCGTTCATTGCTTCAGGCCCAAACACGCGGCCAAACATCGAGATCGCCGGTCCGGTTGCCGCTCGCCGTGGATAGAATTGCTCTCCTGCGACCGTATACCTGCCCGCGACCCAACTGCCGTCTGCTTCCTGTTCGACACAGCCTTCCCCTGGAAGCCGCATCCCCGGGCCACGCCAGTTTTCGCGCTACGCCCTGTCCGGATTCCAAAGGAGTGCCTCAATAGATAAGATACGCGCCGACGGGGGGCTGTCAAGGAGGGCGGCAGTGGCCAGACCCGGCTGCGCGCCCCATCGCCTCCCCATGCCGGCCCTTCCCGGACGTTTATAAAGCCCTTACGAATCCCGTACTCCATCCTTACCGACGCCGGTTTCTGCTGGGAATAGAAGGCTTTCTGCTCTGGATGCGTCAGCCGTCCTCGCTTTGGCCGCAGGAGAGCAGGAACAGGAGTCCATGCGATGCACATATCTGATTGGAATTCGTTGGGATTGATCCTGATGGGACTGTCAGTGGCTTTTATGCTCTGGGCTCTCTGGAATTTCTACAAGGCCGAGCGCAGACCGTAGTGTCTCTGAAGGTCAGTGTCCTTTGTCTCCCCGTGCTATTTCGGCTTGGCTTCCGGGGCAGCCACGGAGTTCTCCGCCTCGTCGCCCGCATCCTCCACCAGCACCGCCGAGCCGGGAACGATGTTGAAGCTGACCGGCTCCTTGCCGGTGGGGTGGAAGGTGACGCGCATCGGCTCGCGCTGCCACTCGGCGGGCCCGCAAACCGGCTGGGGGTGGTTTTCGGAGTCGTAGGCCGACAATTTTTGGGCCAGCAGCGCCTTGCGCGCCGACACCTGCGCCACCATGGCGTAGAGGCTTTTGCCGCTGGCCGTCACGCCGCAATAGGCGCCGTAATCGCGGAACCAGACAACCTGGCTCACGCCGGGGTCGTAGTCGGGCAGTTTCAGGGCAACAACGCGGCCAGTCTGCCGGTCCACCAGCAGCCATGGGCCGCGCTGCCAGACCCAGTGGCTTGTCGCCGGGGCGGGCTTCACGCTGGATTTTTCGCTGGGCCCAGGCTTGCCTCCAACGCCGGACTTGTCTCCGGGCGCCGGTTTGTCGCTGGGGGTTGCATTGTCACTCGGTAAAGTATCGTTGAGCCGGATCACGCGCCGCACCACGAAGCTGCGGTCGGTCACGTCGTGGCTGTCGCCGGTGGTCCACTCCTTCAGAATGCCATCGACCAGCAGGGCGCGGACTTTTAACTCGGTCTCGCCGACAGCAGCTCCTGCCGGGTCGCCAACCTTCGAATACGGCACCTTCCGCGTCGCGCCCAGCACCACCACGTGCCCCTTGCGCGGGGCAGCGTGTACTGCTGCAGAAAGCAATATCACTAGAATCACTGCCAAGATGCGTGAAATTTTGTGCATACATACCCCTTAAGGAACTTTCGGCATTTCAGCAAACGGCGGTCCGCCAATAAGTTCAGCGTCAGCACCTATCCAATAAGCTCCCGAATTTGGTGAAGAACATCTGGATGGCTCGTGAGTGAATATCGGCTTAGATGTGGAAGGCCGATGAGTTTTTCACCCGTTTTTAGTATCGAGTATCGCCACGTCCAGTTTCCGTGCCCAGCTCGGAAGTCGTTGGGAGTAGTTCCGCTGAGCTTATCAATGATGAAGTTGAAAGGCTGGCGCCCAAAAGTGATTATCGCTGCAGGACTAACGATCTCTAGGATCATCTCGTGAACTGGCCAGCACAACTTTGCCCTCTCTATTCCTCCAGCGCCTTTCTCGCCAATGCTTCTGCTGAAGATTAGATTGGATGCGCAGACTACGCGGGGATCCTCTCCAAGAGTTTCAAAAAGACCTTTGAAATTCTTTTGAAGCGGGTGGCACCCCTTACTGTATGAGCGAGAGTCGCTACCCCAATCTTCATCGAGGTAAGCGCAATCCGTGAGAGTGCCCAAATTTCCTAAAGACTTTCGAATTGTATTTGTGCCCGTATCTGTCCCCCCAGGATTCAGTCCGAGGAAATAGTATTTTCCGGGTTTGAGAGTCGCGCATGAGCTGTAGAGTATCGTTCCAGACTCATCCAGAATTGTGCCCAAGGATTCCTCTACCTTACGGACGACAGCAGCAACATTTCTTTCATGTGCTGATAGATCATTCATGGCCATACACTCTTTCACAGCGTCAATCCACGCCTTCTGAAAATGTCATAAACAGCACGTCAACATCGGCAACTCACTCGGCTGCCAGCTTCCTAAATTCTCCCCGCTGCCTCCACCGCCCGCGCCACGCGGAAGGCCGCAGCCTCGTTCAGATGCGCGGCCAGCACCTGCATCCCCACCGGCAAACCGGCCTTGGTAGCTCCACACGGCACGGTCACGCCGCAGATGCCCGCCAGGCTGGCCGTCACCGTGTAGATGTCGGCCAGATACATGGCCAGAGGGTCGCCGGTTTTTTCGCCCAGCTTGAAGGCCGCGGTGGGCGCGGTGGGAGTGACAATCGCATCCACCTCGGCGAAGGCGCGCAGGTACTCCTCGGCCAGCAGCCGCCGCACCTGTTGCGCTTTCAGATAGTAGGCGTCATAGTAGCCCGCGCTGAGCGCGTAGGTTCCCAGCAGAATGCGTCGCTTGACCTCCGCGCCGAAGCCCTCCTCGCGCGAGTGCCGGTACATATCCGCCAGAGTCGCTGAATCCTTGGAGCGGGGTCCGTAGCGCACGCCGTCAAAGCGGGCGAGATTGGCGCTGGCCTCGGCCGTGGCGATCAGGTAGTAGACGGGGACGGCGTAGCGGGTATTGGGCAGCGCGACCGGCTTGATGGCGCAACCGGCGGCCTTCAGCGCGGCAATGCCCGCCTCAATGGCCACGCGCACCTCCGGGTCGAGGCCCTCGGCGAAGTACTCCGCCGGCACGCCGATGCGCAGCCCTTTGACCGGCTTATCGCTCTCGGCGGCGTAATCCGGCACGGGAGCCGGGGAGCTGGTGGCGTCCTGCGGATCGTGCCCGGCAATCACACTCAGCATCGTGGCGGCGTCGCGCACGTTGGCGGCAAACGGCCCCACGCGGTCCAGCGAAGAGGCGTAGGCGATCAGCCCGTAACGCGAGACGCGCCCGTATGTGGGCAGCACGCCCACCACCCCGCAAAAGCTGGCAGGCTGGCGAATCGACCCTCCGGTGTCGGAGCCCAGAGTGGCCACGGCCAAATTAGCCGCCACCGCCGCCGCCGAGCCGCCGCTCGACCCGCCCGGAACCCGCTCCGTGTCTATTGGATTTCTTACCGGCCCGTAGGCCGAGTTCTCGGTCGAGCTGCCCATGGCGAACTCGTCGCAGTTCAACTTGCCCAGCAGCACCGCGCCCGCCGCTTCCAGCCGGGAAACCGCCGTAGCGTCGTAGGGAGGCCGGTAGCCTTGCAAAATCTTCGACCCAGCCGTGGCCGGAGCGCCGCGCATCACCAGAACGTCCTTGATGCCCACCGGAATCCCCGCTAAAACTCCGAGTGGGTCGCCCTTGGCGACCGCGTCGTCCACCTTCGCGGCCTGCTCCAGCGCGCGCTCTTTGGTGAGGCACAGGTAGACGTTCAGCCGCGGATTTTTCTTCTCGATCCGCTCATAGTAGCTGGCGGCAAGCTCCGTCGCCTTGGTCGTGCCGGCAACAATTCCGGCGCGCAACTCGGCCAGGGTTTTCGGCTTTTCTACGTAGTTTTCGGCAGGTTTGTCTTCGCTGTCCAAATGAGTTTTCCTCTTTTCGGCTTCTTGTGTGACCTTATTACAGCCTGTTTCACCCTGCGTCGCGCGTTGCAACGGGAAAAATCCCGCCGCGGGCAGCACCTACCGCTCAATCACCTTGGGAACCTTGAAGAAGGCCCCATCCGTCTCCGGCGCCTGGGGCATCACGGCGGCGCGATCCAGCGAGGGCACGGGCAGATCGGCGCGCAATACACTCACGCCCGCCCCTTCCTGCAACTCGCTCCCCAACCCGCTCCCCAACTCGCTCACTTGGGCCAGCGGCGTCACGCCGGTCGTATCCAGCTCGTTCAACTGGGCCACGTAATCCAGAATGGCGTTCAAATCGCGCAGCATCGCCGGCGTCTCCTCCGGTTTAAGCTCCAGGTGGGCAAGCTCGGCCACCCGCTCCACGTCTTCCACGGTTACTTTACTGCTTTTTTCCAATTTATGTGTCCTTTCTGGCATTTTACAAGGTGGCTTTTTCTTAAGGAAAAAGCCACTTGGCAGTAGTGGTTTCGGGATGGATCAATTGGAAAAACGCTACGGCGGTCATTGCCTACAATCCCCATTCGCGGCCTTCGGAACGGACGGTTGCGCGCCTCTCCGGTGAAGGCCCGATGATCGAGTATAGCGTTTTTTGGTTTGCGTCCTGCCTCCGCGCCGCTCAGTCCACAATCAGCGTGAGGGTCACCTGATGCTGGACGCCGTTCGATGTCGCGGTGACCACCACCGGAAAAGTTCCCGGCGAAGTAATGCCGGCGCCGGAGCCGGGGACGGTTCCGCCGGGGATGACGCCCGATGAGTTGCAACTGGAGACGCCCCCCGCCAGAATCATCATCAACGCAACCAGCAGCAACGCCTTGCGCCGCCGGGCCCGAGCAATGGATGCAAAGGGCGCGAGCAGCAGTCCGCAGGCCAAAGCGAAACCAGAGTAAACGTGTTCTTGCAGAGAGTGTTCGATGTGGCTTTTTCTTAAGGAAAAAGCCACTTGGCAGGATTGCTTTTGGGTACAGCTACTCTGGTTTCGCTGTAGCGGAAGAGCCGGCCACGCCAGCGGAAGCGAAGAGTTGGCCGTGGTCGTGGTGAGCCCGGTGGCAATCTCCACCACTACGTTCCCCGCCGTGTTGGCGGGAACACCCTCGCTTGTGGGGTTGAAGGTACACGCCGAGTACGGAGGCAGCGAGCCGCACTGGAAGGTGAAGACGCCATGGGAGCCATTGAGCGGAGTAATCAGCAACATGTAATAGGCGGTCTGGCCGTTGGCGACGGCCTGGCTGGAGGAGCCGGAGGGCACAAGGCCGAAGTCGAAGCCCATGCCCGACAGGGGCACAAACGAGCCCGTCGTCAACGCGCTGCTCGTCACGATCAGGCTGCCGCTCTGCGCTCCGGGGCTGGTGGGCGCGAATTCGACGATGGCCGTACAACTGGCTCCGGCGGCAAGCGTGGAAGCGCAGGTCGTGCTCACCAGTCGGAAGCCCGCCGTGACCGCGAGAGAAAAACTTCCCAGGCTGTTCACGCTATCGGGGTTGGTGAGGGTCACCGTGACGGGACTGCTCAGCAGGCCTACCCCGGTTTGCGGGAAGGCGATCAGGCTGGGCAGCGCCTGCACCGAACCCGGCGTTCCGCCCATCCCGCTGAGCGGAATCACTGTCGAAGTCGTGAGCGAGGGCGATGCGATGGTCAGCGTGCCGGTATACGGCCCGTTGAGCGAGGGCGAGAAGACCGCCCCAACCGAGCAAATTGCTCCGGCAGCCAGGCTCGCGCCGCAGGTGTTCTGCACCAGGCTGAAAGGGGGCGTGGCCGTCAGCGTCAGCGAAGTAGCCGTCGAGCCGCCGGTGTTGGTCAGCGTCACCGGCAGGGCCGGGCTGGACTGGCCCGGCGTCACAATGGGGAAGGCAAGCTGCGCCGGGATCACGCTAAGCCCCGCCGGAGTCTGCCCGGTTCCGCTGAGCGAGACGCTGACCGCCGCCACGCCAGAGGTGGACGAGCTGACCACCAGCGAGGCCGTGGCGCCGCCCGCTGAGGTGGGCGTAAAGGTCACCTGCACCGTGCAACTGCCGCCGGGAGCCAGAGAAGCGCAGGTGGTGGCACCGTAAGAGAAACTACTGGCGGAGAGCCCGTTGATCTGGAAGCCCACATTGGCCAGCGGCGCTCCGCCGGTGTTGTTCACGGTTACCGTCTGCGGCGAGATCGTCTGGCCCACCGTCCCCAAAAATGTCAAGCTGGCTGGGCTGACGCCCAACGCCGGCGGAGCCAACCCCGTCCCGCTCAAGGCCACTGTCTCCGGCTGCGTGCGTGTAGCGTCGGTAATGCTCAGCGTCCCGGTCTGAGTGCCCGTCGCGGTGGGATCGAATTGCACGCTGATCGCGCAACTGGAGTTTGCCGCCAGGCTGGTGGCGCAGTTGTTGGTCTGCTGAAAGGCTCCGCTCACCGAGATAACAATGGAAGTCAGCGGCACGCCGCCGTTGTTGGTCAGCGTCACGGTCTGCGCGGTCGATAGCTGCCCTTCTACCGTTCCGGAGAAGGTGAGCGTGGTGGTCGATAGCCCATCCGTGGGCGCGGCCAGCCCCGTCCCGCTCAGCGCCACGCTCTGCGTTCCCGGCGCATCGGTAAAGGTCAGCGTCCCCGTTGCCGCTCCCGCTTGTGTTGGCGTGAAGGTCACGGTCAGATAGCACGAGCCGTTCGCCGGCGCCGAGTTGCCGCACCCATTGCTGGCGATGAAAAACGGTCCGGTGATGCCGCTGGTAAAGGGGATGGCCGTCGACCCGCTGTTCGTGGCCGTCACCTGCTGCGCCGTCGAAGTGGTCCCCACCTGCCAGCCGCCAAAGGAGAGGGTAGAAGGGGTCAGGCTCAGCACGCCCGACGCAGATCCGGTTCCGCTGAGCGAAACCGTCAGCGTTCCTCCCGTAACGTTGGCGTTGATGGTCAAAAGCCCCGTCCGGCTGCCCGTCTGCGTAGGCGTAAACGTGACTTGAATGGTGCAGCTCGCCCCCGCGCTCACCGTCGCATTCTGGCAGTTGTCGGTTTCGCTGAAGTCCCCGCTCACGGTGATAATGCCCGGCGTCAGGGCTGCGGTTCCCGTGTTCATCAGGGTCACCGTCTGCGCGCTGCTGGAGGCGCCGTACACCTGGCTCGTGAAGGTCAGCGAAGCAGGCGTCGCGATGGCCGTTGTCACGGCCTCTGTCGCTGTCCACAGGGGATTGATCCAGATGCCGCGGCCGTAGGTGGCCGCCACCAGATCGTGCACGCTGGCCGTTGCCGGCTCGGCGCTGAGTTCCACCACCGGCGCTTCAGGCAGCCCGCTTCCGAAGGCCGACCAGCAGTCGAAAGGAGCGCTGGCGCAGCTCGCAATCTGCCGCGTCGAAAAAACTCCGGCATCGGTGGCGATGTACACCGTGTTGGCATCCTGCGGGTCCACCACCAGGCTGTTGGCCGGAGCCGAAGGCAGGTTGGCCATCAAAGTTGTCCAGTGCGCCCCGCCATCGGTCGAGCGATACACCGTCTGCACCTTTTCTCCCAGGCTCGGAATCCCCGCCACGGTCGCGTACACCGTCTGCCCGGTGCTATCGTGCGGGTCAATGAAGAGGCTGGAGATGTCGTACCCGAAGTGGTTCATCATGTGGGTGTCGTTGGTCACCGCATTCAGCGCCGTCACGTCCGTCCACGCCGACAACGTGCCGCTGGCGGAGTTATAGGTCGCGCTCAACACATGGCCGGGCAAACTCGCAATTCCATTCGCCAAATCCGTAGAGCCGTACATGCCCACGTAAACCACTTCGCCGCCCGAGGGGAGCGCCGTCGAAACGGGCAGCGCCATCGCGGCTATCGAGCGGATCAGCGCGTCGCCGCTGCAAGGGCCGCTTGACGCATGGTCGTCAAAAATAGGGCTGATGGCGTCGCCGGAACTCCAGCTCACGCCGCTGGCCTCGCCGCGCCACACCCGGCAGGTTCCGATCAACAGCTTCGTGTTGTCCAATGGGTCCACCAGAAAAGGCGCCGCCGAGGTCATGCTCAGCCCATCCAGAACCACGCCCGCGGTTGGATCGGTCGTGTAGTTGAGCACCGCGTTAAACGTGCCCGGCGTGCTTCCATTCGGCGGCGTGCCCAGATAGATAGAAACTCCCGCCCCATTGTTCACGTACCAGTTCGTAGTGGTCACCGGATCAATCGCCACCGGCCCGCCCTCGCCGCTCAGAATCTCCGGCCAGTCCGTCGTCGTCCCCGTAGTGCTCTTGACTCCGGCGGTTCCGATAGCTCCCAGCCCGGCCATCATCGTGTAGGGCGTCGTGCCCGCCTGCGACATGCTGACCACCTCGGCCAGCGAACCAAGGCTCCCGTTCAGATTCTGAAAATGCGTGGCGTCGCTCGCCGAGCACACCGTTCCCGTCTCGCCGATGGCGTCGGTCGAGCGCCACAGCCCGCTATCGTTTCCGATGAAGATCTCCAGCGGATTATTGCCGTTCCAGGCCAGCGCATGTTGGTATTCGCCCACCTGCGCGCAGAATCCAACCGTCGAATTGGTGGTATTCCGCCACCTGCAACCCTGCGAGTAGGGGCAATTCGTCTTCCACAAATCGTTAGCCCCGGCCAGCACAATGGTGGTCTGTCCGGAGGGAACCGCTGCCAGCGCCAGGTTGTAGTCGCCGTTCACAATCGTTGCCGGGCCCAGCAACGTATTCGTCTCCAGCGCCGCCGTACCCCACTGCTGGGCAAAGCTCATCGTCAGGTTGGCGCAGGCGCCGGCGCTCGCCGCGCACAGATCCTGCCACAGTCCCTGATCCTGGTTGTACTCGTCCACCGTCCAGGCAAACGTGTCGCCGGTCTGCGGATTCACCGCCAGTGTGCCGCGAAAGATGGGACAGGCCGGCGATCCCGTCGTTTTGGGATTGGTGGGGCAAAGCCCCGTGCTCGTCAGCAGCCCCGCGCCCGGCTGATTCGTCATCCGCGTCCAGGTGATGCCGTCCGCCGACTGGTAGTAGCCGTGGAAGCGCACCGCCGCCACAAAAAGTTGCCGCACCGGGTTCCACACCACCGAGGTAGCCGCATTCCCGTCGGGCAGCGCAAAGGGATCGCTCGGCCCCTGCACGTCCGCCCCGCCGCCATCTGTAATGGCCGCCAGCGACCACGTAGCTCCGCCGTCGGAGGAGTAGTACAGCCCCTCATAGCTCTGCCCCGGCCAATCCGCATGTACCAACATGCCTTCATAGGCCTGGGAGACCGCCGCCACCACCCGTTGCTGGTTCACAGTGCTCCACGCAAAGCCCGCAATACCCTCTCCGGCAAAGACGTAACGCTGGTCCGAGGTGGAGTAGATCAGGCTCCAGGTCGTTCCCCCGTCGGTGGAGCGCAGGATTCCAGCCCCGTAATAGGAGTCCAGGGCGTCGTTCGGGTCGCCGGTCCCGGCCAGAATCACTCCCGTCCCGCCCGGCTGCACGCTCAATGCGCCAATGCTGATGGAAGTGCCCGCCATGCCGCCCATTCCCGGCGCCTCGTCGGTCAGAGGGATGAAGCTGATGTTGGCAGCGCTGGATGTATCCGCATTCTGCGACCGCCAAACCCCGCCGCCCGTGGTACCCACGTAGAGCGTGTTGCCGGTCCCGTCCGACGGATCCAGCGCCAGCGCGGAGACGCGCCCGGTCACCAGGCCAAAGTTCTGCGACTGGACGGCCGTGGGGCCCAGCGGCAGCCATGTTGCGGTTCCCTGCCCAGACGCCATCGCGTGGACATCGGGCCCGGCCGTGGCCGTCGGTGCGATACGGCGAAAATGCCCCGCTCCCGTCCAAGCCTGCGCTCCGCCTCGTGCCCCGCCGCGCGCCGAGTCTCGGTTCCAGCCTCTCTGGGCCAGGAACCGCTCCGCCTGAACCACCCGTGGAGGCAGATTAGCTCGCCGCGCCGCCGCCCGGGCTGCCTCTGCCGCGGTAGTCCCCCGTCCATCTGAATTTGTCTCTTGGGTAACGCCAAGCGCAGCAATCATCGCTGCCAACGCCAGCAATGTCAGCAACTTACAAGCCAGGAGAGCGCCGCGCCCACTCGCCAGGCAGGGGAAAGTATACCACCCCTTCCTGCCGCCAGGGGCAGCTTTACCGTGAAGCCGCTGAATAGCCCAAATGCTCACACGCTTCCTGCCTGCGATTCCGTCGTCCCCTCTCCCCGTTATCGGCATCCTCTGGGGGGACTTGATCGAAATCCTGTAGCTTACAACGTGCGAAACACGCAGCTTACGGGATTAAATTTGGTTGGATTATAGACCACTAATGGAACAGTTGTATGGACAACATTGGCGCGAGGCGGTTTTTCTTTGCCCCGCCGCGCCAGAGCAGCGGCTGCTCTCCAATACTGTTTCCCTACCAGCTTCCCCACGCCCGGCTGATGTAATCCGTCAACGTCATAGAGATCAGGACCAGAAACATGAAGATGCCGGAGAATATCGTCAGCCTGGTCAACTTCGAGCTGTACCACACGTGCATGAAGAACAGCACTACCAGCACCGCTTTGGTGGTTGCAATGGCCAGCGCGATAATAGGGTTCCACAAGCCCAGGTCCACATACGACGCCCAGACCGTGAGCGCCGTGCCCAGCAGCAGCGCCAGGAGAATCACCAGGTAGACCCAGGGACCGACAATATGCCGTGCGTGTTCGTTTGGTTCGCTCATGCAGTTGTCCCTTAGCAGCTAATAGTTGTCCACTGTCCACTGTCAGTGTCTGCTGATCAGATAGAGCAGCGCAAAGAGATAAATCCAAACAATGTCAATGAAGTGCCAATACAGCCCGAAGTTCACAACAAATGTTTCGTGCCCGGCAGTGTAAGCCCCGGCCCGCGCGCGTAGAATCATGAATCCCAGAATCCCGATGCCGATGATCATGTGCAGCGCGTGCATGCCAGTCATCAGAAAATAGAGCGAAAAATAAAGTTCGGTGTGTCGCGCCATGTCCGGCACGAGCGCCTTGTCGTGATACTCCGCATAAACTTCGCGGTCCGATTGCGGATCAAGAAACGATTGCAAGCTGTAGTGAAATCCGGGAACGTGATGCTTCTCGATCTTCTCCCGGTACTCGATGGTCTTGATGCCCAGAAAACTCAGCCCCAAAATAAAAGTCAGCGCCAAACTCAGCACCAGCCCGCGCCTGCGTCGCGTCTGTGCACACCACACACCCATGGCCATGGTGAAGCTGGAAAAGATCAGCACCGCCGTATTCGTCGTGCCCCACACCACGTTCAATTGGTGCGAGCCGGAGACAAAGGCCGGGTAATACCAGTTGCGATAGACCAGGTAAGCGGTAAACAACCCGCCGAAAAACATCACCTCCGTCAGCAGAAAGAGCCACATGGCAAAGTTACTGGCGTCGGCCTGCTGCTCAACGGAGTTGAAGTGATGGCGCAGATAGGCCGGGTGCTCCTCGTGAGCAGCGGGAGCGGCGCCGTGGGCATTCTCGGAGCTATCCGGCACGGTGCGCCTCCTTTTTCTGCTGCTCTTCCAGCCACTCGTAGTCGTAGGCTTCATGGTCCATCACCGGCATCACGGTAAAGTTCTCCGTCAGCGGCGGCGATTGCGTCTGCCACTCCAGCCCCGTTGCCTGCCATGGATTGTCGCCAGCAATCGCGCCGTACCGCAGCGACCAGATCAGGTAGAGCACCGGCAGCAGGTAGCCCACGCCCAGAATGGTTGCGCCCGCCGTCGAGAAGACATTTAGAATTTGAAACTCCGGCGGATAAGATGCGTAGCGCCGCGGCATCCCCAGCATGCCTAGAATGAATTGCGGAAAGAATGTAAGATTGAAGCCGATGAAGGTCACCACCGCCGCCAGTTGCGAAATCTTCTCCGGATACATTCGCCCCGTCATCTTGGGCCACCAGAAGTGAATCCCAGCCAGAAACGCCATCAACATTCCACCCACCATGACAAAGTGGAAGTGAGCCACGATGAAGTAAGTCTCCGTCAGGTGAATGTCGGTTCCCGACGAGCCGAGGAAGACTCCGGTCATGCCGCCGATGGTGAACAATCCCATGAAGCCGAATGCGTAGAGTAGCGGCGTTTCGAAGGTGATGGACCCCTTGTAAAGCGTGAACGTCCAGTTGAAGATCTTGATGGCCGAGGGCACCGCGACCAGCATGGTCAGCAGCGAAAACACCAGCACCGCGTAGTTAGAGATGCCCATGATAAACATATGATGCGCCCAGACAAAGAAGCCGAAGACCGCGATGGCCACCGAGGAAAAGGCTACCGCCGTGTAGCCGAAGACGCGCTTGCGGCTGAAGGTGGAGATAACTTCAGAGATAACTCCCATCCCCGGCAAAATCATGATGTAAACCGCCGGATGCGAGTAGAACCAGAACAAATGTTGAAACAGCAGCGGGTCGCCGCCTTTGGTGGGGTCAAAGACGCCGATGCCCAGCGTGCGCTCCAGGGCCACCAGCACGATGGCGATGGCCACCACCGGCGTAGCCAGCACCATCAGAATGGAAGCCGCATAGTGCGCCCAGATAAACAGCGGCAGCCGGAACCAGGTCATCCCCGGCGCGCGCATCTTGTGAATCGTAACGATGAAGTTCAACCCGGTCAGAATGGAACTGAATCCGGCGACGAAGACCGCCAGGCCGGTGGTCAGCACGTTGGTGTTCACGTAATGCGTAGACAGCGGCGTGGTGAAAGTCCAGCCCGTGTCCACGCCGCCAATCGCCATGGTGTAGAGAGCCAGCAATCCGCCCGCCATGTAGAGATACCAGCTCAGTAGATTGATCTTGGGCAGCGCCAGGTCCTTGGCCCCGATCATCATCGGGATAAAAAAGTTGCCCAGCGTGGCCGGCACCGACGGCACCAGAAAGAAGAAGACCATGATGACGCCGTGCATGGTAAACACCTTGTTATAGGTGTCGGTGGCCATCAGATCGGTCTGCGGAGTTAGTAACTCGAGCCGGATCAGCCCGGCCAGCGCCCCTCCGATGAAAAAGAAAAAAGTGATCGAAATCAGATAGAGGATCGCGATCCTCTTGTGGTCGCTGGTGAGCAGCCAACTTAGCAGGCCATTCTCCCGCGTGATGTAGTTATCCTTGGGAATCCGTGCCGTCGATTGATCGGGAAGACTGACGATGGTGTTCGTACTCATGGCTTCACCGTTCCTTTCGTGGCGGGTGCTTTGGGCGCTGTGCCTTCGCTTCCCGGCGGCATATCAGTCGTGTTTAGCGTTTGCTCGATGCGGTAATCGGAGTTGAGGTTCTTGATGTACTCAATCAGCGCGATAACTCCCTCCTCGCTGATCTGCCCCTGGTAAGTGGGCATGATAGGCGCATAACCCTGCGTTACATGCTGCGATGGATTCAGAATCGCCTCGCGCAGATAAGCGTCGTCGGCAATCACCGTTCCACCGCTCGCAAGCGCCAGTTTCGCGCCGTATACGTTAGCCAGCGACGGTCCGCGCGCATCGGGCCGCGCATTGTGACAGGCGGCGCAACTCAAGCTGGCAAACAACCGCTCGCCGTCCTGCGCCAGCGACGCGCCGCTGTCGGAGCGAACCAGCCACTTCCGGTACTCTTCCGGCGTCATCACCACCACGTCGCCAATCATCTGCGAGTGGTTGGTGCCGCAATACTGCGTGCAAAAGAGGTGATAGGTTCCCAGCGTGGTGGCTTCAAACCACACCGTCGTATAGCGGCCGGGAATCGCCTCGCGCTTCACGCGAAAGGCGGGAATCGAAAAGCTGTGAAAAACATCCTGCGAAATCAGCGTCAATTGCACGGCGCGCCCCGTGGGTACGTGCAGCGCGTTGATCTCGTGCTGCCCGCCCGGATGCTCCACCTTCCACATCCACTGCTTGCCCACCACGTAAATGTTCATGGCGTTGGCCGGCGGCGTATAAACGCGAAAATAAATCAACGCGCCCCACACGAACATCATCAGAAACAGCCCCAGCGGAATGATGGTCCAGGTAGCTTCCAGCAACGTGGAACCCTCAATCTGCACCGCCACCGGATGGCGCTTCTTGTTATAGAGGATTGAAAAGCTGACCACCAGCAACACCACAATTGTCAGTCCGATCAAACTCACCAGCACCATGAAGAAAAGCAGCGCATCCATCTGCGGCGCAATCTTCGAAGCCTCCGGCGGAAGCAGCGCGAAGTTCGTCAACCACTTGACGAGAAACTGCCAGATTACTGGACTGATGTGGCTCATTCTGTTACTTGTTCACCTTTGTTCCCGTCCTTGGCTGATCGCTTTTCCGCACATCCCTGCGAAACATCGCCAGCATGAATCCGCCCAGCAGCAGCACCGTGATAAGTCCGCCTAACTGGACGACCCTGGCTACAATCAGCGAGTGCTTGTTAGTCTGCGGATCGTAGTGGTAGCAATAAGTCAGAATGTTATCCACCGGCGAGCCGATGCGATTCTCCGAGGCCTCCACCAATCCCAGCCGCAAATCCTTCGGCGAATACTCCACGCCCATGTAATACTGCGCCAGCTTGCCCTCGGGAGTTACGATCTGAATCGCGCTGGCGTGCGCAAACTGCGTGAGCCTTCCGTCCGGCCCCGGTATCTTCACATAGCCGAAGCCCACTGCCTTAGTGAGCGCGTCGATGTTCTCTTGCGTGCCGGTCATGAAGTGCCATCCCGCGGCCGTCTCCGGATGCCCGTAACGCCTGAGATAGCCGCGCTTCTTGGCCGCGGCCAGGTCAGTTCCCTCGGTGGGATCGATGCTGATCACGATCACGCTGAAGTCCTTGCCGGGAACAAAGCTTACCATCTGCAAATCGCTCGTCAGCCCGTTCAACTCCTCCGAGCAAAGCATGGGGCACTGATAGTAAACCAGCGCCAGAATCGCCGGCCGCTTGCCGAAGTAACTGCCCAGCTGCACCTGCTTGCCTTCGTCGTCCGTGAAGGTCAACCCCAGCGGCAGTTGCTCGTTCAGCCGCTGCGCAATCCCCACTTTGTTCAGAATTGCCGGCGGCTTGTCGCTGACCGGGGCCATCTGCTTTTCGTCGTAGCGCGAAACCTGCGCCAGCGTCACCGGACAAAGCACAAAGGCGCTCAGCCCTGCCATGCAAAATGCAACTGGGATCATCGCGGCCAACGCCGCGCCTCGCCAGCTTCTCCGGATTGTGTCTGAGCTCCGCATAACTCCCTCTTTCTCTGCTCCGGCAACAATTTCGGGTGCCCCACCCTCGCCGCGTTCTTGTTTTTGCGGCTAGGGTGGGAAACCGAAAACCTCAACCCACCCGCCGTTCAGCACTCTACTTATGCGGCTTCGCGCTACCGTCAGCAACAGCAGCGGCCTGATCCAGCTCGTAACCCGTGCGCGCAAAACCATTCGTCAGCGGCACCGCCACCACCGGCCTCTGATCTCCGGTCATCAGCGGCCCCTGCTCCACCGCCTGCGCCACCGGCAATCCCCGCTGCGCAATCAACTCCATGGCGCGCTCAATCGGAATTCTCACCTTGCCCTGCGACTCACCCTGAGACTGACCAAGCCAACTGTAGTTGTCCAGCAGCAAATCCTCGCGCGCGTGCAGGTCAGCAACATCCTGGTTGCCGTCGTCGGTCTGCAGGCGAGGCGTGGGAAAGCGCTCGGTCAGCTCACCCATCTTGTTCTGCAACTCGGGATTGGACGCCATATTGCCCAGCGGACGCACATCCACGGGCCGCGCCCATCTGCTCGGCGGCCCATCTTCCTTACTCATGCGCGCATTAAGCACCTTGCCCACTCCGTATGCCAGCACCCCCGTCACTACCGCGAAGATGCTCAACGCAACCAAAAAGATCACCACCCCCGAGACGCGCGCATCGCTCGCCTCGTAGCCCTTCGATACGTCAATCTTCTCCGGCTTGCGATCTTCCGGCTCATGCTTGTGCATGTTCCGCCTCCAAAATCTCCGCCAAATGCGGATCGTTCGTCTGCACCAGCGGCCGCGCCTTCAACTGCGCGCAGAAGTAGGCCACCCAAATCGCCGTCATCGCCGCCGGCACCGCCGCGTACTCCAGAATCCCCCAGCTGAAATGCAGATTCCGCGCCGCGTCCTTGAAGTTCGGCTCAATCAGCCAGAACAGATCGAAGGCCTTGGCAAAGACCATCCACTGGCACACCCGCAGCAGCCGCTTCTTGTTGCGCTTCAAATCGCGCGACAGCAACAGCGTGAACGGAATCAGCCAGTGAAAAATAAAATCCAGCGTGATGATCACGCCCCAGCCGCCCGTCACGCGGTCCAGGTACCAGGGAATCTCCTCCGGCAGATTCCCCGACCAGATGATGAGAAACTGCGAGAAGGCAAGATAGATGTTCAGCATCACAAAGGCAAAGGTGAACTTGCCCAGGTCGTGCTGCTCCGTCTGCCGCAGAATCGTTTTGAACGGCTCACCCTGCGCCAGCGAAATCACGACAATGATCGCCAGTGCCAGCACCTGGTACGCCTGCCCCACCAGAAACAGCAAGCCGTAAACCGACGAGTACCACGTGGGATCGAGCGACATTACCCAATAAATCGCCGCCGCGGTCATGGTAATCGCGTAAATCACAATC
>Ga0181518_10002022_pt1 | contig 19914 bp, 13 predicted proteins | sample PEATcosm2014_Bin_28_FD_119751 | JGI IMG/M metagenome (GOLD analysis project Ga0181518, IMG submission 119751) | Peatland microbial communities from MTU Mesocosm Facility, Houghton, MI, USA - PEATcosm2014_Bin01_60_metaG | ecosystem: Environmental > Terrestrial > Soil > Wetlands > Peat | place... | reverse complement strand
GATCTGGTCTTATATTCTGGCGACCGTCGTCGTCGTGCTGGTGGGCTACAGCATCGCCCAGTTCGCCCGCCGCACCGCAGCCGCCGGCTCGCTGTACTCCTACACGGCTTCGGGTCTGGGCCGCGGCGCCGCCTTCGCCGGAGGCTGGGGCCTTATCTTCGGCTACGCCATCATGGCCGGCGCCTGCCTGGCTGGCTCGGCGCTGTATTTTGGCGCCTTCCTGGCCAAGTTCGGGGCCCACGGCGAGAGCCGGCCATGGCAACTGTCCTTGCTGGTGGTTTTCCTGGTGCTCACCGTGGCGATCCCGGTCCGCGGGGTCCGCATCTCGACCCGGGTAGCGGTAACGCTTGAGCTCGCCTCGCTGGTGGCCATCGGCGTGCTGCTGATTGCCCTGTTCATCCACTACGGGGCCCGCTTCGACACCGGCCAGTTCAAGGCCACCGGCGCCAGCACCACCGGCATCGCGCTGGGCAGCGTGCTGGCGGTGGGCGCGTTCTGCGGCTTCGAGAGCTCCGCCTCCCTCGGGATCGAGGCCCGCTCCCCGCACCGGGCCATCCCGCGGGCCGTTCTGCTCACCGTGCTGGCGGCCGGCCTGCTCTACATTGTCGCCGCCTACGGTGAGGTGCTGGGCTTCGGCTCGGCGGCCTCGCTGGCCCAGAGCAGCACCCCGCTGAACAGCCTCTCCGCCACCGCAGGCGTCGGCTGGCTCGCCTACTTCCTCGACCTGGCCGTGGCCGTCTCCGCGGCGGCGTGCGTGTCGGCTTCGCTGAACGCCGCCGCCCGCGGCGTCTACAGCCTCGGCCGCGAAGGCATCCTGTCGGCCAGCTTCGGCCGTTCCCATTCACGGTTCAAGACACCGCACGTGGCCATCTACGCCCTGGCGCCGGTGATCGGCGGCGTGCCCTTCGTGATGGTGGCCTACGGCACCTCGCCGCTCGCCATCTTCGGCTACCTCGGCACCATCGCGGCCTTCGGCTACCTGCTCGCCTACGTGCTGGTCTCCATCGCCGTCCCGTTCTTCCTCGCCCGGCGCAAGGTGCTGACCCCACTGCCGGTGATCGTGTCCGTGCTGGCCACGCTGGCCATCGGTTACGTGGTGTACAAGACGCTCGTCCCGGTCCCGGCGGGCCCCTACAACGCCTTCCCGTACATCTTCCTGGCCTGGGTCGTGATCGGGCTAGCGTGGTACCTGGTGCTCAAGGTCCGGAACCCGGCCCGCGCCGCCCGGCTCGGCACCCTGCAGGAACTGGAGACGGCCGACCTGGAGAGCCGTATCGCCGCCGAACTGACCCCGGAGACAGAAAGCAGCCGGTCATGACATCAGCGTTGTCCCCCGCGGCTGTTCCCGGCCCGGCCCGGTCCGGCCGGCAGCAGATAACATCGGCCGTCGGCGACCGGACGTTGTCACAGATCGAGGTGGCGTGGGCCGACCATCTCGGGCACACGCTCGGCAAGCGCCTCCCGGCGGCCGGGTTTCTCGAGCGGATGACAGACGAGCGCGTCGCCTTCTGCGAGGCCGCGCTCACCTGGGACGTGGTGGCGAACGTGCACGAAGGCGCACGCCTGTCCGACTGGCGCACCGGGTTCCCCGACCTCTACGCCCAGCCCGACCTCGACACCTTCCGCCTCCTGCCGTGGCGAGCAGGCGCCGGTCAGGTGGTGAGCGATGTGGTGACCCACGACGGGGAGCCCGTCCGCACCGCACCACGCACGGTCCTGCGCCGGGTCACCGAGCGCCTCGCTGAGCTCGGCTACCACGCCGAGGTGGGGGTGGAGACAGAGTTCTTCCTGCTGGACCCCGCGGGCCAGCCGCTCGGCGGGTCGGTTCACTGCTACTCGCTGGAGAACGCAAACGAACTCGACCCGATCCTCACGTCCATTACCGAAGGGCTGGCCGACTACGTGCCAGTGGAGGCGGTCGGCAGCGAGTACGGGCCGGGTCAGCTGGAGATCAATATCCACCATCGGGACCCGCTCGGCGCGGCGGACGACGGCTTCCGCCTGAAGTACGCCGTGCGCGCCCTGGCCCGGGCAGCCGGCGCCCGGGCCACGTTCATGGCCAAGCCGTTCCAGGGCCTGTCCGGAAGCTCCATGCACCTGCACGTCTCGCTGTGGCGGGACGGCGAGCCGGCCTTCTCACCCGAGGCTGGCGCGGAGAATCCGCTGATGCGCGCGGCCATCGCCGGCCTGCTGCGGCACCTGCCGGGGATCATGGTCTTCGGGGCCCCCAGCATCAACTCCTACAAGCGCTTCGAGGCCAGGTCGTTCGCGCCGGCCACCGCGACCTGGGGCGGTGACAACCGGACCGCCGCGGTGCGCTCGCTGGTGGACGGCGATCGCTCGACCCGCATCGAGTTGCGGACCCCCGGCGCCGACGCCAACCCGTACTGGGCCGTCGCTTCGCTGCTGGCCGCGGTGATCGCCGGCATCGAGGACAACGAGGATGCGGCCCCCCGCGGCTCGGGTAACCTATACGGCACCGGTCACCCCCTCCCCCGGATCCCCGCCGAAGCGGTCGAGGTCGCCCGGTCGGACAAGCGGATCGCCGATCTGCTCGGCGAGGACGCCCTGCACGACTACACGCTGCTCGTCGAGCAGGACTGGCAGGCCTACATCACCACCGTCACCAGCTGGGAACGGGACCGCTACCTGGACCTCGCCTGATGACACATGCTGCGGTGACCGGCGGGCCGGCCTCGATCGACCTGTCCGACAACGACGCCTTCGTGGACCGGGTGCCTTATGAGTGGTTCGATGCGCTGCGCCGCGCTGACCCGGTGCACTGGCAGCCCGAACGCCACGGGCGAGGCTTCTGGGCGGTGACGGCCCACGCCGACGTCGTGGCTGTATCCAAGGACTGGGCCACGTTCTCCTCACAGACCGGCGCCAGTGCGCTGGAAGACCTGGCTCCGGACGCTCTGGCCGCCCGGCGTTCCATGATCGACACCGACCCTCCCCTGCACACCGAGCTCCGGCACCTGGTGTCGGCGCCCTTCGCTGTCCGCCCGGTGCGCGACTACGAGAAACTGGTGCGTTCGATCAGCCGCCAGGTACTGGCGAGCGCGCTGGCCCAGGACCGCTTCAATTTCGTAGAGCGGGTCGCCGCCGCGGTGCCCATCAAGGTGCTGTGCCGCGTGCTCGGGGTGCCCGAGGAAGACGAGGGCCTGCTGATCGACCTTGGTGACCAGATGATCGCCAACACCGACCCCGACCTCGCATCCGTTCTGCTGGACGGCGGGGAGAGCGAGCAATACCGCCTCCTGCCGTTCCGCAGCCCCGCCGCCGTGGCGATGTTCGACTACAGCCGGCGGCTCTCGCAGGCGCGGCGGCGACAGCCCCGGCCAGATCTGGTCACCGCCCTGGTGCAAGGGACCATCGGCGGCCGGCCGCTGCCGCGCCGCGAGATCGACGCCATGTTCCTGCTGATGGTCGTGGCGGGGAACGAGACCACCCGGCAGGCCATCGCCCTGGGCGTGCAGGCGCTGCTGGAGCACCCCGACCAGATCGCCGTCCTGCGCAGCGCCAACGACCGCGGCTGGCGCATCGCAGTGGAGGAACTGCTCCGCTGGACCACCCCGCTGCACCATTTCCGGCGCACCGCCACCCGCGACGTCGAACTCGGGCGGTCAAAGATCGCCGCCGGCGACAAGGTCGTGGTCTGGTACACCTCGGCGAACCGGGATGAGAACGTCTTCCAAGATCCTTACCGGCTGGATCTGCGCCGCTCACCGAATCCGCACACCACCTTCGGGCGCGGCGGCCCGCACCGCTGCCTGGGCGAGCACCTCGCCCGGCTGGAACTGCGCGTGCTACTGCAGGAACTGCTGCCAGTGCTGTCACAACTCGAGCCCGACGGCGAACCGGTGCGCATCCGGTCCAACTTCACCAACGGCCTGAAGCAGCTGCCCGTACGGATCAGCTGACGGCGTGCGCCCGCAGAATGCCGGCACCTGCCAGGCACGATCTGTACCGGGACGTGCGGACGGGCGCCTTCCACCCGCCCAGCGCCTACCTCGTGCACGATGTCATCGCCAAGACGGCCCTCGGCGTCACAGCCGATAACGGGTAGCGTTCGCCCAGGGGTGGCGAACGGAGGAGAGGCGTAACTTCGCAGATCCCGCCCGGGAATCCCCCAGGAGGGACAGCGCAGATGGGGATCGATCCGCGAGGCCCGCGCTTCAGCGCGCTTATCGCCACCGTGGTGCTCGCCGCCGTCCTGCTCACGGGCAGCGTCACCTGACCGGCATGGTGGTGGACTTCCGGCCTTCGCGCCGGCCGACGCTCGGAGTCGAATGGGAGCTCGGCCTCGTCGATGCCCGCACCGGTGACCTCGTCTCCGCGGCGGCGGAGGTCGTCGAGGAGGCTCGGGGCGCGATACCGGCGGGCGAGTCACGACTGCACCGGGAGCTGCTGCGCAACACCGTCGAGCTGGTCACCGGGATCTGCGAGTCCGTACCGGAGGCGGCTGGCGACCTGCGCGAGAGCCGTGATGTCGTCCGGCGGGTCGCCCGGCAGCGCGGGCTGGAGATCTTCAGCGCCGGGACGCACCCGTTCGCCCGCTGGTACGACCAGGAGGTCAGCGAGGGCGAGCGGTACGCTGCGCTTATCGAGCGCACCCAGTGGTGGGGCCGGCACATGCTCATCTTCGGCGTGCACGTGCATGTAGGCGTGGACTCGGTCGGCAAGGTGCTGCCGATCCTCAACGGGCTGCTGCGCTGGTTCCCGCATCTGCAGGCGCTGTCGGCCTCCTCGCCGTTCTGGGGCGGGGCCGATACCGGGTACGCCAGCAACCGGGCCCTGATGTTCCAGCAGCTGCCGACCGCCGGGCTGCCGTTCCAGTTCGGCACCTGGGCGGAATTCGAGGCGTACGTGGGCGACATGCTCGCTACCGGCGTGATCAGCGAGTTCAAGGAGATCCGCTGGGACATCCGCCCCTCTCCGGCGCTGGGCACCATCGAGGTCCGCGCCTTTGACGGGCTGCCGACGCTGGAGGAAGTGGCCGCCGTCGCCGCGCTGACGCACTGCCTGGTCGTCGACCTCGACCGGCGGCTGGAAGCCGGCGAGACGCTGCCCGCGCTGCCGCCATGGCACGTGCAGGAGAACAAGTGGCGTGCGGCCCGGTACGGGCTGGACGCGGAGGTCATCCTCGACGCACAGAACCGCGAGCGGCTCGTCACCGACGACCTGCACGACCTGCTCAACCGGCTCGAGCCGGTGGCGGCGCGGCTGGGCTGCCCGGCCGAACTCGCGTCGGTGTCCGGTCTCATGGCCGCCGGGGCGAGCTACCAGCGGCAGCGGGCCGTCGCCGCCCGGGCGGGCGGCGACCTGTGGGCGGTCGTGGACAGCCTGGTGAGGGAAATGCGCGACGGCCTGCCGGGCACCGCCGCTCGCAACCCGGACCACGCCGCTCGCCACGTCGGCGGCGGCACTCCGTAGGACCGCGGACGGTGGGCCGGGGGGCCCATCGCCGCCTGGTCGCGTGACGTGGACGAGGTTTCCGGCACGCACAACCCCATCGCCGCGGCCGGCCCCGCCGCCGCCCGGCAATGGCCGCCGCCACGGCCATTGGCCAGGACTATTCCTATTATATCAATCGGAAATATTGACAAAAATGCGGCGACCTGACATGTTCTGTACATGATGACTCACGACGGTACTGAGCGCTGTTACGCGGACCGGCTCCGCGTGGCCAGCGCGATCTGCCCCCGCCCGGTCTGACGGCGGCGTGTCGTGCGTCTCCGCCGGCCCGCTGCCGGGCACCTCCGCCGCAGCGTTCAGGCGCGCAGCAGATGCGCTGCATCCGGGTCAACGCCTGCCCCTCATTCTCCCCTCGCCGGTTGACCGTCGCCCCTTCCGCGGCCACACGGCCGGCCATGCTGCCCCGCTCCGTGCGCGGCTGCCGCCGCCCGCTCGTCCCCTGATCGAATTCGTCCCCCGATCGAAGAGGCGCCGCCATGACCGAAACCAACAGCACGAAGGCACATGCCGGCGTCATCAGGCTGGCCTACTACCGCTGCGGCGCGACGGACTGACGCACGGCCCGGCCGCGGCCGGGCCGTGCCCGCACTCCCGAACAACCCCGAGGGAAAGACAGGCCAATGAGCAGTTCAGCTGATACCAACACGACCGCAGGCAAGCCGCTGCCCGTCTACAAGCGCAGGAGACGCCGGATCTACGGGACCATCGCCGTGGTCGTCATCGTCGCCGTCGCCCTCATCATCTGGGCCGTCACCCAGGGCGGCAGCTCCGGGACGACGACGCTGCCCAACTTCACCATCTCGGTCAGCCAGGGGACGGTCGCCAGCCCCGACAGCATCATCTTGAGCCAGCCGTCGCTGGAAAAGACCATCCCCGCACACGTGCACACCGTGCCGTTCGATGCGGGCGTCACCGCCATCGCTGAGATGAAGAGCGGCTCCGTGCAGGCCATCAGCGGCGTCGGTAACCCGCCGACCACGGCGGCCATCGGGATCAACACCGGGGTCACCGTCGTCATGGGGTGGGGCTTCGACGACGACCAGCTGCTCGTCCCCAAGTCGATTACCTCGCCGAGCCAGCTGGCCGGTAAGTCCGTCGGCGTCCTGGTCGGCTCGTCGGAAGACTACGAGCTGCTGGGCTACCTGGCGCTGGAGCACCTGACCGGCAAGGTCAAGGTCGTCAGCTTCGCCAGCGAGCCCGACGCGGGCGCTGCCGCCCTGTCCGGCGCGATCGACGCCGCCTACGTGTACGGTGCGCCGGCGACCAGCCTGATCGCGAAGGGCGATCACTCGCTGGTCAACGCCGAGCAGATCGCCAAGCTGGGCATCCCCGGCCTCGACGTGATCGCGGTCGCCAGCAGCGTCATCAAGAGTGACCCCACGCTGGTGCAGGATTACGTGTGCGCCGAGCTGCAGGGCAGCAGGGACATGACCGGGCCGGACGCGGCCAAGTATCTGACCGCGAGCGCCAAGGTACAGGGCATCTCGGGTAGCCCCCAGCAGATCGTGACGGCGACGGAGGGCTATCCATTCATCCCGCCCAGCCAGCAGCTGTACTGGCTGGGTTCCACCCTGCACGACCCGACCAGCCGCATCGTCCAGGCCTACCAGCAGACCGGCACGTTCCTGGTCTCGCAGGGAAGGCTCACGTCCGCTCCGTCGGCGGCGCAGATCGCGCAGCACATCGACATCACCTTCGTCAACAAGGCACTGTCCGGTGGGTGCCCGAGCTGACGCAGACGGGGCCGGTGGCCAGCCGGTCACCGGCCCCGTCAGCAGCCTGGATCCGGTGAATGGCGCCGCGCGGAACGCGCCGAGTTCGGTCGGCCATGGCGGGGCCGATGTGGTGATCGACTCGATCGGGAAGACATTCCGCAGGGGCGGCCGCCGTACCGTAGCGCTGGCCGGAATCAACCTCAAAGTCCGCGCCGGTGAGCTGGTCTGCCTGCTCGGGCCGTCGGGCTGCGGCAAATCCACCCTGCTCCGGATCGTGGCCGGTGCCCTCGAGCAGGACGAGGGCACCGTCACGGTCGGGGGACGGCCGGTCCGTGGACCGTCCCCCGACCGGGGCATGCTGTTCCAGACCCCGATGCTGTTCCCGTGGCTCACCACCAGGAAGAACATCCTGTTCGGCCCGAAGGCGCAGCGGGCTGGCGGGCTGAACGAGCGGGACGACCCGGAGCTGGATGCGGAGGCGGACGCGATCCTCGGCACGGTCGGCCTGGCTAAGTTCGGCGACGCGTTCCCGCACGAGCTCTCCGGCGGGATGCAGCACCGGGCGGCATTCGCCCGCGCCATCATCACCCGGCCGTCGCTGCTGCTCATGGACGAGCCGTTCGGCGCCCTCGACGCCATCACCCGGCTGCGCATGCACGACTTCCTGCTGGGCATGTGGGAGCAGTACCGGACCACCATCATCTTCGTGACGCACGACATCGAGGAGGCCGTGCTGCTCGGCGACCGGGTCGCGGTGATGGGCGGCCGGCCGCCGGGCATCCAGGAGGTCATCGACATCCCGATCGGCCGGCCCCGGCATGCCGTCGATGCCGATACCGAGTCCTTCCTCACCGCCAAGCGGAAGATCCGGGCATCGCTGACCGTATGAGCCGCACCGGCCAGCGATGGCCGCCAGACGCGGGCAGGTCAGCTGGCCGGCCCCCCGAATCTTGCTGTGGAGTGTGAATGATGTCAGTCTGGCGCTCCCTGCCGCCGCTGGGCGAGCGTCCCGTCGCCGACGGCGAGGAGACGGTCGCGGCCCTGCTGGGCCGGGAGGACCAGGACGGACTGGACGAGCGCGCTGACCGCGACGACCTCGCCGCGTACCGGCGGGCCAGGCGCCGGGCGCGGGCCCGCCGGCTGGCCACCGGCGCGGCCGGCCTCATCGGCCTCGCCGTGGTGTGGCAGATCGTCGCGACGTTCATCAGGGACCCGGTGTTCCTGCCGTCGGTCACCCGGACCGTCTCAACGTTCTGGCACTACCTTGGCCGGCCGTACCCATCGCAGGGCTCGCCGATCTGGTACGACGCGCTCACCAGCCTGCGCCGCATCCTGATCGGCTTCGCCATCGGCGTCGTCGCCGGGGTGACCCTCGGCGCGGCCATGTCCGCCACCCGCGTGGTTCGGCACCTGATCGACCCGGTCATCGAGGTCCTCCGCCCGCTGCCGCCGCTCGCCTTCATCCCGCTTTTCATCATCTGGTTCGGGATCGGGGAGCTGCCCAAGGTCGTCTTGATCGTCATCGGGGTCACCCCGATCATGGCGATCACCAGCGTCGTCGCGCTCGACGAGGTGCCGGAGGACCTGCGGCTGTGCGCCCGGACGCTCGGCGCGTCCCGCTTCTACACCCTGCTGCACGTGCAGCTCCGGTCCGCGCTGCCCGGCATCCTGACCGGGATGCGCATCTCCATGGCCGCCGCCTGGACCAGCATCGTCGCCGCCGAGCTTATCGCGGCCACCAGCGGCCTCGGCTACCTGATCCAGCAGGCGGGCGACTACCTCAATACCGCCCTCGTCCTCTCCGGGATCATCTGCATCGCGCTGATGGCACTGGCCCTCGATGCGTGCATCCGCGGCCTGCTCCTGCTCGCCGACCCGAGCAGGCGGGGATGAGGCACTGCCGACGGCCGATGCACCTCCCGTTGCCCGGCTCACCGACCGAGTGTCGCCCCGGCTTGCCATGGCACGCGGCCGCAATACTGTCCCGGTGACCCGGGCCCGGGCAGGCGCCCAGGCCGGCCATGCCGAGTGTCAGCGCAGTGTACCGGTGCGTCACCTAGGGGCTGAGGTCCTGGAGCAGGGCGTCGAGGGTGAGTTCCTCCTCGATGCGGAGGTTGAGGTGCCGCATGGCGGTGGCGAGCTGCAGGTCCCACGGCGTCGCGGCGGGCTCGCCGACGAGCGCCGCGAGCGGATGCACCGCCGGCACCGCGGCTTGGTAGGCCACGTGGTCATACCGCCACGGCCGCCAGTTCACCCGGTGATGCACCGCGTTGGCGATCCGGACGCCGCCCCAGTCGAAGTCGCCGTGGTAACCGAACTCCGCGCCGCCGACCGCCAGTAGTTCCAGCAGCCGCCACCCGGCGGCGGAGGGCTGGCCGCCGACGCAAACCAGCGGCTGGCACCGGGCGCCCAGTTCGTCGGCGGCGGCCGCGACCACCACCGGATTCTCGCATATCCGCACCAGGGCGGCGCGCAGCGGCCCCGTGTTCAGGGGCTCCGTATGGCAGCGGAGTTGACGGAGCGTGAGTACCGTCGGCTGTCCCGCCTCGCGGCACGACGCCAGCGTCCTGCCCAGCGGCGTGCGTGTGTCGCCGGGCAGGCCGAGGCAGAGCGCCAGCGACGATAGCTCGTCGAGGTGAACTCCCGCGGCCGCCCACGCGGCGCGGCGCGAGTCGGCCGTTCCGTCCGCCGCGAACGGCAGGCCCCCCAGCGCACGGACCGCCGAGAGCACCAGCGTGCCGACCGGGCGTCCATCGTCCAAGGCGTGAGCGTCGCCGCAGCATTCGGCGGCGAGCCGGCCGATGGGGACGCCGCGCGAGGGTAGCCGCCGGAGCACCGCCGCGACGTGGGCGAGAAGCAGCCGCGCATGCTCAGGTTCGGGGGCGAGACGGCGCACCACGCCGGTCGCGTCGAGCCATCCCCGCCACCGCGCCAACTCGTCACGGCCCTCCACGGCGGCGTCCAGTGACGCGAACGCGGCACCCCAGGCGGCCGCCACCTCTGCCCGTTCGCGGTTGCGATCCCGGGGGGGACCGGTCAGGCGCGTCACCGCCTCGGCCAGCCCGCCCGGCGCGGCGCCGCTGTCTCGCAGGATGCGGTCGACCTCCGTCAGCGACACCGACAGCGACGCTCCGGAATGGGCTGCTCTCCCGGTCAGCCGCTCAACCGCGCGCCGCTGCTCCGGGGTGGCGGACGGCAAGGTAACCGTACCGGCCAGCGGACGTCCGGCCTCCAGTCTGTCCCGTGCCCGCCGCACCAGCCACGCGACTGGCTCGCCGCCGAGCAAGCGGTGCAGCCTGGCGTCACCGCCGAGCAGGTGGTGCAGCCTGGCGTCGGCCTCGGTCACACCGGCGCCCGTTCGGCTGGGCGGCGTTCCCGCCCGTCCCACCGCCACGGCGTGACGAGCACCGCATCGAGCCCATCCTGCCGGGCAAGCTGGCAGATGGCGAGCCCGGGGACCTGCGGGTAGCATCCCCACTCCCGTTCGCTGGTCATGACCACGTCCATGTCGAACGTGGCGAGCAGCCCGAGGCACTTCGCGCGGGAATCGTCGTCGACTCCGGCGAAGGCCTCGTCCAGCGCGATCAGCCGCGGCGCACAAGGGTTGCCCGCCGACTTGTAGTACGCCGACGCCGCGGCGAACAGCGGGACGGAGGCGGCCAGGGCCCGCTCGCCGCCCGACGCCGGGCCGTTGGCCGGGTGCCACTTCCCATCCTGATATCGCTGGATCACGAACTGGTGCCATCTGCGGTAGTCCAGCGCCGCGGTCAGCGCCTCGGTCCACCCGGCAGCCGGGTTGTCGGCGTGCTCGGCGGCGATGCGCTGCTGCAGGAACACCCCTACAGCGGCACGGTCGTCGGAAGACCACGCATCAATCGTCTGCCGGAGCTTGCGCCGGACCTGGTCCAGCCCGTCCGGCGCGTCCCTTGCCTGCTGCCAGATCAGCCGCAGCTTCATCCCGGTCGACGTCGGCCGGGACGCCAGCTCGTCGTTCATGACCCTGACCTCGGCCTCCGCCGCGGCGATCAGCTCGTGCAGCGTCCCTGCCACCTCGTTGAGCAGATGGTTCTCCAAGATCTCCCGTTCCCTGGCGGATAGCAGCCGCGCCCGCTGCTCGGCTTCCCCGGCCAGCGCCGCGGCGAGCCCGGGTATGTCGTGACTGCGGCCCTGGAAGACCACGTCGACCACGATGACGCCCTCGTTCAACGTCAGCCCGGCCGAATGCCCGTGCCGGGCCATGGCGTCGGCGAGCAGCTTGTGTTCCTCCGTGACCCGCTTCTGGATCCGGTCCCACGGGCCGTCCGCCTCGTCGACGGCCTCCAGCCCAGCGTTCACGGCGCGAGCCAGCAGCACGGCTGGTGTCGCCGCCCACGGCTGCATGACGTCGGGAATCTCCAGCGAAGGTAGCGCGACGCGCAGCAGCCCGGTGGCGGCGAACGACTGGAACTCCGCGACCGCGGCATCCCGTGTCCGCACCGCCTCCTCGATCTCCGTCCCGAGCGCGTCCCGTTTCCCCTCCGCCCTGCCACGATCCGCGATGGCCTGCTGCTCCCGGCGGCGCGTGGCTTTCTCGGCGGTGCCCCGCTGTTCCAGGTCGCGCCGGACTCCCTCAAGCTGCCGATACAGCTCGTCGACCGCTGCGCCCGCCGTCTCGCGCAGCGCCTCGTAGCCCACCTGAGCGGCCGACGACTCCACTCGTGCCGTCGCTGCGGCTTCGGTCGCGTCGTCCAGGTGCGCCCGGCTCTCGGCCACCTCCGCCGAAGCCTCGCCCGCGGCCCGGGCCGCCCCCTGCGACGCCTCGGCGGCCGGCCACAGCCCGGCGAGCGCCAACCGGTACGCGTCCACCCCGGCCTTGACCTCGGCGAGCTCGCCAGGGTCGGCCGGCAGGCCGACGTCGTGAGCGAACTCCTCGGCGCACACGACGGCGGCGTTCAGATCCTCCTGCCGTTGCCCGCACACGGTGACGGCGTGGGCATGCTGCTCGCGCAGTTCGCCGCGCCGCCGGCGTTCGGCGGCGACGACGGTGTGGGCCTCGCGTACCGCGGCTTCGGGCGGCACCGTGCGATGCTCGTCCGCCAGCCTCTCCCGGCGCCCATCCACGTCGGCCAGCGCCGCGTCTACCTCGCCGATCGCCGTGCGCTCCTGCCGCAACTCCTCGGCGAGCCGCGCGATCCTGGCCCGCCGTGCGGCCTCACGCGCCCCCTCGCCGATGTAACCGGCGCTGTCCTTCCGCCAGGCACCGCCCAGCATGCCGTTGGCCCAGCGGCCGTCGGTTGATATCCGCGTCCCCTCTGTCCCGCCAAGCCCGATGGCAGAAAGAACGGCACGGACCGTCTCAGTCGAGAGCAACCCCGCCCGGGGATCGTCAGAGTCGATCGCCGGGACCAGGACACTCGCGCACGACAGGCCGGGTACGGGGGGGAGCCCGGACATCACGGTCACATCGCCGTCAACCAGGTTCCCGTCGGGCGTGACCCAGGCGTCGAGTATCCCGGCCGCCTCCAGCGCGGCCTCAAGCCCGGCGCGATGCTCCTCCGGCACGTCCGGCGCGAAATCGGTCACCTTCCACAACGGGGCACCCGGACGATCGTCCCGGATGCCGGGCTGCCTCGTATGCGGAAACGGCGGAGCGTCGTGGCCGCCCGCTCGCAGCCGCTCGATCTCTCCCCCGAGTTCGTCAGCACGCCCCGCGTGAGCGGCACGCCGAGCGGACAGTTCGGCGTCGAGACGGCCGAGCTCGGCGCCTGCCGCCCGGGCCGCGTCGTCGATGACGGCGACCGCCGGATTGGCGCCGTCCCCGGTCGCCGCCCACGCTTCCAGGACGCCGATCAGCTCGTCCGGATCAGCGATCCTGAGCTCGGTCAGCCGGTGAAGGTAGAACCGGTAGGCGCGGGCAAGTTCCCCGGCCCGTTCGGTAGATTCCTGCTCGGCGGCGGCGAGTCGTCCCGCTGCGGCCTGTACCTCGGCGGTGAGCCGGTCCTCCTCGGCGCGCGCCGCTTGCAGCACCCGCCGCCGGTCCTCGGCCTCGGCGAGCAGTCGCTCCAGCCGTCCGACGGCCTGAGACTGACGGTCGGCGACAGCCCGCGTCTCCCGCCCGGCACGCGGGGGATCCTGCTCCCAGCCGTCGGCAGCCGCGCGGTGGCCGGGCGCGCAGCGGGCTGTGGCCGCCGTCTCCTCAGCCTGGCGCTGCGCGGCGTCCAGCGCTTTCCGTGCCGTTTCGGCTCGCCTCAGGGCCTCGTCGGCCCGCACGGACCGTTTCTGCACCTCGGCCGCCAGCCGGTCACGATCCCGCTCCCTGATGCGTGCCGTCTCGTCCCGGCGTCGCGCCTCGTCGCGCATGTGCGTAAGCCGCTCGGCATCCCGCATCGCCGGGTCTTGCTGCAGCGCGTCGCGACGCGCCTCGAGCTGGGTCCGCCGCTGCTCGAGCTCGTCCAGTCCGCTCCGTGCCGTCCGCAGCTGCGAGTCCGCAGCGGCGAACGCCTCCTCGGCCGCGGTCAGATCCCGGCCGAGCTGCTCGTACCGGCTCTGTGTCTGCCGCGGCCCCGCCGCCTTGCGCTTGGCCGCGATCATCGCGTAGCGGCTGTAACACCGCAGGAAGTCGTTCGCGGCCTGGCGGGCCTCCGCCAGGGCTCGCAGCGCGTCCCGTTCCTCGTCCAGGCCTCGGAACGCCTCGGCGACCGTCGTGACCAAGCCCGGGCTGAGCGGGGGCAGCGCTTCGGTCAGCGCGCGGGACAGCAGCTTCTCGTCGGGCTTCTTGGAAAGTTGCGGCTGGCGGAGCTGGATCAGCAGATTGACCAGCACCTCGTAGCGGTGCTCACCGAGCCCGAACAGGGCTTCGTCCACCGCCCGGCGGTAGTCGGCGGCCCGGTCGTACACCAGCCCGTGCCCGTCGATCTCCTCGCGCAGCTTCTCCCTGGTGAGCGGAACCCGGCTCGAGGGCAGCAAGTGCAGGTCATCACCGACCCGCCGGGTCGTGACGAAGAACCAGTGGCGCGCGATGCCCCGGCCGGCGACGGCTTTCAGCCCGCAGCCTATGGTGCGGAACTCGGTGGTCCCGCCGGCGGCGCGGCGGCCGAACTCGAGCCACGTGTACCCGAGGCGTTCGGGATTGGGATGCTTGCCGCCGAGCAGCAGGTTCCATTCCATCTTCTTCTGCCGGTCGCCGTCCGGCTCCACCCGGTGCGGCGCGAGTTCTCCGTCCAGTAGGAACGGCAGCGTCAGGGCCAGCACCTTGGACTTGCCAGTTCCGTTGTTGCCGCGCAGCAGCAGCCGGCCGTCGTGGAACCAGAACTCCTCGGTGTCGTAGTAGAACATGTCGACCAGGCCGGCACGCAGCGGCTTCCACCGCTCAGAACAGGGCGCTGGCAGCATCGGCTGTTGCCTTTCTCGTCTCGGCTGGTCTCATCTGGCGGATGGTGGGCTCGTCCAGGGCAAAACGCGCGATCGCCGGGCGGCTCCGGACTACGTTCCCGTCCACCGCGACCAGGCGGAGCGCGGATAGCTTCTCCAGCGCGGCGGCGAGCAGTTCGGTTTCCGCGCCCGGCTCGGTCACGCCTTTGCGCCAGTACGCCCGGTGCTCGGCGGCCGCCCGCCGCGCGAAGGCGCGCAGTTCGTCGAGCGTGGCCTGATCACGGCGGGCGAGGTACTCCGCGACCAGCAACGTGACGTGCCCGTCGGTACGCTGCTCGGGCATCCGCACGTCGGTCAGCTCATCCTCGGGGTCCACCATGGCGATCCCCTCGGCGCGCATCTCGGATATCAGCCCGGCGGCCTCCTCTATCCGCCGGGTGATCGCATGCCGCTGGGACAGTAGGTATGCGCGTTCGTCCTCGTCAAGCTCGTCGTAGTACACGACCGGGTTCTCCAGGAGCCGCCGCGTGAGCCGCCTGCGCAGCGCCTGGTTGCGGAGTTCGTCGCTCTCGGCGACCGGTTCCGCGGTCAGCTCAGCGAGCCGACCCTCGAACGTCGGGGCGGTGACGACGGAGGGTCCACGGGCTCCCGACAGCAGCACGCCCAGTACCGGCCTGCGCACGTCGTACAGCACGTCGGCCCCGGCCGACAGGTAGGCGTCCTCGTCCCCGGCCACCCGGCTCAGCACTCCCCAGCCGAGCAACAGCCGGACCACCGCGACCAGGTCGGACCGATCCGAGCGGTGGTCCAAGGTCATGGTGAACCCGGTCGCGGCCAGCTCCGGTTCGGCAGCGGCGGTGAGCACGTCGTCGGCGAGGCTGCCGAGCGTGGTCTGCGCGTCGGCGCGGGCGAGTGCCGACAGGGCGAGGCACAGGGTGACGTACCGGCGGCGGCCGAACGATTCCTTGTTGTGCCCGCGTGCCGGATGGGACGCGTCGGACAGTTCCGGTGCGGTCTTGAACAGCCGCGCCGCCCCGGAATCCGCGACGAGACGCCAGCCGGTCTCGCGATTCAGCCACTCGCGCAGCTCCGGCAGATGCCGCCGGACCAGGACCAGCGTCTCGCCGTCGGTGTCGGCGACCAGCAGCGGCTTAGCGAGCAGAGCGCGCAGCGCGGCCCTGCGCTGCGCCTGTTCCTCGGCCGGGATCATGCCGCTGCCCTCATGCCGGCGCCCTCATGACGGCACCAGCTCCGTGATCTCGATGACGTGCTCCGGACCGGTGAGCAAGCCGTCGGCGGTGCGGATCGTCGCTGTTCCGCCGTCCGGGACCAGCGAGAGCCGTACCTCCAACGTGCCGTCGCTCGTGACGGTCTTCACTTCGACCTCACCCGGCTTCCGGGCCGCCAGCGCGTCGCCGAGCAGAGCCAGGAACAGCCGGAACGCCCGCGGGTCCAGCACGTCGAGGTCGGAAAGGACCGTCGGCCCGGCGGTGCGGAGGCGCCGTCGGGCCGCGGCGGTCTCGGCCGCCTCGCGTTCCGCCTGCCTGCGCAGGAACTCCCGATCCGCCGACCTGTCCCGGACCTGGCTGGGCTTGCCGCGGCGCTCGTAGATCCCGGTCTTCCGCAGCTGCGGCGAGATGCGGATGGGCGGTGCGTCCTGCCACGCCGTTCCGGGTGGAAGGTCGCGCCACGCGTCGGCGGTTTCGCTGGTCACGGACAAGTGCCGGGCGGCGCATAGGCCGAACGCCGCCCGCCAGAGGCGGTGAGCGGCCTCGTCGCCCGGCACCTCGGCGAACCACCGGGCGAGCACGCGGAAGTCCGCCGAGCGATCCGACCGCCCCGAGCGCCGCTCGTTGAGCAGGCCCACCGCGTCGATGAGCTGCTTGATCGCGGTCACGGCCGCCTGCCGCAGCAACCGGGCCTGCGACGGGTGCCCCGCGTCCCGCGAGGTGAACCAGTCATCCAGCCCGCGCCACCGGTTCCGCCACCCGTCGAGCGCCCGCTTTTCCGCCCTGGCCAGGGATTCGGCGGCGTCCGCGCCCTCAGGCACCGCGTCGGCCGCCTCCCGGCGCGCGGCGAGTTCCAGCAGCCGCTCGTGCCCCACGGCTTCCAGGTCTCCCAGCAGCACCGCGATCTGGGCGCCGGAGTTGGCCAGGTCGGCAATGAACCTGTTGATGTAGTCGATCAGCCGTTCCTTGTACGCGAGGAAGCCGTCGATGTCCCCGTCGGAGAAGTCGATCGCGCGCCGCAACGCGGACATGAACGCTTGCGCGTTATCAGCCAGCGAGGAGAACCGCTCCGCCAGGGACAGCAGGAGCAGATGGACCTTGGCCGGGTCAGGATCATGGTCCGCGGCGAGGAGTTGCAGCGACCGCAGCAGGTCGGCGATGTCGGCCAGGGCCACCGACTGGAGCTGGCCACGGCGCCCGATCGCCTCCTCGTAGAACGCGATCGCCTGCTCGGCCGCCTGCCCGGCGGCGGTCAGCTGGTACAGAGACCGCTTACGGTGAAAGTCCTCGACGGTGGTGACGCGGCTGGTGTCGGCGTCGGCACGCAGGTTTCCCCACACCACGAGCTGCTCCAGGGCCTGGGTCAGCTGGTCGTCAGCGTTGATCAGAAGCTCGGCCGCGACGTCTTCCGGCCGCAGGTGCACGATGAAGCGCTCCTTCGCCCGCGCGAAGGTACCCAGCAGGCTGCGGTAAACATCGGCGTTCGGGACGCTCAGGTGCGTGAACGGTTGGGGCTCGCCGCAAGCACGCGCCGGCTGAGGGGCTCCGCTAACCACCACAGCATACTGCCGCACGCCACCGACAGAATGTGCGCAACTCGCCGCCCATCGCCGCGGAACCTGTCATCCTGATCAAGGTCCAAAGATCCTCGGTCCGCAGCCGGTGCATGTCGGCGCGGGCGCGCGCCTCCCACGCCTCGCGGTCCAGCAAGCGCAGCGCGCGGCGAATGACGTCGCTGGTCTTCTCATCCTCACGGCGGTTCGCTTCGATGACGCGAAGTCAAGCGAATCCACCACTGCCTGTCGACCCGGCGGTCCGGATTACCGGCGCACGGCCAGGTACCGCGTGAGATGATCGATCACCTCACGCGCGTCGTCCTCGGTACCGTAAATGAACGTGGACTTGCGCCGCCGCAGCACGGGCAGCCCCAGCGCGTACAGTCCCGCGCTGTCGACCACACCGCCCTCGTGGCGCAGCTGGCCCTTCGCGTCGACCACCGGCACGTCGAGCCACCCGTAGTCAGGCCGGAAACCCGTCGCCCACACAATCGCGGCGATCTCGCCACTTCGCAGGTCAAGCTGCAACCGCGTCGACTCGGGCACGCGTGTCGCTGCGAAGCGCTCGGGAGGGCCAACCTCAGCGTCATACCCCTCCGTCTTGGCCCACTCGTCGAACGTGTCCAGCGCGCGCTCCATCTTGAGGTCCGCGAGCGAGAACACGTTGCGCAGGCCACCGGACAACAGCGCGCGGCCGTCACGTACCGTCGCCCAGCGGCCCACCAGCTCGACGCCCATCGAGGTGAGCGCGTTGAGATCCAGCGTCGCCCGCTCAGGGGTCCCGACGAGCTGGGGCGACGGCAGCCGCCGGGCCCGGGTGAGATCCTCAACCTCGTCGTACCGCTGATCCCACACGCCCGACGCGTCCATCCACCACAGCACATCGCGCCCGCGGTACATGCGCGGCAACCGCACGTGCTCCCCCACCGAGAGAGTCACCGGGCGGCCCGACCGCCTCAGCTCGGCAGCCAGCTGCACGCCGCTCGCCGAGGCTCCCACGACGAGCACGCTGCCGTCGGGTAGCTGGCCGGGGTCGCGATAGCCGAACGGCGTTATTTGCCCGACGGACGCCGGCAGCGCATCGTTGAACGGCGGCACCGTCGGCTGATTGCAGGCGCCGCTCGCGATGACCACTGCCCGGCAGCGAATCTCGCCGCGACTCGTCGCCACGTGGTATCCATTGTCGGTGCGCCGTACCGACGTGACGTTCACGCCGGTCCGGACGGGAGCGTGCGAGACCTTGGCGAAGCGGTCGATAAACTCGGTCACTTCGCCCAGCGTCATATAGCCGTCGGGTTCCGGGCCTTCGTAGCGAAGGCCCGGAAGGCGGCTCTGCCAATTGGGCGTGAGCAACCGCAGGGAGTCCCAGCGTTCACGCCGCCAGGAGTTCGCTACCTCGCCGCGCTCGAGCACGACATGGTCGATCGACCGGCCGCTGAGGAAGTGGCTTGCCGCGAGGCCCGCGTGCCCCGCGCCGATGACGACCGTGGTGATGTGCTCGATGACTTCGCCCCTCGATGCTTGCCGGAGCGCGCGCGTCGGACAAGCCGCCGCGCGGCCGCTCAGGCGACTTCGACGGTGACGTTCGTCGGGTTCGTGAGAGCGTCGAAGACGGCGGAGCGCTTCTGGGACTGGGCCACCAGCGCCTCGATCTCCTGCCTCGACGCGTCCGCGTCGATGCTAAATGTCACCTTGACGTCGTTGAAGCCGTTGCGGACGTCGCTGTCGGCACCGAGGATCCCGCGGATGTCGTGCCCGCCCTCGACCACGGACTCGACCGAGCGCAGCTGGATGCCGCGGTTCTCCGCCACGGACGCAATACCCCCCGTCAGGCAGCTCGCCAGGCCAACCAGGAGGTACTCGATCGGCGTGATGCCGTCGTCCTCCGCCGCGAAGACCTCGGGGTGGTCCGCTTCGAATGTCCACTCTTCCTTGTGGCTCTGCTCTTCCCCGAGGCCGAAGAAGCTCTGCACCTTGATCGTGCTGTGGACGCCGGTCTGCCACTTAGCGGACGCGCGCCAGGTGAACTGGGCGGCCTCAGGCGCACCCTTCAGTACTTCGCGCGCGTCGAGCAGTGCCTGCACGTTGACTCCGTTGGCGACGGTGGTCATGTCGCGATACCCCCTTTGCTCATTTCTCCAAAATTCCCTATGGAGATGGTTGACAATACACCAAATCGGGCGGGCTACCATAGCCCCCATGGCGGAGCCAGCCTCAACGCTCGCGGCCGGCACGGCCGGCACGGCCGAAATGCAGTATCTCGACCTGCCGGAGCCGGTGCGGCTCGACTGTGGGCGGGAGCTGCACCCGGTTCGCGTGGCGTACGAGACCTACGGTGCCCTCTCACCCCGGCGCGACAACGTCATCCTGGTATGCCATGCGCTCAGCGGCGACGCCCATGCGGCGGGCTTCGCGAAGACGCCGCCCGAGGAGAGCACGCGTGACGGGTTCGGGGCCACCGATCGCGACGGCGTGGCCCGCCGGGGACTGGGCTGGTGGGACGGGATGATCGGCCCCGGCAAGGCGTTCGACACTGACCGCTTCTTCGTCGTCTCCACGAACCTGCTCGGCGGCTGCCGGGGCACG
>Ga0181518_10002021_pt1 | contig 19918 bp, 13 predicted proteins | sample PEATcosm2014_Bin_28_FD_119751 | JGI IMG/M metagenome (GOLD analysis project Ga0181518, IMG submission 119751) | Peatland microbial communities from MTU Mesocosm Facility, Houghton, MI, USA - PEATcosm2014_Bin01_60_metaG | ecosystem: Environmental > Terrestrial > Soil > Wetlands > Peat | place... | reverse complement strand
GCGTGCGGTGGTTCCTGGTGCGCCAGTGGGACGTGCCGTTGTCGCCAGGGTAGGGCCTGCCTGCTCCTGATGCCGATTCATATACAGGTCCATGCCCTCGCGCACGTCGCGGGCGAACCGGCCGGCCGCCCGGACCTGGGCGATGGCGGCCTTTTGCGTGCGCCATGCGGCCCGTGAGATGCGCCACGCGGCCCGGGCCGTGCTCCACTGAGTACGCGGGCCGGGCAGGGCCTGGGTACGAGGGAGGGCCTGGGTTCCAGGGACGGCCTGCGTACGGGATGGCACGCCAGGGCGGGGCGGCGCCTGCCCTGGCTGCGGCGGCCAGAAGGGCCCGGGAACCGCCGACGAGCGGTCACCGGCCACCCGGACCGAGATGGCCCGGCCCATGGCGGTAGCGCGCCGGTAGCCGGTGATCCCGGCCGCCGCGCCCACCGACAGCCAGAATACGCGGCGGATCACCGGTGGCCTCCGGACCGGGCAGGCAAGCGACGGCCACCGCTAATGGCCGTCAACTGGTCGCCGTGATCGAGTTCGACGGTCCGTCCCGGCCGCCCGGTCCCGTCCCGGCGGATCGCGACGGCATGGCGCACACCGTAGACGAAGGCACCCAGGCGCCCGGCTGGGCCGGCCGAGATCGCCCGGCCCAGCCCGGCCAGAGCCGATACCTGGTCGGTGAGCTGCGACATGCCCTCGTTCAGTTCGTCCATGCCCGCGGTGACCGAGCTCGTGGCGTCGAGCTGCTGGTTGGCCCGGTCCACGGCGGTCTGTACCCGCTCGAAGACGGTGTCACTTTGCGCGCGTATATCGGCCAGCAGGCGGGTGCCCTCGGAGATCATCCGGGCGAGCCGGATCAGGACGTAGACGCCGGCGCATACTCCCGTGGCGAAGAAGAAGGCGGCGACGAGCGCAGCCAGATCCCCTGCGTTCTGCATGCGTGCTTCCTTACCGTGACAGGCGTTTGTTGTCTGGCCGACCCTACCGCGCGGCGGATCTGCCTGGCCTGCGAAGGATGGCACGGATCCGGCTGGCACGCTCCGCGAAGCGCGCCTCCATCCCGTGGGCGGAAGGTTCGTAGTAGACGCGATCGGCCACCGAGTCAGGAGCATAACGCTGAGTTACGACTCCTTCCTCGTAATCGTGCGGGTAGAGGTACTCCTCGCCGTGACCGAGGGTCTGCGCCCCCGCGTAGTGGGCGTCCCGGAGGTGCGCGGGAACCGGGCCGACCAGTCCCGCGCGCACGTCGGCGGAGGCGGCGCTGATCGCATTGATCACCGCGTTCGACTTCGGCGCGAGCGCCAGGTGAATGACGGCCTGGGCCAGGTTGATCCGCGCTTCGGGCAGCCCGACGAACTCCACGGCCTGGGCCGCGGCGATCGCAACCTGCAGGGCGGTCGGGTCCGCCATCCCGACGTCCTCGCTGGCGTGCACGATGATCCGGCGGGCGATGAACCGGGGGTCCTCCCCCGCCTCGATCATCCGGGCCAGGTAGTGCAGCGCGGCGTCGGCGTCGCTGCCCCGGATGCTCTTGATGAACGCGCTGATCACGTCGTAGTGCTGATCACCGGCCCGGTCGTAGCGGACGGCCGCGCGGTCCACGGCGCGCTCGAGGGCGGCGGTGTCGATGAGGCCGCCCGCAGGCACACCGAGCGCGGCCGCCTCCAGGTAGGTCAGCGCGCGACGGGCGTCACCGCCGGCCAGCCGGACGAGGTGGTCCAGGGCCTCGTCGTCCAGGCTGACCGATCCGCTCAGGCCCCGCTCATCGGTGATGGCCCGGCGGATCACCCCGCGGATTTCGTCGTCGCTGAGCGGGGTGAGGGTCAGCAGCAGGGAACGGGACAGCAGCGGGCTCACCACGGAGAAGAACGGGTTCTCGGTGGTGGCGCCGATGAAGGACACCCAGCGGTTCTCCACGGCGGGCAGCAGCGCGTCCTGCTGGGTCTTACTGAACCGGTGCACCTCGTCAATGAACAGCAGGGTCTGGCGGCCCGTCATGCCGAGTTCCCGCCGCGCGTTCTCCACCGCGGCCCGGACGTCCTTGACCCCTGCGGTCACCGCGGACAGTTCGACGAAACGCCGGCGGGTGACCTGGGAGACGACGTAGGCGAGCGTCGTCTTGCCGGTTCCCGGGGGGCCCCACAGGACAAGGGACATCGGCGCGTCGTTATCGGTCAGCTTGCGGAACGGCGTGCCTTCCCCGGTCAGGTGGTGCTGGCCGACCACCTCATCGAGGGTGCGCGGGCGCATCCGCACCGCGAGCGGCGCGGCGGCCGCCGCAGCCTGCTCCTCGGCTTCGTCGAACAGGCTGCCGGACTGGGCCGCCTGGCCTCCATATGCTCTGGCCACACACTGACAGTAACCCGACGGCGGCGCAAAACGTTACATGGCGGCCACTTTCCATGATCGTGTGTCGTTTTCCGCCGTAAAGCGCGGTTTCCGCGAGCCGTCCGCCGGGGGTGTTCCTTGATCAAGAGCGCAGCTACGGGCCGACGCGGAGCCGGGGCGGAGCGCGCACCGGACGCGGGCTACGGCGAGGCGATCGTGACCGGCCCAGCGAACCGGGCCTTGTGCCGGCCAGTGGCCGGTGCTATCGGCGGGCACCACAGCAGGTTACGGCGAGGCGATCGTGACCGGCCCAGCGAACCGGGCCTTGTGCCCGGCCAGTGGCCGGTGTGTCGGCGAAGTACCACCGCGCGGGCGCGGAGCGCAGCGGGGGTCCGGGGATCGCCCCCCGGGCCAGCACTGTCATCCCCCCGGGCTAACTCTGACGTCGATGCCGGCCTCGCGGCGCTGTTCGGGGGTGATGGGGGTCGGGGCCCCGGTCAGCGGGTCGAGGCCGGAGGCGGCCTTCGGGAAGGCGATGACCTCGCGGATGCTGTCCTGGCCGGCCAGCAGCATGACGAGCCGGTCCCAGCCGAGCGCGATGCCGCCGTGCGGCGGCGGCCCGTACTTGAACGCCTCCAGCAGGAAGCCGAACTGGGATTCGGCCTCCTGCCGGGACAGCCCGATCACGTCGAAGACCTGCTGCTGCATCTCCCGGCGGTGGATACGGATCGACCCGCCGCCGATCTCGTAGCCGTTGCAGACGATGTCGTAGGCGTCCGCGAGCGCGCGGCCCGGCTCGGCGGTGAATTTGTCGGCCCACTCGGGGAGCGGCGCGGTGAACGGGTGGTGCACCGGTGTCCAGCCGCCGCGGCCGTCCTCCTCGAACATGGGGGCGTCGACCACCCACGTGAACGCCCACGCCTTCGGGTCGATGAGGCCGCAGCGATGGCCGATCTCCAGGCGCGCCGCCCCGAGCAGTTCGCGCGCGGACGACGGGGGGCCGGCCGCGAAGAAGATGGCGTCCCCGGGCGCCGCGCCGGTCGCGGCGACCAGCCCGGCCTGCTCCTTCTCCGACAGGTTCTTCACCACCGGCCCGGACGCGGACAGCGTCCCATCGGGCGCCACGAGCACGTAGGCCAGGCCGCGCGCACCGCGGGCCCGGGCCCACTCCTGCCAGCCGTCCAGCTCACGGCGGGTCTGGGACGTGCCGCCGGGCATGACCACGGCACCCACGTAAGGCGCCTGGAACACCCGGAACCCCGTCTCGGCGAAGTAGTCCGTCAGGTCGACCAGCTCGAGGCCGAAGCGCAGGTCGGGCTTGTCCGAGCCGTAACGGGCCATCGCGTCGGCGTAGGTGAGCCGCGGCAGAGGCAGCGGCAGGTCGTAGCCGGCGATCTCGCTCCACAGCCGGTGGGCCACGTCCTCGGCGACGGCAATCACGTCTTCCCGGGTGACGAAGGACATCTCCAGGTCGACCTGGGTGAACTCGGGCTGCCGGTCGGCGCGGAAGTCCTCGTCGCGGAAGCACCGGGCGAGCTGGTAGTACCGCTCCAGCCCGCCGACCATCAGGAGCTGCTTGAACAGCTGCGGGGACTGTGGCAGCGCGTACCAATGACCCGGGCGCAGCCGCACCGGCACCAGGAAGTCCCGCGCCCCCTCCGGGGTGGACCGGGTCAGGTCGGGCGTCTCTACATTGACGAACCCGTGGTCGCGCATGACGTCGCTGACCAGGTAGCTGGCCTGGGAGCGGATGCGCAGCGACCGGGCCATCTGCTCGCGCCGGATGTCCAGGTAGCGGTACTTGAGCCGGACCTCTTCACTCAGCGTCACGTTGCCCTCGATCGGGAACGGCAGCGGGTCGGCCTCGCTGAGGACCTCCAGGTCGTCGGCCACGACCTCGATCGCGCCGGTCGGCAGCTCGGGGTTCTCGTTCCCGGCGGGCCGGGCCCGCACGGCGCCGACGGCGCGCACGCAGAATTCGGCGCGCAGCCCGTGCCCCGCGTCCTCACCGGCCTCCGCCGCGTCGTCGCCGCGCCAGACGACCTGGACGACGCCACTGGCGTCCCGCAGGTCGATGAAGACGACGCCACCATGGTCGCGCCGCCGCGCCACCCAGCCGGCCAGTACCACCGTTTCACCGGCGTCCGACGCGCGCAGCGTCCCGGCTCCATGGGTGCGGATCATGTAACTATCGCCTCTCAGGATCTGCTTGATTCCGAACGGGCCCCGGCGGGCGCGGTCCACGCCGCGCCGTCATCGTCCCCGGAGCCCGTGCCGTCAAAGTCCCCGGATGGGGCCGCGTTCTGGTGCGAGCCCGGCCAGGAAGGGGTTACCCGCGCGCTCCGCGCCGATCGTGGTCACCGGACCGTGCCCGGAAAGGACAATGGTCTCATCGGGCAGCGGCAGGCATACCCGGGCCAGGCTGGCCAGCATTGTCTGGTAGTCGCCGCCCGGCAGGTCGGTGCGGCCGATCGAGCCCGCGAACAGCAGGTCCCCGGAGAACATCAGGCCCGCCTCACCCTCGGTGAGGTCAGTCACCACGTCTGGGCCGGCCGCCGGCCCGGCGGGCAGCCGGAACGCCACGGACCCCTGGGTGTGGCCCGGCGCGTGGTCCACCACCAGCTCAAGGCCGGCCAGGGTGAGCGTCATCCCGTCGGCCAGCTCCAGCACGTCGTCGGGCTCGGTGAAGGTCAGGCCACCAAAGAGCTGCTGGGTCATTGCGAGCGGGAAGCCGCGGCCCGGGTCGGACAGCAGCGCCCGGTCGGCCGGATGGATATAGGCCGGTATGTCCCTCGCGCCGCACACCGGCGCGACCGACCACATGTGGTCCAGGTGCCCGTGGGTGAGCAGGACGGCGACCGGCTTGAGGCGGTGCTCGCGGAGGATCTCCTCGATCCCGTCCTCGGCGTCCTGGCCCGGGTCCACGATCACGCATTCCTCGCCCGGATCGGGCGCGATGACGTAGCAGTTCGCCGCGAAAGCGCCTGCGGGGAACCCGGTGACTAGCACGGTCGTCCTTTCTGACGGAAACACCCGGCGGATGTGCGGGAACACGCTGGGCTGATCCGTGACAATGCAGTAGCTGAGCCAGTGCACCGTGCCGGGGGGTGGAGTCGGCCGGACTGCGCGGCTGCGCCGGTGGAGCTAGTTCAGTGGAGCTAGTTCAGTGGAGCAAGTCCAGTGGAGCAAGGTTCAGTGCAGCACGGTAACGCGTACAGGCTACCGAGCCCGTCGGCACGGCTGCGAACCGATAACGGCGGTACCGCACTCACGGCTATCCAGGTACGATTCGCGAAGTTTCGCCGATAGCGGCAGCGCCGGCATAAGGACGAGGAGGACCTGACCGGTGGCGGGAAAGAAGGAGCGTCAGCGCAAGCTGGCCCGGGAGCGGTACGCGCGGCAGGCGGAACGCCGCGCTCAGCGCTCGCACAAGGCGCGCATCCGCGCGATCGCGGCCGGCGGGGTGTGCGCGCTCGCCGCGGTCGGCGTCGGCGCGTACTTCCTGGCCGGGACCAGTGGCGGTAAGTCGGCGGCGGCGTCCGCGGCGGCGTCCGCGAGCCCCTCACCCAGCGCGTCGCCGTCCTCAACAGCGTCCCCGGCAGCGGTCGCAGTGGCCGAGCCGGCCCACCATTGCACGTATGCCACGAGCGGAACGGCGGCGCGGAAGGTGAGCCTGCCCCCCTCCAGCCCCAACTACACGGCGAGCTATCAGGCCGCGATCGCGACGAACCGGGGCACCATCGTCATCAACCTGCTCAACAGCAAGGCGACTTGCACCGTTAACTCGTTCGTGCACCTGACCGAGCAGAAATACTTTGATAACACCAAATGCGTCCGGCTGACCACGAGCAGCATCTACGTGCTCCAGTGCGGCGATCCGACTGGCACCGACACCGGCGGCCCGGGGTATGAGTTCGCCAGCGAGAACCTGAAGGGCGCGACGTATCCGGCCGGCACCGTGGCCATGGCCAACACCGGGCAGCCGGACAGCAACGGCAGCCAGTTTTTCCTGGTCTACAGGAACACGCCGCTGCCGCCGAGTTACACGCCGTTCGGCACGATTACACAGGGCCTGCCGATCCTGGACGCGATCGCCAAGGCCGGAAGCGACAACGCGAACGCTCCCGGGGACGGCCATCCGAAGGAAAACGTCGTCATCGACACCATCACTATTAAGCAGACCTGATGCAGACTAACGATCAGAGTAACGGTACGACCGATGTGACGGCCGCGAAGACCTGAGGTCTCGGCCCCTCCGCGGGGCATGCACAAGCAGGAGGTTCGCCGTGACCACCGCCAATCATCCGTGGGGCCGGGTTGATCCCGACGGGACGGTCTACCTGCGAACCGCCGACGGCGAGCGGGTGATCGGCTCCTGGCAGGCGGGCAGCCCGCAGGAGGCGATTGCCTTCTTCCAGCGCAAGTACGAGTCGCTGGAGACCGAGGTCTCGCTGCTGGAGCAACGGCTCTCGTCGACGGACCTGTCCCCCGCGCAGGCCCAGGCGTCGGTGGAACGGCTGCGGAAGACCATCGTGGACGCGCACGCCCTGGGTGACCTGGACGGCCTGTGCGGGCGGCTGGACAAGCTGACCGGGGTGGTCGGGCACAAGCGCGAAGAGGTCAAGGCCGCCCGGGAGCAGGCCCGGCATAACGCGCGGCAGATCAAGGAACGGATCGTCGACGAGGCCGAGCACATCGCGGCCGAGGCCACGCACTGGAAGAGCAGCGGGGAGCGGATGCGCGAGCTGCTCGAGGAGTGGAAGGCGGCCCCGCACGCCGAGCGGGCCGCCGAGGCGGCGCTGTGGAAGCGCCTGTCGGCGGCGCGGAACGCGTTCACCAAGCGGCGCAAGGCGTACTTCGCGAGCCTGGAGGAACAGCGCGAAGACGTCCGGCTCCGCAAGGAGAAACTGGTCACCGACGCCGAGTCGCTGGCCACCTCGACGGCCTGGGGACCTACGGCGGGGACGTTCCGTGATCTGATGCGCGCCTGGAAGGCGGCCGGGCGAGCGGGCCGGGACGCCGAGGAAGAGCTGTGGGCCCGGTTCAAGGCCGCCCAGGACACGTTCTTCACCGCGCGGGCCGAGGCCCTGTCGGAGAAGGAAACCGAGCTGCGCGAGCACGCCACGGCCAAGCTGGAGCTGCTGGAGCAGGTGCAGGCCCTGCTGCCGGTGACCGACGTACGGGCGGCGCGGGCGGCGCTGCGCGGCTTCCAGGAGAAGTGGGAGCAGATCGGCGGGGTGCCCCGGGACAACCGCGAGCAGCTCGAGGGCGGCCTGCGCAAGGTGGAGGACGCCGTGCGCAAGGCCGAGGACACCCAGTGGCGCAAGTCCAACCCGGAGGCCATCGCGCGCGCGGAAGGCACCGTCACCCAGCTCCGCACCGCCATCGAGCAGCTAGAACAGCAACTGGCGAAGGCTCAGGAAAAGAACGACCCCTCGGCCATCCGCAACGCCGAAGAAGCCCTAGAAGCCCGCCGCGCGTGGCTAGAGGAAGCCGAGCGAACGCTGGCCGAATTCAGCGGTTAGCAGGCCGTGCTGGCCCGGGGGGACGACCCAGTGTGCCCGGTCAAATGGCCAACGTGATCTTGGGGTGTGGTCCCTGGTTGTGATGGTAGCGGGGTGTTGTGGTCGGCGCGGGGGTTGGTCGAGGCCCGGGGCCGGGAGCTGAACCGGCAGCTGCTGCAGGACCATCTCGACCTGCAAGCGCTGCGGGAGGAGCAGGCGCTGCCTGTCGGCCGGGACCGGCGCCGGGTGGAGGGGCGGGGCCGGATTGAGCGCGGCCACGAACGGGGGCTGGCCACGGTTTTCGGCCCGGTGGCGGTGCGCCGGCTGGCCTTCCGGGCGCCCGGGCGGCCCAATATCTACCCGGCCGGCGTCGCGCTGTCGCTGCCGGCAGGGCGGCACAGCCACGGGCTGCGGCGCCTGGCGGTGTGCGAAGCGGTGCGCGGCTCCTATGACACCGCGAAGGCGGCGATCGGCGCGCGGTGCGGGCGCGTGGCGGGCAAGCGGCAGATCGAGGAGCTGGTGCGCTCGGCCGCCTGCGACATCGACGCCTTCTACGCCATGCGCGTCCCGGTGCCGTGCACGAGCGAGGTGCTGCTGGTCATCAGCGCGGACGGCAAGGGGATCGTGATGCGTCGACGAGCCTGCGAACCCACTCGAGTTGACCGGTCGGCGTGACCGACTGGCCCCCGTCAGCGGGGCCGGCCATGATCTATAGGGGTGTGTTTCCCGTGGTGCCGACCAGCTGCTCGCGGAACTCCGGGCTGGCCAGCCGTTGCGCCTCCACCCGCGCTGCCTCCACCCGCGCGGGCATATCCAGCCGGACCGTGGGCTCCTCGTTCCCGGGAGTGGAGACGAACTTCTCGATCGCAGCGAATCCTGCGTTGGCTCGGGCGCTGGCTGCGGCCTGCTTGGCATCCAACCGCTGCGCGTACCAGTCCGACGCCAGGACCGCTTCGCGGGTGAACATGACCCGGAACTCCGGCGAATCGAGGCCCCATCCCGCTGCAGTGAACCCCTCAGCCATGATCTCCAACAGCGCCCGTAGCGGTGGGACGGCCAGTGCGATCGTGCCGTCCTGGAAGTACGAGCGCGCCACCCGCTCGTGCGTGGTCACGATCGTGGCGATCGACTCGGCGAAGATGCCCACGTCCTGCAACTCCGGGCGCAGCATCTCCGAGGTGAAGACCACATCCGGATGCAGGAAGATCCGGCCGAAGTACTTGGTGGCCAGCCTGTCGGTCATCCGGTAGCCCAACCTGCTGGCGGCCACTCGCCGGCCGTCGTGCTCGAAGTCGGTCAGCTTCTCCAGGGCGCCCTCGGCGATGAGGTTGCGGGCGTCTCTCTCGTCCGGGGTCATCCGCGAGAATAGTTCCGGCACGAGCAGGGAGAAGTCGTGGTCCACCCGCACATGGGGCCCGACGTATCCGGCTGCGGACACCCAGCCGTCGTAGCCGGTGAGCGCGTAGGACAGCATCGAGGCGTTCAGGTCGATGATGGCCGGCATGGCGTTGAAGGGCCCCTTGGTCAGCGCGCCCTCGGAGCCAGCTCCGGTCGTGGAGGGGGACTTACCGGTCATCGACGAGATGAACTCCATGAACAGCTCGGGCACCTCCATGTAATGCAGCGGGTTGTACGAGCACAGCGCCGGCGCCGGCCCGTCGGGGGGGTTGTTCCGCCGCCCAGCAGCGACCACATCGACCGGCAGCTGCAGCGGCGCTCCAGACGGCAGCCGGCGAACCAGGCGCGCGGACAGCTCCGCCACTGCAGTGGCCCTGGCATTGACACGGTCCGGTCGCTGCTGCAGGTAGCGCGGGTTCTTCGAGGGCTTGCCGTCCACCAGCCGCGGGTTGGCCGAGCTCACGAAGTACGCCGGGCCGTCACCCTCGGCCGTGTCGGCGAATCGGCTGATCATCTCCGCCATCGGCTCGCTGAAGGCGCTGAAGGCCACGGCATCGTCGCGCATCGCGATGGCATCGGCCGCGGTCAAAGGCGCGAAGTTGGATAGGAACGTCCCGGGGGCGGCGATGTCGCGCTCGGCCTGCTTGTCGTACCCCCGGTGGATGGCGTCGTCGGGGCGCTGGAACAGCAGGTCCTCGCAATTCTCCACGAGCTTGTACGAACGCGCCGCATCCATTCCTAGTTGGCCGCCCGGGACGACCGTCGAGGCGGTGATGTCGTCCTGGGTCTGCACCTTCACCGCCGGTGAGAAGTCGTGGCGAAGGCTCAACAGGCGCCAGGATGCGTCGGCGTTGTAGCCGACCCGCAGCATGTTGATGGTCATCCTGTCGTCGTCCAGTCGCAGCCTGTTGCCCTGGCGGCCGTCGACGGCCACGACGCTGAAGTGACTGCGCCAGTCGTTCCCCCATTCGGGGTGGTAGGAGCGCTTGACTACGTAGACCAGCTCCTTGATGTAGGGCGGGATGCGGCCCAGCCAGGCGTTGTAGTCGGCGTGGTACTCCGACCGAGACGGGGTGAGCAGCTTGATCACCGACCCGATCGAGCGTTGCTCCGACAGGATCGGCCGGTCGTCCTGGCCGTGCCTCGCCGGATCGAGGAAGCGTCTGGAGAAGTCCCGGTCGAGGATTGCGGCGACCGAGTCCATGTTGGTGTCGAAGTCCGGGACGAACACTGATCCGAAGATAAACGCATCGGTGATGGCCTTGGAGATCTCCGACTTGCCGCCACCGGAGACTGTCGCCGGCTTGTGGCACGACGTGGCGTTGGGCACGGCGCCGATCAGGCTCCATGCCGTCCGGTCGTTCGGCTGCTGGGCGATCCCGACGCGGTAGCCGTTCGGGCTCAGGTAGACCTGGTCGGCGCGCAGGGGGATCGATTGGCGCTGGCCGTCGGCGCCAGACCAGGACACGGTCATGGCGCGCAGCGAGTAGTGCGGGTTGGCCGGCACCAGCACGATGTGCGGCTGCTGCAGGTCGAGGGCATGTCCCTGCGGCTGCGACGCGAACCGCCCCGGATCGCGTTCGAGGACCTCAGCCAGGGTATAGGAGTCACCGGAGGAGGTCTCCGTGTATTCCTGGCCCAGGTTGTAGCTGGCGAAGACCAGCGCGCCGCCGGAATGCTCCTCCTCGGCGTTGCCGAACAGGTTCGCCGAGTAGGAGATCTGGGTCTTGACCTCCTTCTTGCAGTAGCCGAAGTAGTTGTCGGCGATCACCGTCACGATCACGCCGCGAGTGTCCCGGGCACAGATCTTGAAGGCGCGCCCGCCGTTGTACAGCTCGTCCTCCTGCTCCCAGCACACCCCGTCGCGCTTCTGCCGGTCGGTGGCCTGGCTCACGTGGGGCAGCCCGAGCGCCTTCTTCGTCAGCCGGGTCAGGTGCGGGGCGAGGATGACGCAGCCGGTGTGGCCGGTCCAGGTCTCCGGGGCCAGGGACGCGTCGTTCTCGGGCAGGTAGGGGTCGCCCCCATTGCCGAAGACGCCCTCCACGAAGTCGAGGTTGGCGACCATGCCACCGGGCACGATGAAGCGGGTCTCCATCCGCTTCTCGCGCACGGAGCCGGCTACCTCTGGGGAAACCAGCGGGCGGAGGTACAACGAGACGAAGCATGCCGCCGACTCCGGCTGGTTGGCCGTGTAGGTCAGGACCTTGTCGATCTCCGGCGGCTCGAACGCGGCGGCCAGCAGCCGGGCGAACGCCACCTTGGGCACGGCGATCTTGTCATAGGGGATGGGGAGCCCGCCCTCGGTGATGTGGAAGACCCCCGCGGTGGTCCGGCGATCGTTGGCCGGGTTGTGCAGCACGCCATTGACGAGCCGGTAGCTGCTCAGCAGCGGCGAGATGAAGCTGTCGCCGTCTAAGGGCAGGGAAAGGTCGCGGGCCAGGCCCGGCTCATCCAGCACCAGGGTTCGCCGCGGAAGCTGGGGGCGCTTACCGGCATCGGCCAGGTAGTCGTCGAGGAATGCCTGGATTCGCCCGTCCGCCGCGCACAACCGGTCGGACAGTCGGCGGCTGAGCTCACGCTGGCGGGCGAGGATCGGGCGCGCGAGCTTGGCCGACTCGGTGTCCTCGAACCCTTTGGGCATGGGCAGCCCGAGTTGGGCCAGACGGAGGTTGATGGCAGCGTTCTGGATTTGCGGCATGTACGAGTATGCGGCTTCCTGATGCGCCCACGCCAGTGCCCCCCGGACCTCCAGCACAGGTACGGGCCTCCCCCGGCGAACTCGCGACCCCAGATGCCCCTGGTGATCGACGCGTACTAGACCCGCCGGCCTGTTCGGAGTGAGTGCTAGCGGCCACTCGCCGACGAAGACGACGAATCCGAGCACGGCTGAGCACATCAGTCCCCGCCGATCCCCACGTCCCCGCCGTCACGGTCAAACGCCCTCACTCCGGTCACGTCACATCGACGAGGGCCGTTTGCTTCCGCGGTCCACGGATGATCAGGAAACCTGAGGCGTTCGTCGGTGTAGGCGGCGGTGAACAGTCGTCTTGCCGAATCCGCTGGCCCCGTATAGCCCGGTGGTGATCCCGACCGTGCCCGCCTTGCTATCGACCGCCGGCACACCGGCCACTCACCGGGCCTGAAGGCCCGGTTCGCTGGGCCGGCATGAGCGCCTGGCCGTGGCCCGCCGTGGTACCGCTTAGACCGGGCCTGCTGTGGTGCTCGCCGTAACTTCAGTTTGTCATGCGGTAGACGTCGTACACCCCGTCGATCGCCCGGACCGCGCGGAGCACGTGGCCTAGGTGCTTGGGGGCACCCATCTCGAACGTGAACCGGCTGACCGCCACCCGGTCCCGCGAGGTGGTCACCGACGCGGACAGGATGTTGACGTGCTGGTCGGACAGCACCCGGGTGACGTCCGAGAGCAGCCGGGTACGGTCCAGCGCCTCGACCTGGATGGCGACCAGGAACACCGACTCGTCCGTGGGGGACCAGTGCACGTCGACCATGCGCTCGGGCTGGGTCTCGGCCAGGTGGATGAAGTTCACGCAGTCGTTGCGGTGTACCGAGACGCCGTGCCCGTGCGTGACGAAGCCGCTGATCGGGTCGCCCGGCACTGGGGTGCAGCACTTGGACAGCCGGGCCCACACGTCGGCCGCGCCCTCGACCACCACGCCGGAGTCCCCGGTGGCGCGCGGGCGGGCCGCCTCGACGCTGGGCAGCGCCAGCTCGGCGAGGTCCTCCTGCGCCCCGGCCAGGCCGCCGAGCGACTGGACCAGCTTGGTGACCACCGACTGGGCGCTGACCCGTCCCTCACCGACCGCCGCATAAAGCGCGGTGAGGTCGGGGTAGTGCAGGTCGTTGGCGATCCGCAGCAGCGCGTCCGCGGTGGCGAGGCGCTGCACGGGGAGGTTCTGCTTGCGCATGGCGCGGGCGATGGAGTCCTTGCCGGATTCGGCGGCGGCCTCACGCCGCTCTTTGGAGAACCACTGGCGGATCTTGTTCCGGGCGCGGGCGCTCTTGACGAACTGGAGCCAGTCCCGGCTCGGGCCGGCCTCCTGCGCCTTGGAGGTGAAGATCTCAACCGTGTCGCCGTTGTCGAGCGTGCTCTCCAGGGCGACGAGCCGGCCGTTGACCCGGGCCCCGATGGTCCGGTGGCCGACCTCGGTGTGGATGGCGTAGGCGAAGTCGACGGGCGTCGCGCCCTGCGGCAGCGCGAGCACCTCACCGCGCGGGGTGAACACGTACACCTCGGCGGCGGCGAGGTCAAACCGCAGCGATTCGAGGAACTCGGCCGGGTCGGTCGCCTCGCGCTGCCAGTCGACCAGCTGGCGCAGCCACGCCATGTCCGGCCCGCTCCCGTCCTTGACGCGGTTGCCGAAGACCGACTCTTCCTTGTACTTCCAGTGCGCCGCGACGCCGTATTCGGACCGCCGGTGCATACCCCACGTGCGGATCTGCAGCTCGACGGGCTTGCCGCCGGGGCCGATGACCGTCGTGTGCAGCGACTGGTACATGTTGAACTTCGGCATCGCGATGTAGTCCTTGAATCGCCCGGGCACCGGGTTCCATCGCGCGTGGATGGTGCCGAGCGCGGCGTAGCAGTCGCGGACCGAATCGACCAGGACGCGGATTCCCACCAGGTCGTAGATGTCGTCGAACCCGACGTTGCGGGCAATCATCTTCTGGTAGATCGAGTAGTAGTGCTTGGGGCGCCCGGTAACCGTCGACCTGATCTTGGCCTCGCGCAGGTCCGCGGAGACGTCCTCGATGACTTCCTGCAGGAACACGTCGCGGCGCGGGGATCGCTCGGCGACCAGCCGCGCGATCTCGTCGTACCGCTTGGGGTACATGGTCGCGAACGCGAGGTCTTCCAGCTCCCACTTGATCGTGTTCATGCCCAGCCGGTGGGCCAGCGGGGCGAAGATCTCCAGCACCTCGCGCGACTTGCGCTCCTGCTTGTCCCGCGGGAGGTAGCGCAGCGTGCGCATGTTGTGCAGCCGGTCGGCCAGCTTGATGACCAGGACCCGGATGTCCCGCGACATCGCAACGACCATCTTGCGGACCGTCTCGGCCTCGGCGGAGGCCCCGTACTTGACCTTGTCCAGCTTCGTCACGCCGTCGACCAGGGCCGCGATGTCCTCACCGAACTCACCGCGCAGCTCGGCCAGTGAGTACGGGGTGTCCTCGACGGTATCGTGCAGCAGCGCCGCGCTGATCGTGTCGGTGTTCATGCCGAGCTCGGCGAGGATCGTCGCGACCGCGAGCGGGTGGGTGATGTAGGGGTCGCCGCTCTTCCGCTTCTGGTTGCGGTGCCAGTACGCGGCAACCTCGTAGGAGCGCTCGATCAGCCGGACGTCCGCCTTCGGGTGCGTGGCCCGCACCGTCTTGATAAGCGGTTCGAGTACCGGGTTCACTGTGGCTCCCCGCTGCGCCCCGAGCCGGGCCAGGCGGCGGCGTACGCCCGCGCCAGACGCCGGGCCGGCGGCCTGGCCAGCACCCGGCCCGCCACCGGCGGCTGACGCGGAGCGGCCGCGTCCGGCCGATTCACGGGGCTGACGGGGAGCATGGGCCGGAGCCGGAGCCGGGGCTGGTGACGGGTCAGCCGCCGCAGGCGCAGCCGGGGCCGCGGATGTGGCGGGAGGGGTGGATTCGGCCGGAGAGGCAGAAGCGGAAGCCGCCGGATCGGCGGCCCGGGAGGGCGTGGCGGGTTCGGGGGCATCGCCGTGAGCATCATCGTGGTGAGCGTCATGGTCGTGACTTGACGTCAGCACTGCCCGGGCCTGGGCGGTCCCGTCGGTGGCTGACGCGTCGGTGGCCGGGGCCTGCGGGACGGGCCCTTCATCCGCTATCGCCTCTTGGGCCACTCGCGCTCCTGCCTGTCTGCCGAAGCCTTATTCTACCGGCGAACGTTTGCGGGGGTCGCGAGCGTGGGCCAGACCGTTACCGAGGTCACAAGGGGGGCGTACCGGGTGGCGGGACGGCCCTCACACGGTCAGCAGGGCGCGGAAACTGATGTCGCCGAGCTTGGGGCGGCCCCGCAGGAACGCCAGTTCGAGGAGCACGGCCACGCCGGTGACCTCCGCGCCGGCCCGCCGCACGAGTTCCGCCGTCGCCAGCGCGGTCCCGCCGGTGGCCAGCACGTCGTCCACGATCAGCACGCGATCGCCCGGCTCGAAAGCGTCGGTGTGCACCTCGATCGTGGCCGTTCCGTATTCGAGCTGATAGTCCTGGGTGTAGGTAGCGGCGGGCAGCTTCCCGACCTTGCGGACCGGGACGAACCCGGCCCCCAGGCGGGTCGCGACCGGCGCGGCCAGGATGAACCCGCGGGCCTCGATCCCGGCCACCTTGTCGACCGGCCGCCGCCCGTTGGCGAGTTCGTCGACCACCGCGACGAACAACGGGCCGTCGGCCAGCATCGGCGTGATGTCCTTGAACGAGATACCCGGCTGCGGGTAGTCGGGGACGTCACGGATTCGCTTCCTGATCAGGTCCGCGAGCGCCGCGGGATCCATGGTCTCCGCACCGGGCCCGCGGGGCACGTCAGACACGCCGGACCCGCCGGGCAGTCCAGGTCCGGCGGACACGCCGGGCCGGTCTTTGGACACCGTCTACCGCCTCTTCTTCTTGGCGTTCGGCCGCCGTTTGGCCGCGCTGGTGCGGCGCGGCTGCTGGCGGGAACCCGGGGCCGCGGGACGGCTCCCGGGCGCGGTCCGGCCGGCTCCGACCGACGATTTCGGCGCGGGCGCACCGGCGTCCCCGCCCGGCCCGGTCGCGTCGTCGTAGAGGTCCGCGTCATCGCCCGTTCCGCTATCGGTCGCCTGGTCACCGGGGGTGACAGCCGTCGTACCGGCACCGGCGGGACCGGCCGGGACGCCCGCCTGCGCGCGGGCCGCGGTCTGCTTGGCGACGCGGGGACTGGCCGAGCGGGCCGCCAGGCGCTTGGCCAGCGCCTTGTACTGCGGTTCGCGTTCCTTGAGGTCGGCCAGTACCGGGGTGGCGATGAAGATCGAAGAATAGGTTCCGGACAGCATGCCGACGAACAGCACCAGGGCCAGGTCGGACAGCTCACCGGTGCCGAGCAGCAAGGTTCCGGCGATGAGGATCGCGGTCACCGGCAGCAGCGCGATGAGCGAGGTGTTGATCGACCGGACCAGGGTCTGGTTCAGCGCGAGGTTAGCCGCCTGGCTGTAGGTGCTCCGGGCCGCGGTGGTCAGGCCGGCGGTGTTCTCCCGGACCTTGTCGAAGACGACCACGGTGTCGTACAGCGAGTAACCGAGAATCGTGAGCAGGCCGATGACGCTGGCCGGGCTGACCTGGAACCCGGCCAGCGCGTAGATACCCACCGTGATCAGGATGTCGTGCAGCAGCGCGATGAACGCCGCGGCCGCCATCTTCCACTCGAAGGCGATCGACAGATAGATCACGATCACAATGAGGAACGCGATCAGCGCCTCGATGGCCTTGGAGGATATCTGGCTGCCCCAGGTCGGGCCCACGAACTGGGTGTTGATGCTGTTGACGTTGACGCCCAGTTCCTTGGCGATCGAGTCCTGGACGTGCTCGGTCTGCGCGATGGTCAGCGGCGCGGTCTGCGCCTGCCACTGGGCCTTGCTGCCCACCCCGACCTGCTGGACGACGGGGTTCCCGCCGCCGCCGTCGGTGACCGCCTTCTCCACCTGGCTGATGCTGGCGTTCGGCGCGCGGACCTGGAAGACCGAGCCGCCTTTGAACTCGACGCTGAAGTTCAGGCCGCGGATGAGCAGCGCCAGGACCGCGATGACCAGGATGCAGCCCGAGATCGTGTACCAGAGTTTCTGCCGGCCGACGAAGTTGATGGAGACGTCACCGCGGTACAGGCGGCCGCCGATGTCACCAAGGCGCGACATCATGCCTCCCTCGAGGTGGTCCGCGGCGTCCGCGCGGTGCCCGGTGAGGCCGGCCGCGCGCTCCGGCGGGGCACGCCGGAACGCCATGGAGCTCTGGCCCCGAGCCGTGCCGGATCCAGGCCGGACCATTTATGGCCCTGGCCGTAGAACTTGGTGCGGGCGAGCAGCGTCACCATCGGCTTGGTGAACAGGAACACGACGACCACGTCGATGAGCGTGGTCAGGCCGAGCGTGTACGCGAAGCCCTTCACGTCGCCGATCGAGAAGATATACAGCAGCAGGGCGGCCAGGAAGGACACCGTGTCGGAGACCAGGATCGTCCGCCGGGCCCGTTTCCAGCCGCTCTCCACCGCGCCACGCAGCGAGCGGCCCTCGCGTACCTCGTCCCGCAGCCGTTCGAAGAACACCACGAACGAATCGGCGGTGATGCCGATGGCCACGATGAGGCCCGCGATGCCGGCCAGCGACAGGGTGAAGCTCTGGTACTTGCTGAGCAGCACGATGGCGAGGTAGCCGATGAGGCCCGCGATCGCCAGGCTGGAGACCGACACGATGCCCAGGCCGCGGTAGTAGAGGAAGGAGTAGATGACCACCAGCAGCAGGCCGATCGCCCCGGCGAACAGGCCCGCGTCGAGCTGGTTGCGGCCCAGCTGCGCGGTCACCGTGGTCGTGTTGTTCACCTGGAACGACAGCGGCAGGGCCCCGTACTTCAGCTCGTTGACGAGCTGGTTGGCCTGCGTCTGGCCGCCGATGTTGGTGATCTGCACCTGACCCGCCGGAATCGCCTGCGTGGTCTGCGGGGCGGAGACGACGTTCCCGTCCAATACGATCGCGGTCTGGTCCAGCACCGAACTGTCGGCGTTGGTATTGACAGTCGGGTAGTACTTGCTGGCCTGCTCCTCGGTCAGCGCGCCGAAGGCCTTGGTGGCCTTGCCGTTAAGGTTGAGGTTGACGACCCACTGGCTGTTGGTGCTGTCAATCGCCGCGGCCTCGGAAGTGACGTCGGTGCCGAGGATGACCGCGTTGCCCAGAACGTACTTCAGGCCGTTCGGGCCGCAGGCCACGGTCTGGCGGCCAGGGTCGTCCCACTGCGGCTCGGTGTAGCCGAGCTTCTGCTTCCAGGTATTCAGGTCGCTGCAGTCGAGCTTCTCAAACAGCTTCATCACGGCCGGGTCGACGGCGGCGGGGTCACCGGCGGTGGTGGCCGCGGACGAACTGCTCGCGCTCGGGCTCGGCGTCGCGGACGCGCTGGCCTTCGGCGAGGCGCTCGCGCTGCCGCTGGCCGTGGCCGGGGGGGCAGGCGTGGCCGCGGCGTGCCGGATGTACGCCTTGGTGCTCGCGCTCGGGCTCGGCGACGCCTTCGTGCTGGTCCCCTTGGTGCCGGTCGCGCTCGGGCTCGGGGTCGGGGTTGCCGAGGTGGCCGGCGGGGACGAGCCCTCCAGCAGCACCGGGCGGAACCGGAGCTGGGCCGTCGTGCTCACCTCGTTGATCACTTCCTGCGAGCCCTTGCCCGGTACCGTCACAGTGATGTCGTTGGCACCCTGCCGCTGCACCGAGACACCCGTGTTGCCCGAGGCGTTCACCCGGCTGGTGATGATCGAGACCGCCTGCTCCATGTCCGCGTCGGGCGGCGTCTGGCCCTTCGCGGTCACCGCGGCCAGAGTGGCCTCCGTGCCGCTCGAGAGGTCCAGCCCAAGGCCGATCTTGAAGTCGTGCTGCCACTTCCCTGGGCTGAACGCATTCGCGCCGACGATGCCGATGAGCATGACCACGATCAGCGCGACCAGGAACGCGAGCGAGCGCCAGGGTTTCGAGCCGCTCTTCCTAGGCGGAGCCACTTGTCCTGAAGTCCTTAGTCGATTCCTGCGAAGCCGTTGGAGCTGCGGGACGCCGTCGCGGCGCCACTACTCCTTGGACGCCGGGCTCTCCGGCTTGACGCCCGGGCCGGAGCCGTTGGCGGACGCGTCACGCTGACCGTTGATGGTCAGGTCGTCGCCGTGGGTGGAGGCGGGCGCGCTCGGGTCCGGCTCGGTCTCGTACTCGGCGTCGGCGGACGTGACCGTGTCGTGCCCGGCCCCGGCGCCGTAGTCGCCGTGCAGGTCGTCCTCGTGCTCCGCGGACGCGTCGTCCTCGTACTCCGCCTCGGCGCCGTCCGGCTCGGCCTCGTCCTCGGCCGGCTCGTCACCCGGGGCGAGCACCTCCATGATCGCGCGCTTCATGTAGCGGACCTCGATGTCGGGTGCGACCTCGAGCACCACGTCATCACCGTCGACGACCACCACCGTGGCGTACATGCCCGCCGTCGTGCGGACGCGCGCGCCCGGCTGGACATTGTTCTGCTGCTGCACGACCTTCTTCTGCCGATTACGTCCCGGCCGGATGGCCATGAAGTAAATGAGGCCGATGAAGACGATGATCAGGATGATGAACGTCGAGCTGCTGGACGACTTTGTCGCCGCCGCGGCTGTGGCTTCCGTGTAAATCCCCATGAGCGGGGCACCTTTCCAGTTGGGTTCTGCGGGCTGGCCAGGCCAGGCCCGCTCGGAGGCGGGCTATACACCCGGTTTCCCGCGCGGGGCGGCGGCCAGTGGCCAACTGCCGCAGTGTAGCGACCCATCGACCACGCACCAACAGGCTACGGCGTCCGCGCCGTGATCGTGACCTCCCGGCGATCTTCGGTGGGCACACGGGGGCGGCTGGGGCGCCCGGGGAAGGGCGGCGGGTGCGGACGGCGGGGAATGACGGCGGGCGCGGACGGCAGGCGCGGCGGCCCGAACGGCGGAGCCATACCGGGGCCCGCGTTAG
>Ga0181518_10002019_pt1 | contig 19938 bp, 19 predicted proteins | sample PEATcosm2014_Bin_28_FD_119751 | JGI IMG/M metagenome (GOLD analysis project Ga0181518, IMG submission 119751) | Peatland microbial communities from MTU Mesocosm Facility, Houghton, MI, USA - PEATcosm2014_Bin01_60_metaG | ecosystem: Environmental > Terrestrial > Soil > Wetlands > Peat | place... | reverse complement strand
GATCAGCCTTTATGTTAGCGCACCCCCAGGTGCACAACCCAAGAGCAGACGCCAAAACGCCCACTGTCTTCACTCGGCGGACCACCGGACTGCGGCTGGGATTCGTTGCGCGCACAAGGAGAATGCCTGAACCGGGAACCGTCTCGGACATCGCAACACCTCGGACTTCATTTCACATATCCGTTCTGGCGAAACCACTCCGCGGCGTCCGCCAGGGCCTGCTTGGGCGGCGTCTGCGGCAGACCCAGTTCGCGAATCGCTTTTGCGGGATTAAAATACATCTTGTGCCTGGCCATGCGCACGCCGGCCAGCGGCGCTTTCGGGGGCTGGCGCGTCAACAGCGAGAGCGCTTCGTTCGCATACGCCGCGCCTAGCGCCAGCGAATAGGGAATCCGGAATCTCGGCGCGCGAACGCCGGTGACTTCTTCCAGGACGGCAAAGGCCTGCTTCATAGTCCAGTTCCCCTCCGCGTTGCCGAGGATGTAACGTTCGCCGATGGACCCGTTTTGCGCTGCGAGGATGTGACCGATGGCGACATCCCGCACGTGGACCCAGTTCAGCCCCGTGTCGAGGTAGGCAGGCATTCGGCGGTTCAGGAAATCGACGATGACCTGGCCGGTTGGCGTCGGCTTGACGTCGCGGGGGCCGACCGGCGCGCTCGGGTTGACGATGACGACCGGCAGACCGTCCCGCGCGGATCGGGTAGCCAACTGTTCCGCCTGCCATTTCGAGCGCTTGTAATGATTCTCCATCTGTCCCTCGGAAACCGGCGTCGCTTCGTCCGACGGGTTAATCCGGCCATCAATGGGTTCCGGCAACCCGATGCAGCCCACTGTGCTCGTATAGACGACCCGCAGGCAGCCGGCGCTGGCGGCGGCTTCGATGACGTTGCGAGTGCCTTCGACGTTCGCCGCGTACATGGGACCGTAATCGCGCAGCCAGAGGTGATAACTGGCGGCGACGTGAAAGCACCATTCACACCCCTGCATCGCCTCCCTGAGCTTCGCCACGTCGCTCAAGTCTCCCTCGACCCGCTCGAACTCTGCCCCGCGCAACCCGCGCAGGTCGCTCCCGGGCCGCAGCAGCGCCTTGACCTGGTGTTTGCGCGCGAGCAACTCGTGCACCAGGTTCGCACCGATAAAACCCGAGGCGCCGCTAACGAAGCAGTTCATGGAGATAATTTAGAGAGTCTTCGGCGAACGAAGAAGCAGAAATCCAGAGCAAGGCTCCCCCGAGGATTGTGCTGATGGCTTGGCCGGGGCGGTCTTCAACTCGAGCACGGCAGTGAGGCTGGTTCCGGATGTGGTGGAGTCCAAAAAAAGGAGGGACGGCTTAGGGCCGTCCCTCTCGTAAATGGAATTGTAAATGAGACTATTCTGACTTCTTCTCTTCCTGCTTTTTCTCGCCCTCGGGGCCCTTCTTCTGGAACTGGCCGCGCGATTTTTGCCACTTCTCAAACTGATCGGGCGTCAGGATTTCTTTCATCTTCTTTTCCATGTCTGCGCGTATGGTCTGCATCTTCTCTTGCCGTTCTTCCCGGGTCAGGCTGGTATCGCCGCGCATTTCCTGCATCTTCTTCTGCTGATCCTCGAGTGCGGCTTTGACCTTCGGCTTCTGGTCGTCGGTCAGGTTGAGCTGGTTTGTCATTTGTTCCAACTGCCTCTCGATGGAGGGCCCGCGCTTCCCACTTTTCTTTGGTACGTTGTTGGTGGCATCTTGCGCGGTGGCCAACGTGCTGCAAGCCACCAACCCGCCGAGTGCCATAGCTGCGATTAAACTAAGTTTATTCATTTCTGCTTATCCTCTGTTCGTTATTGGTTTGTTTGTTCTCCGCCGCACTACCCGCCGGCGGATTGCTTGTTCATTACATGAGCACAAGACGCCCCGCAAGGAAATTGGTTACAAATATTCTCTGCCGCAGTTCAGGCCTTTTTGGAATATTTCTGGAAGGCAGCTTCATCCCCCTTGAAAGCCTTGGCTTTTTCGCCGATCCGGAGGATTTTGACGGTCTTGATCGTGTCGCCCTTGACGATCCTGTTAACGACGTCCTGGCCTTCCACAACGTGGCCAAAGACGGTATGTTTGCCATCCAGCCAGGGGGTCTCCTTGTGTGTAATGAAGAACTGGCTGCCATTGGTGTCCGGCCCCGCATTGGCCATTGAGAGAATGCCTGGCCGATCATGCTTTAGCGAGGGATCGATCTCGTTGCGGAATTGATAACCCGGCCCGCCGCGCCCAGTCCCCTCAGGATCGCCACCCTGGATCATGAAATCGGGAATCACGCGGTGGAAGGTGAGTCCATCATAAAAGGGTTTCCCCTGCGGAGTGGGTGGTTGCCCGTGTGTGGAGTAGTTCTTGGTCCCCTCGGCGAGGCCGACGAAATTCGCCACAGTCAGCGGCGTCTTTTCGAACTCCAGCAGCAGCAAGATCTTGCCTTTGGAGGTTTCCATTTCGGCGTAAAGGCCGTCGGGAAGCTTTTTCTTTTCCTCCTGGGCGTTGAGGATGGTCGCCAGCCCGGCGGAGGCGAGCACCGTCAGGAACACAATTCGCATGAAAGCTTTCTTAGACATAGCGCGCATAATCATACTTACTGACAGACAGAAGGGAAGGATTTTTGTTCAAGGAGCGCCCAGGCGGCAGATTCAGGAAGTCGCAGCCGCCCTGGATTTGCGCCAGGGGCTATATTCTGCGCGTGACAAATAACCATCATCCTGAGAAATCTTGGTCATGAACAACGAAGTTGCCGTCATTAGAACCACCGAAGGCGAAATGGCCGTGGAGTTTTGGCCGGAGGTCGCGCCCAAAACCGTGGAGAATTTCAAGACGCTGGCGAAGAAGGGATTCTACGACGGCACCTGCTTCCACCGGGTGATTAAGGATTTCATGATCCAGGGCGGTGATCCGCTGACCAAAGACCCGAACCTGGAAGCCCGCTGGGGCACGGGTGATCCCGGCTACAAAATCAAAGCCGAGTTCAACGAGCGCCACCACGACCGCGGGGTGATCTCAATGGCCCGGTCGCAGGACCCGGATTCGGCCGGCAGCCAGTTTTTCATCTGTCACGGCAACCCGGGCTTCCTGGATCGCCAATACACTGCGTTTGGCAAGCTGATCAGAGGCGACGAGGTGCTGGAGAAGATTGCCACGACCGTCACGCGACCCCAGGACCGGCCGGTCAAACGGATAGGCATCGAGAGCATCAAGATCGTCCCGGCCGACTCGGTGAAGTGATTCCAAAGCTGGTTGGGGGTTGAGGAATGGTCAAGGTCAAATCGACCACCAGCCCATGCGATTGTGTCAACGGACCTCAATGAATTGGCGGCGCTGCTGGTTGGGATGGGCTGTCCTCAAGCGAAATCGGCGGAGATGGCGGCCCAACTCGACAAGCGGGCCCGCCAACTGGCCCAGCAGAAGGGCCGTAGCTACGAAGACGCGCTGGCGCATTTGCTAGAGCTGATGCGCCAAGGCTGGGCGGCAAAGGAAAGCGGCTTGTAACGGATTGTTTCACAAGTCCGCCACAACATTGCTTGCGTGTTGGAGCAGTTACTTGTATTAATACGGCTGGCCGAGGTCCGGGTTGGTAGCTCAGTCGGTAGAGCAGCGGCCTTTTAAGCCGATTTAGCCACTTTTAGCCGCGTTTTCGCACGTTCGTTCACGTTAACCAAACCTTTATCCCACCCCTGATTTTACAGGGCGAAAGTGCATTTCGGCCTGTGTTTACCGAGATTCCGTGAACACAGGCAAAAGAATACACGTGTATTCTTTTTCGGAACGAGAACAAGAAGCCCCACCCTGCAGTCGCACTGACGGCGCTGCCAAGAAACCGCTGACACACGTCTACGACCCAGTTATCGTACTTCTCCAACTCGGCCCGAAACTGTTGCAGCATGCAAATTGCTTTGGCGCATTTCTTTGCTGCAAATGCCCCTTGAGTGGCACAGAATGCATGGCGTTTTCAGAATGAAAGGAAAAAGCATAGCGCTCCGAATCGGTTGGCCCGTGCCCCGCACTGCGATAGAGCGCCCGAGCGCCAAATTTGATCCTGCCCGGTTCCTTACGGGCCCGCCACGATAAACCCCCATGCCAGACCTCCTCCCTGGAACCGAAGTAATCGCACGCGGGCTGCGCTGGGAACTGGTGTATAGCCAAAACCTTGGCGGCCAGGCTCTCCATCGCCTGCGCGGGATCCAGGGGGACTTCGCCGGACAGGAAATAGACCTCCTTGGTCCATTTGACGAAATCACCCCGATCGCCCTCGACCTACGCCCCGAAAAGCCCGCGCCACTCCCCAACTGGCTTGCCTACCATCAAGCCTTTCTCCTTGAGCAGGCATTCGGCATGGACGCCCTCAGCGCCGTCCAACCCGGTCGCCTGCGCATCGAGCCGTACCAGTTGGTCCCCGTGCTCCGTGCCATCCGCATGACCCGCGTCCGTCTCCTGCTGGCGGACGGTGTCGGCTTGGGCAAAACCATTCAGGCCGGGCTGCTGCTCACGGAGTTGATCGCTCGACGCATTGCCCACCGCATCCTGATCGTGTCGCCATCTGGCCCGTTGCTCGACCAATGGGAGATGGAAATGTCCCACCGCTTCGGTCTGCGCTTCCACATCATTGACCGGCAGGCCTTGGACGAAGTGCGCCGCAGCACCGAACTTGGCGCGATCCCGTTCGATCATATTTCGCTTGGGCTCGCCTCGATTGACTTTCTGAAACAGGAGAAAGTCCTCGAAGACCTGGAACGCTCCTCCTACGACGTGGTGGTCATTGACGAAGCCCATCACTGTATGGAAGTCGGCGGCGACGATCGCGACGCTTCGCTCCGCCGCAAGCTGGCCGAGGTGCTCGCTCGCTGCTCCGACACTCTGATCCTGGCGACGGCCACGCCGCACGACGGCAACGACCGCTCCTTCGCCTCCATTTGCGAACTCCTCGACCCGTCGCTGGTGGACGGGCGTGGCGTGCTCCGTGGCGACCGCTATCGCCAGCACGTCGTCCGCCGGCTCAAGAAATACATCCTCACCGAAAGCGGCGAGCCCCGGTTCAAGGAACGCGAGGTCGAACCGTGCCCCGTGAGGGCGCGCCCCGGCGTCCATGACCGCTTCATCGAACTCCATCAGACGTTGCTGGCGCTCATCGCGCCCGAACTCCGTAAGGCCCTCCGCAGCCGCCGCTACAGCGACGTCCTATCTTTCATTTCGCTTCTGAAACGCAGCGTTTCCACCGTCGGCGCCTGCAAGATCACGCTCGAAGCGGTCCGGGACCGCTTCCGCGCCATCCAGAGCGAGACGGCGGAAACGCAGGAAGGCCGCAAGCAACGCCTTCGCACGCTGCGCGACCTCAACCGCACCTTGGAGCGTTTCGGCACGGTCAGTGTCGAGCAGGAGATCGAGCAGCAGACGTTGGAAGTCGAAGACCTCGCGCAACAACTCTTCGCGTTGGAGCGCGAAGTCAGTTCCGACGCCCGCCACATTCGCCGCTACACCGGCATGGCTGACGCGCTCGACGACCTGATTCGCATCGCTGAATCCGCCACCGGCCAGGATCCCAAGCTGTCCACGGTCGTCGCACAGGTCCAGACCATCCGCGCCGCCGAGCCCCGTGCGAACATCCTCATCTACACCGAATACACAGACAGCCAAGCCGCACTGGTCGCCGCGCTGCAAAACGCAAACATCGGCGCCGTGCTCACGATGTGCGGCGACGACGACGAGAAAACCCGCACTAAGGCCACCGCGCGCTTCCAGGAAGAAGACAACCTTGTCCTTGTCAGCACGGACGCCGCCGCCGAAGGTTTGAACCTTCACCAACGCTGCCATCATCTCCTGCATCTGGAACTGCCGTTCAATCCCAACCGTCTTGAGCAGCGCAACGGCCGCATTGACCGCTTCGGCCAGGACAAGACGCCCATCGTTCGCTATCTTTTTCTGTGCGGTACATTCGAGCAGCGCATCCTGCTCCGTCTGATCGCGAAGTATGAGCGCCAGCGCAAGTTGCTCACGTTCGTTCCCAACACGCTTGGCGTCACCGCCTCAGCCGAGGCAACCGCCGAGTGGTTGCTCACCGGCCTGGTCGAGGAGGAGGCCTCCCTGTTCCAACGCGAAGAGCCTGTCTTCGATCTCGTGGCCGGCGAGGAAAACTCCGGCGCGGATTCCGCCACGCGGGAGTTGCTGGAAGAAATTGACCGCAGCTTGCAGGGCTTCGAGCGCGCCGCCACGGCCAACACCTAGCTGGGTGCAGACGGGCTCAATGCCGAAGCCTCGCTGTTCGCCGAAGCCAACCAGGCCCGCCAGCGTGGCGAGATTCTGAATAGCGTTGATCTCGCCCGTTTCGTTCGCGATGCAGTTCTTCTTGAAGGCGGCAACATCCGCGAAGCCGCGCCGGACATCACCGAATTGACGCTCCCCTCCACTTGGATGCCGGGGATCAAAGGCACGCCCGGCATCGACACCGACACCCGCACCGTTCGCCTCACGACCAGGCTGGAAATCACCCAGGACGCCCAAAAGCGCGAGGTCGGCTTCCTTGGGCGCGCTCACCCGCTGGTTCGCCGCGCCCTCGACCGTGTGCGCCACCTCGCGCTGGGCGGTACGGCTTGCTCGGTGGATCAACGCATCAGCGCCGTCGCCGGTGACGTGCCCGAGCCCACGCTGCTTTTCACTTTCCTCGGTCGTATCCACAGCCGCGCCGGCCGCGAATTCGAGCAGGTGCTTACCATCCTCGTACGCCCGCCCGCTGTCACCGAGTTTATTAACAGCAGCCAACGCTGGCTTGCGCTCGCCGACCCGGCGAATGCAATCAACACCCGCGACGTGTGGAAAAACCACTTCGCGCCTTGGGCGCAGAGCGCCGAAGCCACAGCCCTTGCCGCTGCCCGGCAGAATTTTCGCCCCATCGCCGCCGACGTTTTTAATCGTCGCCGCGCCGAACTCCGCCGCGACCGCGAACGCCTGCAGGACTGGCTTGAATCTCGCGCCCGCGAAATCATCGGTGACCGCGGCCTGCTTGCCGTCGCCCTGGAGCTCCCCGGCATTGGGCAGCGGGCGCAGGCGCAGCCAACCAGCGCCCCTTGGGCCCGCTTGACCGACCCGTTGGAGCGGCTCGCCGGGTTCGCCAGTGACAACGCGCAACCCGTCGCCTTGCGGCACGAGGCGCAAACCGTCCTCACCCTTTTCAAAAAGCGCCGCGACGACTTCGACGGCCGGGATGCCATGCGCGAGCCCGAAGTCACCACGCTGGGCATGTTGATGATCGTGCCCAGGAAAAGGTGCTAGCATACTTTACATCTAGTAGGACTATACGTATACTGCACTAGCATGTTTAAAAGACCATTTTGGATCGGTAGGATAGAAGAAGCTTGGCGGCAGGTTCCCATCGCTTGGCTGTGTGGCGTCCGGCGCTGTGGCAAGACCACCCTGGCGGAAAGCCTTGACGCGGAACGTGTCCTTTACGTGAACTGCGACCTGCCCCAGTTCGAAGAAATGAGCCGCGACCCGCTGACCTTCTACCAGTCCTGCACCAAGCCGGTGGTCGTGTTTGACGAAGTCCACCAACTGCGAGACCCCAGCCGGCTCCTGAAAATCGGCGCCGACGCTTTTCCCAAGCTCAAGATCCTTGCCACCGGTTCGTCCACCCTCGCGGCCAGCAAAAAGTTTCGCGATACGCTCACGGGTCGCAAGCGCGTCGTTCATCTTGTGCCGGTGACCTGGGGTGAGCTGCCCGCCTTCGAAAACATTCCGCTCACGAAGCGTCTCTTTCACGGCGGCCTGCCTCCGGCCATGCTGGCCGACTCCAAACCAGTCGCCTTCTACCGCGAGTGGATGGACTCCTTCTTTGCGCGCGACATCCATCGGCTGTTCGAATTCCGGGACATGAACCGCTTCAACGCCGTCTTCGAATACCTGCTGCGCCAAAGCGGCGGCCAGTTCGAGGTCACGAAAACCGCCACGGCGGTCGGCATTACGCGCCCCACCGTCGAAAGCCACCTCCGCGCCCTTGAAACTACCCATGCCGTCACGCTCGTGCGTCCCTTCTTCGGCGGCGGGCAGAACGAGATTGTCAAACAGCCCAAGATCTATGGCTTCGACACCGGCTTTGTGAGCTTCGTGCGCGGCTGGGACCCGCTCCGCCAGGAGGACCTCGGCACGCTCTGGGAACACCTCGTCCTCGAACACCTGCAAGCCCACTTCCCGGACACCACCATCCGCTATTGGCGCGACAAGGCCGGTCGCGAAGTGGATTTCGTGCTCGCCCACCGCCGCGACGAAGTGGACACCGTCGAATGCAAGTGGGACTCGCGCTCCTTCGACAGCGCCGCGTTGCAGGTCTTTCGCAGCTACTATCCCAAAGGCCGCAACTTTCTTGTCACCCCGTCCGCTGATCCCGCCTACCTCAAGGCGTTTGGCAACCTCGAAGTCCGCGCCTGCACCCCGTCCGAACTGCATCCGTGACCATGCCTTCTAAGCATACCTTTCATTCCGCGCCTGTCGCCTGGCATACGACGCTACGGAAGGCACGCTGGGGTTTGCGGACACTTTCGTTCTGACCCGGAAGGGGGAATGGCACTTAGTTAACCGCATTATTTCACCATATCAGCGGAAGCCGTTTCGGCTCCACTGCTGCGGCTGACGACCTGTTTTTTGAGCCAAACCAGGCCGCTCCAGCGGGTTTTCTCGACTCCGGTACACACTCCCCCTTACCCCCGTTGTTTCTTCGTGCCGGGGACAGCACCCTAGCCGCCTACCCCGTGCTGAAGGCCTCGGCCACCTGCGCAAAGATGTCCTGATACGGATATCCTCCAGGCGCACGGTGGAGGCATCGACGACTTTGACGGGGCGGCCTTGGAGGAGGGTCGGTGGCGGCGCTTTGTCTTCGGCGCTCTGGAAGCTGGCCTGGAAAATCGCTTCGAGCCGGTGGGTGGGCAGTTTTTGGCGTGCCTGGCAGTAAGCGCTGCAATCTTCATCGATCGGGGGCTCCGCTAAGAGCGCGAGCAGGGCCTGGAGCTGGCGCAGCACCTCGCGGCAGGAGGTGTTGCCTTGAAAGATTTGCCAGACCCACCCCCAGAAGGTGCGGGTCAAACAGAAGACGCGGCGGCGGGAGTGGGGACCGCGCGGGGGCTTTTCCAGGAGGCCGGGCGGGAGGGCTGGTCCCAGTGTCTGCTCGACCTGGCAGAGGGTGGCACGGGTGAAAGGGTCTGCGGTTTGGCGCAGACAGGAGCGCTGGGGGGCCAGGCGTGGGCGCCAAGCGGGGAAGAAGGGTGTGTGCATGTCCAGTATATATACTGGACTAGAGTTGACAGGCCAGCTAAAATCATCCCCATGAAACACAACATCTCGATGCCAACTCCTCCCGCCTTCCCCGGGCAATACGAGCAACTGCGTCAGCGTTTGAGTCAGATCGGTTACTTGAGCCGGGGCTCCGTGCAAGACCGCACGCAGCGGGTGGGCGGAGGCGCTGGATACCAATGGACCCGGAAAGTCGCTCAGAAAACGGTCACCGTGGCCTTAACCCAAGAGCAGTTCCAACTCCTGCAACAGGCCACTCGCAATTACCGACAGGTGCGGCGGCTACTACACCAAATGGAGGCGCTGTCACGAAAAATCATATTCCAGAACTGCCCCCACCCAGGCAGACGTAAACGCCTCAATCAAAAGGTTTTAGGCACTAACTAAGTGCCATTCCCCGGAAGGGGCCGCATGAGCCATTTCAGAGGCTCGGACCACTGGCGACCTCGGAGGCACCACCAGTTTCACATTAAACTCTTAAAAAGCAAAAAACATGGGAAACAAACACGAAGGTCGCGAGCAAGCGCGCAAGACACCTGGCAATCCAGGAGTCTCGGCCTTAACTTTCATTATAACGGTGGCCCTCCTGCTGGTGGGCCTCAACAACGAGGTGTTCGGTTATCTGCCAAACTATGGGCCGTTTCGGGCAGGGCGAAAGCCAGCGTCCCCACCGCTTTTCAAATGCAGGCTGGTAGCGGAGCAGCCGCCAGCCGGCGACGATATTGACGGAGCATTTCGGCGCTACCGGCCTACGGCGACCAGGAAAATCCAAGCTCAACCAACAGTGGTGCTACGGGGCACGAGCAACGGATGGTTAATCAGTCTTATTGATACCCAGGGCAGACACTTGCTACCGGCGCCAGTCACGAATTGCATGACTTGTTGCGAAATGGAGGTATTCTCATGTGAGCTGAACAAGGATGGTTTGCCCGACTTCATCGTGAACGTCTGGTCCGGCGGCACCGGCCTTGCAATGTTAGGGTCAGAAGTGACTTTTCTGGTCTCGTCGAAAGAAGGCTACCAGGCTACCTCCTTCTACCTGTTCTCTTTCGGGAAGGAAGACTTGGTGCAGTTCAGGGCCGGGGGGCCTGTTTACTTCATCCTTAACGACCTCATAAGCAATGACGAAGAGAAAACCTTGGATGGACGTGACCACAACTTCTGGGTCTACGAGCTTTACCGAATCGACGGGGCCCGTTTCGTACCGGCAGACGCCGACGAATCAGGCTTCCCGAAATGGGTCTGGTTTACGGACCGCGAAAACCACGAAGAAACGACCCAACTGACCTCGGAACAAAAGGCCAGATTGCTGAAGAAAAAACGCGCGGCTTTTCGGTGATCCCATTTTTCGGCTCGGAGTGGTTGGACTCATTTCCCAGATTCCCCAAATTTTGCCCCCCAAAATGAATCCACTTGAGCGTTACCTCACTTTTTGCTAACCTTTCGATATTCGCTACTCGTAGCCACGCGGGCCATCGTGACCCGTTCAGGCTTTTCCGGGCGGCACGAGTCGCACGGCCCACAACGGCCAGTCGACGAGCAGAAAATGGAAACCACGAGACCTTGGTGTGACATGCCGGCACCGAGCGAGAGGCTGGTCCAGCCAGCACCATTATCACGTGCGAGCCCAACGACCTCATGCGCTCGATTCACAACCGGATGCCAGTGATATTAAAGCCGGAGAAATATGATCAGTAGCTTAACCCGAAGAATGAGGATGTGGATCGACTGGCCAAACTGCTTGTGCCGTATCCAGAAAAGGAAATGGCAGCACACCCGGTCAGCACGCTCATCAACAATCCCAAATTTGATGACCCGCGGGGCATTGAGCCGGTTAAGTGAACTGGCCGCACTGGAATCGGAGCACACACCACCGCCAAGATCGGCTGGGAAAGCAGCATGGATTCTAAAACAGGCACTACCGGAATCCATCTCCCTCTTGCGCGGCACACGGCCGGCCAGAATTCTGCTGCTGGATGACGAACCATCCGCGAGAGATTCCATCAAACGGCTGCTCTTCTTCTATTTCAAGGATTTCATTACAGCCGAGGCCAGCTCTGGGTGGGAAGGTTGGTGGGAAATATCACAACGAGTTCCCGACCTGCTGATTACGGACCTCAATCACCCCTGGCCACGTCTCGAAGAAATGCTTCATGTTCACCGACTCTTCCGGGGGCTCGTCCGATTTCCTATCATCGTGGCATCTGCCGTTCTCGATGATGCCATACTACGCCAACGCCTGCTGTCGTTCCCTACCTTCGACATTGTTCTGCTCGACAAGCCCTTCGCCGCCGCGGATCTGAAAGCCAAGGTGCTGGAATGCTTACCTTCCTTCCCTTGTGGAATCCTGTAATCTCCAACTGCTGCAAGAAGAACTCGGTCAACCGCGCTTCGCTTTGAACTAGGAACTCGTGGGGAGATTATGTCACGCGGTGAAGTGCGATGATTCGCGTTTACTTCCGGTACCTTGATCGAGAGCCAGACTGTCGAGAAAACGGAGCATGTCGCCGACATGGAAGAGCGTTTTCCCGTGCCGGGCTTTGGGGTCTCTCAGGTTGACGACACGGACAAACTCTCGCGCTGCGCCGTTGTTTCCCAGAAGCTTATACAAATGGGCATGTTTAAGGCCGGTGTGCGGGCAGGACTGCCCATTCGCAGGGATAGGCGCGTAGCTATTCGGGTAATCCCCAGCAGCCCGGACCTCTTCAACGTCAATTGTGGTCATCTGCTTTTTCACGAACTGTGTTCGACCGGATTTCGCATCTGGGGTCACTCCTTCGAGTGCGCTATCTGTCTCCGCTCCATGTGTTCGAGAAGGCGCTCGGCTCTTCCAGCGCCCACACGCAACGGCGGAAAGTGCTGGCGGAAATGGCCGGCCAAAAAGGGTACGCGACCGTGCAGCGTGGCCGGGAGGATAGGAATCGGTGAGAGGTCGTGGACCACCCCCAGCGGTCCCGGCGATGGATCCAAGAACGGTGGAACCTCAGTTATTACCCGTCGCGGTCTCTGGGGGGCACGATGAAGGGCTAACCATCGGAAGCTGGCACGGAAGAGGGGGTACCCTGATGTCTGGAAACGTCAAGGAGGCTTCAGGAGTCGCTCGATCAAACCGCTGGACAGGAACGCCCACGAGCCTGGCATAAGTATGACGCAGACATCTGAAGGTTATGCCTGGGCCCAACTTGGCGGCAATTACAATTTGTCCGAACTGATCGTCAACTGTCCATCGCTGGAGGGCGGCCAAACTTGGGCAGATGAATTCGTTGATCCGCGGCAAGGAATTGAGGTGTTCGAGGAAGGCGGGGTGAATTCGGATTCTCCGGGCCGCTTTGCGTTCAGTTCCCGGAAATGAGAGATAGGAATGCCCAGCCTCGTCCTTCACGAGGTCGGACCAAAGCCGATACGCCGCATCGACGAGCTGCGGGCCCGCGTAAAACCCCGTGTAAATGCAGGTTCGCCAATCGACGCGTGAAGTTGCCAGCAGGAGCGCTTTCACCTCCCAAATCTCCAGCGACCGCACCGAGGAAGATTCGTGCAACTGAATGTGTTCCAAATCGACGGGATTCACGAGGAGGAAACCCTGGTTTGCCGCCTTTTCAAACGCCACGTTAAGCGCGCTAAGTTCACTATTGACTGTGCTCGCTTCAATTTCCACCGCGCGCATGTCCCGGTAACGCAGAACGTGTGAAGGTGAAACGACGGTGAGCGGCTCTCGATCCTGGTCGCCGAGGATCGAGAGGAATCGGCTTACGATATTTGCGGTCCGCCTGGCCGTATCGGGATCAGCCGTTCGAGTGGCGGCGAACTTTTCCAGGAATTGCCTGGTTGAGGTGTTCGGCGTGGGGACTTTCGCCCGCGCTTCTCTCTCCATTTGGCTGGCTTTGGCTCGCGCTTTGTTCTTGTACAGCTCGATTTGCGCGGGATCTTCCGGGGTGTGCGGGATGCCCGTCGACAAAAAGTACTGCCTCCCCTTCGCGCGAAAGGAAGCGAAATAGTTCGGCCGGCCCGTTTGCGCGTGGATCGAGGCCATAATTAGTGCCCAATCACTGATTTAAGTTTAAGCGGCAAACTGCGGCAGCTTCTCGATATCCGCGCGCAACACCTCAGCGTCCTTCCGTGTCCAAGGGTGCTCATACCTTGCATGCGCTTCGTCGGAAGAGTGAGCCGCCAGCAGTTTGCGCCGGTCCCGGGGAACCAGCGCCTTGTCCAGCGAGTCGACGTAAAAATGCTTGAACGAATGAAACGTTAAGGCGGAGAAGCTGCGCACCGAAAGTTTGCTCGTTTCAGGATCAATGCCGGTCGCAAGGAGTTCCCTCTTGAATCGGTTGGACAGATCGGGCCGCTTTATCGCAGCCAGCAGTGGGGAGAACAAGAGTTGCGGGTCGGCCGGCTCCAGTGGCAGCAAGTGCTTGCGCAGGTTTGAGTGCAGCGGGAGGATCACTATTCTTTGGAGATGGGCCGTCTTTTCAGGCACCCACGTGACAAATGCGTTTTCTTCGGTCCCGAAATCAATGTTCCCACGAACCTGGCTTATCGCATCGCCAAGGCGCATGCCCTGCAAGGCGGCAAACTTGGACGCGGTGATCCACTCCAGGGCCAAAGGCCCATTGACTGGATCGGTTCTGCCTAAAAAGGCCCATCGTTCGTGCAAAGCTTCGATTTGCTGGAGCGTAAAAGGTTTGCGGCGCATCCGGTCCTCTTCCAGATAGTCGTCTTCCGATACGATATTGGCCAGCATTAGGCCACGGCGTACGGCGGCACTGAAAGCGGCTTCCAGCATCTCCAGCTTTTTGTTGATGGTTGTAGCTGCCAGCCCGGCTTGCAACTGCGCGTCTTTGAACCCTTGGGTGTCTCGCTGGTCCAACTGCATCAATGGTTCGGTCCCGCGATTTCCCAAATACTCACTGAAGCTGTTTATGTGACCTTGGTAGATCATACGCCCCTCATTCAGATGAGTTTGAGTATCCAGCCACGACTGCAGATAGCCCACTGCCGTCATGCCGTTGGAGCCGTCCTGCGAGTACACGCCCATGGCCCTTTGCAGGGCTCCGGTAAATAGCGCCTTGATATAAGCCTGGGACTTGTTGCCGCACTCGGCGCTCTCGATGTTGTTCGCCAGGGCCAGGCAAATGCGTTTGTTCTCCTTCGCCCGCTCCTCTCTCTCCTTCGGGGTGGCGCCCTCCGGAGAATGGGGGATTCCGGAACTGGGGTGATGCTGTTTGCCTGCCCGATCCCGGTAGTAGATGTAATAATGGCGGCGAGGGGGCTCTATTCTGATCGTTGCCATACGTTGGCGCCGGCGTCGAGGTCCGTCCAAATACCGTCGAACGGAGTGCATAACACCTGCATAACACCCACTTTTTGTGTTTGGCTGGCTACCTTCGGGCCGGCGTGCGGGAAGGGCGCTGGAGTGCGTAATATGTGCGTAACACATACTGGGGTTTTGGGGGTTTGGGGGGTTACGGGAGGATACGATTTCCGCGCTTTTCCGCAGAATTCCCTATTTTGCCGCCCAAGTGATAATCGTCTCGACGATCTTGGCAGGAATGTCTGTAAGACCAGTCCCATCAAGCCTTTCCGCATCAAGTGACGAGGCTTGTGCGTAACAAGTGCGTAACACGTCACATCCCTGTTATCGCAGTTATTGGCCGCCTTTGGAGTTCCTGCGCGGCCAATCCAGGTCGGGTTATCAAGGGAATCAAGGGAATCCAGTTGCGTGGAAAACCATGAGAACACCCGGATGCGGACGACGACTGCACACCACTCTGGCACCCCGTATTTGATAAGGCACCTTAATGTATTGAACGTCCATGGAAGCACTGAGGATTTTACGCCGGCGATGCCTGCGAACCTGTAGCCTCGTGGGCCAAATTTCTCAGGAGGTAATACGAGCTGCCGGCTATTTAGCGGCGAAAAACACGACCGGCCGAGGTCCGGCCCTGGAGAAATATCGCGCACCTCACCATCGGCCTGACCCCGAGAGACTTCGGCAGGAGCACTTCTGGCAGTGCCGGCGTTGAGCATGCGGATGACGATGGCCTGGCTTCCGATAGCACCGCTGTGGCGAGCGACACCATCGGTCAAGGGATACGGGTTCGGGATCGGTCTACTCATTGATACCCGCTTCTTACACCAAAGTCGCCAGGGTGAATGGGACAGAGCTCCCGCCGCCTTGGTTGCCAGGAGGGGTTTGTGTTTCACCCTCAGGGGTTGTTTCGGCTCGGCACCCCGGAATTTTTGGGGGGTACTCTCTCACATCGTCGCCCTCACGCTTTGTTGGCAGGCCGCCAGCGGGTTGGACGCCCGGTCTAACCAGCGCTCGATGCCAAAAGACGAAATCATGTGGCTCCTCTAACGTCCGCATCTCGTCACGTTCGTGAGGGCGACGACACCCGAGCGTTGCAGGATGCCGGGACCTGCCCAGAACAAACCGGCCCGGCAGCCGAACCAATCTTCCAACGAATTCTCATTCTTCATTATAGGGTGCAGAAATGAGATCGAGGTTTAGGACAACGCACGTTGGTCTTAATGGGCTGCGGCTGTGCTCAGGTCTTATGTGAGAACTCACCCCGCTTCCGTTCGACGCGGCTTGTCGGTCAGCCGTTCGTGGCCGTATCGGCGTCACTTGGGAAATAAACGCAACCAAAATCATTTGGAGAGACCTATAATGAGATGGGAAGCCGTCGAGAGGCGACCCAACGGGCGATGAAGGCCATTGATAGAATTGAATCATTAACGGGAAAACCAAGCGCGCCGCAACGGACAAGCGCCGGCGCGCCACGCATTGCGAGATGTGGAGAGAACGACGGACAACTGACTTGCCGGCTGAATCATCTTCTGCATCCGGACCACGCGGGAGCCTCATGTTTGATATCGAGGAATGTGATCGTCCGCTGCCCGCGCCTGCGACCTCTGGCGAACCGTAGTGCGTAGTTAAATTTAGCAACGGAGCGGGAACCCTCTCCCCGAACCGTTGGCGGTAAAACAAAGGGAGGAAGATGACATATCACGTACGAAGAATAAGCAAACGCCGGGCCTGCATCGCGGGCTTCGGTTACGAACAACGGCTGAAGCGGCCTCGTTTATGAAGAAGGTGCGCAACAAGAATCTGGCTATGGCTCTGTCAGCAATGCTCGGGGGATTGAGTCTCGACCAGATCCAAGCTCTTCGCTGGGCAGATCTGGATATCGAGGCGGGGGTCATCAGATCACTCCGGAAGAAAACTGGACGCCGATGGTGTGGTCTGGTGAAGCAAATCCGGAGAAAGTATTTAGCGGGGAGGCAACATGGGCCGGTTCTGTCTTCCAGCTAGCGCCGCTGGTCGGAGGGCTCAAGGAAACGAATGCGCCCCTCGGCCTCTACACCCGGAGTTCAAGACCGGTCTGCTGGACTGGTTCTTCGCGTTGCCACTGCATTGATCGGGTTGATAGCCACAGGGCCTCTCCGCAACCAAAGAGACCAGATGATTGGCTGATGCCGGAGAATCTCCAGAGGTTATTGGCCGGTTTGGTAACCAACCAAGATCCTTACGATTTGATTTGGGTTGATGAAGGGGTGGTGGTCTGGAGTGTTGGCAGACACAATGGGAATTGGGTTTTAGGCAAAGTGGTGTGCGGTAGCTCCGCCGAACGGTTTGTCGCAGGCCTTTTAGGGTTGCTTTCGACCGCACAGGACACACGCTTTCCGTTCCGCCGCAGGCGCGCCGGTTAGCGGGTGATATTTTTTAGTGCGAGGCGACGTTAACCGCTGATGGCGATCAGGCGCGGGGAGGCGGCTTTCAAATTGATTACCGCCCAACCCGCCGGCTCATCGGCCAGCGCGGCCAGTCTGAACCCTGTGAGGTCTACGGTTTTAGTAGAGATGCTCGGCGCTAGGTCGAAAATCAGCATTTGCCACCTTCCTGCTCGCCACGACCAACGCAAAGGAGCTTAAGAAGGACAATCGTTACCGGTGCATCCGCCAGCCAGTCCTGTTCCAGTGCGGCCGTGGCCAGTTTTGCTCGCTTGTCGCCTTCGGCCATCACGAGCAAAGCATGGCCCTGAGGCCGTTATCTATAAACCCCGGCGGGCAGCTCGCCTTCTTTGCCCGCCACGAGAAAGACTTCCAGTGGATAAAGCGCCCCGGCCGAAGGCGCCGTGTGCTTTCCCTCCGGGTCAGTCAACCCCTGGGCGGCCCAGAGGAGCTGCGAGACTTCCAGGAGCGTCACGGGTTTCCGGTCGAACTCGCGGACGGAACGTCGCCGGCGCAAGGCCGATTCAATGGAGATAGGGCTGGCCAAGCGTGGCGGAGGCAGTTTAATCGCGCCCGTGGGCTGGTTGGTCATTGGAGAGTCATCCTGCATCAAAATCAATTCTGAGGATCAAGGCTTGCTGCCTCGATGGCAAAACCACAGGAAGTCCGGAGGGGCACTGTGTTCGGTGCTTTGATTCCCCGCCCCACGGCCAGACGGCACCTGCGATTTGCCTCCAGGGAGTCAGGTGTTCTCAGCTCTTTCTGGAAGTGGTCACAAAGACCGAGGCGATGAGGTGTTTCACCGCCTCGCTCTTGCACTTGGGACATCGAACTTTCTTCTTCTGATGCTCTTCTACCGCCATGGTCAGGGTGAATTCGTGCCCACACTTTTTGCATTCGTACTCGTAAAGCGGCATAGTAATCTCCTTTCGCTAGTTGATGCTTTTTGGCCGGTGACTATTACTCCAGCGCGGCAAGGAGATCCCCGGAATTCAGGATTTTGTACTCCTTGTCCTCCAGCTTGATTTCAGTGCCTCCGTACTTGGTAATCAGGACACGGTCGCCTTCTTTGACTTCCATCGGAATCCGCTTTCCGTCTTCATCCCTTTTGCCGGGGCCGACGGCACGGACGATTCCTTCGGTGGGCTTCTCTTTGGCGGCGTCCGGTATGATGATGCCGCCCGGTTTGATTTCTTTCTCTTCGACCGGTTCCACCAGGACGTGATCTCCGAGAGGTTTCAGATGTATCGCCATAGTTCCAGTCTTCTCCAGCAGCTTATGCGTATTATTAGATTATAGTGGTGTAAACTGCACTCACAGTCAACGCCTGTAATACAATATAGTCAACCGAATGGACGAGGCAACCCCTGCCGCACGAGGCCTTGGTTTGCTCCGGCCGGAGACACGTTTTTTCCGGGAATCCGAGCCGGCAGGGATCCATTTTAACATCATCACCTTTTCCGAGACCCACGGGTGCGGCCAAACCGGCGTCCCCACCCTCGAGCATACCTGGTTTCCAGGCCATACGTGGTCGTATTGCCAGTGCGCCGAATGTGGTCGGCACCTGGGGTGGTACTTCTCTGGCCAGCATGAGTTTGTCGGGCTCATCACAGAACGAATTGTCCGGGCCCTTTACCGCAGGAACTGAAGTACTTTTGCCCCATGCGGTGTGTCGCTGGGCGTTGACGACGTTGCGGGAGAAATGGATCAAGATCGGGGCGAGGCTCGTGCGCTGCGGGAGCGCGCGCCACCGCCCCTATTGGGAAGATTACCTGCCAAGCGCAGGAACGGTTCTGGGCCATTCTGGAAGGAATAGGGCGGTTGAGATTGCCCGCACCACTGCCGGGCTGACGCCCACCCGGCGGAAGTTACGGGAAGGAGAGCGTCTGTCAACGCTCTGTCTGCGTTTCTTCGTCAATCGGTGCCGAACCCGGCGGGAGCAGAACTCATCTCCCCCGGAGTGAGAAAACCTGTCCTGGAATCGCAAGAAGGACTTTAATGGGGCTGTCAAAGATAATACGATGTTGATGAGTGAGACGGAATGACCCGCGTGGTCCCGGGGCGTAAAGCCCGATGAGAAGTGTCGGCGTATGATGAAAACACGCAAACTAGCGCAAGGCCGATGCCCGTGTTGCCGGAGCTGGGTTCGACGATGATCGAATCGGACCGCAGCCGGTGATCGCGCTCCGCGCCCTCGATCATGGCCAGAGCGACGCGGTCCTTAATGCTGCCGCCCGGATTGAGAAACTCCGCCTTGGCGAAGATGGATTCACCCTTGAGGTGGACCAGCGGTGTGCGGCCGATCAAATCCAAGATGTTGTCTGTGAGCATGAAAGTGCGGAAGATTCTTTGCGTTTAATACGTTTCGAGCAAGCCCGAACCAGCCGGATCAGGCACGACGTAGATGCACACGACAGCTTAAAAATCTGTGGCTATATTCAAAGCTCCCCACGCTCAAAAACTCTTAGCTTCGCGTCAGTTGCAAACCTGTTTCTGAGAGGCTGAAATCCACGAAGCGCGCGCGGGTGTTGGGAGGATTGCTGGTCAGCAGGCGCTTGATCTTGGCCGCCGCCGTTTCGTCTTTGCCGAAGAGCAGCAGGTAACCGCCGCCGCCGGCGCCGAGCAACTTGACTGCGCCAACATAGTCGCGAACGCCATCGAGGATTTGCTGCACCTCCGGCGGGTTGGTGCCGGCATCCAGCCGCTGGTTCAGTGCCCAACTATTCCGGATGGCGGCCAGCAGCATTTCGTAATCGCACTTCTGAATCGCCGCGCCGGCAAAATCGGCATTCGACCCGATGTCGGCAATGATTCCCAGATGCGACGGGGAGTTGAGGAAGAGACCGCGCACGATTTCGGCCAGGATGTTCTTCGCGAGGCGCGTGAGGCCGGTGTAGTAGAGCAGAATCGAACGGTTGGCGTAATCGT
>Ga0181518_10002018_pt1 | contig 19955 bp, 15 predicted proteins | sample PEATcosm2014_Bin_28_FD_119751 | JGI IMG/M metagenome (GOLD analysis project Ga0181518, IMG submission 119751) | Peatland microbial communities from MTU Mesocosm Facility, Houghton, MI, USA - PEATcosm2014_Bin01_60_metaG | ecosystem: Environmental > Terrestrial > Soil > Wetlands > Peat | place... | reverse complement strand
GTTGGTCACCTTTACGTTGCCGCGCTGGCGAGGCAACGCTGCAGCAATGCGGTGAAACTGCTCTTCACTGATCTCCACCTAAATACAATAACAGAAAAATCAATTAGTGTTAACACGCCCTAATGCCACAGGTTTTATACGAACACGATCCGCGCGGGTTGCGGGCAGATTATTCTTGCCTGCCAAGCCCCTTTCCCGGGAACACGCTGGACTTCCGTGAACTTAGAGCGGGACAAATGGCGGGATTCCGCCTCAAACGGACGAAAGTACTCTTGTGGGCGAAGGCTCTAGGCTGGAGAATCACTGGTTAAGGGCCGGCAACTGCCGGGCACCACAACTTTCCCCCCAGGATCGCGTCTGACCCAACAGGTAGTTCGTGCCGTGCAATCATGCCCGGCAATCCCCCTGCCAGGAGCATTTGCGATGGAGTCTTTGCACGGTCTGACGGCCATCCTCCTCTGTTACACCCTTTGCGTGCCCGCTCCCATCAGCGCGGCACAACAGGCAGCAGATCCCAACCAGCCGACGAATACCAAATCCAGATCGAATTACGCATCAGGCCAACTACGCGGCGACGAACGCATTCTGCAGGCGCTGAACCGCTTCACCTTCGGGCCGAAACCAGGCGATCTCGAGGCCGTGCGCAAGATGGGCCTCGATCAATGGTTCGACGAGCAACTGCGCCCCGCAAGCATCGATGAAACGGACTTGAACGCACGGCTGGCCGAGTTCCCTGCCATGCAGTGGAGCATGCAGGACCTGTTCTTCCGGCTGCCGAGCAACCCCATCATCCGTCAGGCGGCGAATGGCAAAGTGGAGGTTCCGCCGGACGGCACCCTACACGCCGTGTATGAAAACCAGATCTATCGCATCCAGGCGCGCAAGGAAGCGAAGGCGGAAAAGGGCACGATAGCTGCTAACCAGTCGCCTGGCTTGGCAAACGGCCCCGTGAACCAGAGCATGAACGCCGAAGGCAACATAGACGCGAACGGCGGCATGACGCCGAACCCGCAAGCCATGGCGCAGCAAGGGATGAGCCAGCCCGCAGCGGAGCAAAACGACATGGGTCAGGCAGGAAGGTCGCAGCCTTCAGACATGAACGCCATGACGCCTGCGGTATCGGGCGCGAATTCGGATCAGACTTCTGCGCCGCCCCCCGTAGACGACGCGCTCATTCAGCGCGTTGTTGCCTTGCCGCCGCAACAGCGAGTGATGCGCTTGCAGTCGATGCAGCCGGAAGAGTTCGACGGATTTATGAAGTCGCTGAAGGGGCCACAGCGCCAGGCCCTGATGGCCGGCTTAAGCCCGGATCTAAAAGAGGCAGTGGGAGCTCTCGAAAATCCGGAGCGGACCACGGCGCAGGAGCTTTTTGCCCAGCGGCTCACGCGCGACATCTACGCCAATGCGCAGCTCCAGGAGGTGATGACCGATTTCTGGCTCAATCACTTCAACGTGTACCTGCGCAAGAACGAGCAGATGCCGTATTACCTGGTGAGCTACGAGCGGGACGTGATCCGGCCGCGGGCGCTGGGCAAATTTGAGGATCTGCTTGAAGCTGTGGCGCACAGCCCGGCCATGATGCTGTATCTCGATAACGCCGAGAGCATGGGCCCTGATTCGCCAGCGGCCAAGCGCGCGAAGATCGCCGCGGCGCGGCGTCCCGACGCCAACAAAAAAGCCGACGCGGGGCTGAACGAGAATTACGCCCGCGAGCTGATGGAGCTGCATACTCTCGGCGTAAATGGCGGCTACACCCAGGCCGACGTAACCCAGGTGGCGCGCGTGCTCACTGGATGGACAGTCGATCGGCCGCAATTCGGCGGAGACTTCATCTATGCGCCAATGCGCCACGAGCCCGGCACGAAGACGGTGCTCGGTACAAAAATCAAAGAGAATGGCGAGATGGAGGGCCGCGAGCTGCTGCACATGCTGGCCATGCGGCCGGCGACCGCGCAGTTCATTTCGCGCAAGCTGGCCATCCGTTTCGTGAGCGACGATCCGCCCAAGGCGCTGGTGGACCGCATGGCAAAAACTTATCTCTCATCCGATGGCGACATTCCCAGCGTGTTGAAGACCCTCTTCCATTCGCCGGAGTTCTGGGCGGCGAGCGACTACCGCACCAAGGTGAAAACGCCGCTGGAATTTGTGGTGAGCGCAGCGCGCGCCAGCAACGCCAACATCCAGAACTTTCAACCGCTGATGAATGCGCTGCGCCAGATGGGCATGCCGCTGTATGGCTGCATGCCGCCGACGGGATACAAGTGGGATGCCAGCGACTGGGTGAGCACGGGCGCGCTGGTGGATCGCATGAACTTTGCGCTGTCGCTCGCGGCCAACCGGCTGCCGGGCATCACCGTGGAGTGGGCGCCGGACCTGGACATGAGCGCACTCGACAACGATGCGCCGCCGCAACAGATGATTCCCACGCCGGAATCGGAGGAGGCGCGGCTGGAGCCGATGCTGATCCCGGGCGGCGTGAGCGACGCCACACGGACGGCGGCTCTCGAGCAGTTCAAGGCCCAAAGTGCGCAAAACCCGCCCGCGCAGAATCCGCCAGTGGCCGCGCCGGTTGCAACGAGACGTCAAGCACCCGGAGCCAATGGCCGGCATGCAGCTCCCGCCGATGCATACGAACGCGAAGATCAACTGCTGGCGGGATTGCTGATGGGCTCGCCGGAGTTCCAGCGGCGCTGAGGAACGATTGGACTGAAAGCTGTCAGCTGTTTGCTGTCAGCTAGGGAGATACATATGAACCGGCGATTCTTTCTCCACAAGGGCGCGTTGGCCGTGGCAGGCACGGCAGCCATGCCAAATTTTTTGGTGTGCAGCGTTCTGGCGCAAACGAATAGTGCGCCGGGGCAGCGGCTGGTGGTCATCTTCCAGCGTGGCGCGGCCGACGGTCTCAACGTGGTGGTGCCCTACCAGGAGAAGAACTACTACGCTATGCGGCCCAGCATTGCCATTCCGCAAAATCAAGTCTTGGACCTCGACGGATTCTTCGGCCTCCATCCCTCACTCGCCGCGTTCAAATCGCTCTACGACCAGAAACAACTGGCGATTGTGCACGCATGCGGCTCGCCTGACATGAGCCGGTCGCACTTCGACGCGCAAGACTACATGGAGTCGGGCACGCCCGGCGTAAAAGGCACCGACGATGGCTGGCTGAATCGCGCACTGCAGGCCGAAGACTTGCGGCAGGACCTCCGGCACCGCTGCGCCGGCACCTGCGAAGCGCACACCGCGTTTCGCGCCCTGGCCCTCGGCGCCGATGTGCCGCGCACGCTCGCCGGCAAGATTCCCGCCATTGCCATGAGCAACGTGAACACGTTCACTGTGGGCGCGCGCGGACCCCAACCTGGGCCGGCAGCGAATGCCTTCGAAGCCATGTACGCGGGTTCCGGCGACCGTATCTTCCACGCCGCCGGCGATGAGACCTTTGAAGCCGTGAAGATGCTGCGCGCCGCCAATCCCGCCCAGTATCAGCCGGTGCCCGGCGCCAACTATCCCGCCACCGAGTTCGGCAACAACATGAAGCAGATTGCGCAACTGCTGAAGGCAAACCTGGGCGTTGAGGCTGCGTTCACCGATGTGAGCGGCTGGGACACGCATCAGAATCAGGGCAGCGTGAACGGCCAGTTAGCCAATCGCTTGAGCGATTTCTCGGCGAGCATTGCAGCCTTCTGGCGCGATATGGGCGACGACGCGGGCAACGTAACGCTGGTGACCATGTCGGAGTTCGGGCGCACCGCGCGCGAAAACGGAACCGGCGGCACCGATCATGGCCACGCCAACGCGATGTTCGTGCTGGGCGGGAACGTGAAAGGCGGCAAAGTGTACGGACGCTGGCCCGGCCTGGAGAACGAGCAGCTGAACGAGGGCCGCGACCTGGCCTTGACCACCGACTTCCGCCAGGTGCTGGGCGAAGTGGTCGCGCAAACCCTGGGCGCGGAGAATCTCGATCTGGTATTTCCCGATGCGCGCCTCAATCGCGGAAACTTCCTGAAGCTCGTTTAGCGGAACGGCCACCGAGTGTCTCGAATCTGAATTCTGTCCAACAATTATCTGGTCATCCTGAGCGGAGTTTGCCGCGTTTTGTGCGGCAAACGGAGTCGAAGGACCCGTATTTGTTTTTCGACGAACTTCAGACTCATCGCACTCGAGGCTCTTTTGCGTACTTGCGCCAAGGCGTATCATTTCTGCAGATTCACGCCACAGAAAGAGCCTCTATGAAACTTCATCGCTGTATTGTCTCCGCACTTATCCTTCTTCTTTTTGCAGCGGCCATTGCACGAGGGCAGGCGCCGCAGGGCAAACTCTCGTTCGACGTAGCCACGGTGAAGCCGTCGGCGCTCGACATGCAAAAACTCGCTGCTGCCGCCCAGACCGGTAAGATGCCGAAAATAGGGCCGGAGATTGGCGCCAATCGCGCAACGTACACCTTTATGTCGCTTTCGGAACTGATTTCCATGGCCTGGAACGTGCGGCCCTATCAGATCAGCGGCCCCGACTGGCTGTCGAAGCAGCGCTTCGACATCGAAGCTACGATGCCCGAAGGCGCGACCAAGAACGACGCACCCGCCATGCTGCAGTCGTTGCTCGAGGATCGGTTCATGCTGACCGTGCATCGCGCTCAGGAAGAGCACAAGGTGCTGGCGCTTGTGGTCGGCAAGAGCGGGCCGAAGATGAAGGAATCGGCGACGCCGCCGCAGGCGTTCGATCCCGACTCTCCGCTGCAGCCCGGCGAGACGCAAATGGAAGGCCTGGATGGACCGGTACGCATGAAGATTGGCTCCGACGGTACGGTGACGCAGAACATGGGCGCCAAAGGTACCATCGTTCAGAAATTCGACAGGCAAACCATGACGTTCCACTTCAAGTCGAGCGGGGTCACGATGGTGGGCTATGCCGAGTTGCTGTCGACCTTGCTTCTGCAATTGGGCGGCCCAAACAGCCGGCAGGTAGTGGACATGACGGGGCTCAAGGGCTACTGCGAGCTCGATACGGAGATTTCAATGGCGGACATCGCGGCGCTGGCCCGCAACCTGGGCATGAACGTGCCCACTGGCCCGCCCAGCGGCGGCGCAAACACAGTTCCAGAGGCGTCGGACCCAGGCGGTGGATCGAGCGTTTACGAGTCGGTCAACCAAATGGGGCTGAAGCTGGAAGACAGCAAAGCCACAGTGGACCGACTGGTAATCGACCACATCGAGAAAACGCCGACGGAAAACTAGTGTCCTGAGTCGGAAGATCGCATCGTAATGATCTGTCATCCTGAGCGAAGTTTGCCGCGCTTTGCGCGGCAAATGGAGTCGAAGGACCCGCATTTGCTTTTCAAATATTCAACTCATCGCAAAGATGGGTGCCCCGGGCCACTCGCTTTTGGGGACCCGGGAGACCATCCATCTCAATTCCCGTCACTCAACCCAGTACGAATGTCCGCTGGCACGCGGCACGGCGCATGATTTACCCTCGAAGTCGGCATGAATATTCAGCGCACGTTTCTCTTCTCTGCCCTGGCCGCATGTACGGCCGTGGTTTCCTTTGCGCAACAGTCGCCAAACTCGGAAATTCCCGACGCTCCGCAGGCCACTCCCGAGGCCATGACCGTTCCTAATGGGCCCTACGTGGTGATGGACACTTCGATGGGCCGCATCACCTGCCAGTTCTTCCAGAAGCAGGCGCCGAACGCGGTGGCCAACTTCATCGGGCTGGCGGAAGGAACGAAGGACTGGACCGATCCCACGACCAGCAAGGTGCAGCGCCATAGGCGCTACTACGACGGCACCACCTTTCATCGCGTGATTCCCGAGTTCATGATCCAGGGCGGCGATCCGACGGGCACGGGGATGGGCGGCCCTGGGTACGCGTTCGATGACGAGTTCGATTCCGGCCTCAACTTCGACCGGCCCGGACGCCTGGCGATGGCCAATAGCGGGCCCAACACCAACGGCAGCCAGTTCTTCATCACTGAATTGCCCTTCGAGTCGGGCAATGGGCACTACGTGATTTTTGGACAGTGTGACGACGCCAGCGTGGACGTGGTAAAAGCCATCGCCCGCGTGCAGCGCGACTCGAGCGATAAGCCGCTGTCGCCGGTAATGCTGCAGAAGGTGACGATCTCCGATCAGCTCCCGCCGCCGGTTCCACCGCCGCCGCCGCCACCGCCGCCGCCGCCCGGCGCAGCGAACGCATCGGCACCGGGAGCCGCGCCGGCGCCTCGGAGGATCAACATTTCCGCCGGCATGGCCGTGGGGATGCTGATTTCCAAGGTACAACCGGTCTACCCAATTGATGCCAAGAAAGCCGGCGTCTCCGGCACAGTTGTACTCAGCGCAGTCATTGGCACTGACGGCATCATTACGGAACTTCAAGTCGTTAGTGGCCCGGATCTTTTGCGACAGGCCGCGCTCGATGCCGTCAAACAATGGCGCTACCGTCCCTATCTGTTAAACGACGAGCCTGTCGAAGTTCGCACCACCGTCAACATCATCTTTACCCTGGCCCGTTAACGGCCTCTGCCAAACCAATTCAAACGAGGAAAACACATGTCACTTGCACCAGGAACCTACGCCGTCTTTAACACCACGGAAGGCAAAATTACCGTGCGACTATTTGAATCTGACGCGCCCATCACCGTAAAGAACTTCATCGAGCTCGCCGAAGGCGCCAAGGAGTGGACGCACCCGGTCACGCGCGCGAAGTCGAAGGACAAGCTATACGACGGCACTATCTTCCATCGCGTGATTCCGGATTTCATGATCCAGGGCGGCGATCCCGCGGGCAGCGGCATGGGCGGGCCGGGCTATCGTTTTCAGGATGAGACCAAAGGCTCGAAGCACAGTTTTGACAAGCCGGGCAAGCTGGCCATGGCCAATGCCGGACCCGGTACCAATGGCAGCCAGTTCTTCCTCACGGTCGCGGCCACGCCGTGGCTTACGGGCAATCACACCATCTTTGGCGAAGTGGTGGAGGGCCAGGATATAGTGGTCGGCATCTCCAAGGTTGCGCGCAACGCGCAGGACAAGCCGCACAAACCTGTGGTGCTGGAGTCGGTAACGATCGAGCGCGTGGCGTAAAGTACCCGCAGGAACGGGACTGCCCATCATGGAAAAGCCCGCGCCATCGCCGCAGAAAACGGGGCTCAGCGACTATCTTGCCGCTGAGCGCACTTTTCTTGCGTGGATCCGCACGGGGTTGGCCCTGATGGGCTTCGGATTTGTTGTGGCGCGTTTCGGTCTGTTTCTGCAGCAGGTGCAGGCGCTTCACCTGGTGGCCCCGCAGAAGGGCTATGGTCTGTCGCTGTGGTTTGGCACCGCGCTGATTGCGGCGGGAATCATCTTGGACGTCTTTGCCGGCTTTCATCACTTGAACCTCACAAAATCCCTCGATCGCGGCGAGATCCCGCGCGGCCATCCCACGGCGCAAGCGTTGGCGCTGGCTTTGTTTCTGGCTGTGGTGGGGCTGGCCATGGCGGTGTATTTGCTGTCGATCCGCTCGTAGAATTCCCGGCTGAACCGAAGAGATTGGAGGCACGCATGACGGCGAGCGCAAAAGGCATCATCGATGTGGAGAGTCACCATTCCGTGGATGAGACAGTTGAGCGGCTGCGCGGGATTCTGGCGGCCAAGGCGGTAACGCTTTTCGCCCTGGTGGATCACAGTGGAGAAGCGGCGAAAGCGGGCATGACCATGCGGCCCACGAAGCTGCTGATCTTCGGCAGTCCGAAGGCGGGCACTCCCGTGATGCTGGCCGCACCGAGCATTGCCATCGATCTCCCGCTCAAGATCCTGGTATGGGAAGACGCAGGTGGGAAGGTCTGGGCATCGTACAACGCGCCGGAGTTTCTTCGCGAACGGCACAACGTTCCGGCAGAATTAATGCAAAACCTCGCGGTCGTCGCGGCGTTGGCGGCGAAGGCTGCCGAGTAGCTGCCTTAGCCAGTCAGTCGGAAGGCGACGCGCACAGTTTCAGGATCGCCTCGCCGAACCGCTCGACCTTGGCGGGACCGATTCCATCGATGGCAAGCAATTGCGCCGGATTCACCGGCCGCATCAGCGCGACTGCAAGTAATGTGCGATTATGCAGCAAAACGTACGCCGGAACTCCCAACCGCTTGGCCTCGGCCGTTCGCCACTCGCGCAGCTGCGCCGCGAGTGCCTCGGACGCGGGCGTCGCTTGCGGCGGAATTGCCGCCACGACCGCCAGCTTTCGCGCCATGGACTTGAGTGGTTTCGATTGCCGCGGAGGTGCGGCGCTGCTACCGAATTCCTCGACAATCCCGTCGGCGATCAGCAACTCGAGTGGCGTAGTTGGACTTACGTTGCGTCCCGAATCGGTAAGCATCACCTTCCGGAAACGCAAAACCTCGCCGTTCTTCTCAAAGCTCGCCTCCTCGATCTCGATGAGTCCGGCGCAGACCATCGCATCAAGCACGGCGTCGAACTCGTCACGGCTCATTCTCCCGACCAATTCAAGTTTTCGCTGCAGAGTTCCCGCCGCGATGTATGCAGTCCGCCGCAGTTCGTCCACCATCGCCTGGACAATAATTCGCTCGGAGGGCGTGGCGTGCCGGAACTGACGCAGCTCCGCGCCCGCTGGATCACAGACGTCGCAGATTCCGCAAGAGTGACCGGCATCTTTCACATCTCCGAAATGCCGCACCAGTTGCGACATCCGGCATGCGCTCGAATCGGCGAATCGCACCACCTTTTCGATCTGTTCGGCGCGGTATTGGGCTTGCACTGTATAGCTCTTCTGCCACCCGGAAGCGCATTTGGTCACCATTCCCTCGAAGTCGACGCGCGCGCCGCCGTGAATTTCCAGTTTTTCCAAGGCCTTGTCAAACTCTTCCTCGGTAAGTTCCGAGCGGGCGCGCAAATCTTCGACCGGATAAGGCTCCTTTCCGAGCGCCGCGAAAGCTTTATTCAAGTGCTCGATCGGAGGATAGTCGCGGTTGAGGAAAAAGTCGTGGGTGCGCTGGTCGGCATAGGAGTGCATCAGGTAGGTCCGGCTCAGATCGCCGTCGCGTCCGGCGCGGCCGATCTCCTGGTAATAGCCCTCAAGACTCGACGGCAGACCGGCGTGAATCACAGTTCGGATATTCGCCTTGTCGATTCCCATGCCAAAGGCAATCGTGGCGACGACGGCCTCAAGTTCGCCGGCCTGGAATGCCCGCTGCACGCGGTCGCGCGTTTCGGCGTCGAGACCCGCATGGTAGGCAGCGGCTGGAAGCGTGGCGGACAATTCCGCGGCCAGACTCTCGGATTGTTTTCTCGAAGTTGCATAGACAATGGCCGGCCGCCGCGCGGGTTCGGCCAACAGGCGGCAAATGATACTGGCGCGCGCCGGAACGGAGACTTCGACCACTTCGATGGCGAGATTGTCGCGGCGGAATCCGTGGATGAATTTGAGGGCGTCAATCATGCCCAGTTGCGCAATGATGTCGACTTGCACGGCGGGCGTGGCCGTTGCCGTCAGTGCGACGACCGGCGCAGGGTTTTCTGCGCTGCGCAGCTGGGGAAGATACTGGCCCAGCATCCGGTAGTCGGGCCGGAAATCGTGCCCCCATTGCGAAATGCAATGCGCCTCATCAATTGCCACCAGCGCCAGCTTTCCCTTGGCCAGCATTTGGGGAAATCCGGGCACGCGCAAGCGCTCCGGCGCAATGAAGAGAAACTGCAGTCCGCCTTGCAAATACTCCGCGCATACCTGACGAGCCACGCCGCGATCCAGGCCGGAGTGAATGCGCCCCACGCGCAAACCAATCGCTGCAAGTTTCGCCGCCTGATCTTCCATGAGCGAGATCAAAGGCGAGATCACCAGCGCGGTTCCGCCGCGCGCGATGGCGGGCAACTGATAGCAGAGCGACTTCCCCGCCCCGGTTGGCATCACCAGCAGCAGATCGCGCCCCGCACTGGCCGCGCGACATACCTCTTCCTGATTAGCGCGAAAGCCGGCAAAGCCGAATACGGACTTGAGGAGCCCGTGGAGCGCATCCGAATTGGAGGAATTCATCAATGTGCCAGGCGACCGTGCCGCAACGATCTTTCCACCTATCCTCCATTCTCTCAGAGCGCCAACTGCCCAGGGGTTCCACAACTGCGAATTGTTCCTTAGAGTAGAAGAGTAAGACAAACTAACAGCTCGAATGCGCGCGCTTCATCGTCTCCGCGTCCATCGCGCGAGGAGGGTTTTTGGCCGGTAACTCCACACCACGAATCGAGACTGCGGGCATTTCGCATGCGTGGCGCGCGTTGCGGCACCGCAACTTCCGGCTGTTTTTCGGTGGGCAGACGATTTCGCTCATCGGTACGTGGATGACGCGCATCGCCACCGCGTGGTTGGTGTACCGGCTCACGCATTCGGCGCTGTTGCTGGGTACCGTGAGCTTCGCAGGGCAGATTCCTACGTTTCTCGTTGCGCCTTTTGCGGGCGTCTGGATCGACCGGTGGAATCGCCGCCGGGTACTAGTGTGGACGCAGACGCTTGCCATGGTGCAGTCGTTCGCGCTGGCCGGTCTCACGTTCTCCGGACTCATCACCATCCACTGGATTCTGTTTTTGAGTGTGATGCAGGGCATTATCAATGCCTTCGATATGCCGGGAAGGCAGTCCTTCATGGTGCAAATGGTGGAAGACCGCGCCGACCTGGGCAACGCCATTGCCATCAACTCGTCGATGGTGAACGTGGCGCGCTTGATCGGCCCGTCGCTGGCTGGAATGCTGATCGCAGTCACAAGCGAGGCGTGGTGCTTCCTCATCGACGGCATCAGCTACATCGCAGTGATCGCGTCGCTGCTCATGATGCATGTGCATGTGGCCGCGGCGTTGCGAAAGGCGACATCGACCTTCCACGAAATGAAGGAGGGCTGGAGCTACGTTTCGGGGTTTCTGCCTATCCGGACCATCCTGATGCTTTTTGCCGTGGTGAGCCTGATGGGCATGCCGTTTGTAGTATTGATGCCAGTGTTCGCGGCCACGGTGCTGCACGGCGGGCCGCATACGCTGGGATTTCTGATGGGCGCGATGGGCGTTGGCGCTCTCATCTCCGCGCTGTCGCTGGCCGCGCGCAGAAACGTGCGCGGGCTGATTCGCATGATCCCGGTCGCCGCGGCGGCCTTCGGACTGGGGCTGATCGGATTCGGACTGTCGAGCACCTTCTGGCTTTCGATGGCGATGGTGCTGGTGGCGGGCGCGGGCATGATGCAGGGCATGGCGGCGAGCAACACCATCATTCAGACGCTGACCAGCGAAGACAAGCGCGGCCGCGTGATGAGCTACTACACCATGGCGTTTATGGGCATGGCGCCATTCGGCAGCCTGCTGGCAGGAACCATGGCGCATGCCATTCCATCGACGCCGGTGTGGATTTTTACCGGAATGGTGCTGACCGGCGCGCAATGGACGGTGATGATCAACGGCTTGGTGGTGGTGCTGGGCGCGGCGTGGTTTGCGACCCGCCTGCCGGCGCTGCGCGTGGTGGTGCGGCCGATCTACCAGGAAATGGGCATTATTCCCGCGCCACAGGAAATGGCGGCGGAACAGATCCAGTCGTGAGAAGCAGCCCTCGGCTATCAGCCTTCAGCTTCATCTCGATCCGGCGACGAAAAAGCTGAAGGCTGAAAGCTAAGAGCTAAAGGCCAGTGTTATTGCTCCACTCCGCAGAGATGCACGTGAATGCCAAGCTCTGCGAGCATCGCGGCCTTGGTGGCCAGCGCTTTGCCGGCAGCTTCTGCCGACGGTGCATAGGCCACGTTGACGTGGTTGGCGCGATGACGAGCCATCATCTGGTTCTGGCTGACGCCGTGCAGGATAGTGTGCACGATAGGCCATTGCACCGTGGTCTCGCGCCAGCGGCGTTCGGTTTCAGCCGCAGGAAGGCTGACAACCGTACCCCGCCCGATGTCGCAATGCAGTGCGCCACTCTCGACGAAAACGCGGCTCCACACGATTTCACCGGGTTTGCCCACGCCTTTGAGGGAGCCGCCGCCGAGCGGGAAGTACATTGCCGGTTGGCGCTCGCTGGTTGCACCCGCATAGCCGCCCAGAAGGTGACTGGCCGGCACGGCGCCGGAGATCTGCAGTAGCCAAATGAAGTCGTCGATGCCGTCTCCCTTGTAGTGCTCGCCCCAGCGCACATCGTGCAGCGTGGTGGCGGGATCGAGGCCCAGGGCCGTCCAGCAGCGGTTGGTGATCAACTCATCGACACCGGCGCACTCGTCCACTTCATTGAAGTGCGGGAGCGGGCCGCCGGCATACAACTCCTCCTTCGTCCCTTCGGCGAACACCGGCGGACGATCGGCGTTGTTCAACATACCTTCGACTAAATCGGAGGCGGGCGCCATATCTTTCAGTCCCTGCTGGTACTGGATGCCCACGGCGTCGCAGCCAAATTCGTGCGCGATGCGCACCGCGGCGATGTACATTCTGCACTGGCCGAGCACCTGATCGAGCGTGAGTTCGGTGGCCTCATTCTTGCCGAAGTCGAACTTGACGCCCTTGGCCACCAGCCACTGGTAAACGGATTGCGCCTCGTCGTCGCTGACGGTGCGCATCTTGGCCACCAGCGCCGACTGGCTCAGCCGTTCCTTGAAGATCCCCGCGGGATTGATCAGTTCGTCGTCGATGATGGCGTTGTACATGCCCATGCAGCCCTCATCGAAGATGCCCATGATGGCCTTGCGTTGTTGCAACTCAGCGGCCAACTCCGCGCCCAGTTTGGCGCTTTCGGCCGGCAATTTGCTCGTATCGAGCGCGTGCACGTGCGAGAGGTCGTGCGTGATCTTACCGGTTTTGAGCCACTCGTCGAGAGCCTTCTGGAAGTATGCGTCGGTAAAATCCTTGCTCCAGATGGACGAGAATGGCTTGCCGGCCTTGATGAGTGAGCCATTCAGATTGAGCAGCCCCACCAGCCCCGGCCATTGGCCTGACCAGTTAGCCGCTGTGAGAATCGGACCGCGGTGACTGCGCAGACCAGGCAAAACGTGATGGCTGTACTGCCAGGCCGCAGTGGCAAACACCAGCTTCGCCTCGGGGTGAATCTTCATGAAGACGTCCATGCCCTGCCGCTGCGAAGAGATGAAGCCGTGCTTGACCTTATCGTCGTAGGGGTGCGCGCGGACCAGCTTATAGCCCTTTTGCGCGAAGGCTGCGGTGAGCTTTTCTTCCATATCGCGCTGCGCAGGCCAGCACACTTGATTGGCCGACTGGCGCAGATCGCCGCTGGTGACCAGAAGCACCTCATTTGCGGCTGGTTTCGCTATTTCCTGACTGTTTTTCCCCATTTTTTCGCCTTCTCCGTAAACGATTTCGGAAACCAAGAAAAACTATACACCCGAGGGCCCTGAATGGGCTTGTGAGCCTGTGCCTTTAGCATGGAATTGGTTCCGCGAAGCGGCACCGGGAACCGGAATATCGCACCTATGGCTGGCAAGAAAAAGGGGTCGAAGATTATGGCGCGCGGGCCCCGACGGGGCGTCGAAAAGTCCGCCGCAGGCAGACCCGCGCAAGCCCAACCACGTGATGCGTCGGGAAGGATCAGGGTCTCAGGCAAATGGCTGCTGGGCGCGGTCGCCCTCGTCATCTGCGCGGCTGTTTTTTGCGCGTGGTGTGGCCTGTGCCTTCTCTTCTGGCAAGGCAGTTGGCAACTGCTCTACCATCCGTCTTCTGAGGTGATGCGCACGCCTTCGACTTCGGGCCTGACCTTCGATGCCGTGGGATTCGCCGCCACCGATGCAGGCACACCGCGGCTTGTGGGTTGGTGGATTCCCGCCGCGCCCGACGCAAAATTCGCCCGGCTCACGGTTCTCTACCTGCACGGGCAGAACGGCAATATGGGAGATACCGAGGACGCGTTTGCCCAGCTTCACGGGGCGGGGGTCAACGTGCTGGTCTTCGACTACCGGGGCTACGGGCAGAGCCAGTTTGCGCGGCCCAGCGAAGCCCACTGGCGTCAAGATGCCGAGTGGGCGATCGAATACCTGACTGCAACCCGGCACGTCGCTCCTGGGGCCATTGTGCTCGACGGCATGGGCCTGGGTGCGAACCTGGCGCTCGAAGAAGCCGCCGCACATCCGGAGCTGGCGGGAGTGATTGTGGAGCGGCCGCTCCAGGATCCGATGAGCGCGATTTTCAGCGATGCGCGGGCGCGGATGGTTCCCGCGCATCTACTGGTGCGCGATCGCTACGATCTAAATGCGGCTGCGGCAAACGTGCGCGTCCCGGTGCTGTGGTTCGCGTGGGATGAGCGATCGAAGGCCGGTGTCGCGCCGCATGAGCCAGGGCCCTACGGGAAAATCGAGGGCCGCAAGATGATGGTATGGCTGAACTCTGCGAAGAATATTGACATGCAGATCGTGGATGGGCTGACGCGGTGGCTGGACGAGCTGCCGACGCACTGACAAACAGGTTCGCCCTCAGCGCACCATGTCGCGATGCAGCGCCTTTACCTGGTAGCCGGCTTTCTTCAGCCGCTTGGCCATCTCCTCGGCCATCATGACGCTGCGATGCTGGCCGCCGGTACAACCGAAGGCCACGGTCAGGTAGCTCTTGCCCTCGTTCACGTAGTGAGGCAGCAGGTACAGCATCAGCTTGGTCACGCGATCCAGGAACTCCCCGGTCTGCGGGAAACCGCGCACGTAGGCCGCAACCTTGGGATCGAGACCAGTCTTCTTGCGGAACTCGGGCACAAAGTGAGGATTGGGCAGGAAGCGCACATCGAAGACCATGTCCGCGTCAAGCGGCACGCCGTTCTTGAAGCCGAAGCTCAGGCAGGAGACGAAGAGGCGCTTGGATTTTTCCTCGTACCCGAAACGCGCCAGGATGTCAGCACGCAACTCGTGCACATTGAAGTTGGAGGTGTCGATAAGCGTGTCCGCAACGTTGCGGATCGGATCAAGCAACTGGCGCTCTTCCACAATGGAGCGCCACACCGTTTCACTGCGGCCGAGCGGGTGCGGGCGACGCGTCTCAGAGTAACGGCGCACCAGCACGGCGTCCTGTGCGTCGAGAAACACCACGCGAGTTTGCAGTAGCTTCTTAATGCTTTTCAGGATTTCTGGCAAGCGGTCGAGGGTCGAACCCTCGCGCACATCCACCACGATGGCCGCGCGTTCCACGTCGGGTGAGGCGCTGATGAGCCCGGCAAAATGAGGTAGAAGCTCTAAGGGAAGATTGTCGACGCAGTGAAATCCCAGGTCTTCAAAGGCCTTCAGCGCCGAAGCTTTTCCCGCGCCGGAGATTCCGGTAACGATCACCAACTCCTTCATCGGCTTCGGAGCTTGCTTCCGCGGGCGAGCGGCACCTCGCGATTTCCCCGGGTTGCGCGCGAGCTTTCGGGGCGTCATGCGTTCATGCTACACCGGGCGGAGGCAGCGGCGTCAGCGGAGTGAGCGAGGTTAGCGGAACTAGGAGCCAATGAGTACACCCGCCAAGAGTAGTGGCTCCTGCGGCAGCAGTTGGTTCACGCCCGGGACGCAGGGGCTCGCGAGCCGGTGTGCGCCAGTTCGAGCGCACGCTCCGGGTCGAGAGCGGGTGACATGAGCGGCCCCTGACCCAACGTGCAACCCATGCGGACGAGCGCTGCAACCTGCTCGCGATTTTCGATTCCCTGGGCAACTACGGGCAGGCTTAACGTATTGCTGAGGCGGATGAACGACTCCAGCACGGCCTGCTGCCGGCCACCCGAAACCGCTGCGGCCGTGAGCCTGGACGCGAGCTTCACCATGGAAATGGGAAGTTGCAGCAGATGATTCAACGGCGCCAGGCTGCTGCCGAAGTCGTCCATGGCTACACTCACCTGGCAATCGGTAAGGCGCTGCAGGACGGCAACCGCGGCATCGGGAGTCTCGTTGAGGGCGCTCTCCGGAACTTCGAACACCAGGCGCGAGGGATCGGCGCCGCTTGCCGTAAGGGCTTTGATCAAATGGACGGTCAAATCAGTGTTGAAAAGCTGCCGGCGCGTCAGGTTGATCGACAGGAACAGATCCTGCTTCGGCAGCTGATCGCTCCAGGAACGCAACTGCGCGCACACGGTTTCGAGCGTCTCGCGGCCCAGCGGAATAGAGAGGCCTGTGTCCTCAGCCACAACGAGCAGGCCGTCGAAATCCTCCACAGTTCCATCGGCGCGGCGCATGCACAGCAGAGATTCGAAGCCTTCGAGCTTGCCGTTCGTGAGCCGGTAGATGGGCTGGTAGAGGAAAGTGAACTGCCGCTTGTCGAGGGCCGTACGCAACTCGCGCTCCCGCTCCTGCTGGCTGGTAACGCAGACCTCGAGGTGCTTGTCGAAGATTTCGTAGCGCCCGCGGCCCGCCTGTTTGGCGCGGTACATGGCGAAGTCGGCGTCGCGCAGCAGCAGATCGGACGAAGTGTGCTCGGGACCGGCCATGGCCGCGCCAATGCTTGTGCCGGCGTAGACGGTGTGCCCAAAAATGTCAAACGGCCGCCCCAGCTCATGCAGGATGCGCCCGGCAACCACTTCAAGATCGTAGGCGGTAACAATGTTTTCTACGAGTACGGCAAACTCGTCTCCGCCGAGACGCGCAGCCGAGTCCTGAGGGCGTAGCGAGGAACGCAGGCGTCCGGCAATCGCCATCAGCAAAACATCGCCCGCGGCATGGCCCAGGCTGTCGTTTACGGCCTTGAAATTGTCGAGATCCAGATAGAGCACGCCGCAGCCATTGTCAGGATGGCGCAGCCGCCGGGTCAGCGTGAGGTTCAGGCGGTCGAGAAAGAGCGCCCGGTTGGGCAATCCCGTGAGCACATCGTGCATGGCGTCGTGCTGCAACTTGGCTTCAGTCTGCTTCAGCTCGCCAATGTCGCGAAACGTGAAAACATAGCCCACCCTGGCGCCGTCCACCAGCAGCGGCGCTATCTGCATGCTGACGTCTACCAGCTCGCCGGCTTTGTTGGTGCGCACGGTTTCCGCGGTGGCGCTGTTCCGATCGTCGACCACGCGCAGCAACGCGGCATTCTCATTCAGGCGCGTTTCCGGGACAATCAACTCGCGCAGGCTGCCGCCACCCGCCTCCTCGGCGGTGTAGCCAAACATGCGGGTGAACGCCGGATTGGTGTAGAGAACGTGATTCTGGTGTTCGATGGCCACAGCTTCGGGAAGGCTGGAGAGCACATCCTCCATCAACCGCGACTTGGGAGCTCGCTCCTTTTCGCTGGGATGCGCCACGATGACGGCTTCACGCAATTGCGCGTTGGCGATGCAGTAGGTGCCTTCCACAGGCACAAGGCGGCCGTTAGGAGCCGGGAGGGTAGCGTGGAAAGGGCTGCCGTGCCGCGTGCCGGTCAGAAGGGTTTGCGGCTCCGCTGTTCCCGGAAAGAGTCCCCACAAAACGTCTTCGACGGGACGGGCAATCCATTCGCCTTCAACCAGGCCCAGCAGTTGCCGCGCTTCGGCATTGGCAAAGACAATCTTGCCCGCGCGTTCAAGGAAGACCAGAACTGGCAGACCGTCGAGAACCTCGCGCTGCGCATCGGGATTTGTATTTCCGTACACGTTCAGTTCTTTGGCCTCCCGGGGAACCGCCGGCGTTGGCGCTGGCGTGGGTTTCCGTACCCTCCTGGGCCCGGCCTTTGGTGCAGCGGTTGCCATTCATTCGATCGTATGCGCCGCGGGGTCTTGCAACCATCCCCAAAACCGGTCAACCAGTGCAACCAAAGTTCCGACCCGGCGCAGGGGTCGGACAAACCTCTCGCTGCACACCAGTTGCGATCTTGGCAGGGGGCGCTGCGGGCCGCACAATTCCGGGCCGCGAAACGAGGAAAAAATCCGCGTATCCGGCTTGTCAACGAGCCGGGCAGCGGCGCTTCTCACCGGCTTTCAGGGGATCTCCACCAACTCCATTTGGCCGTCGCGGCGGCGATGCAGCACAAACGTCTCTCCGATCGCGGTGCGAAAGATCAGCAGGTCGCGGTCGCGAAACTCCGCGTCCTTCACCGCCTCTTCAATCGTCATCGGCCCCAGTGCAATGGCCTCGCCGCTCGTGACGATGTGCGGCTCCACAACCGTGTTACGCGCAGGAAACGAGTGCACCGCGATGGATGCGCGCGCTTTGCCGCGGGCCGGCCTGGCCTCTCCGGCTTCGTCCGCGGGTTCTACGCGCGCCTTGGGCCGCGCCACGGGAGGGGCAGTCATCACTTTCTCTCCTTTGGGCAGGCGCTTGTTCACGATGCGCCGGTCGCGGTGCCGATAGGCCTGATGCTCGGCGTGCTCGATGGCCTCGCGCAGCGCCGCATCGAGCGAGTCGCCCTTGCCCGCGGCGGCAATCTTCTGGGAGCGTGCCATGATGGTTAATTCGACGATGTAGACATGCCTTTGCGCGCTGAACGTGACGCTGGCTCGCGCGGTCCGGCCCAGAATGCGCCCGATACGTTCCATCCCCTCCTCGGCCTGCGTTTGCAGAGCCTTGGTGATCTTGCCATTCCTTGCGGTAATTGCCACTTGCATGGTCGCCTCCGCTTGCGTATCGTCAACCCCGCGCCAAAGTCCGGCGGCGGTGGAGCACAGTATATGCCGAAATAGCTTCTGGCTGCCAGCCTTCAGCTCTTAGCTTTTAGCTCTTAGCTTTTAGCTGATTGTTTCCGGACTATCGTCCGTGATCCTTTGCATGAAGACAAGACTGAATGATTCACCGAGACCTGATCGAAAGAGACGTGGATCCTGATTTCGCACAAAAGAAGCGAATAGCTAAAAGCTAAGAGCTAATAGCTGTTTTCAGATCTCCCAGCGCAGCAGCACCGTGCCCACGGTAAAGCCTGCGCCCACCGCGGCCAGCAGCACCAGGTCGCCCTTTTTCAGCTTGCCTTCTTCGACGGCCGTCTCCATGGCCAGCGGGATGGTTCCAGAGGAGGTGTTGCCGTACTTTTCAATATTGACGATCACGCGATCCGCGCTCATACCCAGCCGATCGGCAGTGGCTGTGATGATGCGCTTGTTGGCCTGATGGGGAATGAAACAGCCCAGATCCGCGCCGGTGACACCGTTGCGCTCCAGCAGCGCTCCCGTAAGTTCGGCCATTTTGCGCACCGCAAACTTGTAGACTGCGGGGCCGTCCTGGTGAATAAAGTGCATCTTCTTGTCGACCGTCTCGTGGGTCGATGGATTCAGGCTGCCGCCGCCCGGCATGTACAGGCTCACGCCGCCCGCTCCGTCGATCTCGTTGAGGGAGTCGATGAAGCCGATCTCACCCTCTGCGGCCGGCTCCAGTAGCACTGCGCCGCCGCCATCGCCAAAAAGCACACAGGTAGCGCGGTCAGTGTAGTCGGTCATGCGTGTGTTGGCGTCGGCGCCGCACACCAGAACCTTGCTGTGCATGCCGCTCTCCACCATCGTCGCGCCCACCTGCAGCGCATAAGTGAATCCCGAGCAACCCGCGGACACATCGAATCCCCACACACGGTGCGCTCCGATCTTGTTCTGCACCAAGGCGGCCGTGTTGGGATACATCATGTCCGGCGTCACCGTACCCACGATGATGACTTCAAGCTCGTCCGGTCCAATGCCACGCGCCGCCAAACACTTCCTGGCAGCTTCCGCGCAGATGTCGCTTACACCCAGGCCAGCCGCCAGCTTATGACGGGTCTTGATGCCCGTGCGCTCCATGATCCATTGGTCGCTGGTTTCCACCAGCTTTTCCAGGTCTTGATTGGTGATTATCTCGGGAGGAACGTAGGTTCCGAGCGCCGAAATCTTGGCGCGGCGGCCCACCACGGGGCGAACGGTAAGACTCAATGCATTTCTCCTTGCGCAGGGCCCGCGCGTGCGGCCACTGACCTTCGAGTCTCGGTCCCTGTCTTCTCGGTCCCTCGTTCCCTCGGTCCCTTGTTCCCTGCTTTTCGCAAAAAAGTACCGGGTGACCTACTGCGCCCGTACTAGCCCGTTACCGTTGCTTCCTTCCGGACCTGGCGGGGTTGGCGGGATTACGTCGCGTAGGACCCGGCACTGAT
>Ga0181518_10002016_pt1 | contig 19963 bp, 20 predicted proteins | sample PEATcosm2014_Bin_28_FD_119751 | JGI IMG/M metagenome (GOLD analysis project Ga0181518, IMG submission 119751) | Peatland microbial communities from MTU Mesocosm Facility, Houghton, MI, USA - PEATcosm2014_Bin01_60_metaG | ecosystem: Environmental > Terrestrial > Soil > Wetlands > Peat | place... | reverse complement strand
TCCAGGTCGAGGCACTTGGGGAGCCGTTTTTCCTGCTTGGGCGTTCGGATCGTGGAGAGCGGATTGGCGCTGACGATCGCGCGGCGGACCAGGAACTTATAAAAGCTCCGCAGCGTCGCCAGCTTGCGCGCCGTGGTGCTCTTCGTGTAATTCTGGCCGTAGAGATAGTTCAGGAACTCCCGTATCGTGAGCGTGTCGCACTTGATCTGACGCTCGTCCTCGTCCTGTCCCGGCGCCGGCGGCCGCTGGCCGATCTCCCCGGACAGGAACTGCCCGAACTGGATCAGGTCAGCCCCGTAGCTTTTGATCGTGTAATCGCTGAAGTGCTTCTCGAGCTTGAGGTAGTCGAGAAACTGCTTCACGAGCGGGGAAAAATGCTTTTCCAGGACCATCGTGCCTGCGGAGGCAAAGCCTGCCGCCGCGGAGGCGAAGCCTGCCGCCGCGGAGGCGAAGCCTGCCGCGCTGGGCGCAGCGACGCTGACGGATGATTCGTTGGTGGGGTTCATAAAACCGGTCGAGTGGGCGAGTGCTCAGACACGAAATATGTGCCACCGGCCGGCATTGTGGAAGGTGACCTTCCACTCCCGGTGGCCCGCTGGTGAGACGGTCCCCGTCTCACTGTGAGATCTAAACCGTCTCACGGTTGGGGCGTCTGTCCTCTGCATGCCAAGCCTTCCCTTGCAAACCTGGCCTGCCTTGTGGAAGGCATCCCTTCCACGACGACCCGATAATCCCTATGCTACCTTTTTCGGCAAATACGCCTTTAATTCTTTTGCCAAATGCTGACCCAGCTGATGCGACAGGATCGCCGCGTCGAACCAATCGAACGGAACGTCACGCCGATGCACCAGCTCCACCAGCGAATCCAGCACCTGCCCCTCCTGCCCCGCCTCATACCGAAAGCAGAAATGATGCCGGCCCTTGGCAAGACTGAGCGTTTTCATCGAGCCTGTCTCCGGCGTGGAAGATGTATCGGACCTGCTTTTACCCTTGGCCATTGGTTTATCCCGCGTTGGCTTCGTCCAGATTGTCCAGCAGTTCGCTGAGCAGCTCGTGGTAGCCGAAGGCACAATATCGATCCATGCTCACGGTAATCTCGTCAACGCCCAGCGGCTTGTTCGGATCGGTCCGGCCCTTGGCATACGCCTTCACCGCCTCCAGCACCGTCCCGTCCGAAGCATCGTACATTTCAACCACCTGGGCCATGTTGTGCGTCTGGGGCATCGCGGGCGGCGCCACCGCCGTCGGATTACGCTCCAGCGCCCGAGGATCCACCTTCGGCAGCCGATCGAACGTCCCCGGCTTCACGAAAAGCTGAACCGAGGCCCCGAATTTCGGCGGGTCATACGGGTCGTATGCCGTCACCGTCGGGACCACCAATCCGTCGCACCCCAGCAATCGGCAGATGTCGTACGCCTGCCGTTCCGACTGCACCTTGTCGATCTTCAGGCTGGCGTAAACCTCCACCACCCGATCCACCGGGATCACCGTCAGCCCATGGACCTTCTGCAACTCCTGGTACACCAGATCGCTCTGCAACAACGGGTCGATCTGGCTTTGCCCGCTGAGGTTTATCGCCGGGGCAACCGCCCACACCTGCCGATGCGTTCCGGGAAGGAACAGTTGTTCTTCTTCCCCATAAGGCTTCTGTAATGAGCATCCCACCGACAGAGCCAGCCAAGTCATGGCCAGTAAACCTATTCCAATTTTTCGCATCACTTCGTCCTTGAAGCTGTCATTGGTCATTTGTCATATGACTATTCACTTGTCGATCCCACCGCATCCGTCGCCGCGGGTTTGTCGCTCTTTTCCTCCGGCTTATCGGCGGCGACCTTCGAGGGCGCTTGGCCCGGGCTGTCGGCTCGAGCCGACCAAACGCATTCCTCGCCACCGCGATCGCTGACAAAATAAATCCGATTGTCCGGCGACCAGGAGGGACCGAGATTCAAGCCCACCCCGTCCGTGACCCGGCTCCGGTTGGACCCGTCGCAGTTGATCGTCCAGATATCCTGCTGTCCCAGCGGCTTTACCGCCGTGGAATTATTCGGTTCGGCTATCGTGGCGAACGCAATCTGCCTTCCGTCGGGACTCCAACTGGGGCACACGATTGCCGCGTTGGAGCTGGCGGTCACTTCCGTGATTCGCCGCGCCTCCCCGTCAACAAGGTCCAGCGTCCACAGGCTGAACCACCGGCTTCCACGCTGCCGCGCCCTCTGGAATGCGATGCAATCGACGTTCTTGGCGGGCGACCAGGCCGGGAACAGCCCGAACCCGATCATCCGTTTTTCCGATGTCGCCAGATCCACCGTCCAGATTTCCCATTGACCGCTCTTGCCGCCCAGACAGCAGTAAACCAGCCGGCTGCCGTCGGGGCTGAAGCTGGGATGCAGATGCTGCATGGGATCGTTGGTCACCTGCACGATGTTCTTGCCGTCGATGTCCATGACGTAAATGTCCCAATTGCCCGCCCGCGTGGAGCAGAACGCAATTTGCTTTCCATCGGGGCTGAAAGTTGGGAAGGCGTAATCCGCTTCGTCGTTGGTCAGTTCGATCACCGACAGCCCGTCCACGTGTTGCAGATAGATATTGGGATGATCGCTGTCGCGCGTGCTGGTGAAGACCATCCACTTCCCGCTGGGATCGACGCTGACGTCGCTGTCGAAGCCTTCATCCAGGAACGTGTGTTCCTGGAACCCCCCGTTGCCGTGCGCCTTGGCCAGCGGCCGTTGAACGCCGTTGAACTCCCCGTAAACGTTGACCGACGAGGGCGCCACGCCATCCTGTGACGCCGCGATGGACAGGACCGCCGGGTCGGCCGACATCGCGACATTGGTCGTTCCCGCCGACGCCCCGTTCGACGGGTCGGATGAGTCGCGCCCAGCCGTGTACCCGTGCGCCGAACTGCAACCGGCGGTGTTCAGCACCGACAGAACCGCGCCGCCCGCAAGAATCCACCGAAGGATTTTCCACTGCCATGTTAGCATTTGAGCCTCACTGGGCCTTCCCACATTGGATAGACGCCCATTCGGCGGTATCGGCTTGAATCCGCGACTAAGTGAGTGGGGTGCAGAGTATCCACGCTGATAAAATTATCGGACGCCCAGCACAAGTAGCTTGAACGGCAAGGAATTACTTCAATTCCCCGTGTAGCCGCCGGCGAGCTTGCTCGCCGTATTGATCTTGATCACCGCCCCATCAGCGCCCAGGCGGTCTGACCGGCGGGAATTGGTCGGGAAGGTTGTCGATCATCCAAGGTCCGTCCCCCGTGCGGCGGAAGTGGGCGGAAATACGCGCTTCGCCCGTAGAACCCTTGAAATGAACGACGAGCATCGCGTCGGCGGTCTCCGAGCCGGGATCGTCGGAATGGAATTCCGCCAGCCCGTTCCACGATATCCCGTCGATCGGCGGCATCAAAGGCTGGGTTTGGATGCTGGTCAATTGGCTGATGAATGCCGGCTTGCTCACGCGAGTCTGGAAGTCGGAATCGAACAAATCGTAGGCTTCGGTAAATTTGCGCTGGTCGAGCAGTTCCCCATATTTCTGGGACAAGCTCGCCAGGGCGCGCTGGTCCGCCCGGCGCTGTAGGACCTGATATCCCTGATAGCACAGCAGCGCCGCCGTGATGATGCCCGACAATGCCAAGCCCAGAATCGCCAGCCCGCCGCCGGTCTGCGTCCCGTTGCTTCGTTTCACCTGCCGAAGCGCAACCACCCCCAGCGCCACCCCGACGATCGGGAATATCAGCAATACGGGACTTGCGATCGCCAGCAGGCTCGCCAGACCGAACAGCACCGCAATCACGGACGTCACGTTTACCGCGACGTATTCCTGGCTTCCCACCCCCGCCGTCGTGGACATCTTGTGCAGATGCAGCAGCGGATCGCTATCCGTTGCGGAATCAGCCTGCGGCGCCGAGGTTGGATTCGTCTGCGTCATTGCGACTTGTTTGATCTTAGGCTCCGGCCTTCAAGTAAAAACGGACGTTGAACCGATGTCTGAACGAGCCAATTGTTTGGCATTGCCGGTTAACTCCGTTTTGAAAGTATGTCTGACATGAACAAACGTCAACTGATCGATGACATTCGCCGGTACAACACCACGGTATCGACGGAATTCTTGTCGCAATTCGACGAATCCGCCTTGCAGCAATATCTGGAGCACCTGGAAGGGGCGAAAAAGCGCAACACGCGAATCGCCTCCTGGGTGCGCCGCACGCCCAAGCTTCGCCTGGTATCATAGCCTCAACGCTAGGTCACTTTCACAATGTCAAAGCCAAGGGAGCTTGCTCCCTTGGGCAATCCCAACCGCTTCAAGTCTCAAATCAACCCACCCCAGTTCACCCCAACCCCCCGCCGCCAACAAAGAAGGCTCCGCCTATTGCCCGTTAAGGCAGAGCGGAGCCGACTGCGTTTCCCCACACCTCCATGCCCGTCCAACCGGTTTGAACCGGGCATTACCGATGATATACGTTCCAAATCGTTTCCTGATTGCTGGGCCGGAACAGCACGATGTAGTCCAAGTCGTCGTTGATTGCCGCCCCTTGGTACGCAACGTTGCGGTTGATCTGCGCAAAGCGCTCCTTGGCGGAATACGCCGGGGTATCCAAAGTGCATCCGGTCAGAGTGATCGCCGACGCCACCAGTAACAAAGCTGAGAGAAGCTTCATAACCTCGCCTTCCTCGCAAAAATCCTGCGCCGCTGTTCGGGCTGCGCAAATAGTGTAACTACGGCCCGGCCGTGCTGTCAAAACGAATTTACTTTCACAACTCCAGCCCAAGGGCGTTGCACGCAAACCGCCATTCCATATACCCATAGGGTATCGACAGGTCCTCGTGCAATTTCTTTAACCGGGCATGAAATTGCTCGTAAAGGGCCTGCTGCCAATCGGTAGCCGACGCATCGCAAAAGAAGACCCGGCAACCCATGGGCCGGATGGTGTGAACCCGGCAAATCTTGCCGGTTTGGAACGGGCACCCCCCCGCCACAGGCTCCCCCCCGGCCGGCGTCGTGTCCGCCAACTCCGACGTAAACGTCGCCAACTCCGCCGTCGTCACGTACAGCCGGTGGCCAAATTCCTCGAATCGGCAGCATCGCCCCGACACCACGCAAATCGGCCGCCGCCGGTCAATCTCCGTTTGCAGCTCCGCATACAGGCGAAGAACTTCCCGCCGCACCTCCGGCCGCAGAGCCGCTTCCACGACATTATCTTTCAGCGTCGACATCACAACCATGGCCCCATTATACGTTCCAGCCCCCCAACCGCCACCGTCTTTCTCAAAGCCCAGGGAGTTTACTCCCTGGGAACTCCCCTTCCCTTGCAAATCACGCCCCGCTGTCCACAATACCGCCGGTTTTTTTCCCGCGCCCCGGACCGAATTCATCAGGAACCGAAATGCAAAAGCTCCTCGTCGCCAACCGGAGTGAAATCGCCATCCGCGTCTTCCGGGCGGCCACCGAATTAGGCCTCTCCACCGTCGCCATTTTCACCCACGAAGATCGCTTCTCCCTCCATCGCTTCAAAGCCGATGAGGCCTATCAGATCGGTCCACTCCACGGCGGCGAGCCGGTCAAAGGTTATCTCAACATCCAGGCCCTGATCGACGTCGCCAAGGCCAACGGCGTCGATGCCATCCACCCCGGCTACGGCTTTTTGTCCGAGAATCCCGACTTGGCCCAGGCGTGCGCCGACAACGGCATCGTGTTCGTCGGTCCCACGCCCGGGCTGCTGAAGATTTTCGGTGACAAGACCGCCGCCAAAAGGCTGGCTCGCGATTCCGGCGTCCCCACCGTTCCCGGCGCCGATCTGGCCCTCACCGACCCCGCCGACGTCCGCGCCGCCGCCAAGGACGTCGGATTCCCGCTCATCATCAAGGCCAGCTTCGGCGGCGGCGGCCGCGGAATGCGCGTCGTCCACAAAGCCGACGATCTTCTGCCCAAGCTCGAAGAAGCCCAGCGCGAAGCCGGCGGGGCCTTCGGCCGCACCGACGTTTTCATCGAACGCTATCTCCGCCGCGCCAAGCACATCGAAGTCCAGATCATCGCCGACCATCACGGCAACGTCGTTCATCTCTGGGAACGCGATTGTTCCGTCCAGCGCCGCCATCAGAAGGTCGTCGAAGTCGCCCCCAGCATCAATCTCCCCCGCTCCGTCCGCCAGCAAATCTGCGAGGCCGCCGCTCGCCTCTGCAGGGCCGCCGGTTACCGCAACGCCGGAACCGTCGAATTCCTCCTCGACCTGGACCGCAACGAGTTCTATTTCATCGAGGTCAATCCCCGCATTCAGGTCGAGCACACCGTCACCGAAGTCGTCACCGGCTTCGACATCGTCAAGAGCCAGATCCTCATCGCCCAGGGCCACAAGCTCCACCAGCCCCCGATCAATATCCCCGCCCAGGACCAGATCGAACCTCGCGGCTTCGCCATGCAATGCCGCATCACCACCGAGGACCCGCAGAACCATTTCATCCCCGATTACGGCCGCCTGACCACCTACCGCTCCGCCGCGGGATTTGGCATTCGCCTCGACGGCGGCACCGCCTTCAGCGGCGCAGTCATCACGCCCTATTTCGATTCGCTCCTTGTCAAGCTCACCGCCTCCGGTCTGACTTTCCAGGAATCCGTCCATCGCATGGCGCGATCGCTCAGTGAATTCCGCGTGCGCGGCGTCAAGACCAACATCTCCTTTCTGGAAAACCTCATCCAGCATCCGACCTTCATCAAGGGCCAGGCCACCACCACCTTCATCGACGACTCGCCCGAGCTTTTCCGCTTCCGCTCCAAACGCGACCGGGCAACCAAAATATTGAGCTATATCGCCGACGTGATCGTCAACGGCCGCGCCGACGTCAGGGGAAAGGTCGATCCCAAACGCGAGTTCATTGAGCCCGTCGTGCCCGAATATCCGCGCAGCGCTCCCCCGCCCGACGGAACGCGCCAAAAGCTCCGCCAACTCGGCCCGGAACAATTTGCCCAATGGGTGCGCCGCCAGAAACGCCTCCTCTTCACCGACACCACGTTCCGGGATGCGCATCAATCGCTTCTGGCGACACGCGTGCGGACCTACGATCTGCTGGCCATCGCCGGCGCCACCGCACACCTCGCACCGCAGCTTTTCAGCCTGGAAATGTGGGGCGGCGCTACCTTCGACTCCGCCTTACGCTTCTTGCAGGAGGACCCCTGGGACCGCCTCGATCTGCTCCGCGCCAAGGTCCCCAACGTTCTCTTTCAAATGCTCCTCCGCGCCAGCAACGCCGTCGGATACACCAATTACCCCGACAACGTCGTCCGCGAGTTCGTCGTTCGCGCCGCCGAGCACGGCATCGACCTCTTCCGCATTTTCGATTCCCTCAACTGGACCGAAAACATGAAGGTCGCCATGGATGCCGTCCGCGAAAGGACCAGCTCCATCTGCGAAGCCGCCATCTGTTACACCGGCGACATCCTCGATCCCCGCCGGACCAAATATTCCCTGAAGTACTACGTCAAGATGGCCAAGGAGCTGGTCCGCATGGGCACGCACGTCCTGGCGATCAAGGACATGGCCGGGCTTTGCAAGCCCTACGCCGCCCACGCCCTGGTCAAGGCCCTTCGCGACGAGGTGGACGTTCCCATCCATTTCCATACCCACGACACCAGCGGCATCAACGCGGGCAGCATCTTGCGCGCCTCCGATGCCAACGTCGACATCGCCGACGCCGCCATCGCCAGCATGAGCGGCCTCACCAGCCAGCCCAATCTCAATTCCCTCGTCGCCTCATTACGCAATACTCCCAGAGATACCGGTCTGGATTTGGACGCGCTGAACCATCTGGCGGACTACTGGGAAGCCGCCCGCGAGCAATATTACCCCTTCGAGGAAGACCTCAAAGCCGGCTCGGCGCACGTCTATCACCACGAGATGCCCGGCGGCCAATACACCAATCTCCGCCAGCAGGCCAAGAGCCTGGGCCTTGAGCACCGCTGGAACGAGATTGCCGAGATGTACGCCCAGGTGAACGAACTCTTCGGCGACATCGTGAAGGTCACGCCGTCCAGCAAAGTCGTCGGCGACATGGCCCTGTTCATGGTCACCAACGGATTGACCGCCCTGGACGTTTTGAATCCGGCCAAAAAGCTCCATTTCCCCAAAAGCGTGGTCGAATTGATGCAGGGCGCGATCGGCCATCCCGAAGGCGGTTGGCCCAAGGTCCTTCAGAAGATCGTTCTCGATACCGCCGGCGCCGAGGCCGTAAAGGGCCGCCCCGGCGCCAAGCTCCCACGCGTCGATTTCGACAAAATCCGCATCGAACTGCATGACAAGCTCGCCGGCAACGTGCGCGACGTGGACGTCCTCTCCTACCTGCTCTATCCTCACGTTTTCACCGATTACCAGAAGCACGTGAAGGCTTACGACGACACCTCCACCTTGCCGACCTACGCATTCTTCTACGGCCTGCAGAGCGGCGAGGAAATCTCCGTGGAAATCGAATCCGGAAAAACCCTCATCATCAAATATCTCACCTGCGGACAGGTCCGCGACGATGGAACGCGCACCGTTTTCTTCGAGTTGAACGGTCAGCCCCGCGAGGTCGTCGTCACCGATCGCTCCGGCGAGGCCAAGATACCCCGGCACCCCAAGGCCGACCCGGACAACCCCAATCACGTCGCCGCCCCCATGCCCGGCAAGATTTCCAACGTCGCCGTCGCCAAGGGCCAGACCATGAAGCCCGGCCAACGCCTGCTCTCCATCGAGGCCATGAAGATGGAGACCGCCATCTACTGCCCGCGCCAAGCCAATATCGGAGACATCCTGGTGAAACAGGGTTCCATTGTCGCAGCCGGAGACCTATTAATTGTCCTCGAAGGATAACGATGGCCTTATTCCATCTTCCCCGCCTTCGCGCCGCCCTCAAGCCGTTTCGGCTCCATTGGTTCCCGCGGCTGCGAAGCACCAACGATCACGCGGGGCGATTGCGCCGAACGGGCCGCCTTTACGCCCCGGCGGTCGTGCTGACCGGATGCCAAATCGCCGGACGTGGACGCGCCGCCAACACTTGGTGGTCCAACCGCGATGTCCTGACCGTCACCTTCGCCTTTCCCGTCCACGATCGCCTCCCCCCCCAGGAGTTGCCCCTGATCGCCGGCATCGCCCTGCGCGACGCCGCCGCCGATATCACCGGCGAAAACGATATCCTCCTCAAATGGCCCAACGATCTGCTCCATAACGATCTGAAACTCGCCGGACTCCTCTGCGAACGAGTCAGCAACGTCGATCTCGTCGGCATCGGCCTGAACGTCAACGTCGATCCGACCGACGCGCCGCGAGCGCTGCGCGACCAGATCACCTCCCTCTACTGCATCGCCGGCAAACCGTTCGATATGACCGACGTGCTCATCCGGATCGCCCAGCATTTGCATCGCAACGTGCGGCGCAGAATGGAACTGCCCTTCTCGGCGTTCGTGCGCGAATACTCCCGGCATGATGCCCTGGCCGGAAAGATCGTCGCCGTCGCCGCCGCCGATGAGCCGCCCATCTCCGGAAGATGCGACGGCATAGACACCGCCGGCAGGCTGCTCGTTCGTCAGCGCGCCAAAGTCCGCGCCGTCGTCGCCGGAATGGTCACGATTCTTTCCCCCCACCCCTGACCCTTCCTTCTGCCCGCGGCCGTCAAATCCAGATTACCGCGAAGACGCGAAGTTGCGCGAAGAAATCCACTTTTACTTCTTCTTCGCGCCCCTTCGCGTCCTTCGCGTCTTCGCGGTATCTCTTCACGGAAATGCCCAGCATCACGACAGAACAAGTTTTTGCCGTACATCGTGTTGCCCGGGCTGAATCTTCTGCGGAAGAACGATCCAGAACGTCGCCCCCTGCCCCTGGACGCTGTCCACCCCGATGGTTCCGCCCAGCAGCGAGATCAATTCCCTGGAGATCGCCAGACCCAGACCCGTTCCGCTGTGCTGACGAGTCACCGAGCCGTCGATCTGCCGGAATTTCTCGAAAATCACCTCGTGTTTTTCAGCCTCGATGCCCGGACCCTGGTCCGTCACGGCGATGCGGACCTGATCCGCCTGGTGCGTCTGCGCCGTCAGTTCAATCCGCCCCCCGGGGGGCGAAAACTTGATCGCGTTCGACAACAGGTTGTACAGCACCTGCTGCAGCTTCGACGGATCGGTCTGCACGATCGGCACGTCCGCCGCCACCGTCGGTACGATCGCCAGCTCCTTGCCCTCCACCAGCGGTTTGATCAGATTGATCAACCCTTCGAACAGATCGTTCAATGACAGCGGCTCCGACCGAACGTCCATCCGGCCCGCTTCGATCTTCGCCAAATCCAGCAGATCGTTGATCAACTCCAGCAGGTTGCGCCCGCTGGCGAGAATGTTCTGGAGATACCGCGCCGCCTTCGGATCCGGATTCCCCGAAACCGTCTCGCGCAGCAGCTCCGCAAATCCCAGGATGGAATTCAGCGGCGTGCGAAGCTCGTGGCTGACGTTGGCTAGGAATTCGCTTTTAAGCCGGTTGGATTCGTACAACGCCACGTTCGTTTCGCCGAGTTGCACCAGCTTCAAATCCAGCGCCTTGTTGATGTCCCGAAGCTGTTCGTCGCCGGATTTCAGATTGGCCAACATCGTGTTGAACGTCTCGGAGAGCTGTTCGAATTCGTCCCCCGTGCTGATGTCGGCGCGGATGTTGAGATCGCCCTGGCTGACCTTTTCCGCGGCCTCCTGAAGGACGCGGACCGGCTGGAGGATCAGGCGCGTCGTGATGATATACAGCACGCCGGTTGCCAGCGTCCCGGCGATCACTCCCGCCAGCAAGATGAAAAACCGGTTGAGAAACAACTGGTTCTCGTTGACCTGCGAGGGGATGTCCACCACCACGATGCCCAGGTATCGCCGCGCCGCAGGCAACGCGGCGGCCACGGCAGCGCTGGGCCGCGTGCCGATCCCCCCCCCCTCCGCGCCCCCATGGCATTCCAGACATGACGCCTGGTCCCCAGCATACAGCGGCATCGCCAGCCGGTATCGCTCCATTTCCTTCACCCGATATGTTCTGGCGTAATGCACTTCCGCCGGATGCGTGAAAAAATATCCCAGCGCATCCAGATCAAATTTTGCCAACACCATGCTTTTCCGCGGGTTGATCGGGATCAGCCGCGGCATCACCAGACCCGGCGCCATCGCCTGGGTTTCCTGCGTCGTCGGAAGCCGGATCGTATTCCTCGCCCCCGGATTCAGTTTCTCCCGCTCATCGGCGATGTGCTCGAGCTTTGTTTGGCTCGCCAAACCCTCGGCCGTCTGCAGATTCACCACCGAAATCAAATCATCCATCCGCCGCCATGGGACATAAAGGGCCGCTCCAATAATCAATATCACGGCCGCGCCGAAAAGAATCTGACATTTCGCCGCCAGCGAAATGCGAAGATTGCGGATCCACTTCACCATTGCAGCTCAACTCATTTTTTCGCCATCCGGCATTTTGTCGGACAAATCGTCCGATGTCCGCCTATTGTAAGGTATGTTATTGAATGGAAGCGCGATAGTCGCATCCTAAAATCTTTTGCACGGGGATTGGAACACCCAATGGCAAGTGCTGGCCGGGTTCTTTTGGTCGAGGATGATGAGACCGAGCGCCGCGCGCTCAGCACGCTCCTGAAATCCGAGGGCCTCGCCGTTCTGGCGGCCGAGAATGCCGACAAGGCCCTGGGATACCTCGATGAGAACGTCGACGTCGTGCTCAGCGACGTTCACATGGGCGACGTCAGCGGATTGGACCTCCTGAACCTTTGGAAGAAACGAAAACCCGACACTCAGTTCATCCTTCTCACCGGACATAGCAGCGTCAACTCGGCGGTCGAAGCCATCAAGGCCGGGGCGTTTGATTACGTGACCAAACCTGTCAATGCCACCGAGCTTGTCCTCCTGATCCACAGAGCCATTGATCTGGTCAACAAGGACAAGGAGATCGACCGTCTTCGCCGGCGATTGGATCAGAAGTTCGGTCTGGACCGGATCGTCGGACAGTCCCAGCAGATGAAGGACGTTTTCGACAAGATTCAGCGGGCGGCTCCCGTGGATAGCACGGTGATGATTCTTGGCGAAAGCGGCACCGGCAAGGAATTGGTCGCCCAGGCCCTTCACCACAACAGCCCGCGGAAAAATAGCCCCTTCGTGGCTGTTAATTGCGCAGCCGTGCCCGCAACACTCGTCGAAAGCGAACTTTTTGGGCACGTCCGCGGTGCTTTCACCGGCGCCACCGATCGCCGCATCGGTCGCTTCGAGCAGGCCGACGGCGGAACCCTTTTCATCGATGAGATCGGCGATTTCGAATTGGGCTTGCAAGCCAAGCTCCTGCGCGTGCTGGAAACCTTGACCATCACCCCCGTCGGCGGCCATGAAGACCACAAGGTCGATGTCCGTGTCCTGGCGGCGACCAGCCGCGACCTCCGCAAAATGGTCGATGAGGGAAAATTTCGCGAGGATTTGTTCTATCGCCTGAACGTGGTCACGATCGAATTGCCCCCCTTGCGCGACCGGCCCGATGACATTCCCATCCTCGTGGAATATCTACTCAAGGAAATCACCGAGCAAAAGCACACGCCCCGCCGGCACGTTTCCCACGAAGTCATGGAGCGGCTCCAGGCCTATCCTTGGCCCGGCAACGTCCGCGAGCTGCGAAACACCTTGGAGAGCATGCTGGTTCTGGCTCAGGGCGACATCATCACCGAGCGCGACATGCCCGACCGTATTTTGGCCGGCGCCCTCACGGCAGCGTCCGGCAAAGACCTCCCGGCCGGCCTTACCATGGATAAGCTTGAACGTCTGGCGATCACGCGCGCCCTTGAGCAATGTGCCGGCAACCGCACTCAAGCCGCCGCTCGGCTGGAAATTTCCGTCCGCACCCTGCAACGAAAGCTCCGCCAATACCAAATCGAAGGCCAGGAAAAAACCCTGCACAACGACGTTTTGACGCAGGCATGACAAAACACGGCCGATTCCAACATATATTCGCGGAATCCCCGGCAATTCATCAAATGATCTCCCCCAATCAAGCCCACGGATGGCCGTCCGTGGGTTTCCGCCATTTCTCGGCACGCTCCTTGCTCCCCAGCTCCCTCCAGAAGTGGACCACTCCTCAAAGAAAGGACTCAGTATGTCGATCAGCATGGACAATTTCGCCTCGGACGGCCATTTCGCGACTTTTGATCCGCATCTCCACGCCGCGCCTCGCGTGGCGGTTGCCACAGTTCAATGCCGATGCTGCGGTTTTGAGCCCGAAGGCGCGGTCGTGCCGCCCCCGATCTGCCCGAAATGCCATGGCCGTTCCTGGGAACGTCTTGCCAGGCCCCGCGGAATCCTGGAAAACGCCGATCGATACGGGGATTGATTCTTGATTCTCACAGTTGCCTGCTTGCTGAAGTCGGCGGCCCATTTGTAGTTGGGCCGCCGTTTCTCATTTTTACATGCGCTTCGTCGCTCCTTTGCGCACCCGCATCCTGACGCTACAGTCTCACTCCATGGACGTTCAAGTCGTGCTGACCCCAGCCTATCTCGGCGAACAATCGTTGACCGAAAAGACGGTCGTCGTTTTCGACGTGCTCCGCGCCACTACCACCATTACTTCCGCATTCGCCTCCGGCATCCGGTCCGTCCACGCCTTTGCCGAGCTTTCCGATGCCAAATCCGCCGCCGAAAAATACTCTCCCCGCCCCATTCTTTGCGGTGAAGTAAATGCCCTTCCCGCTCCCGGCGTCGATCTGGGAAACAGTCCCCGGCAGTTCACGCCCCAGCACGCCGGCCGCGACCTGTTCATGGCCACCACCAACGGCACCCGGGCTTTGAATGCCGCCCGATCCGCTTCCCATCTCTTCACCGGCGCCCTGGTAAACGCCGCCGCCGCCGCCAACGCCGCCGCGGCCACCCATCAGCCAATCTTGCTCCTTGGCTCCGGCACCAATCACCAAATCGCCATGGAAGACGTCATCGGCGCCGGCGCCGTTTGCCAGCGTCTGTTTCAGCATGGATATTTTCCCGCCAACGACGCCGCGAGAATGGCTCGGCGTCTTTTCCTCGCCGCCGCCGGCGATTTGCCCGCCGTTCTCCGTGATTGCCAGGGCGGAAGAAACATCATCGCCGCCGGCCTGGAGCCGGACATCGACTTCGCCGCCCGCCTCGACGTCTTTGACATCGTCGCCGTCGTGGACACCTCCGACCTGATTATCCGTCCAATATTCCCCGCTCCCTGAAATCCCGCCAGTCGCCGACTTTCCCAATTCAAAGCCCAGGGAGCTTGCTCCCTTGGGAAATCCCGATTGACTCCAATTTCATCCCCGGCATCCAGGCATTTCCACGGCGATAATCGCTCAGGGACATGGGCCGCTTGCCGTCGGGTTGAATTTCAAGGATTTCCACCGCCCCATCTCCGCAGGCGATCGCGCCCGCGATCGTGATCTCGCCGGGGCGCCAGCGCGGGCCTTCGCCCTCGCCGCCGCGGGCGCGGACCAGCGTCAATCGGGCGACTTCCACGCCGGCCGCGTCCAGCAGGCGAACGCGGCAGCCCGGCCACGGATATAGACCGCGGATTTTCCGGGCGATTTCGGTTGCCCCAACTCCCCAATCGATTCCGGTGGATTCACGCCAAAGCTTGGGCGCTATCGTGGCGAGCGTTTCGTCCTGGGGGACTTCCACCGCTCGTCCCGCTTGTAAATCATCCACCGTCTGAAGCATCAGCCGCGCGCCGTCGACGGCCAGCCGGTCGTGCAGTTCCCCGGCCGTTTCGGTTTCGCCGATCAAAACGCGCGATTGGGCGAGGATTGCGCCGCCGTCCAACTTGGGGGCGAGACGGATGATGCTGTTTCCCGTTTCGCTTTCGCCGCGGAGAATCGCCCAGTTGATCGGCGCCGCCCCGCGGTATTTGGGCAGCAGCGATGCGTGCAGATTTACGCTCCCCAGGCGCGAGTGATTCACCGCCGCCGGCGCGATTTTCTGGCCAAACGCGATCACCACCATCAAGTCCGCGGGCGGCATCGTTTCGTCGTTGATGTTAGCCGTTTGAACAAGGCGCGCCTCGCGCCCCTGCACAAACCGCGCGATTGGCGTCGGTGTAAGGGTTCGCCCTCTGCCCGCCCACCGTTCAGGCTGCGTATACACCGCGACGATCTCCTGTCCCGCCAGCAACGCCCCAAGCGTCGGCACGCCAAACTCCCCGCTACCCGCAAAAATAATGCGCATGCCTGCCATCGGCTCACCTTCACCAACCAAAGCCGGGGGAGCTTGCTCCCCTGGACGGAGCTTGCTCCCCTGGACCCGCTATCGCTTCTTCCTCCGCTCCTCAACTTTCTTCGCGTCATATTTCTCTTCCAACTCCTTCAGTATCTTGCGGCTCTCCATCTTCGCCGTCGGACCCGCTCGGTCGATGATCAGCACTCCGTTGAGGTGGTCCAGTTCATGTTGCCAGATTCGTGCGGCGTACCCCGTCTCCGTTTGCTCGACGGGGTTTCCCGCCAGGTCTTTGGCCCGGATTTTGGCCGCCTTGGGGCGCGTAACCTGCACGTTGATGCCCGGCAGACTCAGGCACCCTTCCTCCGACGTTTCTTCCCCCTCCGCATCAGAAATGACCGGGTTCACGTAGACGCGATCGTCTTCCGGCTTGCCCGTATGGTTCACGACGAACAGGCGAACGCCGTGCCCCACTTGCGCCGCCGCCAACCCCACTCCGCGCGCCTCGCGCATCAGCTCGAACATCCGCTTCGCCAACGCCGAAAGATTCTCGTCGAACTTCCCCACCTCCACGCTCGTTTTGCGTAACCGCGGGTCGGGGTACGAAATGATTTTCAAATCCTCAAACATGCCCTGGCTCGATTCGGCGCACAAAATGCGTAACATCTGTTCCCCTAAACAGTAGATGAATTGTTTGACAGGTTCAACGGGACTCGGATAGATTCGGCTCTCCAAGCGCCCGTCAGTAGCCCTGTCTTTGGTTGGGTTGGTTTTAAGGAAGGGTCACGTGGCTGAATATAAAGAGGTTCCGCCTGAAGATCGCGCCAAGGCCAAGGTCTTCTTCGAGAGGGGAAAAACCGTTGCGGGGACCGGCAACTACGAATACGCCATCTCCATGTATATCAGCGGCTTCGAATTGGACCCCGACGCCGTCGACGCTCACCAGGAGTTGCGGGAAATCTCCCTCAAGCGCAAGGCCAGCGGTGGCAAGTCAATCGGCTTTTTCGACGGCATGAAGCTCAAACGCCCCACGAGCAACGACATGACCAACATGCTCAACGCCGAAAAGCTGCTCTCCTTCGATCCCGGAAATACCGATCACATGCAGAGCCTGCTGCAAAGCGCCTATCGCGGCGGGTATTGGGATACGGTCCTGTGGATCGGCGCTATTTTGCAGAAAGCCAATGCCGACGACAAAAAACCCGATTACAGCAAATTCATCGTTCTGCGAGACGTGTACAAGGGCATGAAGATGTGGCGCCTGGCGGCCGATGCCTGCCAATACGCCCTGATGCTCAAGCCCAATGACATGGATTTGTCCACCGAACTCAAAAACCTCGGCGCCATGGACACCATGGAAAACGCCGGCTACGCCAAGGGCGGCGACTTCCGCAATCAAATCCGCGACATGAACAAGCAGCAAATGCTTCTCACCGGCGATAAGGATTTCGTCGACCTCGACTCCCAGCAGGCCATCATTCTTCAGGCCGAGCAGGAATACAAAGCCGCCCCCCACGATCCCGGCAAGACCATGCGCCTCGTCGACGCCTACGAAAAGACCGAGCACCCGGATTTTGAGAGCAAGGCCATCGACCTCTTGCAGGAAATGTACGACCTGACCAAGCAGTACCGCTATCGTCAGCGCATCGGTCAGATTCAGATGAAGCAGTGGAACCGCATGGAACGGGGCAAACGCGAGGCCCTGTTAAAGGACCGCGACAACGAGGAACTCCGCAAGGATTACACCGATTTCAAACGCGAGCAACTCGAATTCGAATACAAGGAATTTGCCCAGGCCGCCGAGGCTTATCCCACCGACATGCGCTGGCGATTTGAAATGGGAAAACGATTGTTCAGCCTCCAGCGCTTTCAGGACGCGATCCCCATTCTTCAGCAGGCCCGCCAGGACCCAAAGTTCCGCATCGACGCCGGCCTTCTTCTTGGTCTTTCGTTTTACAACGCCAAATTCATCGACGAGGCCGACGACACCCTCGGCGGTCTGATCAAGGATTATCAGCTTCAAGGCGACGACCGATCCAAGGAAATGTTCTACTGGCGCGCCCGCGTGCTGGAAGAAAAGGCAATGAAGCCCGAAGCCCTGGGCCATTACAGCAAGGTCGCCCAGTGGGATTTCAATTACAAGGACGTCCAGGCGCGGATAAAAAAACTCCGCGTCTGAACCCCTTTTGGCGTTCTCCCGTTTAGCCGGCGAGCTTGCTCGCCGTATTCTTCTTCCATGATCCTCCAATCCACCGACGTTTCCTTCTCCTACGCCGACCGCCCCGCCCTGCGCGGGGTCTCGCTTTCACTCCAATCCGGCGAAATCGTCGCCCTCATCGGCCCCAACGGCAGCGGCAAAAGCACCCTCATCAAAACCCTCCTCGGCCATCTCCCCGGCCAGGGCCAAATCCTCTGGCAAGACAAAAATCTTCGGGATTGGCGCCTCCGTGATCTGGCCCGCGTCGTCGCCTATTTGCCCCAATCGCCGCGCCACGACCCCGGCCAGACCGTCGCCGATTGTCTCCGCCTGGGGCGAGCCGCACGCTGGGGCCCATTCGGTCTGGAATCCAGCGCCGACCAGCGCGTCACCCTCGAAGTCGCCCGACTACTCGCCCTGGACGACATCCTCGATCGTCCCCTGGATGCGATGTCCGGCGGTCAGCGCCAGCGCGTTTTCATCGGCCGATGCCTCGCCCAGGAGCCCGCCGCACTTCTGCTCGACGAACCCAATACATTCCTTGACCTCAAGCATCAGATCGAACTCTGGCAACTCCTCCGCGACCTGGCTCGCAAAAAGGGCCTGGCCGTTTTGGTAGCTTCCCACGAGTTGAACGTCGCCGGCGCCATGACCGACCGCCTGATTCTCCTGAGCGACGGCCGCATCGCCGCCTCCGGCATCCCCGACGCCGTCTTGCGTCCCGAAGTTCTTTCCCCGGTTTACGGCATCCCCATCCAACGCTACGGCGACCCCGCCAATCCCGTCGTCGTCCCACAAATCTAATTCGGTGTCTGCCGTTTAGCCGCGTCGCTTGCGACGCGCGTTCTTCTCCATGTCCCGAAATCGCGAACCTCCATTTAGAGGCCGTGCAAGAACAACGCCGCATTTTCCCCCTCTCCCTGTACTCAGGGGGAGGGCTGGGGTGGGGGTTTTCTGCGCCTTTGTTCTTGCACAACCCCTTAGTGCAACCACACAGCCGCCCACAGCACCCCTGCGATCGAACCGCAGATGATTCCCGCTATGGCCATCCCCCGCCCACCGCGCGTGGGTGTATCGGGGCTTGAGATTTGCCGCAATCCCACGATCCCGAAGATGATCGCGAGGATCGCGGGGACGAGGATATAAAACGCCGGCATGCCGATAATGCCCAACACCAGCGATGCCACGCAGTAGCCGTTATTGCTCCCCGTCGTTTCCAGCGTGGTTCCTTCCATGGTGAACGGCATGCCGCAGCTCGCGCAGTTGTTGGCCGTGATCGGGCTATTGGCCCGGCACCGCGGGCACACGATCACCTGCTTGCCCTCCTTGGACCGCCGGATATGCGGAGCGCGATCGCCCGCGGCGGCGTAGGCGTGTACCGGATGCGGGTCCTGCTTGATGATTTGCCGCGTCTTCGGATCGATCAGCCGCCCGTATCGGTCCAGGATCGGGATGGTGATCTGGTTCCCGCAAGTCGGGCATTGGCCCTCCTGCGCCGCCATTGATTCCGTGGCCTCAAGCCGGCTCGAACAATATCCGCAGTTGAACCCATACCGTTTCCCCGCGAACCGCGGCGCGGAAACCGAACGCGGCATCATGACGCTCGCCCCCGCCGCCGCCACCGCCGGCCCCGCCGCCACCGACCCTTCCGTCCCCTCCCGCACCGGCACGCGCACCGTCGTTCGGCAAACCGGACAACGCAACGTCTGTCCCGCCTGCCCCTCCTCCGCGGACAGCGACGCCCGGCAAATATGACAGGGAAAGACGATCATGTCCCCCTGAAATCCTACGCTCGAATCACCCCGGCGCAAAGCCAGGGGAGCTTGCTCCCCTGGGACCCTGGGACCATCCCAACCCCTTCAACATTCAAATCGACCCACCACCGAATCTCTCCCTACACCACCGCTTCCACCGCTCTGCGGCTATGCTCATCCAGCGAACTCAGCGGCCCAAGCTCATACAAATTCCCATCCGCGTCCTTCACTGTAAACCGCCCATCGGGCATAAACCGGATGTCTTCCCGTTCCTGCACCCGGAACTCCGCCGCGCCACGATCCGTCGCCACCGTCCACTGCTGAAATCCGAACCGCACGTCAACCTTCATCACCCGCTGAATCAACGGAATCAACGTCGTCGACGCCATCTCCCCCAGCAAGATCGTCCGCAGCCCATCCGGCAGCGCCGTCACGTCGTCAATCATGACCAATTCCTTGCCCTCCTTGGTCCGGACGCTGATATGCCGCGTCGGGCACGACCATGGAAACGCCCGCCGGATGCGCACATCGACGACATCCTCCATCCCAGCCCGCCCCAGCACCAGCCGCCCCTGCAAATCCTTCGTTAACGAGAAAGCATCACCCATTTCAGGCTCCCTGGTAAAGATAAACCGCGAAGGCGCGAAGACGCGAAGTTGCGCGAAGGAATATCAATTTTATTTGTCCTCTTCGCGCTTCTTCGCGTTCTTCGCGTCTTGTATGTTCAAGAATACCAAGAGACGTTCTACTATGCCTCGTCGTGTTCGCGTGACGACGAGCGCAGCGAGGAGTCATGCGAACACGACGATCGGCC